>Ga0123337_10001007_pt1 | contig 39836 bp, 33 predicted proteins | sample frozenSSSSmetaG_FD_89792 | JGI IMG/M metagenome (GOLD analysis project Ga0123337, IMG submission 89792) | Glacier valley bacterial and archeal communities from Borup Fiord, Nunavut, Canada, to study Microbial Dark Matter (Phase II) -... | ecosystem: Environmental > Aquatic > Freshwater > Ice >... | reverse complement strand
CGACGCTCTGCCGAACGGAGGTCGAGGTCTACGCGGCGCTCGGGATGGCGTACATTCCACCCGAGATGCGCTCGGGAGTCGGCGAGGTCGAGGCGGCGCGCGCGGGCACGCTGCCCACGGTGATCGAGCTTGCCGATCTGCGCGGTGATTTTCACATGCATTGTACGTGGAGCGATGGTGCCGATACGCTCGAGTCGATGATCGAGGCGGCGGCCGCGCGCGGGTATGCGTACCATTCGATCAGCGACCATTCGTGGGGACGCGGAGCGAAATACGGCATGGACCCAAGCGATCTTCGCGAGCAGCGCGCGCGCATCGCGGCGATCGGCGAACGCTTCGGGATCCGCACGCTCTGCTCGAGTGAGGTCGATATCTTGCCCGACGGGTCGCTCGACTACGATGATGCAATCCTTGCCGAACTGGATATCGTTATCGCAAGCGTGCACGCAACGACGAACCAAACCCGCGCTGAAATGACGGCGCGGCTGATTCGCGCCTGCGAGAACCCGTTCGTTTCCATCATCGGTCATCCAACGGGACGTCAGGTCTCCGGATTTCCGGGCTACGAATTCGACTACGACGCCGTGTTTGCCGCTGCTGCTCGAACGGGAACGGCGCTCGAGATCGATGGTCAGCCGAACCGGCTCGATCTGCCGAGTGCGCTCGCTCGGCGCGCCCGCGAATTCGGTGTGACGTTTGCCTGCGATAGCGACGCGCACGGAGCCGCGCAGCTCGAAAACGTCGCCTTCGCCGTCGGCCAAGCACGGCGCGCGTGGCTCACCAAGGCCGAGGTCCTCAACACCCGGCCACTGTCCGAGGTTCTGGAATTCGTGGCGCGCAAGCGAACCGTCGCCGGGCGGACGTAGTGGACGCGTCCCTTAGCGAGCGCAAGCGGCTTGCGGCGCTCGAAGACTATCAGCTCCTCGATACGCCGAATGAGGAAATCTTCGATGCGTTCACGCGGCTCGCCGCACAAATTTGTGGAGTGCCGATCTCGCTCATCAGCCTGATCGATGCCGATCGACAATGGTTTAAATCAAACCTCGGACTCGAAGGCGTGACGGAAGGTCCGCGCGACATCGCATTCTGCTCGCATGCGATACTGGATGATAATATTCTCGAGGTGCAAGACGCGCTGACGGACGAGCGTTTCGCGAACAATCCGATGGTCACGGGCGCGCCGAATCTCCGTTTTTACGCGGGTGTCCCGCTCATCACATCGGACGGTGCGGCGCTGGGAACACTCTGCGTGATCGATCGCGTGCCGCATGAGCTCTCGATCGAACAGCGAACCGCACTGCGAACGATCGCCGATGCGATTCTCGAGCAATTCGAAGCACGCCGAGCGCTCTTACGCCTCTTCGATAGCTCTCAAATCGAGTTGTTTCACGTCGACACGGTCGCGCAGCGCGTCGTCTTTGCAAGCGAAGCGGCGCGGCGTAATCTCGGCTACGAGGCCTCCGAAATGCAGGCGCTGCCGATCGCCGTTCTCTTGCCGCAGCTCAGCGATCCCGATCTCTTTGCAAAACGCATTCGCGAATTGCATGAGAGTCCGACGGGACGACTCGTCATTACGACCGTCGCGCGGCGCAAGAACGGCAGCACCTACCCGATCGAATTGCGCATCGAGCTGATTCGCACGCCACGGGGCGAGTTGGCGTTGGCGTTCGGCACCGATCTCACGGATCGACTCGCCGCAGAGCAGCGAATCGTCCTGTTGACCACGGCGATCGACGAGGCCAGCGAGGCGATTATGATCGCTGAGCCGCAAACGGACGGCACGGTCGTCTTCGTGTATGCGAATACGGCGTTTCTCCAGCAGAAGCGTACGGTGCTCGCTGATGTCATCGGAAAATCGGCTGCAATTTTCGACGGACCGCAAACGGACCAGGCGATCATCGCCGGCTTCAACGCGCAACTTCTGCGCGCGGAGGCCGGAGAGTGCGAATACGTGACGTATCGTGCCGATGGTACGTGGTATAACGCGGACATTTCCGCCCGCCCGATCGTCGCGGCGAATGGCGCGGTCACGCACTTCGTCATCGTCCAACGCGACGTCACCGATCGCGTCCGCCGCGAAACGTTGATGGTCGAGCAGAACGTGCGTCTCACGCAGCTGAGTCAAATAGCGCGGACGCTCTTCGCTTCGCTCGACGCACGTGTCTTGGTCGAATCGCTGCGCAGCGGCGTACGCCAACTCGTCGGTGCGACGGTGCGGGTGTTCGGACCCCACCCGGATGGCGGATTCGCGCCGACGAACGACCTTGTCACCGACCTCGAGACGCGCGATCGGAGTGACGAGGTGGTCGCCGCCGCCGCAAGCGCTGGAACCGTGGCGGTCGACGACGGCAGTCGGCGCGTTGCCGTTCCGGTCCGCTCGCCAAGCGGTGTGAGCGTTTACGTCCTCGACGTGCGCACGGACGGAGCACCGCTCTCGACGGTCGATGTGTACATGCTCGAACTCGTCGCGCAATATTTCGCCGTCGCCGCGCGCAACGTCGAACTCTACAGCGAACTTGCGACCCGCCGTGCCTCGGTCGTGGAACTCAATCAGATCAAGAACGACTTGATAACGATGCTCGCGCACGATTTCAAAGGGCCGCTCACGACGATCGTCGGCTTCGCCGACGTGCTCGCCGAAGAGGCGCCGCCCGAGAGCGACAGCCTGCAATATTTGAAGCTGATTTCCTCGAGTGCGATGCGTCTGGCAAGCCTCGCCACCGATACGCTTGCGCTCTCGCGTCTCGAAGAGAACGAACTGGTACTCGAAATCGACGATGTCGATCTGGGCTATCTCGTTGGCGACGTCGCCCGCTCGTTCGCCCATCTCCGCCCGGTTGAAATCACCATGGAATCCGATGCGCTCACGGTAGCGGGGGATGCCGCGCGGTTGCGGCAAGTGTTCGAGAATCTCATCGGCAACGCGATCAAGTATTCGCCCGGCGGAGAGCCGGTGGAGATTCACATGCGAACGATCGACGGTGGCGTGGAGACGTCTATTTGCGATCGCGGCATTGGGATTCCCGACGCCGACCGCCCGCGACTCTTCGGGCGGTTCGCCCGAGCGTCGAATGCGCGCCGACTCGGGATCGGCGGGACGGGATTCGGTTTGTACCTGTGCCGCACGATCGTCGATCTGCACGGCGGCCAAATCGAAGTCGAAAGCAAGGAGGGCGAAGGGAGTACGTTCAGCGTCGTCTTGCCGAGTTCGACGAGCAAGCATCGTCCGCGGATGCGGCGCGTGCTCGTGCACGACCGTGATGGTGAATCGCGTTCCTATATCGGGCATTCCCTACGGGCTGCCGGCTATGCGGTCACCGTCCTTACCCAAGCAGACGACGTCGCGGCGTTAGCGACGCAAACGCCAACCGACGTTGCTATCATCGATGTCGACCGACTGGACGCGGATCCGCGCGCTTTCCTTGCCGCAATCGATCCTGCGGTCCGCGAACGGACCGGATTTATTCGGCTCGGCTCTGCGCCGGGTGAGGTCGTCGAGCAGGACGCCTGGGACGCCGTCGTGAGCAAGCCGTTTTTGCTGAAGGATCTCCAACTTGCGGTCGAGACGGCGGCAAGCCGGGCGCTGGTTCGTTCCGCTTCTTGAAGTTCTTTCCGCAGAACATAGCCGCATCGGCGTCGAACGCATGAGGATGGCAAACACACCGCGACCGCCGCTCGATCTGACTTCGCTCCTCTCGCGCGCCGTGGGAGCCCTCGGCAAGCGCGTCGCTCCCTTGCCAAACGTGCTCTCGAAGCGCTCGCAGACGTTGCACTCGCGGATCGCGGGCGCCAAAGCCACGCCTAGCGTGTGTCCGTATTGCGCGGTCGGGTGCGGTACGATGATCTACTCGAAGAACGACAAGATCATCGATATCGAAGGCAATTCCGCAAGCCCGATCAACAGCGGCACGCTCTGCCCCAAAGGTGCGGCGACGTTTCAGCTTCACGTCAATCCGAATCGCTGGACGAAGGTCAAGTACCGCGCTCCGCACGCGACCGACTGGGAAGATGTCACGCTCGACTGGGCGATGACGCGGATCGCCGAGCGCGTCAAGGAAACGCGCGACCGTACGTTCGTCGAGACGGACGCCGACGGTCGCCGCGTGAAGCGGACGATGGCGCTCGCATCGCTCGGTGGTGCAACGCTCGACAACGAAGAAAATTACCTCATCGGAAAACTCTTCCGCTCGATCGGTACGCCGTTCATCGAGAATCAAGCCCGAATTTGACATAGCTCGACCGTTCCCGGTCTGGGAACATTATACGGACGCGGCGGCGCGACGACGTTCTTGATGGATCTCAAACACAGCGATCTGATTCTCATCCAAGGTTCCAACTTTGCTGAGAATCATCCGGTGGGCTTCCGTTTCGTCACGCAAGCAAAAGAGCGCGGTGCGACGGTCGTGCATGTCGATCCGCGTTTCACGCGCACGAGCGCGCTTGCCGACATCTATCTGCCGATCCGCTCGGGGACCGATATCGCCTTCACCGGCGGCTTGATCAATTTCGTCCTGCAGAACGAGCGCTATTTCAAAGAATACGTGCTCAACTATACCAACGCCGCCTACGTCGTGAGCGAGAAGTTCGTCGATACCGAAGAACTCGACGGCGTCTTTTCCGGGTTCGATGAAAAGACCGGAACGTACGACGTGTCGAGTTGGGCGTACGAGATGGAAGAGCCAAGCGACGGCGGCCCGTCGCGACCGAAGAAAGATCTCACGCTCAACCACCCGCGCTGCGCGATCAATCTGCTCAAAAAACATTACGCGCGCTACACGCCCGAGATGGTCGAGAGCATTTGCGGCACGCCGATCGAGGGGTTTCTCAAGCTTGCGGAGCTCGTCGCATCGAGCGGCGGTCGTGAGAAGACGATGGCGTACTGCTACGCGATGGGCTGGGCGCAGCATACCGTCGGCGTGCAGAACATCCGCGCCGCAGCAACGCTTGCGGCCCTGATGGGTTCCGTCGGCCGACCGGGCGGCGGCATCATGGCGCTGCGCGGACACGCGTCGATCCAGGGCTCGACCGATATCGCAACGCTCTACGACAATCTCCCCGGCTATATCAAGGTGCCTTCGTTCGAACGTGGCGAGCACGACTTTGCAACGTGGAAGAAACACTTCACCGCAAAGACCGGCTGGTGGTCGAATTGGCCCAAATACGCCGTCTCGCAGATGAAGGCGTACTGGGGCGAGAAGGCCACGGCCGAAAACGACTGGTGTTTCGATTATCTCCCGAAGGTAACGGGCGATCATTCGCACATGCCGCTCTTCTTCAGCATGAAGGATGGCGGCATCGAAGGGCTCTTTCTCTTCGGGCAAAATCCGGCAGTCGGCGGACAGAATGCGGGCGTTCAGCGCGCGGCACTCGAGCAACTCACGTTTCTGGTCTGCAACGATCTCTTCGAAACCGAGACGGCCGCATTCTGGAAACGCGAGGGCACCGATCCGCGCGAGATCGCAACCGAAGTATTCTTCATGCCCACGGCATCCGTCGGCGAGAAGTCGGGCACGTTTACCAACACGATGCGGCTCGTGCAATTTCACGAGAAAGCGGTCGATCCGCCGGACGAAGCGCGCAGCGATCTTGCGTTTCTCTGGGACCTTGGCAATCGTCTCAAAACGCTCTATGCCGGATCGACGAATCCGAACGATCGCCCGATCCTCGACATCACCTGGAATTACGCGAGCGACGACGCCCACGAACGCGCGCAAGGCGAACCGGACGTCGAGAAAGTAATGCGCGAAATCAACGGGTACGACATCGCGACCGGCCAGCAAATCAAATCGTTCGTCGATCTCAAAGACGACGGTACGACGGCGGCGGGCGCCTGGATCTACACCGGCTATTTCCCATCGAAAGACGAAAACCTGACCCGTCGCCGCAACGGTGACGAATGGATGTCGCTCGAGTGGGCGTGGGCGTGGCCGGCCAATCGACGCAACCTCTACAACCGCGCGTCTGCGGATCCGCAAGGCAAGCCGTGGAGCGAGAACAAGAAGCTCGTCTGGTGGGATGCCGAGAAGAAGAAATGGGACGGGTTCGACGTGCCCGATTTTCCGGTGACGAAAGATCCCGCGTTCCGTGCCAAGCCCGGCGCCGTCGGGATCGATGCGCACGATGGAACGGCGCCGTTTATCATGCAGCAGTTCGGGGTGGCCGAAATCTTCGGCGTCCAAGGCACGGTCGACGGACCATTCGCGACGCACTACGAACCGCGCGAGTCACCGGTTCCCAACGCCCTCTATCCGAACGCACAGTACAATCCCGTGCTCAAAGAGTGGAACCGGCGTGACAATCCGTACCACGCCGTCGGCGATCCCGACTACCCGTACGTCATCACGACATATCGGTTGACGGAGCACCACCTTTCGGGCGCGATGACGCGCTGGTCGCCGTGGCTTGCGGAGTTGCAGCCCGAACTGTTTTGCGAAATATCACCGGAACTCGCCGTCGAACGCGGTATTCGCAATGGCGATTGGGCGACGATCGAGACCAAACGCGGCGCGATCGAACTCAAAGCGCTCGTCACCGGACGCATGCAGCCCTTTCGCCTGGGCAAAGGCAAATTCGTCCATCAAATCGGTGTCCCGATGCATTTCGGATTTCAAGGTGTCGTCACCGGCGATACGCCGAATCTGTTGCCCCCGCTCGTCGCAGATCCCAACGTTTCGATTCACGAAGCCAAGGCGTTCACCGCGAACATCCGCCTCGGACGCCGTCTGGCCTATCACGAAGGTGCAACGCAGCGCCAAGTCCCACCATCGGAACAGACACCGTTCGGCGAACCGGAGCGCGGTGGAAAGTTCGCCGCCGGGGATCGTGCCAGCACCGAAGAGACCATCGTTTCCGCGCAAACGGTGATGGACGCCTCAGCCCGCGTGCATGCGCGAGGAGAGAACAAGCCGTGACCGAGATCGATCTCATCGCCGACCCGCACGCGAAGATGGGTTTTTTCACCGATGTAACGCTTTGCATCGGTTGTAAAGCCTGTGAAGTCGCGTGCAAACACTGGAACGAGTTGCCGGCCGACGGCTATGCGATGTCCGGCAACTCGTACGATAATACCAACCGGCTCTCATCCGAGACGTGGCGGCACGTCGCATTCGTCGAACAGATGGATCGCGTCAATCCGCTCGATTCGCGCTGGATGATGATGTCCGATGTCTGCAAGCATTGTACGAACGCCGGGTGTCTCGAAGCGTGCCCGACCGGTGCGATCGTTCGCAATGAATTCGATGACGTCTACGTGCAACCCGATATTTGCAACGGGTGCGGCTACTGCGTACCATCGTGCCCGTTCGGCGTCGTGGCCGTTTCACACGACACCGGGCTCGCCCAGAAGTGTACGCTGTGTTACGACCGTCAGAAAGACGGCATGGAACCCGCGTGTGCGAAAGCGTGTCCGACGGATTCGATTCTCTTCGGACCGATCGAGCAGTTGAAGGCGACCGCGACCGCTCGGCTTGAGAAGCTCAACGCGCAAGGGAAGAACGTGCGCATCTACGGTCTTGGTGAGGACATGGGCGCCGTCGGCGATCTCAACGCGTTCTTCATGATTCCCGACCGCCCCGAGGTGTTCAACTTGCCGCCACGACCCGTCTTGCCCTCGACGTTCCAAAGAACCGCGTACACGAGCGCATTCATCGCATCGATGGCTCTGGGCGTCATCGCCTGGAACGTCATGGCGGCGAAAGACTAATGCAGATCGACTTCACGTACGGCGAGGGGAAACACGGCGCGGCGTACGGTGGCGCGGCGGGCCCCTCGTCGGTCTCTCCCGATGCGGTCGCCGCCTCGATGGCCAAAGGCGACGGCGGATTCGGGCGCGAGCAGACCTCGTATTTCGAACATCCCGTCGTGCGCAAAGCGCACTGGGGTTGGGAGATCGTCTGGTATTTTTACCTCGGCGGACTCATGAACGGCAGCGGGCTGCTCAGTTCGCTAGCGGATACGATCGGGTCGTCCGAGGATGCCGCACTCATTCGCAACGGCCGGTACGTCGGACTCGTGCTTGCGGGCGCGTCGGGTGCTTTGCTCATCAAGGATCTCGGCCGTCCGGATCGCTTTTACTACATGCTGCGCATTTTCAAGCTCAAGTCGCCGATGTCGGTCGGCGTGTATGCGCTCGCGCTCTTTTCGGGCGCGATCGGGCTTGCCGTTCTCGACCAATTGCACCGCGATCGCGTGTTGCCGGTCAACCTCGGCGGTTTCGTACCGAAGCTGGTCCAAAATTTGCTCGTAGCGCTCGGCGCGGGAGTGACGGCATCGTATACCGGCGTTCTGATTTGCGCGACGGCGATTCCGTTTTGGTACAACGGGCGCAAACATATTCCAGCGATTTTCGTTTGTTCGGCTGCGGCGACGTCGTGCGCGTTCAACTCAGCCTTGCTTTCGCTCACCGGCGGCAGCGCCGAGACGATCCAAAAACTCGAGAAAATCGAAATTCTCGCGAGTCTTGCCGAGGCTGCGCTCTTGCTGGACTTCCAAATGCGCAGCAAAGAACATGGTGCGCCACTCTTCACCGGAGCAACCGGAAAAAAACTCAAGACCTTCACGCTGGGCCTCGGCATCATCGCACCGGTGCTTATCAATCTCCCGGCACTTTTCGGCAAGCGCGGAACCGCAAAGCATCATCGCCTAAAGACGCTGCTCGCGGCGGGCCTAACGCTCGTCGGCGGATACATGATGCGTCAAACGATCATGGACGCTGGAAAAACATCCGCCGACGATGCACGCGCGACGCTTCGAGCGCCCGAGTAGCGAAGCGGTCCGCGTTAACTCAGCGTGCCGACGCTCTTCTCGAGTAAGCCCCAGGCCTCGGGGCCGAAGTCGGCTTTTTCCTTGGCGTAGAACGGTTTGAGTTTCGCGCGGAACGGGAGCGTCTCGACGATGTTGATCCGCATGCCGTAGACGCGCCCCATTTTCTCGGCGAGACTCGCGTTCGAGAGTTCCATCTCGCGTCGATTCGAGATCGCCTTCGCGCTCATTTCTTCGCGCAGAATCGTTTGAAGATCGGGTGGGAGCGCGTGGAATGCATCGGCGTTTGCAACGCTCCAGAAGTTCGACCACATGTGGTTGGTGACCGAAACGTACTTTTGCACTTCGAACAGTCGATACGTCTCGAGAATCGTGAACGGATTCTCCTGAGCGTCGACGACGTGCGTCTGTAGCGCGACGTACATCTCGCTTGCGGCGATCGGTGTCGGAGAGGCACCGAGTTCTTTGAACATGTCCACCCAGATCTTGCTGGGTGGCGTGCGAATTTTCAGACCCTCCATATCGTTCACCGTGCGAATCGGCTTCGTCGAGGTCGTGATTTGCCGGAATCCGTTGACCCACGGTTTTTCGAAGGTGATGAAGCCTTTGGAATCCATCTCTCTGCGCACGTACGCGCCGAGCGGACCATCGAATGCGGCGAGCGCCTGCGCCTGACTTTTGAACGCGAACCCAACGCCCTCGATTCCGGCGCTCGGCGCGACGCTCGAGAAAATCCCGCCGTAACCGGAGTACAGTTGAATCGCTCCGGAGCGCGCCTGTGCGAGCATTGCGGGATCGCCACCCAAGCTGTTATTCGGAAAGAGTTCGATTGCAAGCCGACCGCGCGATCGTGCGAAGACTGCGTTTTTCACCCGGACCGCGTTGACGTGCAGCGGATGGTTCAGTTGCGTCGCGTGACCCCATTTGAACGTGTACTCGGCCGCGCGGGCCGGCGAACGAACGATTGCGATCGACGCGAACCCGGCGGCTGCGCCACCGATGAATCGCGCGCGAGTCGATGCAGCTCGGTTCATACGTGCTCATCTCCGTCTTTCGAGTACGAGAGAGCCCGGCACAGCCGAGCTCTCTTTTGCGATGCTGCTCCGCTAAAGTGCTGCGCCCGCAGCCGAACCTTGTGGAGCCGTGGGCTTCTTCGTGATGAACGGAATGATCGTGGCAATCACGAGCATGATCGCGACCGGGATGAGGGCGTTGGTGAACGAGCCCGTCGCGTCTTTTACTTTTGCGGCGATCAAGGGACCGGCGAGTCCGGCGAATCCCCACGCCGTGATGATCATGCCGTAGTTGATGCCGAGGTACTTCGTGCCGAAGTAATCGGCGTTGAACGAAGGCATCGTTCCGAATCCACCGCCGTAGCAGAGCAGAATGATCGCGAACGCGCCAAGTACGAGCGGCAGACTGTGCAATTGCGAGAGGAAGAAGAACACCAGCACCTGGGTTCCGAAGATGAACGTGAAGGCCATGTTGCGCCCGATGCGATCGGAAATCGCGCCCCAGAAAAAACGGCCGAGGCCGTTGAAGACCGCGACGAATGCATAGCCGCCGATTGCGGCCGCCGCCGGAATTCCCGTGAGATCTTGAATGATCGGAACGGCATTGCTGACGATCAGGATGCCGGCGGTGACGTTGAGGAAGAGCATCAACCACAAGAGATAGAACTGCGGCGTTGCGAGTACTTGCCCCGGTCTAAAGCTGCCGTCATGCGAGGACTTGGCGGCAACGGCACTGTTGCCGACCGTGTAGCCGGCGGGCGGATTTTTCAGAAACAGCGCACAGACGCCGCCGATGATGGCAAACGCAATGCCGGAGATCATGAATACCGTCATGATCGCTTGAATGTCGTCCGGCGTCATGGCCACGGCCGCTGCGTCGAACGGCGTGCCGGCTTTGAGCGCCGCGGTCTTTGCGACCGCGTAGGCCGTTGCGTGTTTCGAGGCCGCAACGAACGGTCCGATTGCCTTCAGAATGAAGCCGTAGAAAAACGCACCGAGTCCGAATCCCATAACGACCATGCCGCTGGCGAGACCGCGTTTATCGGGAAACCATTTGGTGACGGTCGCAACCGGCGTGATGTAGGCCATGCCGTTGCCGAAGCCGCCGATGATGCCGTACGTGATGTAGAGCCAAGGCGCCCCGAAGTGCGTCGTGCCCAAGCCCGCAAGCAACACGCCGACGCCCCACAGAACGACACCGACGGTCGTTACCGTGCGCGGACCGACTTTATCTTGCCAGCGGCCGCCGACGACGGCGCCCCAGCCGAGAAAAAAAATCGCGAGCGCAAACGCCCACGTCGTCGTCGTGTTGCTCCATCCGAAGCTAGCCAGAAGTGGCTGCGTGAACGAACTCCACGAATAGACCGTACCGAGGCAAACCATGACGATCGTTCCGGCAAGGGCAATGCCCCAACGGTTCGACCCGGTCGCGACGTTAGAAGTCATTAGACGTCTCCTATATGAAGAGCGCTGCGGCGCAGTACCGCGCACGAAAATTGTTTTCATACGTGCTGCCCCACCCCTGTTAATGTGACCGTTACCACGAGTAATTTCCAGAAATTTCCGCATGACGGCATCCAAAGCCCGGAACCCGTTCGTCGCGTGAGCGAGCACGCCGCTCCTGCTCCTTCTTTATAAGGAGTCCTCGCGTTCAATTTCCGCGCGGCTTCGGCGTTCGCCGCTGATGCGACGAAGCTGGATGCACCAAAGCCCGCATCAAATGTCGCAAGCGATGGCGGATCGCCGAACTTTCCGCTCACAGTGTCCGGAGCGAGTTCGAAACAACCACGTTGCCGGGTCCGAAGGCCGATGTCAGAGACGACAACGACGATGTTGCGTTCATGCTCGACAATCTGGTTTCGCATCCCATCCACGTACCGATCGCGAGCGACATCGATGCGACGTACGATCGATGCGACGTACGATCGCAGCGCGGATCGATTCTGCGGCACGTGTGAGCGGAACGACCTCCGATGCACGGCTCGCCGTTGAAGAAATCGCGCGAGCGATCGGCGCACTCGCAGCCGACGCGCGCGATCAGGCGATCCTGGACGCCGAGGCAAACGGCGCCGTCACGTCGCTCCCGGCGATGTCGAGCGAAATCGCCTTCGGCGCGACCCATCGGGCCCGCGCCGTCGCCTCGAGGGTCGACGAACGAGGCATGAGATCTCCGGCGCGCTCGGATAGGGCCTCGCTCTACGGGTGCGAAGGCATGTCCATGGACGATACGCTGCGCGCGGTTTTCACGACGTTTGCGCCGCCCGAGGCCGATGCGGATCGTGGCGTCGCGCTCATGCGCGATGCATTTGCCACGCTTGCGCCGCATCGGCGGGCGAAGCTAACGCTGTTCGCTCGTCTGATCGCTCCGCTGCTGCGACTTCCACGCCCGCTGCGTGAACGAGCGCTTCGCGCCTTCGCCGATTCGCCGCTGCCGGATCTTCGCACGGGGTTTCAGGCGTTCAAACGACTCGCCGTCTTTGCCGCCTACGCCGCGACTGCCGACGATGGAACGAACCCGCTCTGGTCGTCGATCGGGTATCCCGGTCCGCGTGCGGATCGGCCGCTGCTGCCACTTCCCGCGCTTCGCACGTCATCGGCGCGTGGCGTCCTGCAGGCCGACGCCGTCGTGATCGGTTCCGGTGCGGGGGGAGGCGTGGCCGCCGCGCTCCTCGCGGGTGCCGGAATGCGGACGATCGTGCTCGAGGCGGGACCGCTTGCGAACCGAACCGCTCACGAACAAAGCGAAGCCGGCGCGTTTGCACGACTGTATCTCGATGCCGGTCTGACGGCAAGCGACGATCTCGCCGTCTCGATTCTCGCCGGCGCGTGCGTCGGCGGTGGCACGACCGTCAATTGGTGTACCTCGTTACGCTTGACACCGCAGGTCGCCGCACAGTGGGCGCAAGCGATCGGCTACGATGCAATCGATCGCGAACTCGGCGAGGCGTACGACGCCATCGAAGAGCGCCTGGGTGTGTGCGTCACACGCGAACACAATCGCAACAATGCGGTCATCGTCGATGGTGCGCGGCGACTCGGCTGGAGTTCGCGCGATATTCCACGGAACGCCGATGCGTGCGGCGAGGGCTGCGGCTACTGTGGCTTTGGCTGCGCGTACGGCCGCAAACGTTCGACCACGCAAACGTATCTTGCCGACGCGCTAGAAGCTGGGGCCCAGCTCTTTGCCGACACCACCGTAGAACGCGTGGGGATCGAACATGGACGCGTGCAACGCGTTATCGCCGGCGGCCTCACGATCGAAACTCCGCTCGCGGTCATCGCGGCCGGAGCTCTGCGTACGCCGGGCGTCCTCGCGCGCAGTGGGATTCGCTCGCCGCACCTAGGCGCGCATCTCCATCTGCATCCGACGACGGCCCTCGTTGCCGAATTTGACACGCCGATCGATGCCTGGCACGGTGCCATGCAAACGGCGCTTTGCGATCGCTTCAGCTCGCTCGATGACGGTTACGGTGCGACGATCGAAGCCGCGCCTGCACATCCCGGACTCATGGCGCTCGCGCTTCCGTGGCGTAGTCGCATCAAGCATGCAGCGGAGATGAATCGTGTGCGTAGTAATGCGCTTTTGATTGCACTCACGCGCGACCGCGGCGAGGGAACGATCGGACTCGATGCGCGCGCAGACATTCGCTACGCGCTTGCCGCCGACGACGGCGAGCACATGATCGCGGCGTTGATCGGCACGGTGACGCTCGCCTTTGCCGCCGGAGCGCGCCGCATCGCGACCTTACACACCGATCCGCTCGAATTGCATCGTGATGCGAGCGAGGAGACGCGCGCGCAGTTCTTTCGCGCGATCGTTGCCCGTGGGACGCGCGCGAATCGTTTGGCCGTTTTTTCCGCGCATCAGATGGGCACGGCGCGCATGCATCGCGACCCCGCGCGCGGCGTAACCGATCCATTCGGCAACGTGCACGGAGTCGGCGGCTTGATGGTCGCCGACTCCTCGGTCTTTCCGCTGGCATCGGGCGTGAATCCGATGCTCACGATCATGGCCCTCGCGCATCGTGCGGTGAGCGCGCGCGTCGGCTACAAGCCGACCGTTTTGCCCGCGAATCCCGCCGCGTCGAAGTAACGCGTCGGGCCGACGGCTTGCACGCGCAGTTGCGTCACGACGCCGCCCGGCCCCGCGCTCGATGAAATCGTGTCGTGGGTGAACGCCGGAACCGCGCCGCCGCGCAAGGCTTCACTCATCGGGCGACCGAGCAGATTGCCGACGGCGGGAATGTTCAGATTTAGAATGTTTGCCATCGTCATACCGACATCGGCGTTGCTCACGGGTGCCGGGTCGACGAAGCCGGTTTTGAAATCGGGGCCGATCGCCGCCATAAAGTTGAGCGTATCCGCGCGACTGAAACTCCCGTGCATCCCTTGACCTTGAAGCAGACCCGAATCGGCGACTTCCGCCGTGCAATTCGTCACGATCGCGCAACCGGTCGTGAACGAACGGAAGTTCACGACGATGCCGGGTCGCGGCAACGGCGATGAACCGGTGAAATTGATCGAACTCACCGGAAGCGTGCCGGGAAACGTCCCGAGACGTTCGTCGACGAAGAGCCCGCTGACGTAATCTTGCGCGAGCAGCGATGCGACGACGCGCGCGGCGTACGATTCGAATCCCGGTGCGAAGTAAATCAAGTCGCTGCCGCCGTTTGCGGCGATGATCACGTGCGCTTCCGCGCGTGTCGGGCCGATGAGTGCATCGCCGCGGCTGGGTAAATCACCCAAGCGATAGTTGACGCTCAAGCCTTCTTCGCGATCTGGATCGAGCATGCGCTCGCCGAGCGCTTGGGCCAGGTCGATCGCGACGAATCCGACCGGCAGCCGATTCTTCGGCGAGAGCGTAAAGTTCATGCCGACGGTGCTCGAGGTCGTGCTCTCTTTTGAAATCGTCGAGAAGCCGTGATCGGCCGCAATGATGATGTCGGTCGTCGCCGCAAGCCCGAGACGATCGAGCGACGCGCGTAAGGCCGCAAGATCGTTGTCAGCGTTTTTAATTGCCGCAAGTGACGTCGGGCCGTTGATGCCGGGAACGAGACTGTCCGGACTATCGCCCTGATTGTGTTGCGTGCCATCAGGATCTCGCGACCAAAACATCATGACGAAGGGCTTGTTGCGTGCTTTAAATGCGGGCAGAATCACGTCGGTCGCCGCGTGCACGAAGTAATCTTGTTGGACCGTATTGGCGACGAGCGTGCCTTGCGAGATACCGAAGATGCCCGCGTCGCTGTTTGCGCCACGTCCCGGCGCCAGCAACGGTAATCCAGCGACGAGCATCGCTCCGCGGACCGGATCCGCGAGCGGAATGCCGACCGGCGTGCCGGTTGCATCGTCGACCACGATCGTCGATTTGCCATCGCGCGCGGTCGGATCGGCGATGAGTACGGGTCCGACTTTGCCGACGGTCGCGGTACTGTAGCCCGCCGCGCGAGCGGCCGCGAGCACCGTCATCTCATTGAGATAGTTGCCTTTATACTGATCGTTGATGTCGCCGAGGACCTCATCGTTCTCGAGAAACGGCGTGACGGATTGCTCGGCGATGCTGCCGTCGGCAAGCGAACCGATGCGACCGTCCTTGATCGGCCGGCCCGCGTAGATCGTATTGCTGAAATCGCCCGTATCGCCGAGATAGTGTCCGGTCGCCATGGCCGAGGCGTTCGCGGTCGTAAACGTCGGGAAGATCGAGTGACTATTGCGGAACGTCACGCCTGCGCGTTGCAGCGCATCCATTGACGGCGCGTTGATACGATCGACCATCCGGGCGCGCAAACCGTCCGGTACGAAGAGGATGACGTTATGCGGGGTCGGCGCTTGCGCTGCCACCGGGACTAGTGGAAGGCAGCCGATCGCGACTAGCGCAGCGGCGGAAATGCGACCAAAATTGAACACGAGCGGCCTCCAAAGGCGAGCGAATGAAATCGCGGCCGAGCGTACCACCGTGACATTAAGGAGAGGTCAAGCCGGTCCACGTGGGCCCAGAGTGTCACTTCCCCATCCCAATCGTGAGCGCGATCACGCGCGCTGCACGTAACCGGGTAAAGTTCCGGTTACAGTGCTAGCGGCCGAGGTTGCCCCCGCCGATGGAACTCATGGATGCGGAAACGTGCCCTCGTCCAGCACCACATCTTAGAGAGATGGCGATTTTGCCTGTCTCTCATATCGGAGGACCCTCGTGTTCACGCTCACCCGTCTCGTCGCCGGCGCTTCGGCACTCGCACTCACCCTCGTCGTCGCGACCGCCCCGGCGTTCGCTGCCACCGCGACATCCACGGTCACCGTTGCGGTAACCGCCACGAACCAAGCAACGATCGGCGTCGCCTATAGCGCCGGTTCGAACATTCTTTGCGACGTCACCGGCGTGTTCTCGGGCTTCGTGGCCTGCACGAATACCGCGACGCTCTCGGGTGGCTTCCGCTCGACCAAAGCCGACACCGGCGGTACGTCGGTCTCCGTGACCGGCACGGCCATCACGGGTTCTGGCGGGTCGTCGATCGCACCGACCTCGCTTCAAATGAGCTGCACGGGCTCCTCAACGGGCACGACGTACCCCGGCACGGCCGGAACGCTTGCGACCAACGCGCCGCTCGCGCTGACCGCCGTGAATTGCCAAAGCTGGACCGGTACGATGGTCGCCACGTACAGCCTCGTCGCCTCGCTGAAAATCGATGCCGGCGGCGTCCCGGCCGACACGTACACCAACGGTTCGTTCACCGCAACGGCAACCGCCAACTAATCTGATGCGATCGCGCCTGGTTGCAAGCGCAATCTTCCTCGCGGGTCTCCTCGTCTGCGCCCTCCCGGCGCAGGCGGCGGATACCCCGGGGCTTCAGATTTCCGTCGAACCGCTGACCGTACAATTTTCGATTGCTCCCGGTGGGCAAGCGAGCGTGCCGGTCACCATCCGCAACGTGGGCACCGACGCTGCGGTCATCATCGCGCAGCAAATCGACTGGCGCACGTTGCTCGATGGAAGCGTCAAAACCGAGCGGCCCGGAACCGAAGGGAGCTCGTCGATCAATCCGCATCTGCGTCTTTCGGCGACGGAGTTTACGCTCGCACCGGGCGAAACGAGGCGCTTGACGCTCGCGCTCGTGCTGCCGACGCTCTTCCCGGCAATAGCGCGCGATTATTGGGGTGGCTACTTCATACGAGCGACGCCCGCCGGCCGACCATCGACGAGTTCGTTTGGCGTCGGGGCGAACATTTTGACGTACGAGACGATGGGCGCCCCCGAGCGCCGTCTCAAATTGACCGATCTCAAAGTCGCCGATGCCGGCAACCATTCCGTCAAGCTCACCGCGCGACTGCTCAGTGCCGGTCGCACCTTCGTCCGCCCGCAAATACGGTACACGATCGCCCAGAGCGGACGCGTACTCCAACAACACGACGATAGTACGCCCGCGATCTTCGGCGGCGCACCGCGTTTGTACGAACGGACGCTAAGCGATTTACTCCCCGGTACCTACCAACTCGAAGTAACGATCGACTACGGCGGCGATACGTTGATTTCGGGCATGACGAATTTTACCGTCCGATGAAATCGTTACTCGCGACGTTCGCTCTCGTCGCGTTGTTGTTTGCAGGAACGATCGCGCCGAGCGACGCGGCCGCGTCCAAGATTTTCGCGTTTACACCATCATCGGGAACGATTGACTTTTCCGGTCTCACCTTCGGAGCATCGCAGGCGAGTACGCCAATTCTCACGACCTTTACGCTTAATTTTCGAACTTCGGGTACGCCCGGAACGATCACGATTATGGCCCCGACGATCAACGGCACCGCGGGGAATAGCATTCCGCAATCCGCATTTCTCGCCAAATGTACGCGCAATTCCGATCCAAACGGTGACTTCACGACAAGTGGCGTCGTGCGCTTAGGAGCGGCGCCCGTGACCTGCGGGACGGTCGTCCCCGGTATCTCCGATACGTTCACCTTCGATGTAACGATCACGATCGACGGCAGCGCCGATGCATCTTCTTTTACCGGCGATACGTATACGCCCGGTTCGCTCATCGTAACCGCAACGCTGCCGTAATGATCGCTCGGCTCGTCGTCTCACTGTGCTGCGCCTTGCTGTGCGTCGTCGCGCCGCAAGCGATCGCGGCACCTGCGCTGCACGCGATGGTGGACGTTACGCTCGATGGGACGGCTCTCGGCTCGATCGGCATCGCGCGCCCCGGCGAACCGTCGCTCGTTGCGGTCGAACGCGTTGCGAAGGCACTGGGGTGGCAAAGTACGGTTCTGACCGCGGCGCTTCGGCTGACCGGCGAGGATCGCACGGTTACGCTTGTGGCGGGTGCGCGTACGGTTCGCGAAAACGGCGACCTGCGCTTCGCCTTTCTCGAACCGGTGGTGGTGCGCGGTGGCCATTGGTACGTGCGCGCGAACGACGCGGGCCGTCTCTTCGGACTGCTCGTGCGCGTCGGAAACGGCAAGACGATTGCGTTTGCGCGACCGGAACAGGTCAGCAGCAACGTCGTCGTTCGCGAAGTCGTGCGACCGCGCGTCCCCAAACCCGTCGCGACCCCGCGATCCGTCTTACGCACGAGTGCGATCAATGCGATGCAGAATTCCCCGGCGGGCCGGATCACCGTCTCGCTCGAGCGGACGGGCGCATCGCAATTCTTCCAATTTTCCAGTCAAACGCAAGGGGCGGGATTTCAGACGAGTTTGACGGCGTCGGGAAGTACGTCCATCGATACGCCGTACGCGACGGTCGTCGTCGGACCCGCCTCGCGAAGTACGACACTCGGCATGCAAACCGATCCGCTCAACGGCACGATATTTCGCGGCGCACTCTACGAGGGCGTTTCGTTCAATCACACCGATCGGATGCGCTCGTACTTCGCCGGACGCCGTTTGAATACGGGGACCGATATGATCGGCGAGACGAGCGGCGATCCGTTTCACGGCGGTGCGACGACGATCGCGCTCCTCGCGCGAGACGGTCGCTACGAAGAAACGATCGTTCGCCGGATCACGCGCAGCCACGAGAGCTGGGGCGATTTCTCGACCGAGACCGTCGGCGGCGATCGCGGCGCCGCAATCGGCATCGGTGCGCGCACGCGCGGGCGTACCTTCCTCGAAGCGCAAGCGAGTTACGCAAGCCACGGACTTCCGCTTGGACCGAACGACGCGCCGATCAGTATCGATCTCGGTCGCACGATCAGCCCGGCGCTCACGATCGCCGGTGGATTTGCAACCGGACCACAGCAGCCGCTCGCGCCGTTCTTCGGTCTCTACACGCGTGCCGGAGCGTTTTCCGGATCGTTCTCCGTTACGAATCGCACGCTCACCGCAAGCGGCGGATTTCAGTCGTCCCGCGGATCGTTCCTAGCCTATGTCGTGCCCGGCGCCCAGCGATTTGCGGGCGTTTCCGGCTCGCTCTACCTTCCCGTCGCGACGCTCGAGCTCGCATCGACGACGAATATGGGCACGCGCGATGCATCACTCGTCGCGCGCTCGCTACGCTCGGGCCTCAACCTCGTCGCGGGCATCGGCCTGCCGGCCGGCGGTCACGCCGGTCCGATCGTGGGGCTGACGCTGCCCGTTCGGAAGCTCGTCTCGATCGAGGCGACCCTTCGACCGGCGAGCGGCGGCCATTCGACGATTCGCATGAGTCTTTCGATGGGTCTGCCGGGCCGACGCGTCCGCGCGGAACCAACCGTGAAGACCCTCGTGCGGGTCGTCGGATCCGGCACGCAGTCGCTGCGCTTGTTCGTTGACGGCATCCCGGTTCGTCGATTCGCTCCGCCCGAAGTACGTGTCGAGGTAACGCGCGGCGCGCACGTGTATTCCGTCGAATCCGATGATGGTACGCTTGGATCGCTCGATCGGCCGATCGCCGGTGACGCCGTCGGTCTGCCGCTGGAACTGACGCTCTTGCCGGTGCGCACGGTTCGCGGCCGCGTTGCGTTGCCGGAGGGCGTCGCGTTCCCGGCGGATTTCAATCGGGCAGGCATCGTGATCGTTCTCGAACCGGGACACGTGAGCGCCGAGACCGCTCCCGACGGATCGTTTTTCTTTCCACCGTTGCCCATCGGCCCGGATGCAACGATCGGCATCGATCCCGATTTGCTCCCGCGCGAGGTGCGCGTACCCGAGCGGCAGCGCGTTGGCGAAGCTGAAATTCTTTTCGTTTTGGAACCGGCGGCGCGCGTCGAACGCACCGTGTTTCCGGACTCTCACTAAAACGAATTAGGCGACGCGCTTTTCCTTGAGCGCCGCGATCGACCCGAACACGATTGCCGCGTAGAGCGCAACGAGTCCGAAGAGCGATGCATCTTCGAGCGGCCACGGAATGCCCGCCGCCTCACCGACCCAGAACGTGCCGAACGAGAGTAGCATGATCCCCACGATGATTTTCATTGCGTTTTCGGGGACGGCCGCGGCGGGCTTGCGCAAGATGATGCCGAGAATGAGCACGGCAATTGCCGCAACGAGCGCGCCGAGGCTAGCGGGAAAAATTCCGCCAACGGTCGCCGCACCGAGCGAGACGACGATGACGACGACTTCGATACCTTCGAGAAAAACGCCGTTGAACGAGGTCATGAACGCCTCGCGATCGTCGCGCTTTTCGGCGCGCAAGAGGCTGACTTCGGCATCGAAGAGTGCGGCCTCATCGCGTTGTGCTTTACGTCCGGCGGCGCGCAAGATCGCCTTTTTCGTCCATTTGAATCCATAGTACAGCGCCGCCGCTCCGGCAACCAAACGGATCGCCACGATCGGGATGCGGTTGCCGATGAGCGGCCCGAAGAGGATCGTCAGTACCGTCAGCGTTGCAAACGCCGCACACGCGCCACCGAGCGAGAGTTTCCACGAACGTGCGTAGCCGACGGCCAGCACGATCGTAAGGGCTTCGACCATTTCGACCGCCGAAGCGACGAAGGCCGTGCCGGCGAGGGTGACTGCGTTCAGTGGAAGACTCCGTAGGGAGGCGGCGTCGCGTTGCCGCGAGCGCTGTGCCAGAGGATATCGTTCATGATACCCGGATCGGCGGCATCCGCATGCACCAGGTCCAGCTTTGCGCTCGTCGATGCGCGGTACGCCGCTTTCGTGTTGGTCGCCTCGGTGTCGATCCGCTCCGCGAGCGCACCGAATGGTGCGAGGTCGGGTATCGTCGTGAAGGCATCGTCGAGCGGTAGCGCAGCGGCATCGTACGGGGTCATCGGGCGCATGCCGAGGATCAGCTCGATCGTGTGTAAGACGCTGGCGGTCGTATAGTGCGCGTGGTGAACTCCGCGCTTTGCATACGCGCTCGCAAGATACAATGTCGAGCGCTGTTCGTCGACGTGATCCGCGCCGTTCTGCGCGTCATCTTCGAGCGCGACGATGAGCGTGTCGCGCCAATACGGCGAGTGTGAGACCGCCTCCACCAGCAGACCCATCGCGCGATCGTTGTCCGCGACCATGCCGGCGGGGGTAACCGCGCCGACCCGCGTGCCGCTGGTGTGATCGCGTGGAAAACGCAAAATTTCGAGTTGCGGTAACGTCTTGTCCCGAACGTAACCGTCGAACTCGCGCTTCCACTCGGCGAACCGGTCGACGTCGCGGATCGACATGTCGAAGGTCGGGAATTTCGGATCGGTCGCGACTGCGAGATTGGGCATCTGCGTCGTGTAGTCGCCGCCTTTTTTCGGCGGCTCGGTCACAAACTCGCCGTAGTTGCGAAAGCTCACGTGTGCGCGCGTGGCGAGGTCCCAGAGATAGCCCGCATGCGGGACCGATGCTTCGGCACCGTCTTCGAAGTCGTACGGTTTGCGACGGCCGGAGTAGTTCGGTGGCCACATCTTCTCGAGATAGTCGTTCGCAAATGCCGCCATCGACCAATTGTGTCCGTCGGCGCTGACGTGTGCGTTATCCATGAAGGTATCGAAGATACCGAAGCGTTGGACGATTGCGTGTTCGTTTGGCGTGACGTTGCGGCCGAAGAGTACGAGCGCGGGGTCACCGTTTGCGCCGGCGACGTCGCCAAGCACTTGATCGTACGTGCGATTTTCTTTGATGACGTAGATGATATGTTTGATCGGTCCGTTCGCGCGGACGATCGGGCCGGGTTCTTGCGCGCGGGCAATGGACATGGTCGCGCGCGTGCCGCTGAGGGTCGCGCGTGGAATCGGAAGCTTTCGTAGCGAACCGGTCAGCTTTCCCGCGATGTAGCCGACCTTTCCACTGCCGGTCGGAAAAAATTCGGGATTTGCATGACCGCCCTCACCTTTGCCATCGAGAACATAGAGCGCATCCGGAGTGAGCGCGATATCGGTCGGATACCAGCCCGTCTGCGCGGTGGCGCGCTGAGCGAGGGTCGCTCGATCGAGTACGACGACGGTGTTCGCAGCGCCACATGAAACGTACAGCGCATCTCCGGCAAGTCGCAGATTGTTCGGCGACCAGCCGACTTCGCCGCGTGCATGCAACGCCGCGCGTTCGACCACGGCATTGGTCGTCGTGTCGATTGCCACGACCTCATCGTCGTCCGTTACGGCAACATCGAGCTGCGAACCGTCGAGTAACAGCGCGCCCGGATGAAGACCGACGACGATCGATCCAACGTTCTTTCGGCTGGCGATATCGATGCGATCGACGGTGCGCTCGCCCCAGTTTGAAACGTAAACTGATTTGCCATCGGGCGAATACACGGCTGCACGTGGATGATGGCCCACGTTCACCGAGATCCGCTCGAGCGTATCGGCATCGACAAAGGCGACTTTATTTGCGCTCTCGCCGACGACCGCGAGTTGCTTGCCAGCGGGCGATCGGGCAACGTCGACGGGATAGAAATCGGTTTCAAACTGCACCGAGCGATCGATTTTCCCGCTTGCGATGTGCACGATTTGATTGGTGCTCGGAGCCGCTACCCAGACGCCGTCGTCGTTCGGATCGAGTAACGCACGGCCGAAGGCGGATTTCATATCGGTACGATCGATCGTCTGCATCGTCGCAAGATCGACCGTTCGCACGCCCGTCGGACCCCAGCCGCCTTCGACGATGAACGCCCGCTTGCCATCGTGCGAGAGGGTGATACCCTCCGGCAGCGTTCCGGTTCGCGCGATCGCTCCGCTCGGCGGCACGATTTTCCACGCGTTCGGAAGTTCGATCAGAGCGGGTTGCGCCAGCGCGACTGCGCCGAGCGTACACGTGAGCGCGAGCGCGCCGACGATCGTCAGGGAGCGACGCGCGTGGTTGGCCATCACGAGCAAACGTGGTCCGAGGGTGAGCACGAGCAACAACGTGATCGTGAGATACGTCGGATGCACGAACGCAAGGTCGTCGTGCGGGATGAACCGGCAACCGATGTCGGTTCCGAACATGCCCATCCCGAATAAACCGTACGCGAGTTGGAGACGATACGTCGGGTCGATCCGCTCGCCAAAGAACGAACGACGGTGCACGGGTAGCCACCACCAGAGGAGCGGTACGGCAACCGAAAGACACGCTCCGGCGGTGATGAGGCCAAAGAGAATGTCGAACGTACGCGAGCCTTCGATCCACTCGAACATTCCGAGCACGTTGTCTCTTGCACTTAGATCGTCCCGCCGCTCGATGCAACGATACTACCGAGCGCGCCCGCGACTCCGACGGCGATCCATGGCGGGAACTTCCACACGGCGAGCAACGCAAAGGCAACGAGTGCGATGCCCACGCGCGTCGGCGCTGCGGCAAGCGAGGTGAGGATCGGCGAATAGAGCACCGCTGCCAGCAAGCCGACGACGCTTGCATTGGCGCCGCGTAGCGCCCGGCCGGCGCCCGGCAACTGCCGGAGGCGTTCCCAAAATGGGACTAGTCCGATGATGAGGAGCGCCGAGGGCAAGAAGATCACGATCGTCGCGACGATCGCGCCCCAGATCCCGTGAAGCGGAGAGAGATTATCGACGCCCAGAAACGCGGCAAACGACGTAAGGGGTCCCGGGATCGTTTGCGCGGCGCCGTAGCCGGCGAAAAAGTCGCGACCGGATATGAGGCCTTCGCCCACGAGTGCCTGCAAGAGCGGCAGGACGACGTGGCCGCCGCCGAAGACGAGCGAGCCCGCGCGGAACAGTGTCGCAAGGAAGGTAGCCGTCGCGCTACGCGCGCTTGCGATGCTGACAAATGTGGCGCCTGCGACGAACAAGATAATCGCGCTTGCGGCGATGAGCGGGCGGATGTGAATCGCAAGCGGCGCGGCCGGGATCGTGTCGTCGTTCGCGCGCAGAAGCGCGAAGCCGGTGATCGCGCCGAGCGCAATCGGTAGCCACTGCAAGCCCGCGATGGAAGCGGTCGAAATCGCGAGGATCGCCGCGCCGACGGCGATCGTTTGCGTCGCGCGACCGGTGCAAAGAGAACGCGCGAGGCCCAGCACGGCTTGGGCGATGACGGCCGCGGCCGCTGCCGTCAGGCCGGCGAGCAACCCAACGAGCCAAACCGGCGGCGTCGAGCCCCCGGCTTGAACGGCAAAGGCGAAGAGTGCGAGCGCAATCGCGGAAGGCGCGGTAAATCCGATCCACGCGAGCAACATCCCAAGCCCGCCCCCGCGGGTGAGCCCGACGATCATGCCCACCTGCGAACTGGTCGGACCGGGTAAGACCGAACAGAAGGCAACGATCGAGGCGAACGTCCTCTCATCGAGCCACTTCCGGCGCGTGACGAATTCCTCGCGAAAATACCCGAGGTGCGCGATCGGGCCGCCAAACGACGTCAAACCCAAGCGAAGAAACACCCGGAAAATGTCGGCCATCGGGCCAGCACGTTCGCCGGAGGACTCGGAGAATGCTACGGGAATCTCGCCCGTCCCCCAAACGACCGGAGAACCAATGGAACTAGGCGCCCTCACCGTTTATGCCAACGGCCGCTATTGTCGCTACGATGAAGCCAAAGTCGGCCTGCTCACGCACGGACTTCAATACGGCACCGGCTGCTTTGAGGGCGTGCGCGGTTTTTGGAACGCTGCAGATGACGAGCTCTATCTCTTGCAGCTCGAAGATCATTTCGCGCGGCTCGCCAATTCCGCCAAGCTGCTGATGATGAAGTTGCCGCACGACACGAAATCGCTTTGCGAGATCACGGCGGAAATCGTCGCGCGCAACGGCTTCAAACAAGACATCTACATTCGTCCGGTCGCCTACAAGGCAAACGAAGATGTCGGCGTGCGCCTGCACAACGTCAGAGACGCATTCGCCATCATCGCCATCGCGTTCGATCGCTATTTCGATTCGAGCGTCGGCTTGAAAGCCGGCGTGAGCTCGTGGCGCCGCATGGACGACACGATGGCCCCGGCGCGCGCGAAGATCACGGGGACGTACGTCAATAGCGCGCTTGCGAAAAGCGAAGCCCAGCTCAACGGATTCGATGAAGCGATCATGCTCAGCTCCGATGGCCACGTTGCCGAAGGATCGGCCGAGAATATCATCCTCATCAAGAACGGCGTCGTGTTCACGCCCGACGCGTCGCAAAACATTCTCGAAGGCATCACGCGTCAGACGATTCTGGATCTCGCAGCCGACGAACTCGGTTTGGCAGTCGTGCAACGCTCGCTCGACCGCAGCGAACTGTACGGTGCCGATGAGATTCTCTTCACCGGCAGCGCCGCGGGCGTCCAGTGGGTGCAATCGGTCGACCACCGTCCGGTGGGCGATGGAGCGCAAGGCCCGGTCGCAGCAAAACTCGTGGCTCTCTACGACGATCTCGTGCGTGGACGCATTCCAAAGTATCGTGGATTGCTCACGCCGACGTACGCGAATCGCGCCGTTCACGCAAACGTTTGATTCACTCGCGGTATCGCGCAGATGATGTCGGTTTTGCCGAAGTCATCACCGTTGAAGAGAAGCTCTTCATGTGCATTGGCCGCGAGCGCGTACGCAGTCGCCAAAATCGAGAGCGGCGGGATGCGGCTCTTCGCCAAATTGGCGGTGCGCGCGTCGGGTAGAACGCGCATTCCGCGCGGTAAACGGCACGACGTCGATCCGGGCTTCGGCGATCGACAAATCGAGGCGTAGCAAGCCGTCCGTACGATTTCGCGTTTCGATCGCGATGCTGGTTGCAAGCAGCAAGACGGCCGACATGCGAGCATTATCGCGTCGTTCGAGCGCCCCGACGAAAGAAACACAACATCTGGACCATCGGCAAGCTCCGCGCCCGTCTGCCTCGGGATGCCTCGAACGTAGCGCCAGCCTCCGTCTTACAACGGGTGGTTGCTCGCGTTCGGGTCGGGAGTGTTGACGGGGGCCGGGGCGGCGGGTGGCGGCTGTGGCTCGTTCATGCTCGTGGCGGATGCTGAGGAATCGACCGGCGTGAGCACGTCGTTCGGCGTTTGCCACATCGTTGCGTCGGGTGCCGTGTACGTCGGCAGCTTGGCCAGGGTCGGAATCGAATTTGTCTCGCGCCACGTTGCGAAACGTGCGAGCTGGTGGAAGGCCGCCGATGACACGTTGCGGATGAATCGGCGGCCCGAATCGAGTGTCGGCAGATGCGTCGTCATCACGGCGATGATATACGGGGTGTTTTCCATATAGACGATGCCGACGTCGTTGAGCGTGTCGTGCAGTGTGCCGGTCTTGTGGGCGATCTGAATGCCGCTGGGGAGGGGCTGTGGCAAGAGTCCGTTGTGATGCTGACCGGTGAGGATGGTGATCATCGCGCGCGAGCTCCACGCATCGATCAGACGTTCCTGCGCCATCGCTTCGAGCAATTTCATCATGTCGTTCGGTGAGGAACGCAGCGAGCGAATGTCGCCATCGCTGCGAATATAATCACCCAGGCGCGTCTGCGCGAGGCCGAGATCGTGCATCGTCGCATTGATGTGCGAGCGTCCGACGCGACGAATGAGCATGTTGGTCGCGGTGTTGTCGCTCTCGGTGATCATCAGCCACATGAGCTTGGAGACCGAGTACGGCGTGCCGGTGCGCGCGTCCGCAAGATCGCCCCAGCCGTTGTCGCGATCGCCACGCTGCAGATGCAGCAGATCGTTCAGACCGACCGTTCCTAGCGACATCTGACGGAAGACTTCGACCATCACCGGGATCTTGATGATCGAGGCGGCCGGCATGTTCGCCGAGGCGTTGACACCTGAGGTCAAGCCGGTGCTGAGGTCTTTGATGACGATCCCGACGTTGCCGGGTGCGTGCATCGAGAGGGACGAGAGCTGCAGTTGCAGTTCGCCGAGGGGTCCGGGGGCCGCCGCGAAGCTGGTGGAGTGGAGTGCAATGAACAACGCGGCACAGGCAAGAGCCGTGCGGATGAAACGCATTACTGGTACTATCGGTCGCAGTGCGACATTCGTCAAGTTGCTCGTATCGAACAGGGAGCGAGTGTGATGGGCTATTTGACGTACGGCACGCCGTCGGCGGCCGGAGCTCGTACCCGTCCGGCGAAGCCTGCGAGCGCGACGAGCGCCGCTAGGTACGGCAAGGCTTGCATCAGTTCGCTCGGCACGCCCGAACGCTGCAACGTATATTGAAGTGCGGCAAAAAAGCCGAAGAAGAGCGAGGCGCCGAGCGCGCCGAGCGGATTCCAGCGCCCGAAGATCACCGCCGCGAGGGCGATGAACCCGCGCCCGGCCGTCATGCCGTCGCTGTAGAGATCGAGCTCGCCGAGCGAGAGGAAAACGCCGCCGAGTCCCGCCACCGCGCCGCCGATCGTGACGGCGATGAAGCGCGTGCGCAGCGGATCGATACCCGCTGCGGCTGCGGCCGCGGGGTTTTCGCCGCACGCGCGCACGCGTAGGCCCCAAGGTGTGCGGTCGATGACGAGCTGCAAGACGATGGCGAGCACGATGGCAAAGCCGATCAGCACGGCTTCGCCCGCCCGCCCGAGCGCGGCGACTTCGTGCGATGCACCGGGCTGTCCGAAGACGATCACCAGGCCGTACGCTGCAGCGCCGATCGCGGCAATGTTGATCCCCGTTCCGGCGACGATCTGATCGAGTGCAAAACGCGTGACGACGAAGGCGAAGAGTGCGGCGAGCAGCGTAGCGGCGAGCACACCGCAGATGGCGCCGACGATGGCGTTTCCGCTCGCGTACGATCCGACTACGCCGAAGAACGCGCCCGCGACGAGCATGCCTTCGAGTCCGATATTCACGACGCCCGATCGTTCGGAGAGCACGCCGCCGAGCGACGCGTAGAGTAACGGCGTCGCTTTGATCAGCGTCAGAACGAGCAACGCAAAGGCAGCGTCCATCTAGCGATCCGACCCACGACTGAAGTATCGTCGACCGGCAAGCGCGATGATCACCACGCCCTCGATGATCGCGACGACGTCTTTTGGGACCTGCGCTTCGGACTGCATCGAGAGTGCGCCGCTCTGCAACACGCCGAACGCAAAGGCGGCGATGGTCACGAAGAGCGGGTCGAGATTTCCCACCAGCGCGACCGCAATCGCGATAAAACCGTAGCCCGGCGAAAGCGCCGTATTGAAGCGATGGAGCACGCCGAGCACGATCGCCGCGCCACCGAGTCCGGCGATCGCGCCGGAGAGCGACATGGCGACGAGCGCCGTCCGCGAGAGATCGACGCCGGCACGTTTCGCAGCTTCAGGTGCATCGCCGGCCGCGCGCAGTTCGTAGCCGAAGACGGTTCGCGCGAGCATGAAGCGCACGAGTGCAGCAACGATCAGGGCGATGATGAATGCGATCGTGAGGCGCGTATCGGGGATCAACGTCGGCAACCACGAGCCGTGGGGAATCGAGGCCGTCTCGCCGGCCGTCGCGCCGTTCATCTTGAAGGGACCGTTGACGATATAGGTGGCGAGCAGTGCGGCGATCACGTTGAGCATCAGCGTTGCAATGACTTCGTTTGCGCCGAATCGCGCTTTCAGAAAACCCGCAAGTGCGCCCCACACGCCGCCGCCGAGCGCACCGGCAAGCAACACGATCGGAATCGCGGCAACACCAGGCAGCGGGAGTGCGGCCGCAACGTAACCGGCGGTAAGCCCGCCGAGCACGAGTTGACCCTCGGCGCCGATATTGAAGAGGCCCGCACGAAAGGCGATCGTGATGCCGAGCGCCGGGAAGAGAAGAGCGGTCGTTTGTACGAGCGTCTCACCGAGTTCCGACGGGCTGCCGAGCGCACCGCTGAAGAGCGCGCCGAACCCGACCAGCGGGCTCGCATGCGCGACGAGCATCGCGATGCTGCCGACGACGAACACCAGCGTGACGGCCAGGACGGCGTCGCGCACGCCGCGCGGCAATCGACTCACCGTGCGCCGGCCATCAGCGCGCCGATGCGTGCGCGATCGAGTGCGCCGCGCTCGAACGTACCGACGATGCGACCACCGAACATGACGAGCACGCGGTCGGCGAGCGTGAAGATTTCATCCAGCTCGAACGAAATCAGAAGGACGGCGACACCGGCGTTGCGGGCTTCGATCAGGCGCGACTGCACGAGCGCCGCCGCGCCGATGTCGATTCCGCGCGTCGGTTGATAGGCGAGCACGAAACGCGGATCGCTCTCGAGCGCGCGGCCGACGACCACTTTCTGCTGATTGCCGCCGGAGAGCGCACCGATGCGTGCGTGTGCGTTCGGCGGACGCACGTCGTAGCGTTCGACGATCGACTGGGCGAACGCGGTCGCACGTGCGCGATCGCGCAGGATGCCCGATCGAAACGTGCGTTGCCGACCGAGCGTCGCGTTGTCGGTAATCGACCAATCGGGCACGAGTGCTTCCTTGTGACGATCTTGCGGTATCGCGCGCATGCCGAGGAGAATGCGTGCGGCGGGCGACACGCGTGCGAAAAGCGGGGTGCCCGCAAACGTGAGGTCTCCGCTATAGGGGATCATGCCTGCGAGCGCGTCGGCGAGGGCCGACTGACCGTTGCCTTCGATCCCCGCAATGCCGACGATTTCGCCCGCGCGTACCTCGAAATTCGCTTCGATCAGCGCACCTGCGCCGGTGCCGGCGCGCAGTGCGGTGACCGCGAGTGCGGGCATCGTTTCGGTCGGAATGCGCGCCGCGATCGTCGGCAAGTCCCCGCCGACCATCGCGCGCGCGATTGCTGCAACGGTGGTGTCGGAAACGCGCATCGAATCGACGATTTTCCCGCTGCGCATCACGGTCACGCGATCGGCGTGCGCGATCACCTCCGCGAGCTTGTGCGTGACGATTACGATCGCGGTGCCACGCGCCGCAAGCGCACGAACGGTGATGAAGAACGCGTCGATCTCGCTCGGCGCAAGGGCCGCCGTCGGCTCGTCGAGCAACAGCACGGCCGGCTCGCGTTGGAGTTCGCGCACCAGTTCCACGCGCTGACGCACGGCGACCGGAAGGCTTTCGATGCGCGCGTCCGGATCGAGTTCCAGACCGTACGCGGCGCAGAGTTCGCGCACGCGAAGACGCGCGGCCGGAACGTCGATCGCGAGTCCGCGGCGTGGTTCGCAGCCGAGCAGCACGTTCTCCCAAACGCGTAGGCGTTCGATCAGTTTGAAATGTTGGTGGACCAGACCGACGACGCCGGTCACGTGGATCGTGCCTTCGTCGGCGGCGACGCTGCCGTAGGCGATCGCCGCGAGCGTGGATTTGCCCGCACCGTTTTCGCCCACGAGCGCGTGAATCTCCCCGGGCGCACAGTCCAGATCCGCGCCGTCGACCGCCGCGAGCTGGCCGTAGCGTTTGCGAATCCCGCGAAGTTCGAGTGCTAGAGTGCGACTCGTTTGAATGTCGCGAGCTCCTCGCGCGTTGCCGGCGGGACGATCTTGCCGGCGATGATCGCAGCGCGCAGGACGTCGAGCTGCTTGAATTTCGCGGCGTTCATGACGGATTTCGTATATTTGAAATCGGTCAGTCCGACGCCGTCGTCGGCCAGGCCGAGAACGACGTGGCCGCTCGCCGGTTTTTGTGCGGCCGCTTGTTCGGCGACGCGCAACACGCCGACGTCGACGCGCTTGATCATGCTCGTGAGAATCTTACCGGGAGCGAGTGCATCTTGATTGGAATCGACACCGATCACGTAACGCTCGGGGCGCGACTTCACTTGAGCGATCGCGCCGAGTCCCGCTTTGCCCGCCGCGACGAACACGATATCCGCGCCTTGGTCGAACAGGACGCCGCCGAGTTCTTTCCCGGCCGCGACGTCATCGAAGCTGCCCGCATATTTGGTGAGTACCTTGATCGACGGATCGATCTGATGAACGCCGGCGGTAAAGCCCGCTTCGAATTTCCGTAAGAGCGGAATGTCGAGTCCGCCTAAAAACGCGACGGTCTTCGTTTTCGTTACGAGCGCCGCTGCGGCACCCGCGAGAAACGAACCCTCTTCTTCTTTGAACGTAACCGACGCCACGTTGGGCAGGTCCACGACCGCATCGATGATCGCAAAGTGGACCTTCGGGTAGCGCGCGGCGACTTCGCTCACGTCCTTGGCCATCAGGAAGCCGATCGCAAAAATCTCTTGGTACTCTTTGGTTGCGAGCAGCACGAGATTCGGCTGATAGTCGCTGGCCGAACGCGAGGCTACCACTTGAATGGAGGCGTTGAGTTTCTCTTTTGCCGCTTGCAGTCCGGCGTACGCCGAGTCGTTGAACGATCGATCGCCGAGGCCCCCGACGTCCGTGACCATCCCGATGCGCGGGCCGGTGGCCCCGGCGCCGGACGTCGTCGACTTGGCACCGCTACAGCTAGCGAGCAGCACGCATGAGAGGAGAGCCGCACCGATGGCGTGACGTGAGAACATCGCAGTCCACTACGCCTTTCGGACGGGTTGGCCTCCAGTACCCGCGAAGCGAAGCGGCATGCACGCCATACCCGATCTTCGTTCCGGTCCACCACGTCGGTGGAATGTCGCCGTGGGCGGCGTCGTCTGGCTGCCGCGTTTCATCGACAAAGCACGCGCGCAGCGCGCCGGGACGCTCGGCACCTACCTCTTCGGGCAGAGTCCGGTCGACGACCAGATGCTCGAAGCGGCGGGTTTGAGTTATCGCCGGTTCATGGCGATCGTCGATGCGCACGGCACCGACGATGTCGCGGTGCTCGGTGAAATCGAAGCGCAGCGTCCCGGCGCGACCGAGCGTCTGCGCGAATGGAGTGCGATCATGCCGAAAAAGCGCGCCGCGCACATGGCGATACTCGATTTGGACGACGGCTATAGAACGGCGTGGTTTGCCTCGCCAGCCCGCCGGGTCGGCAACGCGCTCTTCGCGCCGGTCGCCGGCCTGCTGCGCAAAACGTGGCCGGTGAAACTGTAATGGCCGTGCTGCGCCCGCGTCGCCCGATTTCGCGGGGCGAGCGGCAAGTGACCTACGCGCTCAAAGTCCTCGCGCTCGTTTCGCTTGCCGCCTTCATGATCTTCAACGTGCTCTCGTTTCTCTCGCGAATTTCGTCGGTCGCCGTCATCATCATCGGCGCGATCTTTTTTACCTACGTGGTCTATCCGCTGGTGCGTCGCTTGAACGTGCATTTGCCGCTGGGCGCGGCGATCACGATCGTCTACGCCGCAATCGTGCTCGTGATCGGGCTCGGCATCGCAATCGTCGTGCCGCCGCTGACGACCGATGCACGCGACCTGATCGCGAATTATCCGACGATCGTGAAGAATGCGGTCGCGTTCACCGCCGATCCGAACAACCCGTTCTTCGCGCATCTTCCGATCGGCATGCGAACGTATATCGAAACGTTGCCCGTCGAGCTGAGCGCGCTCACGCAGAAATACGCGGGTGAAGCGGCCACCAAGGCGGTCGGCCTGTTGCTCTCGACCGTCACGATCATCGCGACGTGTATCGTGATCCCGGTGCTCTCGGCGTATATGATGCTCGATGCCGAAAATCTCAAGCGCTACGCGATCGCGGCGATTCCAATGAAGAGGCGACCGAAGACCTTAGCCGTCGTCGCGGATCTCGAGAAAGTGCTCGGCGGATTCATTCGCGGGCAGTTCACCGTGGGTGCGACGATCGGCGTGTGCATTACGATCGTGCTGCTCCTCTTTCACATCAAATATGCGGTGCTCATCGGCGTCTTTGCCGGCTTGTTCGATGTGATTCCCTACGTGGGCGCAGTCGTGGGCTTCATTCCATCCGTTCTGCTCGCGCTCTTCCAGGACGGCGTCTCGCAAGCCGCGCTCTTCCACGCCCTCTACGTAGCCATTGCTTTCATCGCGATTTTCCAACTCGAAGGCCACTTCATCGCGCCGAAGATCGTGAGCGATTCGGTGGGGCTCTCGCCGCTTTGGGTGGTGATCGCGATCCTGATCGGCGGCGAGCTGCTTGGTATCGGCGGGATGTTTTTGGCCGTCCCGATCGCGGCGATGATCCGGGTGCTGCTCGTCCACTTCATCCCGATGAAGGCGAGCATTGCCGAGGCGAAGCCCGGGGTGACCGAAGAGCCGCTGGAGATCAGCGAGCCGGGACGGATCGCCGCGCCCTCGAAATAGACCCGGATGGAAACACTGCCGCGCCTTACCCCGACGGGCGATCCCGTCCCCCGGATCGCTCACGTCGATGTCATCGGGGTCCCGATGGATTTGGGTGCCGACCGGCGTGGCGTGGACATGGGTCCTTCGGCGATTCGGTACGCGCGCCTCAAGGAGTGCCTCGAGGCGCTCGGGATCTCGACGACCGATCACGGCAATTTGCGCGTCCCCGTCCCGGAGTCCGCAACGCCCGAAGTTGCGAACGCCAAATATTTTCCGATCATCAAAGCGGTGTGCGAAGAACTCGCGCAGATGGTCGAAGCCTCGATTCTTGCGGGCGGTTTCCCGCTCGTGCTCGGCGGCGATCACTCGATTGCGATGGGAACGATCGCCGGCGTCGCGCGCGGTCGCAAGAAACGTCCGGGACTGATCTGGGTCGATGCGCACGGCGATATCAACACGCCGATGACCTCGCCCTCGGGCAACGTCCACGGCATGCCGCTGGCTTTCGCGATCGAGGATCACCACGTCGATCCCAAGCGCAGCGTGCTCATCGGATTGCGCGACGTCGATCCCGGCGAGCGCCGCGCGATTCGCGAACTCGGCGTCAAGGCGTATGCGATGTCCGACATCGATCGTCTCGGCATGTCGCGCGTCATCGACGAGGCCATTGCGATCGTCTCCGATGGGGAAAATTCGGTGCACGTCTCGTTCGATATGGACGGCATCGATCCGAGCGAAGCACCCGGTGTCGGCACGGCCGTACGAGGCGGGATCACGTATCGCGAAGCGCATTTGATGATGGAGGCCGTGGCCGCCTCCAAGACCCTAGGTTCGCTCGAAATTACCGAAATCAATCCGATTCTCGACTCGCACAACCAGACCGCAATCCTCGCCGTCGAGCTGATCCTCTCGGCACTAGGAAAGACCACGCTGTAAGTGCGTCTCGCGGCTGTCGTCGTCGCGTGCGTTGCGTTCGGCGGCGTAACGTCGGCTGCGCCGCGAGCTGCCGATGCGCCGCGGCCGTCGCTGCGGCATCTCGTGTATTCGGTGCGCGCGGGCGCATCGACGATAACGGAAGTCAAGCGTTCGGGTTTCGGACAGAACGGTGGCAACAGCGAAGACTTCGGCATCTCGGGGATCATCAACCGCGGAACGATCACGATCGACATCGCACGCCCGCTGCGCGGTGTTCGATGACGGTCGGCTGCTCTACGACAATCGAGCCGACCTGATGCCCGAATCGCTCGAACTCTTGCGCCTCTGCGCGCGGCATATCTTCGACGAACACGCCGAGATCAGTAGTGCGAAGTCGACGACCTACGAACCGGGCGCTGTCGTCGGCGATCGATCGCTCGTCCGGTTCGATCGCAACGTTCAGATGAAAGGCATCTCCGCGACGGTCGAAACGCGTGCGGCGGTACTCGACGATCGTCATTATTTGATGCCGGTCGTCGCCTCGCTCGCTCAGCGCATCCGCACGAGCGACCTCGAGCAGGCGAAACGTACGACGGTCAGTTGGCAGATTCGCCTGCTCGAAGATTCGTTTTCAAAATTGGCCGCGACGACCGAGCCTCCCGCGATCATCATGCCCGCCCATTGAGGGCTAGTCCAGACGACGTTCCATCTCGTTGCTCGCGGTGAAGCCGAGACTGCGATAGACGTGCGCGCCGGTCGATGATGCGCGCAGGCGCGCAAGGTCGCACCCGATCTCGCGCAGATATGCGAGGATCTGCTGCGTCATCGCCCGTGCGATTCCGCGCTTGCGATGCTCGCGCTCGACGTACACCGCCCAGATGACGCCGATCTTGCGCTTTGCTGCTTCGGTGTAGATCGGATAGTCGTCGGTAAGATTCGAACACGCGCTGCCGACGATCCCGCCGTCGATCTCCGCAATGATGCTGCGAAACGCCGACGTCGCGCGGGCTTCGCGAATCCGATCGAGCGTCCACGGGATGAAATCGTCGCGAAGTTGCGTGGCGGGGATATCCATGTCTTGCCACATGCGCGAGAAGTTGCGCGCGCACACGACGTCATCGGCGGGTACGCCGACTCGAAGGCTGAGCTCAGAGCGTGAATGCATCCGCCCCGCCGGGTTCGGGAAATATTTTGCCCGGGTTCATGATCCCCAGTGGATCGACGGCGTCTTTGATGCGCCGCATGAGCGCCAGCGCATCGACGCCCAAGTCGAGTTCCATGAATTGCTTTTTGAGCATTCCGATGCCATGTTCGCCCGAGAGCGTTCCCTCGAGCGCGACGGCCGCTTCGAAAATCTCGCGCGCGGCATCGCGCACGCGCAGCATCTCCTCACGATTCGTCTTATCGCACAAGATGTTCGGATGTAAGTTCCCATCGCCGACGTGGCCGTAAACGGGGATTTCCAACCCGTACTTGGTCGCGATCTCACGACATCGCTCGACCATACGCGGGATCGCGCTGCGCGGGATCGCGATATCTTCGCCGAGTTTGTTCGGACGACGATGCGCGAGGGCCGGCGAAATCGAACGGCGTGCGTTCCAGAGACGCTCGGATTCCTCAGCGTTTTTCGCGACCGTCACGTCGCGCGCGCCATGCTCGCGGGCGATCGTTCCGATCGTCGCGATCTCGGCGTTTACGATCTCTTCGTAGTTGCCGTCGGCACCGAAGATCAGAATCGCGTCGGCATCGAGCGGCAGGCCGATCGACTTTGCATCCTCGACGCAGCGCATCGTGAGGTTGTCGAGCATCTCGATCGAGGTCGGGACGATTCCGCTTGACATGATTGCCGTGACCGATCGGGCCGCATCGGCGATGTTGTCGAACACCGCCATAGCCGTGCGCGTGAACTTCGGCTTGGCAATGAGTTTGAGCGTGACCTCGGTGATCGTTCCGAGCGTGCCTTCCGAACCGGTAAAGAGCGCGCGTAAGTTGTAGCCGGTCACGTTCTTGACCATTTTTCCGCCGGTGCGAATGAGCGTGCCGTCGGGAAGCACGACTTCGAGCGCGAGCACGTAATCGCCGGTGACGCCGTACTTCAGGCAGCGCGCGCCGCCGGCATTTTCTGCAACGTTGCCGCCGATGGCCGATTGCTTGAGGCTCGAAGGATCGGGCGGATAGAAGAGTCCGCGCTTTTCCACTTCGGCTTGTAGGTGGGCGTTGATGACGCCCGGCTGCACGACGGTAACATGATTGATCTCGTCGATCTCCAGGATTTTGTTCATGCGCGCGACACCGAGCACGATGCTGCCCGCAAGCGGAATCGCGCCGCCCGAAAGACCGCTACCCATCGCGCGCGGCGTGATCGCCACACGACGCTCGTACGCGAAGCGATGGATCGCAACGACCTGCGCCGTCGTCGTCGGAAGAACGACCAGCGGCGGCGTGTTCTGGTAGAACGTACCGTCGAATCCGTAAGCGATGAGGTCTTCGGCGGTCGTCAAGATTCCGGCGGGGTCGACGATGCCCGTAAGCGCCGTGCGCAGATCGTTCACCCCCTTAGCTACGGCTCTCGTGCCGGTCGGCCTTTTCGGGGGGCGCGCGGCCCGTTCGCAGAAACGAAACGAGCAAGAGAAGTGGTCCGCGGAGCGCGGCCGAGCACTCTCCTCCGGAGGAACCGTGGCCGAAACGCTGACCGACTACCGACTCGCGCGCGAGATCGATCTCAAGGCGTTCGTCGCTGCTGCGTTGCTCGAAGTCGGCGTTGCAAAGCCGGACGCCGAGATCGTCGCCGAGGTGCTGGTGGCCGCGGATCTGCGGGGGATCGAATCGCACGGTGTCGCGCGGCTTGAATCGTATTATGTCGGCCGCATCAAGAACGGACTGCTCGAGCCGACTCCGCGCGTCACGACCGTGATCGAAACGCCGACGTCACTCGTCGTCGATGGCGGTAACGGCCTGGGTCATCCGACGGCGAAGCGAACGATGGAAGCGATCATGGCCAAGGCCAAAACGAGCGGCGCGGCATTCGGCGGCGTACGGAATTCCAATCACTACGGGATCGCCGGGTATTACGCGATGCTGGCGCTCGACCACGGCTTGATCGGCGTTGCCTCGACGAATTCCGTGCGCTACGGCGCGCCGACGTACGGCCGCGACATGTTACTCGGCACGAATCCGCTGGCATTCGCGGTCCCGGCCAAGAACGAGCCCGCCTTCGTGCTCGATTTTGCAACGACGACGGTGCCGCGCGGCAAGCTCGACGTCTACGGGCGCAAAGAAAAGAATCTCAATCCCGGTTGGGCGATCGACGAACACGGCGTGGAAACGATCGATCCGAACGTCGCACTCAAAGGCGCACTCTTGCCGCTCGGCGGTCTTGGGATCGATAGCGGCGGACATAAGGGCTTTGGGCTCGGCTTACTCGTGGACATCTTCTGTGGCGTTCTGACCGGCGGGAAATTCGGCAGCGATTTGCCGTTGCTCTCCGACGGGCCGAAACCGGGTGGAATTTCCCATTGGTTCGCGGCGTTTCGCATCGATGGCTTTCGCGATCTCGAACGATTTAAGGCGGACATGGATACGGAACTGCGCGCGTTCAAAGATTCGGCAAAGGCGCCGGGTCACGATCGAATTTACGTCGCCGGCGAAATCGAACACGAGAAGACGGAATTCAATCGAAAGAACGGCGTTCCGATTCACGTAAAAGTGTGGGACGGTCTCGAGAAGATGGCGGGCACGCTGGGTATTCCGTTCGCAATCGAAAGAACGTAGCCGAACGCGCGATCGACGCGCTTTGTGTTTTTTGTGCAAGTCGGCAAGCGCCCCGTTCATGTTTTGCTTGCTTGTGCCGATTATGTCTATTGTGGGGCGGCAAGCCGCCCCGATTCCCCGCGTTTATAGAGGACGCTTCTTTGAGCATTTCCCGCGTGCCCCATCGTGGAGATGGTCGGCACATGCCGTTCGGTCATACCTCGCTCGTATTCTCGTGCGGTGAACTCGCATCGGAAGCGGCGCGCCGCCTCGCCTTCGGTGACGAACGTGCTGCGATCCCCGCGGTTCTCCGCGATTGGGAACGCTCGCAAGCCGGTAACGATGCGTTTCCCGTGCCACGCAAAGGCTCGTCGGTGAGCGGCTTCATCATTCCGCTCGACCGTTTGCGCATGCGCGCAGCCGAGCGCAAAGGGACCTTCGCCGGTTACGAACGATCGGTTGCAACGATCGAGCTTGCCGGTCAGCGCACCTACGTGTACGTGTACACGAAAGGCCACGCTGCCTAGAGCTTGAGCTCGACCGATCCTGCGCAGCGCATACCGTCGCATTCCGCCGGCAGATAGCGCATCGCGAGCAGCGTCTCGCGCAGATCGCCGCGCGCTGCGACATCGCCGCTGAAGCGTACGAATTGAACGTCCGTCGCGTGGCCCGTTTCATCCACGCGAATGACGATCACGTCACGCGCGCCGAGTCGGGCCCGAATGCCCGACGTGCTCGCTTGTTGGTAGAACGTCGCCTGCAGATTCTGGCCGAATCCACCGGGGATGCCGCTTCCGCGCGCGACGGCTGCAGCGCTTGGCGTAGCCGTTGGTTCGGGGCTTGCTGTCGGGATCACGGTGGGAGAGGCGATGCCCTCCTGAGGCGAGAGGACGGCAACCCGTTCGACCGGCGCCTGGCGGGGCGCGGGTTCGGCCACGGCCGGCACGGGTTTCGGCACGACGAGTGCGGCCTCGACGGGCACGAGCGCGGCACCGCCGGCCGAGCGCTCGTGTATGAGGGCCGGTGCATAGCGATGGATTGCGACTTCGCGCCGGGCGCGCGGAGCCGGGGAAAGCGCGCGTACCGCTGCCGGACGAACGACCGACCGTGGTCGCGGCGGATGGCGATGCTCGATCGTGAGCGAGGCAATGTGAATCGGCGCCTCGCCGAGCGCTCCGTCGTAACGGCCGTGTCCGGCCAAGAGGAGGCTGACGGCGCCGAGCGCGACGAGGTGCGTCGCAATCGACATGGCGATCGCGCGTCGTGACCGTTTCGAGCTTGCCCGGTCGTGCATTGCATACCCTCGGACGCACAGACTACGCGGCTGGAAACGTGCAACCTTTTTCGGTAGCGTGCCACTCCTTGCTCGCAGTTCGTCGACCGAGGAGTTTTCGTTTGGGTCTCAAGACAAATCTCGTGCTCTACCAGGCCGAATGGTGCCCGTACTGCGTACGCGTGCGCCAAAAGATGACGGAGCTCTTGCTCGATTATCAGATCGTCAACGTACCGCACTCGCACGCCGAGCGCGATGAAGTGAAGGCCGTCTCGAATCAGACGAGCATCCCCGTCCTCGTCGACGGCGACGTCGTGTTCGACGACGATGACGACATCATTCCCTACCTCGAGAAGAAGTACGGCGAACGCGCGAAGGCCGGCGTCTAAAAGCCCGGTGCGCCGATCGCGCGAGCGCTCGTCGAGCTGATCGCCGAACGAGGGATTGTCGCAAGCCGTCGGAGAGGCCCCGACGGAGCGTACAGCTTCGATCTTGCGGGAACGTCTTCGCTCATGCAAATGAGAGCCGGTGGTCGTGGCTTCGAGCCGACACAGCATGATGTTCGCTTTGAAATAGAAACGCCGATTCGGTCGTTGAGGCCGACGTTCGTTCGCTCCTATTCGCTTTCGACTTCGAGCGTAGTCTTCACGCACGAGCGAGTCGTTTAGTCCAGCGCGACTTGAACGGGGCCGCCACCTTTGCGGCGTGCGGGCATGACGAGGATCAACGGCATCAGCGCGAAGGCGAGCGCGCCGAGTGCGAATTGCGCGTCGGCGTACGACAATGTCGTTGCCTG
>Ga0123337_10001005_pt1 | contig 40025 bp, 40 predicted proteins | sample frozenSSSSmetaG_FD_89792 | JGI IMG/M metagenome (GOLD analysis project Ga0123337, IMG submission 89792) | Glacier valley bacterial and archeal communities from Borup Fiord, Nunavut, Canada, to study Microbial Dark Matter (Phase II) -... | ecosystem: Environmental > Aquatic > Freshwater > Ice >... | reverse complement strand
CCATTAATAGCCGGATAATCCATAGGATAAGGCTTTCCCGCCCATATGATCTGCACAGGATACTTCAGGTTTGACATTAATCTTTCGAATCTCAACCTGTCGCTGGTAATCAGTTCCGCTCTTTTATACTCTGCAAAACGACGTGCCCATACGATAGTGAAAACAGCGGGATTAAAAATCTTACCCGTCTGGTCGGCAACTATTTCAAAGGTTCTTCTCTTTAAAAATAATTTACGGTCGTCCCATAAATTGTCATTGCCTTCATCAGCATATTTATACAACTGCTTGTCTGCCCAGTAGCGCCAGTTTTGAGAATTGGTAATGGATATGATGGGGCAGATATCTGAGTATTTCCCCCACATATGCCGGGCCACTTCACCGTGCAGTTGAGACACCCCATTGGCGATATGCGCAAACCTTAAAGCTACAAGTGAATGATTGAATACATCATCCTGAATGCCGGTTATTTTTTTTACTTCATCCAATCCGATTCCGCAGAAAAAACTCATTTTTTCACATAAATAAATATCATGTTTTTCATTCCCGGCTTCCTCAGGTGTATGTGTTGTAAATACAAGTCTCTTTCTGACCTCTTCTGCATTGCCGAATTTTTTATACAAGTAAAATACAGCAGAAATGCCGTGTGCCTCATTCAAATGATAACGCTCCGGAGCGAAGCCCAGTTCATCCACCAGCTTCGCGCCACCTACGCCGAGTAATATAAACTGGGCGAGTTTGGTGGCAACATTAGTGTCATATAAACGGTGGGTGATGGTCTGTGAGATGTGATCGTTCTCCGGAAGATCAGTGCTCATCAGGAACAGCGGAGCGCTTTTGAAAGTTTCAGGATTTAGATACAGCACCTTAACCCATACCGGGTGGTCGTGAATATTGATTTGAAATCGGATGCCCGTATCTTCCAGAAAACTATAATTTTTCTCCATCCAGGTTGCCTGGAGGGTCTGGTCCTGATTACGTGCCTGGTCGTAATAACCGTACTTCCAAAGGATACCTATTCCTATTAAATTCTGCTGGAGTTCATATGCACTGCGCAAATGAGAGCCGGAAAGAAACCCAAGGCCGCCACTATAAATTTTAAGCGGCTGGTGAATGGCAAACTCCATGGAGAAGTAGGCCACTTTTTTTGAATACCTGTCATCTGTTTTATAGGGGACCTGAAAATTTGTAAAATTCATGCATGAAGGTTTTTAATACTGTCTTACGACAATGACCAGGAGTTATTTTTTATTTGTGGATTTCAGATTCTTTTGTTTCACTTCTTTCTTTTTCTTTTTAGGATAAGTACCCTCGAAAAAGCATTTAATATCACGGAAAGATCCACACCCTTCTATCTCTTTCATCGCTACTGATGAAGGATTGAATGTGAATTCAAGCGTGCATGGATTGCCAGTTTCTTTATACTGGGCAACCCTGGAAGATACAAAGCGTGCCGTTCCTTTTAATTCTCCTTTACAATCACCCTTATTTTTTTCAAAATGGGTGAAAAATATTATTTCAGAAAGTTTACGGCTGTCCCTGAACGATATAAAATTCTTTTTATCTACCTGGTAGTCACCGGTAAATTTATTTTTTTGGGTAAATGTATCAACGGGGTTAAGCACATCCTCGGTAACCTCATGGCCAGGTTCTGTCACTATTAATGTGAAATCATTAGAGGCGTTGTTATAGATATAAATATTTCTTTTAAAGTCGATCGCGCCTGACTTGTTTTTTCTTTCCCTATAGGTGATTATCTGAAATTTTTTATCCAGCGACCCGTAAGCGGAAGTATAATTATTATCGCTGGAAGATTTTATAAGCGGCAGGGCGGTAAGGTATTTGTTTTTTTTGTCAAAGCAAATGACATAAGCAACACGCTTCTGGCCCTGAACTACTTTAACAAAAAGATAGGTTTCTTTTCCTTTTTCCTTTGCTTTTCCCAGGGGATATATTTTTGTTTTACCCTTGCCAAAATCCTTGCTGAGAACAGAGTCTGGAATAAAGGAAGTAAAGACTGGTGCTGCTATCAGCAATGAGTCTGGATTTTTTTTGGTCAGGACGCTATCTGAAATAGTAATGGGTAGGTCTGCATCATGAAAAAAACCGATAAAATCGCTGATATCTACCGGTTCTTCTCCCGAAAGGGATGTTTTCTTTTTTGCTTTACAGGCGGATAATGAAATTGAGGCTACCAGGACAAATAACAGAAATCTGATCAGACATTTATCATTCATACAAATCATTTACAAGCACCACAGTATCATTAATCGTGCCCTTCAATAGCTCCACCGTGCCGTTGGTGTCTTAAAAGTAGCAATTCGACCTCATCAATGAAAATAAATATAGGGATTTAATTGCAAGAGTTTTTAGATTTGACTAAATTTAAATTTAGATAACCTAAACAGTTTTGTTCCTGTAATCATGAAAGTATCATCAAGTAAAGAAAATTACCTTAAGGCCATCTTTCATTTACAGGAAGAGGATCGCATGGTAACCACCAACGATCTGGCGCGCGAGCTTGATACCAGGGCGGCGTCCATTTCAGACATGCTCAAGAAGCTGAAGACCCAGAAATTGCTTTTGTATGAAAAATACCAGGGGTTCAGGCTGAGCCCCGAAGGACGAAAAATGGCGCTGCAGATCATTCGCAAGCACAGGCTTTGGGAGAGCTTCCTGGTAGATAAGCTGAATTTTGGATGGGAAGAGGTGCACGAAATGGCGGAAGAACTGGAGCACATCACCAGCAAAAAGCTGGTTGACCGCCTCGATGAGTTCCTTGGATTTCCCAAATCGGATCCGCATGGAGACCCTATACCCGATGCCAATGGAAAAATTTCCCATAAGAAACAAATGAGCCTGCTGGAACTGAAACTAAACGTGCCCGCCACAGTAAGTAATATCAGTGACCAGTCTTCAGAAATGCTGGAGCTTCTCAAACACAAGGGCATTTTCCTGGGCACGAAACTGGAGATAAAAAAGAAATTTTCGTTTGATAATTCAATGGAGCTAAAGGTGAAAAGCCTGCCAGCAATAACGATAAGTGAGAACGTGGCTAAAAATGTTTATGTAACCCATGAGGAATAATATATCAGCCGGCAAATCATTAGGAGAGGTTCATGGATCGGTCGACCCTGGCAAACATGCCCGTAACTGGAAAAAGGTATTGTCTTTTTTCGGACCGGCTTACCTGGTAAGCGTAGGTTACATGGATCCCGGCAATTGGGCCACCGACCTGGCAGGGGGAAGCAAGTTCGGCTATCAGCTGATATGGGTGCTGCTAATGAGCAACCTGATGGCACTATTGCTGCAGAGCCTTGCAGCGAGGCTTGGAATCGTCCGCCAGCGCGACCTGGCACAGGCTAACAGGGAGACCTACCCGAAAGGCGTAAATTTCATTTTATATATACTTGCGGAAATAGCTATTGCCGCCACCGACCTGGCAGAGGTGCTTGGAATGGCAATAGGAATCCAGTTGCTGACGGGACTGCCATTGGTATGGGGAGTAAGCATCACCGTGTTCGATACTTTTTTATTGTTGCTGCTGCAACGCCTGGGAATGCGCACGGTTGAAGCATTTATTATTACGCTAATAGGCGTTGTCGGTATTTCTTTTTTGTTTGAAATTATTCTTGCGAGACCTGATCTGGCTGAAGTCGCCACCGGATTAATTCCTCATATCCCCAATGATGAAGCGCTGTATATAGCGATAGGAATAATTGGGGCCACGGTAATGCCGCATAATTTATACCTGCATTCCGCATTGGTACAAACGCGGAAAATCAGGAACAGTGAAAAAGGGATCAGGCAGGCGCTTAAATTTAATTTTTACGATTCTACCATTGCCCTGAATATTGCCTTCCTGGTGAATACTGCAATCCTCGTACTGGCCGCCACTGTTTTTTTTAAAGCAGGAAGAACAGATGTCGCAGAAATAAAAGATGCCCATCAGTTATTAGCTCCCTTGCTGGGATCCGGTATTGCACCAGTGGTATTTGCCATTGCGCTGATCGCCGCGGGACAGAGTTCTACTGTTACCGGCACTTTAGCGGGGCAGATTGTAATGGAAGGTTATCTCAAACTACACATTAATCCCATGCTGCGAAGGTTGATAACAAGATTACTTGCGATCGTTCCGGCAGTTATTGTTATTTCTTTTTATGGAGAAGAAGAAGTGAATGACCTGCTGATATTCAGCCAGGTAGTGCTGAGCATGCAGCTGGGGTTTGCAGTAGTTCCCTTAATACATTTCGTAAGCGATAAAAAAACGATGGGTCAATTTGTGATCAACCCGGTTGTCAAAGTGCTGGCATGGCTGGTGGCGGTGGTACTGGTAGCGCTGAATGTGAATTTACTTTATCATGCGGCTTTAAGTTTTTTTAATACTTCTGATAATGTCTTTTGGAAAATCATTATTATCGGAGGCGCCGGATCACTTGCTTTTTTATTAGGCTACATCGTTGTTTACCCATATCTCCCAAAAATATATAGCATGCAAAGCCACGAAGAAATAATACAGGAGGAGCAAAGAAATGACTAGCGCCCTGCCACGGACCTTTATTTAAGCAGATGCTTCAGCCTGCTGAACGTTTCGGGTTTTATTTCCAGGTAAGAAGCGAGAATTTTTTGAGGAACACGCTGTATCATATGCGGATGGTGCTTCAGGTAATGAAGAAAGCGCTGGCGGGTGGTGTGACTGAGCTGCGAAAAATAACGAGCGTCCTTTTTAATAAAAAGAAACGTCATCATTTCCCGGCCTATCTGTTCGGCAGCGGGAATAGTATCCAGTACAAACTGCACCTTATCATACCGCATGGAAACCACTACAGAGGGTTCCAGGGCGTTGATGATCACTGTTGAGGGTACTCTTGTATGAAAAGAAATTTCCGACTGGATCAGGTGTCCTTCAAGCGCCAGCTGAAGTGTTTTCTCATTTTTACCGACAAGGACATATTTTCTCAGCAATCCTTTTACCACCAGGTTAATATAATCGTCGGTCTGGCCGTATTTCAGTACCTCTTCTTTTTTAGCATACCTACGCACTTCCAGAAATGGAAGAAACTGGTTAAAATTCTGTTCTTTCAGGTTCACATACTGCTGGATATATTTATAGATGTATCCTGCATACTGGTTGATATCTGGGTTGGTATGCTCCATTAATTATAAAGAGACCGCAGGGTTCTTGCTACTGCTCCGGATACGTAACAGATGCTTCAGGCGACTGAAGGTTTCAGGCTGGATGTTTAAATAAGAAGCCAGGTACTTCTGCGGTACGCGCTGAAAAAGTATGGAATTATTACTCAGGAACCTTACAAAACGTTCCTGGGTAGTGTACAGTATGCGTTCAATATCCCAGTTTTCCTTTTGCAAAAACAAATCTGTAATAATGAGCCTTCCAAGGCGCTGCCACTTTTTATCAATTGCGTAAAGTTTCTCGATGTTGTCCCGGCTAAATGAAAGAAACGTGGTGGGCTCAATGGTTTCAACGACGTACAGAGATTTTTCTCCAGACAAAAAAGATACTGAAGAACTGATAAGTTCGCCTTCCTTAGCCAGTTGGGTGATAACTTCCACATCCCCTTTATAAAAAAATTTTCTGGCCAGGCCTTTAAGAATAAAATTAAAATATTCTTCCTGTTCGCCCCGGTCGACCAGCCTTATTTTTTTGTCATAAGTTCGCACTTCGGCAATATCGGCGAGCTGATTAAATTCTTCATCGGTGAGCTCGATAAACCTGCCTAAATATTCTTTTAGTGCCCCTACCATCATTGCAAGTTATATTTTATATACGAAATTGGGCGTAGAAGGTATTATAATATAATGTGATAAGTGTTTTTCATTAACTCCGTACATGATTTTTCTTACTTTTGCCCACCGCATAAAATATAAATATGAAACAGAAAATAAAAGTTAAAAATCCAGTGGCAGAACTTGATGGTGATGAAATGACCCGCATTATCTGGAAATTCATTAAGGACAAACTCATTCTTCCTTATATAGATGTGGACATCCGTTACTTTGATCTCGGGATGGAATACCGCGATGAGACCAATGACCAGGTGACGATCGACGCTGCCAATGCCATCAGGGAATTTGGCGTGGGCATAAAATGCGCCACCATTACTCCGGATGAAGACAGGGTAAAAGAATTTAAGCTGAAGCAGATGTGGAAGAGCCCTAATGGCACGATCCGCAACATACTCGATGGAACCGTGTTCCGGGAACCCATTGTGATCAGCAATATTCCAAGACTGGTTACCAACTGGACCGCTCCCATCATTGTGGGGCGGCATGCTTTCGGCGACCAGTACCGTGCTTCGGATACCGTGATCAAGGGAAAAGGCAGGTTGACCATGACCTTCACTCCTGAAGATGGCAAAGAGCCACAGGTAATAGAAGTGTACAATTTCAAAGGAGATGGCGTGGCCCTGAGCATGTACAACACCGATGAGAGCATCAGTGGTTTTGCCAGAAGCTGTTTTAATATGGCTCTGAGTAAAAAATGGCCCTTGTACTTATCTACCAAAAATACTATTCTTAAAAAATATGATGGCAGGTTCAAGGATATTTTCGCTGAGATATTTGAAGCGGAATTCAGGCAGAAATTTGCCGGCGCAGGTATTGTATATGAGCACAGGCTCATCGATGACATGGTGGCGAGCGCACTGAAATGGAACGGCAATTTTGTATGGGCCTGCAAGAACTATGATGGCGATGTACAGAGCGATTCTGTGGCGCAGGGCTTTGGATCACTGGGTCTGATGACATCAGTGCTGGTAACGCCCGATGGTAAAACTATGGAAGCAGAAGCGGCGCACGGAACGGTGACCAGGCATTTTCGTGATCACCAGGCAGGAAAGCCCACTTCTACTAACCCGATCGCTTCAATTTTTGCCTGGACGCGGGGATTGGCTTTTCGTGGTAAGCTCGATGGCAACAATGAACTGATAGATTTTTGTAATACGCTGGAGCAGGTGTGCATTGAAACGGTGGAAAGCGGAAAAATGACCAAGGACCTGGCGATAGCCGTGCATGGAAATAAAGTAAGCCACGGGGATCATTACCTGTACACAGAAGAGTTTCTGGAGGCTATAGACCAAAATTTGCAGCAGAAATATTAGGCTGTTCCGAGGTTATCAGGCACGCTATCCTTTCCTGACAAGTTTAAAAAAAGAAAGCCCTCCTAAGAATAGGACGGCCTCTAACGATTGCTTGCCATATGAAAGAGTTCTGAAGGCATCACCAGGCATGCGGTGGTGACGCCTATATTTCTATTGAAATACTATTTCTTAACAGTAGTGTCTTTCTTCGTAGTAGTCTTAGTTGTGTCCATCTTAACAGCCGCAGTATCAACCGGAGCTGTAACTGCAGTGTCTACAGTAGCTGGAGTAACAGTAGTTGTTGAATCTGAAGAAGTGCTTGTCTTTTCAGTGTTGTCATTACAAGCTGTTGCAAAAATGCCTATAGCTAATACAAAAAGAAGTTTTTTCATCGTAACTTTTTTTAAATTTAAATTATTTAGTGTTTATACCAGATTGGGAAAAAGGTAACCCTGCCTGTAAGAAATAATTTTAAATATTTTTAAGGGGGTTACTTATTCCTACTTTCGGTATAAATAAAGGGCAAAGTGTGAAATCAGATGCTACTGAATCAGGTTTACTGAAGGGATTGGCTCAGAACGACAGGGAAGCGGTAGAAACCATCTACAGCCGTCATTTCGGAATGATCCAGTCATTAATTATCAATAACAACGGCACCACCGATGACGCCCGCGATGTTTTCCAGGAAGCCATGATCGTGCTGTACGAGAAATCCAGATCCCCGGATTTTGAACTTAACTGCCAGCTGAAGACCTATATGTATTCAATATGCCGGCGCTTATGGCTAAAACGGCTGGCACAGTCCAAAAGGTTCATCCCGGAGATCAATGAAATGAAAAATACAGTGCCTGTTGAAGATGACATTGAAGCGCAGGACCAGAGAAACAGGGAATTCCAGGTGATGGAAAAGGCACTCGCCGGCCTGGGTGAACCTTGCAAGAGCCTTTTGGAGGCTTTTTATTTACAGAAAAAGAACATGAGCGAAATAGCAGGAAGTTTTGGGTACACGAATCCCGAAAATGCGAAGAACCAGAAGTACAAATGCCTGATGCGACTGAGAAAATTGTTCTTTTCCGAACATACAATTAATCCCGTGTGATGGACAAAGTAAAATTATTAGACACTGTTGAAAGATTCCTCCGTAATGAAATGTCTCCTGAAGAGAAGTATCATTTTGAGGAAATGCGAAGCAATGATCCGGACATAGACCTGCTTGTTGTAGAGCACTCCGCTTTTCTTTACCAGATCGGTAAATACAACGATACCCGGAACTTTCGTGCCGCACTTCATGAGGTCCACAACCACCTGACCGACCAGGGCATCATTAAAGAAGCTCCTCCTAAGGCGCTGGTACGCCAGTTGTGGAAAAAACATAAACGTGTGATGGCTGTAGCGGCATCTATTGCAGGAATTACCACCCTTCTTATCGCGGGCATGGTATCTTATTATTCAAGGAAGGCCAGCACGGCAGAGCTTCAGCAGCTAAGTAAAAAATTTGAAAATACAGAACGCCGGGTAAATGCCCTCAGCGCACAGGTAGCCAGTGAAAAAATAACCGTAGATAAAGCGCCTACCAATATCCCTATCAAATCGGGTGGCACAGGATTCCTTATAGATGGAAAAGGATACCTGGTGACCAACGCCCATGTGGTCGAAGGTTCCTCAACTGTTGTAATCCAAAACAACAGGAGACAGGAATTCCGGGCGACCATTATTCATATCAGTCACCTGAACGATATAGCGATCCTGAAAATAGAAGATGCGGATTTTAAACCCATTAATGTCCTTCCTTACAGCATTAAAAAAATAGGCGCGGAACTTGGCGAACCGCTCTTCACACTTGGTTTTCCAAGAGAAGAGATCGTTTATAATGAAGGATACATGAGCGCAAAGACCGGTTTTAACGGAGATACGCTCACCTGCCAGATTGGAGTTTCAGCTAATCCCGGTAATTCCGGAGGGCCGGTTTTTAACAAAAATGGAGAAGTGATCGCCATTATTAACACCAGGCAAACCCAGGCTGAAGGGGTCGTATTCGCCATTAATGCCAGAAATATTTATAGTTCGGTAGATTCTGTGATGAAAGATTCCTCCACCAATACCCTGAAGCTGCCCGTTACCACTTCCTTGAAGGGGATGGACAGGGTTCAGCAGATCAGGAAAATTGAAGACTGCGTGTATATGGTAAAGAGTTACTAAGACCAGAGATTGTCCGGGTATTCTTTGCTATCAATCAGTGCATCCAGACTTGCTTTTACATCAGGCGCATCTTCCTTGTAGGTAACCCCAAACCATTTGGCCGTAGTCGGGATAACTTTAATTACACCCACTTTATCATTGATAAATCTATCTCCTACGATCGGAATGAAAAATTCAGCCTTGGGCTTACTGATATTTTCATCTAAAAATTCTTTAAATAACTTTTCGGAGTAAGAAAAGACAGAAAGCTCAAAGCACCAGAAATTCATAGATACCTGCGAATCCCTGGGCAATTCGCGCGGCTGCTGGTCATCCTCACAAATAATCTTACCATCAGTTTCAGATATGTTCAGCCGTTCGGCAATGGCGGTAAGATTGCCCTTAGCATCTACCTGGCAAACACCCCTGTTGACCGTTCCGTTATCAGAAAGCGTCTTTAGCAACTCATACCCTATAATAGAATAAACTTTTTCACTGGCATCATTGGTCAGGAACAGGAATGCTTTCTCAAATGCATCACGGCCATAAAAATCGTCTGCATTGATCACTGCAAAAGGATCCTTTACCGCATCTTTCGCACATAGCACCGCATGAGCAGTCCCCCAGGGCTTTGTTCTTTCAGCAGGAAGCTGTCTATCCCCGAGAAATGCTTTAAGGTCCTGGAATACGTAAGCCGTTTCTATTTTTCCTTTCAGCTTCGGATCAAAAATATTTTTAAAATCGTTTGCGAACTCTTCCCGGATGATAAACACCACTTTTTTGAAACCCGCCCGGATGGCATCATATATTGAATATTCCATAATGGTTTCTCCGGAAGGTCCAAATCCCTGAATCTGTTTCATACTTCCGTACCTGGAAGCCATACCTGCCGCTAAGATCACTAGAGTTGGTCGCATTATTGTAATTTTAAAATTTAGTCACGAATTTATAGAATTATAGTGGTGATTCAAACCCTTAATGACACGTTGTTTGCTGACAGTGGTATTACTGTTGATGCATTGCGCCTCGACCTCATCCATCCGCAGGTTTCCGGAAACAAATGGTTTAAATTAAAGTATCCCCTTATCTCCGCTTTGTCTACGGGCAAAAAAGGAATGTTGAGTTTTGGCGGCGCCTATTCTAACCACCTTGTCGCCATGGCCTTTGCCTGTCGTGAAAACGGATTGGAATCAATGGCGATCATCCGCGGCGACGATCCGCAAATGTCTAATCCTTCTCTTCAACAAATGCGCGAATATGGGATGAAACTTGTGTTTGTGCCTCGCGAAGCTTACAGGCACAAGGAAAAATTAACCGGTCAATACCTGGAAAAAAATCCTGAATATTATTATGTTCCGGAAGGAGGACAAAGTGAAGACGGCATAAAAGGGGCCTCAGAAATTCTGCAGCCCGGGCATAATGAATACACGGACATCATTTGCGCAGTGGGCACGGGTACAACAATTGCGGGCATTGTCAACGCCTCAGCTACCCCGCAAAAAATTACAGGAATCTGCAGTTTGAAAATACCGGACAAGAGTGAAAATGCACTTTTAAATTTTATAAAAACTAATACCGTACGCAATAATTTCAGGCTATTGTCTGATTATCACTTCGGGGGATATGCCAGGAAGAATGATCTACTGATAACATTCATGAATGAATTATACCTGAAGGAAAACATACCAACAGATTTCGTATATACGGGGAAATTATTTTTTGCAGTATATGACCTGGCAAGAAAAAAATATTTTGCAGAAGGATCAAAGGTGCTTATCATACACAGTGGCGGTTTACAGGGCAACAGGTCTCTGGAGAAAGGCATATTGAAATTTTAATTAATTTTAAAGGATCAACCAGACCCGAATATGAAGATACCAGGTGGAATTTTGCTTTTATTCATCATTTCAGCAATCAAAATCTCAGCGCAGGATATCCTTCCCGGGTTTACAGTGATCTATAAAGGAGCCAACAGAAATGTTATCAGCTGGACTAATCCTTATCAATATGTATCCCAGATCAGCATACAACGTTCTACGGACAGTACTAAAAATTTTAAAACAATCCTGACAGTTCCTGATGCAAACGTGCCTCAGAACGGATTTGTTGATATAAAGGCAACAACCCCATTAATGTATTACCGTTTATTTATCGTGCTGGACAGCGGCAGATATCAGTTCAGCCGCGCAAAAAGGCCGGTACCGGATACCACCAGGCTCATATCCATTGCTGATCCGCTGCTTAAAAATGAAAGTACCAGGGTAATAGTTGACAGCCTCAGCAATAAAGAATCCAGGGCTCTTAAAGAAAAAATGCTTCCGGTCAATCCTGTATTGCCTAAGCCGGAAAGATTCTTTATAGTAAAAAGAAGGGATAGTATTGTCAGCACAATTCCGGAAAAATATATTAAAAAATTCCGCGACAGTTTAATATATTCCACTAATGACACATTATTATTTGCTTCGGCGGATACCATATTAATAAAGCCGTTCGTACCCAAAGAAGTGTACAGGACATCCAGGTATATTTTCACAGAAAAATATGGCAACGTGATGATAGCGCTTGCAAATGCGGAAAATAAAAAATATTCGGTAAGTTTTTTCGATGATAAAAAAGCGCTTCTTTTTGACATAAAAGAGGTCAAATCAGTATCATTGATAGTAGACAAAACCAATTTCGTGCACTCGGGATGGTTCTGGTTTGAATTGTATGAAGACGGAAAGCTAAAAGAAAAGAATAAATTCTTTATTCCGAAAGATTTTTGATGCCGGAGAATTAACTAAAGTACTATTTCAAAAACTTCCTCAAAATAATACCTGACTTTTTCTTTAATCTCCTTCATGTCCACTTCCCTGCCTAATTCTTTTTGTAAAGAAGTAACCTGTTTATCTGTTATTCCGCAGGGAACAATATCATTAAAATAATCCAGGTTGGTATTTATATTCAATGCCAGTCCATGCATGGTGATCCAGCGGCTGCAACGGATGCCGATGGCGCAGATCTTTCTTTCTTTTCCTTTAATACCAGGATCCAGCCATACCCCTGTTTCGCCTTTAAAACGACCGGCGGCGATGCCATAATCCGCGAGTGTTCTGATGATGACTTCTTCAAGGCTTCGGAGAAACCTCCCGATATCGGTATAAAATTTTTCCAGATCAAAAATGGTATACACCACCAGTTGCCCGGGACCGTGAAAGGTTATATCTCCTCCCCTGTTGGTTCTGTAAAAGCCGATGCGATTCTTTTTCCTGTTTTCGTCAGAGATCAGTACGTTACCGATCTTCCCACTTTTGCCAAGCGTATATACCGGAGGATGTTCTACAAACAATAAATGATGTTTTGTTTCCGCATGTTCGGCGATGGCTTCTTCAGTGAGCCATTTGGATGATTTCACCTTTACATTGCTGTCAAGCAGTTTTTCCTGGTATTCCCAGGCCTCCTGGTAGTCCATAGTGCCCAGCTCTTCAAAATGTACTGCCTGTTTCATAAACGAAGGCACAAAATTAAACATTAAACTAATCTTACCTTTGCATAAATTTATAAATGCCCGAAGAGTCCGATACATACGAAGAACCGGTGAATGCATCCCCTTCAGATACCGAAGAACAGTCGGAGGAATTGTACGAACGCCTGAGCCTTGTGGTAGACGGCGGGCAGGAACCTATGCGGCTGGATAAGTTCCTCACCGCGCGGATGGAAGGCGCTTCGCGAAATAAAGTGCAGCAGGCCATTGAATCCGGCCGGGTGCTGGTTAACAATAACAAAGCCCAGGCCAACCATAAGATCAAGCCGGGAGAAGAGATCGTTGTATTTACCGACCGGGAACCGCACGGCGATGAGATCATCCCCGAAGAAATGCCTCTGGATATCAGGTATGAGGATAACGATGTGATGATCGTCAACAAGCGGGTAGGAATGGTGGTGCATCCGGCCAGCGGAAACTACAGCGGCACGCTTATAAATGGTGTCGCTTATTACCTGCTTCAGCAAAACAGCCAGCTTAACCAGACTGACCTGCCCCGGTTCGGGCTCGTTCACCGCATAGATAAAAATACCAGCGGACTGATGGTACTCACTAAAAACAGCAAGGCGCTGGCCAGCCTGGCCAAACAATTTTTCGATCACACCGTTCACCGCCAGTATATAGCCCTTGTATGGGGAGACGTGGAGCAGGATTCCGGCACGATCCGCGCAAACATCGGAAGACATAAACGCTTCAGAAAATTATTTACCACCTATCCGGAAGGCGATTTTGGCAAAGAAGCTGTGACGCATTATAAGGTCCTGGAAAGGCTCGGTTATGTAACACTCATTCAATGCGAACTCGAAACAGGCCGTACGCACCAGATACGTGTGCACATGCAATCCATCGGGCACCCATTGTTCAATGATGATTTATATGGTGGAGACAGGATCGTTAAGGGAACGGTGTTTACAAAATATAAGCAGTTTGTCGATAATGCATTCGCTATGTGCCCACGGCATGCGCTCCATGCAAAAACAATAGGGTTCATTCATCCTACAACAAAAGAGCAGGTAAGCTTTGACAGCGTTGTGCCGGATGACATGACCAATGTAATAGAAAAGTGGAGAGGATATGCCAGGAATAAGAATATCTAATTATTGAAGTCAAACAATGTTGCGGTAAAAATCCCGCGTTCCCGCTTTTTGAATACTACATCCCAGTTGCCGTTGTAGCGCATTACTTTAGGCACCAGGTAATTTTTAAACTTTGTCATTTCAACTTCTATGTGCACGTCAAAATCATACACTCCTGCGTTATAGCTCAGGTCATAATTACGGCCGGTAATCTCCCAGGTTTTTGTATTGAACCAGGTGGTCATTTCATTGATGATGATCTGGTCTTTATCTGATTTTGAAAGGTTATCAACCGGTGTGATCTTAAAAACATAACACAGTTCGCCTTTATATTCCTGCATATCTATCATGAAATCATACCTGTCGGAAACCTTTTCATCAAATAGGGCGATCTTATTGCCGATAAACGGCAGTCCCGGAATCTTTTTACCGGGGTTGAAGAAAAGCATTTTCAGTTGTTCCTTATGCCTGGAGATGCCGGTCCTTCCGCCCATGTTCACATTATTATAGGCTACGATATTGTTTTCTCCGCAAACCGTATCGGGCGCGAGAAAGATGCCGGTGTACATCTTGGCAGTGTAATAATTCAGCTGGTTGCCGATGCTGTACATGTCGCCTGTATGATGCTCTTCCAGCGTATGCATCCATCGGCATCCATGCCCCGTTTCCTGTCGGGTTTTGCTGTTCAGGGTAGCACGGGACCGCTTTTCCTTGTCGAGCATCCGGATATCATTTATAGATGTATACCCCAGTATTTTTAAATTCAGAAATGCCTTATGAAAGGTAGTATCATTTTTTACTCTTTTAATAAACGCCGGCACGTTCAGGTTACTGCGAACGACTACTTCCTTTAAGGTTACGGCCTGCTTGTCGATATACACCGAAGAGTCCTGAGCGGCGCATCCAAGCGACAGGAATAAAAGGACCGCAAGGAGCAACCTCATTTAGAGAAGCTCATTTTATAATCCACTTTAATTTTTCCTTTAGCGATATCGTTTAATTTGCCCATCATTAATTTTCTTTTGAGTGGCTTAAGATAATCGATAAATAATTTTCCTTCAATGTGATCGTATTCATGCAGGATCACGCGTGCGGTGATGCCATTAAATGATTCAGTATGGTGCAGAAAATTTTCATCGTCGTATTCAAGTGTCACTTCTTCATTACGGGAAATATCTTCGCGGATTTTGGGAATGCTCAGGCAACCTTCATTGTATATCCATTCATCGCCATACAGCTCTGTAACCCTGGCATTGAAGAATATGCGTTTTATTCCTGGCTCGTCAGGAAACCGCCCTTTGTCTTCCTCGTCCTGGTTAACAAATATCTGGCTGCTGTCTACCACGAAAACGCGGATGTTGCGGTTTATCTGCGGCGCCGCGAGTCCCACGCCATTGCTGGAGTACATGGTTTCCCACATGTCTTCCAATATTTTCTGAAGATCAGGGTAATCGGGTGTTATTTCCTTGCTTACAGTTCTGAGAACCGGTGAGCCATAAGCCACTATCGGGAGTATCATCAGTCTATTTTTTTGTCTGCCTGCAAATTTAAGTTGTTTAATGCAAAAGCGATAAGTTTCACAAAGGCTGAAGGGAAGAAATTATTGGAAGCTTAAAGGTAATTTCTTAAAGGCTTTGGGTAAACCCGTCCTGCTGCCGCAGGTATTCCTGCAGCATGATCGTAGCGGCGATTTCATCGACAAGGGCCTTATTGCGGCGCTGCATTTTTTTCATGCCCATATCGATCATGGCCTGAGAGGCCATTTTAGAAGTATACCGTTCATCCACCGTTTTAAGGGGCATTGCAGGGAACTCCTTGTTTATTTTCTTTATAATATTGCGCACCAACGGTGTGGCGTGCGTGTCGGTATCATCCCAGTTCTTTGGTTCGCCGATAATGATGAGCTCAACCGGTTCTTTTATAAAATATTCCTTTAAAAACTTAATCAGGTCGTGCGAGGAAACAGTCGTGAGACCGGTTGCGATGATCTGGAAAGGGTCTGTCACTGCAATACCTGTGCGTTTCAGGCCATAATCTATTGAGATGATCCTGGCCATAATTAATAAACAAGCATATCAGAGATAACAAAAAAGGCAAACGTTACGCTTGCAATACCGTTTGCTGTCATAAAAGCGATGTTTACCCGCGAAAGATCATTGGGCCTGACGATTGAATGCTGATAAAATAACATCCCTGCAAATATAGCAGTGCCAATCCAGTACAGCCAGTGAAAATGACCAAGCATGCCGGCGCTGGTCACCAGTAAAATGGCAATCGTGTGCAGGATTTCTGAAAAACGCAAGGCGTTTTTTTTACCCAGCCAGACCGGGATGGAATGCAGTCGTTGTGACTTGTCGAACGCTACATCCTGCAACGCATAAATAATATCAAATCCGCTTACCCAGCAGATCACCACGAAGGAAAACAAAAGGGGCAACAAGGTGAAGACGCCTGTCACCGCCAGGTAGGCGCCGATTGGTGCCAGTGATAATCCCAAGCCCAGCACCAGGTGACAAAGAGGTGTAAATCTTTTGGTATAGCTATAAAACAGCACTACGAACAGCGCCACAAATGATAAATAAAAACAAAGGACATTAATGAACCAGGTGGTGATAATGAACGCGAGGCAGTTTAATAATACAAAAACAAGGGCATGATTGGCGGAGATAATTCCTGCGGGGATTTCACGGATCGCCGTGCGCGGGTTTTTTGCGTCAAAATTTTTATCCAGCCAGCGGTTGAAGGCCATCGCCGCGCTGCGCGCGAAGATCATGCAGAGCAGTACCAGGAGAAATTTAACAAGAAAAAATCGCCAGTCAATAAAGGACAAAGCGTTGTCTGGTCTCCAGGAAATAGCTTTGTTCAGGCTCGTTTGCCGGGGGTCGGGATTATTAATGATCCCAAGAAATAAACCAATCATCGCAAAAGGCAAAGCGAAAATGGTGTGCGAAAACTTTACCAGGCTTAAATATTTTTTTACCATTTAATCAAATTAAAAGAAGTGTGGGATTCATCTCGGCACCCTCCCAGCCATTTCCCACAGAACAATTCCTGCGGCAACTGAAATATTGAGTGAATGTTTCATCCCGAATTGCGGGATCTCAATAAACCCATCACAGGATTTCAGTACTTCCGGATCCACTCCATTTACCTCATTACCAAAAATGACGGCCATTTTCCCGGGATTTTCAGAAGAAAATTCTTGCAAAGGAATGCTTTTTTCCACTTGTTCTACCGCGAAAACACGGTAACCCTCCGATTTTAACTGATGAACGGCACTCATCGCCGAATCAAAATATTGCCAGCCGACCGTCTCAGTGGCACCCAGGGCAGTTTTGTGAATATCCCGGTGTGGTGGCACCGGAGTGTAGCCACAGAGCAGGATCCCGCTGATCAGGAACGCGTCGGCAGTTCTGAAAACGCTGCCTACATTGTGCATGCTCCGCACGTTGTCAAGCACTACTATCAATGGGAATTTCTCCGACTCTCTGAACTCTTCCACTGATTTGCGGCCCAGCTCCGAAATATTTTTAATTTTCAATTTTCAGGACGTTATTGTTAATTTGGCGCATTTTACATATTATTTCTGAATTTTACTCATTTGGCAATCAAATCTACAACAGATACGCCCCTGATGCAGCAGCACAGGGCCATCAAGCAAAAATATCCCGATGCGATACTGCTTTTCAGGGTGGGAGATTTCTACGAAACCTTCGCTGAAGATGCAGTCATCACTTCCCGGGTTTTGGGCATTACGCTTACTAAAAGAAACAATGGCAACGCGGCCTCCAGCGAGCTTGCCGGATTCCCTCATCATGCGCTCGACACCTACCTGCATAAGCTCGTTAAAGCAGGCTACAGAGTGGCCATCTGCGACCAGCTTGAAGACCCCAAAATGGCCAAGGGCATTGTAAAAAGGGGGGTTACTGAACTGGTCACCCCTGGCATCGCCACAAATGACAAATTGCTCGACCACAGCAGCAATAATTTTCTGGCTGCGGTACATTTTAATGATCAGTCATCCGGCATAGCACTGCTGGACATCACCACCGGTGAATTCTTCGTGGCGGAAGGATCGCAGGAATATGCAGACAAGCTGCTACAGACCTTAAATCCCGCAGAAGTCATCTTTCAGCGCAGCTTTCAAAAGCAGTTCAAGGAAATGTTCGGAACGCGGTTTTACACCTACTCGCTGGAAAGCTGGGTATTCGACCATCATTATGCATCTGAAAGTTTATTAAAACATTTTCAGACGCATTCCCTAAAAGGATTTGGCTTAGAGGAAATGCAGGAAGGTATTATTGCGGCAGGAGCTATCCTTCACTATCTCAAAGATACCGAGCATCCTAATTTGCAGCACATCACCTCCATTCAGCGGATTGACCGGAACGATCATTTGTGGATGGACAAATTTACCATCCGCAATCTTGAATTACTGGGCAATGGCATGGATGGCCACCAGTCATTATTAAAAGTACTCGACAATACTATTTCACCCATGGGCGCGCGCATGCTGAAACGCTGGATCGTGATGCCACTTAAAGAAGAAAACAGGATCAATGAAAGACTGAACCTTGTTGAGTTTCTGATCAAAGATGTGGAGCTCCGGAATAAAATCGCACAACATTTAAAGGCCTGCGGCGATGTGGAACGCCTGGTGAGTAAAATATCCCTGAAAAAAGTAAACCCCCGTGAAGTAATGCAGATCGCAAGGGGGTTAAATCATGTGGAACAGGTACAGGATATATGTAAAAATACCGGCAATGATTATTTGAAGAGATTAGCGGACGCATTAAATCCATGCCACTATATTTTTAAAAGAATAATGGAGGAAATAACAGACACCCCTCCTGTGCTGGTGAATAAAGGTGGTGTGATTAAAGAGGGTATTTCGGCTGAGCTGGATGAATTACGAAATATCGCATCCGGAGGAAAACAATACCTGGTATCACTGCAGCAGAAAGAAATTGAAAATACAGGAATATCCACACTGAAGATCGGCTTTAATAACGTGTTCGGCTATTTCCTTGAAGTAACACACCTGCATAAAAATAAAGTACCGGCAAGCTGGATGCGCAAGCAAACACTATCAAATGCCGAAAGATTCATTACCCCTGAACTGAAAGAATATGAAGAGAAAATAATGGGTGCTGAGGAAAAGATCGTTGCGCTCGAATCGGGTCTGTATGAAAATTTATTGCAGGGTTTACAGGATTATATTTCTCCCATGCAGATTAATGGAAATATGCTCGCTATCATGGATTGTCTGGTGTGTTTTGCAAATAATGCGATCATGTACAATTATCATAAACCCGAGCTGCATAACGGCAATGAATTGATATTGAGAGAAAGCAGGCACCCGGTCATTGAAAGAAACCTGCCTGTCGGGGATGCCTACATTACCAACGATATCCTGCTCGATCCGGAGTCACAACAGATCATTATTCTTACCGGTCCGAATATGAGTGGCAAGAGCGCTGTTTTAAGGCAGACCGCACTCATCACTTTAATGGCGCACATGGGAAGTTTTGTCCCTGCCGATCATGCCAGGATACCTGTCACCGATAAAATATTTACCCGGGTTGGCGCTAACGATAATCTTAGTGGCGGCGAGTCCACTTTTATGGTGGAAATGAATGAAACGGCCAGCATTATTAATAATATCACTTCCCGGAGCCTGATTTTACTTGATGAGATAGGCAGGGGAACATCTACCTATGATGGTATTTCCATAGCCTGGAGCATTGCGGAATTTTTGCACAATTCCGATCATTATCCTAAAACATTGTTCGCCACACATTATCACGAGCTGAACGAGCTGGAAAACAAACTTCCCCGGGTTAAAAATTTTCATATCACCAATAAAGAAGTGGGAAATAAAGTAATCTTTTTAAGAAAACTGGCGCCCGGTGGCAGCACGCATAGTTTTGGTATTCATGTCGCGAGGATGGCTGGCATGCCGCCCTCATTGCTTAAACGCGCCAACGAAGTGCTCAAACAACTGGAAGAAAAACAAGTGGATGAACATATAGGCGAACAGGTAAAAAAACTATCCGCTCCAAAAGTGCAATTATCCATTTTCGACGCCCATAGTGAAATATTCAGCGAGATTCGCAAGTTACTGGAAAGCGTTGACATTAACAGGCTGACACCAGTGGAAGCACTGATGAAGCTGAATGAAGTAAAAAATCTGCTGAAATAATTTTTCACGCAGGTTTCACGCAAAGCCGCAAAGATTAATACAAAAGGCGCACAAGTACTCTCTTATGCGCCTTTGCGCTTTCTTAGCGTCTTTGCGTGAAACCTGCGTGAAATCTCATATAAAATCCTTCTTATACATTCTTTTCTACCGCATGACCGCCGAATTCATTGCGCAATGCAGCGACGACCTTACCGGAAAAAGTATCTGCCTGCATGGAACGGTAACGCATCAGCAAAGACATGGCTATGACCGGAGTAGCGATTCCCAGATCAAGTGCCGCTTCCAGCGTCCACTTACCTTCACCGGAAGAATGCATGACACCTTTGATCGCATCCAGGTGGGCATCTTTTGTAAATGCGTCCTGGGTAAGTTCCATCAGCCATCCCCTGATCACGGATCCATTATTCCATAATTTGGCCACTGCGGCAAAATCAAGCTTGTATTCACTGGCATTCATTACCTCAAAACCTTCCGCTATGGATTGCATCATGCCATATTCCACCCCATTGTGCACCATCTTTACATAGTGCCCGCTACCCGAGTCACCACAATACAAAGCGCCATCAGGAACTGCTATTGATTTAAAGATCGTTTCACAATATTGATATACTTCTTTTTTTCCACCAATCATCACACAAACGCCTTCCAATGCACCGCTTATGCCCCCACTCGTGCCACAATCAAGAAAATCAATTCCTTTTTCTTCCAGCATTTTATACCGGCGCACGGAATCCTTATAATGAGAATTTCCCCCATCGATAATAATATCTCCTTTACTGAGCAACGGCACCAGGTGATCTATGGTATCATCCACGATCTGTCCTGACGGCACCATCAGCCAGATCACTTTTCTTTCCGTGAACTTTTTAGCAAGGTCTTCCAGGGAACTGGCAGTAGTGGGACCATCAACGGCAAGTCTTTTTCTCGCATCCTCAAAAATATCGTATCCCAGCACACTGAATTTTTTTCCATGAAGGTTGAGTGCAAGATTGTATCCCATCTTTCCCAGACCAATAACTGCTATTTGCATAATTTACTTTTTTAAGTCTTTTAATTTATTATATAATTGCGAATAAACCGCATAATTACCTTTATACACTTCATGCTTCCGCAGGTCAGGATCGTAAGAAGCAGATATGCTGAAAAATGATCCGGCCTCTGTGATCACTTTGATCATACCAACGGCCTTCATGCCAATGATCGCCGCACCTGCAGCTGATGCGTCCCGGGCACCCGTCACCTGTAATTTTTTACCGAGTACATCAGCCAGCAGCTGCACCCATTCTGTTGAATTAATAAATCCTCCACTGACATAAATATTTTCAGCAGGGGCGATCGAATCTTCCAGCGTTTTTAATATCCCATACAATGCGAATGATACGCCTTCAATTACCGACCGCATAAAATGGGCCTGTGTATGCGAACCATTTATTCCAAAGAAAACTCCCCTGGCACTTGCATCCCATATCGGCGCACGCTCGCCGTAAATGTAAGGAAGAAAAATAAGTCCACCGGATCCCGGTTCTATTTTAGCGGCTTCTCCCATGAACCAGTTATACTCTTCTGTTGAATTCGATTCTTTCCCGGCCATGTTCTTATTGAACCACTGCACCACATTGCCGCCATTGTTCGTCGGGCCGCCGGAAACATACAGGTCATCAGTTAATAAGTAATTAAATATCCTTTCCTCTTTATCGTACACCGGCTGGGGCATCATCATGCGCACCGCGCCACTGGTACCAATAGTAAGTGATACATCGCCGTTTTTCAACGCATTGCTTCCCAGGTGCGCAAGGCAACCATCACTGCCGCCAATCACGAAAGGTGTTTGACTATCAATATTTAATTTCGTATGATAATCGTTTTTCAATCCTTTGGCTATGTAGGTTACGCCAACATGGTCCGATAGCCGGCCGGCGGTTATACCTGCAACACGAAGGGCATCAGTGTTCCAGCCGATATCATAAATATCGAACAGCCCGGTTGAGGAAGCGATGGAGTGATCTATTATGAATTCTCCGAAAAGATGAAAGAAAACATATTCTTTAATGGAAATGAATTTGTATGCGCTGTGAAATACTTCAGTCAGGTTATCTTTCATCCACATCAGCTTGCACAATGGAGACATTGGATGAACTGGCGTACCCGTTCTCCTGTATATATTTTTCCCTTCCTCCGTGTCTTTTAATTTTAGAGCATATTCCATGCTGCGCAGATCTGCCCAGGTGATCATATTGGTCAGCGGGTTGCACTGTTCATCCACGGCAATGATACCGTGCATGGCGGCGCTGAAGCTGACAGCGATCAGATTTTTGCCAGCGGCAGCTTTAACGGCTCCGGCTATTACATTTATAACAGCGTCAAATAATAACCGGGGATCAATCTCATGATAACCTTCACGATCTGAAGAAAAAGAATAACCTGCATTTGTATGTACCACTGCCACACCGTTGGCCGTATATCCTATAGCCTTGGTATTTGAAGTGCCGATATCGATGCCGAGAATATAATTCATGCGATGCGCCGCAGGAAATTAAATCATGGTGCCCAGTTTATCAACAACATAATCTATTTCCTCCCGGGTGTTAAACTTACTGAAAGAAAACCGGACGGTGACAAGATTAGGGTCATTATTAATGGTCCTGATCACATGTGATCCCTGATCGGCGCCGCTGGTGCAGGCACTGCCGCCGCTTGCACAGATATTATTGATGTCGAGATTAAAAAGGACCATTTCGGATTTTTCAGTTTTAGGGATTGAAACGCTAAGCACTGCGTACAATGATCTTCCAAGCGGATCACCATTAAAGGCAACGCCGGGAATTTTTTCAGACAGCAGCTCCATCATATAAACCTTCAAACCCATAATATGCGCACTTTCCTTTCCATGATTTTTTGTGGCGATCTCCAGCGCCTTTGCAAATCCTACGATCCCGTAAAGATTTTCAGTGCCCGCGCGCATGTTCCTTTCCTGTGAACCACCATGGATATAGGGTTTGATCCTGACATTTTCATTGATGTAAATAATTCCGACACCTTTAGGTCCGTGGAATTTATGACCCGCGCCGGTAATAAAATGTACCGGTGTGTTCCTGAGATCAAAAGGGAAATGTCCCACGGTCTGCACGGTATCTGAATGAAACACGGCACTATAGGGCTTGCACAGCTGTCCCACGGCGTGGATGTCCAGCATGTTGCCAGTCTCATTATTGGCGTGCATTAGCGTAACGAGACATTTTTCGGTGGTTTGGGATAAAAGACACTCCAGGTGCTCCATGTCAATGTGCCCATCGGGAAGGATGTTGACATAACTAAGCGCCGCTTCTCCCCGGTGATGAAGGTACTCCACCGTATGCAGCGTAGCATGGTGCTCTATGGGGGACGATATAATATGGGTACAGCCAAGATCCCTTACCGAAGAAGATATGGCCGTGTTAGAACTTTCTGTTCCCCCTGAAGTGAAAAATATTTCAGCAGGGTGAGCATTTAATATGGACGCGACGGATTTACGGGCCATTTCTATGGCCATGCGGCTTTCCCGCCCGTAAGAATAAATGGAAGAAGGATTGCCGAATTTTTCAGTGAGAAAAGGGATCATGGCATCGAGCACTTCCTTATCTAATGGCGTGGTGGCCGCATTATCAAAATAAATTCTGTTCATGTTGCAAACCCAGAGGTAAATGAGTCTGGCAAATATACGAGGAGGTGATGAGTCTGCAAATATGCAGGGAATTTGTGCGGCCGTTTCCTGGCAATGCTTTCTATCAGGCCTGACTGAATTCCCGGATATCCTGCATGAGCCTGACAGCAATATTATTGGCTGTCGTTTCAAAGCTGCTCTCGGCATATATTCTGATGATGGGCTCGGTATTGGATGTTCTGAGATGCACCCAGTCATTGTCAAATTCGATCTTCAGACCGTCCTCTGTATTTATCGGCTGCTTTTTATATTTCTGCCGGATCTGATCAAAAATTTTCTTTACGTTCACTCCATTTCCCAGCTCTATTTTATTTTTTGAAATAAAATAATCGGGATATTTAGCACGGAACGATTTCATGCCATTGCGGTGACTGGACAACGAACTTAAAAACAGGGCGATGCCAATCAGGGCATCACGGCCGTAATGCATATCGGGAACAATAATTCCGCCGTTACCTTCTCCACCGATCACGGCATTCATTTCCTTCATTTTTTTTACAACGTTCACCTCTCCCACAGCTGAAGGAAAATATTCACCCCCATGCTTAAGCGTGATTTCTCTGAGCGCTTTCGTGCTGCTCATATTACTGACAGTATTACCCGGCCTTTTGCCCAGTACATAATCAGCTACTGCCACCAGGGTGAATTCTTCACCAAACATGCTTCCATCCTCACAAACAAAACAGAGCCTGTCCACGTCAGGGTCCACCGCGATACCAATATCTGCCTTGTGCTTCCTGACCGCCGCACTCAAGCCTGCAAGATTCTCGGGAAGCGGCTCGGGATTGTGCGCAAACCTTCCATCCACATCTCCATTCAGCACGATCACTTCTTCCACGCCGAGCGCTTTGAGCAAAGGTGGAATAAAAAGGGCACCCGTAGAATTGACCACATCCACCACTACCTTATAATTCTTCTTTTGAATATTTTCTACCTGAACAAGCGGATAATTGAGGATGTCATTTATGTGCTTTGAAAGGTATGTATCATTATAACTATAAGTCCCCAGTTTATCCACGGTACAAAAAGTAAAATCTTCCTTTTCCGCCTTCTGTAAGATCACTTCTCCGTCAGCAGCACTGATAAATTCTCCGTCGCTGTTGAGCAATTTCAGCGCATTCCATTCACGAGGATTATGGCTTGCGGTTATAATGATCCCACCTGCGGCTTTTTCTCCTGTAACAGCAATTTCAACAGTAGGAGTTGTAGACAGTCCAAGGTCAACAATATTGAAGCCGAGACTTATCAGGGTGTTGATAACGAGTTCCTGGATAACTGCACCGCTCATGCGGCCATCGCGTCCCACTACAATAATACGATTGGCCGTTTTCTCAAGCAGCCAGGTACCATAAGCCGCAGAAAAACGGACAACATCCAATGGTGTTAAGTTATCGCCTGTTTTGCCGCCAATCGTTCCCCGAATTCCAGAAATGCTTTTGATCAATGCCACGTTTCCTGTTTTAAATAAATACAAAAATAAAGGTTTGGCTTCATCAGCCCATTTTATTCCATTACTAGTTTTGCAATTAGCGGGCCTCCGGCGCTACGCTTGGTCAGGAATTGCTTAGCTTAGCCAATTCATAAATATGTAAATGGGCGAAATTTTTCTGATCCTTGGTCTTATCCTTTTGAATGGTTTATTCGCGATGGCAGAAATCGCACTTGTATCCGCCCGTAAGACAAGACTGGAAACTCAGGCAAACAAGGGTGATAAAAGAGCAAAAGACGCACTTTTTTTAGCAAATCACCCAGATACCCTACTTTCCACCACCCAGATTGGTATTACGCTTATCGGCATCCTGACGGGTATACTTTCAGGCGAAAAACTTAAATCTGATTTTGTTGAATTTCTCAACCGTTTCGAACTGATACGACCCTACAGCAATGGTGCTGCAACTGCCATAATTGTTATTATCATTACTTATTTTTCCATGGTGCTGGGAGAACTGGTTCCCAAAAGAATAGGCCTTGCGCGACCGGAAACTATTTCCAAAATATTCGCTAATCCAATGCGGGTGCTTAGTTCCATGGTGCATCCGTTTATCTGGCTGCTCACGAAATCCTCTTTCCTGATCATCCGCCTGTTTAATATCAAGACCAAAGAAAATAACGTCACCGAAGAGGAGATCAAGGCTATTATCAGCGAAGGAACCGAACAGGGCACCATCGCTGAGGCGGAACAGGAAATCATCGAGCGGGTCTTTCACCTGGGAGACAGAACAATCACTTCCCTGATGACACACCGCAGTGACATGATCTGGTTCGACATAGACGACAACGAAGCAGCTGTTAAAGAAAAGATACTGAGGGAACCACATTCGGTGTACCCGATCTGCGAAGGACAAATCGATAACATCAAAGGAGTAGTGTCTATCAAAGACCTGTATGTGGCAAACGACCTTGCGCGCTTTAAAGACCTGATGCAGCCGCCTCTTTATGTTCCTGAAAACAATACCGCATACCAGGTTCTTGAAAAATACAAGCAGTCAAAAATTCATTCCTGTTTTATTATAGATGAATACGGCAGCCTGCTGGGAATGATCACGCTTAATGATATTCTCGAAGCAATTATCGGGGACCTCCCCGAACAGCACATGGATGCATATGAAATCACTGAAAGAGAAGACGGCAGCTATCTCGTAGATGCACAAATTCCCTTCTACGACTTCCTCAGTCGTTTTGAAAAAACAGAATGGATGAACGAAGGCGAGCAGGAATTCGATACGCTGGCTGGATTTATTTTGCACCAGTTAAAACGCATCCCGCACACCGGTGAAAAATTTCACTGGGAAGGCTTTGGTATAGAAATCATCGACATGGACGCACAACGAATTGACAAAGTACTTGTGCACATCTCCAAAGAGATTAAGGAAAACATGGAATAAGATTTCAAAAATTGTAAAATGAAAACATTAATTTTTGTGGCTGTTGTAACGATATCATTTTCGTTACAGGCACAGGATATTCAAAACAACCCCGGATCGAACCATGGCAATAAATTCGAACAACTGGGCACCATACTTCCGACCCCTAATGTTTACCGCACCGCAAGCGGGGCGCCAGGGCCGCAATACTGGCAGCAACGCATAGACTACAATATCAAATGTGAACTGGATGAAAAAAACCAGACACTCACCGGAAGCGAAATAATTACTTATTATAATAATTCACCCGACGCGATACAATATTTATGGCTGCAGCTTGATGAAAACCAGCACAGCTCTGTGAACAATGCCAATTATCAATACAGCAGCTTCATACCAAAAGAATTAAATGGCAGCCAGGTAAAAAAATGGGAAGAAGCTAGAACAGATAACGGACTTGGCGACAAAGTCACTTCTGTCACTGAAGCATCAGGAAAAAAATTATCCTATACCGTTAATAAAACAATGATGCGCGTTGATCTGCCGGCGCTGCTAAAGCATGGGCAGCAATACATTTTTAAAGTTGATTGGAACTACAGGCTCACCAACAGGATGGTATACGGGGGCAGGGGCGGTTATGAGTACTTCCCTGAAGACGGCAACAATTTATATACCATGACACAGTGGTACCCCAGGTTATGCGTATACAGCGATTTCCAGGGATGGCAGAACCACCAGTTTTCGGGAAAAGAATTTGCCCTGGGCTTTGGCAACTTCAAAGTGGCATTTACGGTGCCGGCGGATAATGTAGTAGGCGCCACAGGCCAATGTCAGAACTACCGGCAAAATTTAACACCCCTGCAGTGGAGTCGCTGGCAACAGGCACAGTCCGCCACAACACCTGTTGATATTGTTACACTAGAAGAAGCCAAGACTTCAGAAAAAAATAAAGTGGCTCAAAAAAAAACCTGGATATTCAAGGCCGACAGCGTACGTGATTTTGCCTGGACCGCTTCCAGGAAATTTATCTGGGATGCTATGCCTGTTTACATTGATGGAAAAAAGATCATGTGCATGAGCTATTACCCAAAGGAGGCTTATGGACTTTACCACAAATACTCCACTAACGTTGTAGCGCATACGCTAAAAATTTATTCAGCGCATATTTTTCCCTATCCTTACCCTGTGGCGCAGAGCGTGGAAGCTTCAAATGGCATGGAATACCCGATGATATGTTTTAACTACGGACGAACAGAAAAAAACGAAAGCTACACTGATTCATTAAAAAACAGCATGATAGAGGTGGTGATCCATGAAGTGGGACATAATTTCTTTCCCATGATCATCAACAGCGATGAACGGCAATGGAGCTGGATGGATGAGGGCATCGATAATTTCTTTCAATATTTCGCGGAAAAGGCATGGGACTCCGCTTTTCCTTCCAGGCGCGGGCCTGCAATAAAAGCGATCAGTTATATGAAGTCCCCAAAAAATGACCTGGAACCGATTATGACCAGTTCGGATAATATATTGCAGATTGGTCCGAATGTATATACAAAGGTTGCCACGGCGATGAATATCTTAAGGGAAACTATCCTCGGACATGATCTTTTTGATTACTCCTTTAAAGAATATGCACGGCGATGGGCATTTAAGCATCCCACGCCGGCAGATCTTTTCAGAACTATGGAAGATGCCAGTGGCGAGGATCTCGACTGGTTCTGGAGAGGTTGGTTCTATAGCACAGAACCATGCGATCTTGCCATCGACACAGTAAAATATTTACGGTCTGGTTCGGTTGATAAATATTTTTATGAGGTGGCCATCAGTAATAAAGGCGGACTGGTAATGCCGGTGATCATCGAATGGACATTTGCTGACGGCACTCAAGAAACAGACAGGATACCTGCTCAGATATGGAGGTATAATGAGCATCATATAACCAAAGCTTTCCTGAAAGATAAAATTGTTGTGAAAATGCAGCTTGATCCAAAAAAAGAAACTGCCGATATAGATGAAAGCAACAATACCTGGACGAAATTCGGTGAGCCCGCAAAATTCAGTATTAAATATTAATTAGTGGTGCCGTCCTGGTAACGGATCTTCCTGCCCTTCTTCTTTTTTTCAAAATCCAGCACCTCTTTGGGCTTGGCAACTGCTTTGGGTGTTGCAGGGGCAACGGCAGTATTACTTCCGGCTTCGAGTTTCCCCAAAACATAATTTTCCGTTCTGATTATTCCACCACCTTCAGGACCATAAAACTTCCAGGCTCCGTGTTTTAAAGAAGCTCCTTCATTTTTAACGATCACCTCGTGAAAAGAATTGAGCTTATCAACATCTTCCACCTGAATGGTATCATAAATCTTATCGGGATTCAGCGCTTTCCAGCTTTGCTCAGCCCGGAGGTCGCCCCGGGTATTGAAATATTGTGATATGCCGTCTTTATACCCCCAGCGGTAGTGCTCGATACCGATGAGATCACCGGAAAGATTAAACAATCTCCATTCGCCTTCTTTCCTGCTGTTATCAAAAATGCCTTCTTCTTCGTAACCGGGTTCGCCCCGGAGGTTGTCATTATGCACTACCCATTCGCCCTGTTTTTTATCGTTGCGGTCCAATCTGTTTATAGTATCCTTTTCTCCATTAATCAATTTATAATCCTTCCATTGAGAAAATCCAAGGAAAGGGAAAAGCGATAAAATAAGGGTTTTAATCATTGCAGGTTGAATTTAGCACAATTAAACTTCGCAGGAATCATACCACATTGCCTGCAAAATACTGCACGGCAAGCAAATATCCTGTTAATCCTAATCCACTTATAGTTCCCTTGCATTTCGCGGTAACGTGCGATATTTTCCGGAAGTCCTCCCTTGCATGCACATTGCTGATATGCACTTCTATCACAGGCGTTTTTATGGATGAAATGGCATCACCGATTGCGACAGAAGTATGGGTATAGCCTGCGGGATTCAGTATTATTCCGTCAACAGCCGCAGCTCGCTGCAGTTCATTGATTAATTCACCCTCCACATTGCTTTGGAAATAGGAGAATTCCACTGAAGGGAATTGCTGCTTCAATTGTTTGTAATATTCTTCGAAGGTCTGGCTGCCATATACACCTGGCTCCCTGGTTCCAAGCAGGTTCAGGTTAGGTCCGTTTATAATAGCGATCTTCATCAGGATTGTTTTTTTATCAGGCTGATAAAATCATCGAAAAGATACCGGCTGTCGTGCGGACCAGGCGTACTTTCCGGATGATATTGAACGGAAAATGCGGGTTTGTCCTTCAGCCTTATTCCTTCTATGGACTGATCATTAAGGTTTATATGGGTAACTTCTACATTACCGGAATTTTTTATAGATTCCGGATCCACACCGAACCCATGATTCTGGGTAGTGATCTCACACCTTCCTGTTATAAGGTTTTTCACAGGGTGATTTAATCCCCTGTGTCCGTGATGCATTTTAAAAGTTGGAATGCCATTAGCCAACGCAAGTAACTGGTGGCCCAGGCAGATGCCGAATACCGGCTTGTTCTCATTGAGCACTTCTTTGACGGTTTCCACCGCATACTTCATGGAAGCCGGGTCGCCAGGACCATTAGATATGAAAAATCCTGTAGGATTGAACGTTTTCATTTCTACCAGGGTGGTTTTGGCTGGGAATACTTTTACATATGCACCCCTTTGCACCATGCAGTCGATAATGTGCTGCTTGGTACCATAATCAAGCACGGCTATCCGGATCTCTGCATTGTCATCACCCCGGGTATAAGCCTGTTTGGTGCTCACCTCACTGGCCAGCTCCAGCCCTTTCATAGAAGGCACTTCCGACAGCATTTTTGTAAGTTCTTTTAAATCAGTGATCTCAGACGAAATGATGCAGTTCATTGCTCCCTGCTGACGTACATGGGTAACCAGTGCACGGGTGTCCACATCTTCGATGCAGACGATATTGTTTTTGATGAGATAATCTTCCAGCGATCCCTGCGCCATTTTGCGACTGTATAATTCTTCGAGGTTGCGTGCGATGAGCCCTTTTATTTTAACGCTGTCAGACTCAGAGTCTTCATTTTTTACGCCGTAATTGCCCACATGCACATTGTTCATGATCACGATCTGCCCGAAGTAGCTGGGATCAGTAAACACCTCCTGATAGCCGGTCATGCCGGTATTAAAGCATATTTCCCCGGTGGTTGTTCCTCTTTTTCCAAAGGCTCTTCCCCGGTGCGCTGTTCCGTCTGCGAGGAGAAGTATTGCTTGTGCTTGCTGCTGCGAAGTCATTCCCGAAAATTTTGCAAATAAAAACATTTTTCAGGGGATATGGGAAAGAAATTTAATTTACCCGGCACAGCGCTCCGGGCCATGACCTATTCAGTTCTTTTAGCGGTGGTGCTGTTTCCATACCATCTTTCTCCCAAAAGCCGAAAAGCAGGCTGCGAACTATAACTGGAAAATCTATGTTTTTAACAACGACCAGGGTGTTCAGCAACCCCAGGGTCTAAAATTATTACCAGGGGATTTGCACAAGGCATGTTTATAAAAAAGCAGGATCTTTTAGGATCCTGCTCTGGGTATAATTCATTGAAATGTTTAATCTTAATCTTCCGGATAATTATTCTTCAGTCTTTGGAGCTTCTTCGGCAACCGGCGTTTCGGGAGCAGCGGATTCCGTGGCCGGAGCAGCCGTCTTAGTAGCAACGGCTCTGCTTCTGCGGGTCTTTTTAGCCGGTTCCTTAACCTCACCCTTGCCTTTACCGTAGATTTCATTAAAGTCGACCAGTTCGATCAGTGCGGTCTCGGCGTTGTCACCATGACGTGCACCGAGTTTTATAACCCTGGTGTATCCGCCCGGACGTCCACCGATTTTTTCTGCAACTGCTCCAAATAATTCAGCAACTGCTTCCTTATCCTGGAGATAACTGAAAACAATCCTGCGTTGATGCGTAGTATTTTCCTTTCCCTTGGTAATTAAGGGTTCGATGTAGGTGCGTAATGCCTTTGCTTTGGCCAATGTGGATACGATCCTTTTGTGAACGATCAGCTCGCAGGCCATATTACTTAATAAAGCTCTCCTGTGAGAGGCTGTTCTGCCGAGGTTATTTATTTTGTCTCCGTGACGCATGACTGTTGTTTTTAAAGCTGCACCGTGTCAGGAATTGCAGCTTATTATTAAATATTATTACCTCACTTATAACTGAGCCAAGCTCCAGCTGTAAAAGGTATTGTTAGAATTCTTCTTTATCAACTCCGAGCTTGCTCAGGTCCATACCAAAATGAAGGCCTCTTTCGCCGAGAACCTGTTCAATTTCAGCAAGTGATTTCTGACCGAAATTCCTGAATTTCATCAGGTCTTCCTGTTCGTACTGAACCAGTTCGCTTAACGAATTGATCTTTGCAGCCTTCAGGCAATTGAATGCACGTACGGAAAGATCAAGGTCTTCCAATGGCGTTTTCAGCACTTTGCGGAGTTGAAGCATTTGTTCGTCAACAACATCTTCTTTCTTGTCTTCCTTATTATCAAAAGTGATGTTTTCATCCGTGATGATCATCAGGTGCTGGATCAGTATACGGCTGGCCTGCTTCACAGCTTCTTCAGGATGGATGGTGCCATCAGTAGAAACGTCCATAATCAGTTTTTCATAATCCGTTCTCTGTTCAACGCGCGTATTCTCAATGGCGTATTTCACATTCTTAATAGGAGTAAAGATAGAGTCAGTTGGAATGTATCCGAATGGTGCATCTTTTACCTTGTTATCTTCTGCCGGCACGTACCCGCGTCCTTTTGCAATAGTGATCTCAATGTCGAGCTTTGCTGAAGGATCGAGCGTGCAGATCAGTAAATCCGGGTTCATGATCTCGAAGCTCTGGGAAGCATCGCCTATGATGCCTGCCGTGAACTCACTTTTATTTTTAATGCTGAGGTTTATCTTTTCCTGGCCCGGATCGTTGTCAAGTTTTTTCTTGAAACGAACCTGTTTCAGGTTAAGGATTATTTCCACAACATCTTCAGAAATGCCTTTTATAGTAGCAAACTCATGGTCCACTCCTTCTATACGAACGCCAATGATTGCATATCCCTCCAGTGAACTCAGAAGCACTCTGCGTAATGCATTGCCTATGGTAACGCCAAAACCAGGCTCTAAAGGACGAAACTCAAACTGAGCTTCGAAATCAGTAGCCTTCTGCAAGATGATTTTTTCTGGTTTCTGGAAATTTAAAATGGCCATATTAAAATGTAAAATTTAACTAATGAATAAATTGCCGGCACAGGTCCATCCTTACTTGGAGTACAACTCCACGATCAGTTGTTCCCTGATATTTTCGGGAACGCTTTCTCTTTCAGGGTACGCAACAAAAACTCCTTTCATTTCTCCTTCGTTCCAGTCGAGCCAGCCGAACTTGATGTTCTTGCCGCGGATAGCGCCAGTCAATGATTCATTTGATTTATCTTTTTCTTTCAGGCTGATCACGTCTCCGGGTTTCAGCTGGTATGAAGGAATGTTTACAATCTCTCCATTTACCGTTACGTGCTTATGGGCAACGAGCTGGCGGGCCGCAGGGCGGGAAGGTGCAACACCAAGGCGGTAAACAGTATTATCCAGACGCGCTTCAAGAAGTCTCATCAGGTTTTCACCTGTTACACCTTTGATACGTGCTGCTTCTTCAAAAGTTTTGCGGAATTGCTTTTCCAGGATACCATAAGTATACTTGGCTTTTTGTTTTTCCTTTAGCTGGATTGCGTATTCACCGGGAGCCTTACGTTTTTTTGTAGGACCATGCTGTCCGGGAGGAAAGCTGTTTTTAGTGAGCCATTTGCCGTTGCCAAGGATCGGTTCGCCAAAAATGCGGCAGATCCTTGTTTTGGGGCCTGTGTATCGTGCCATAAATATTAAATCGATTTTTTAATTTCAGCCAGCGATCGGTAAAAATCTTAAAAATTAATCGCGGGCCGGGTTATAATATATAACGATAGTAACTATACTCTTCTTTTTTTCGGGGGCCTGCAGCCGTTATGAGGCAATGGGGTCATGTCTTTAATCATTACCACCTCGATACCTGAATTGGACAGTGCACGGATAGAACTTTCACGGCCTGAGCCAGGTCCCTTAACAAATACGTCCACTTTCTTCACTCCGGCATCAAATGCTACTTTCGCCGCATCGGATGCTGCCATCTGTGCAGCGTAAGGAGTATTCTTCTTGGATCCCTTAAATCCCATCTTACCCGCGCTGCTCCAGGAAATTACCTGGCCAACCTTGTTGGTAATACTGATAATAAGGTTGTTGAAACTTGCCACGATGTGGGCATCACCGTAATTGTCAACCTTTACGACTCTTTTTTTTGCAGCTGCTTTTGCGCTGTTCTGTGCTTTTGCCATTGTTAATACTGTTGGAGGTAATCAATTAACATTTATAATATCCCGCAAATGCGGTATGAGCATGCCCTGTCCAGTCCTGGCCGGAGTACGGTACATGACCAGATTCTATTTCTTAGCTACTTTTTTCTTTCCTGCAACTGTCTTGCGTTTGCCCTTGCGCGTACGGCTGTTAGTACGTGTACGCTGTCCGCGGACAGGTAAACCTTTACGGTGACGGAGGCCACGGTAGCAGGCGATATCAAGCAGACGCTTTATGCTCGTCTGAACCTCGGAGCGAAGCTGGCCCTCCACCTTAAACTCGTTGGTAATGGTAGACCGGATCGCATTGAGCTCATCATCATCCCATTCGTTTACTTTCTTATTAACACTGATCCCAGCTTTGTCAAGAATATATTTAGCAGTAGAAAGGCCGATACCATATATATATGTAAGGCCTATTTCTCCTCTTTTATTTTTTGGCAGATCCACTCCGGCAATACGAGCCATAGTTTATTTTAATTTTTATTTTGAACGGTTATTTCCATTTACAAATTATCCCTGTCTTTGCTTGAAGCGAGGATTCTTTTTATTAATTACATACAGTACCCCTTTGCGGCGCACGATCTTGCAATCAACGCTTCTTTTCTTAATGGCTGCTCTTACTTTCATTTGTGCACGTTTATTATTAATAAGCCAGATAACACCTGCGTTTATCTCTCTATTTATACCTGAAAATTATTCTTCCCCTTGATAAATCGTATGGACTCATTTCAACTCCTACCTTGTCTCCCGGTAAAATCCTGATATAGTTCATTCTCATTTTTCCCGAGATCGTTGCCAGTATCTCATGTCCGTTTTCGAGTTTAACCTTGAACATCGCATTTGATAAGGCTTCTAAAATAACTCCATCCTGTTTAATCAGCGGTTGTTTACCCATACACTTTTTAGGAGGCGCAAAGATATATTATTTTAAGAAGAAATAAAAAAATTATGAAGATATGGCCAGGCATAAATCTTGAAGGTATAGCCCTCAGAAGCGCTAAAAATAGAAAAAAGTGCCGGAACATCCCATTTTACGTTAAAAATACATGCAAAAAATACCATCTAACAGACATATCGGTGTCAATTTTCCTTCAAACCGGCTTGGCAGAAGCGGTTCTATGGGCGCCATGCGCCATCGAAGCGGCTATTTTCATTCATGAAAAACAGTCATTACAACTGCAACTGGCTAAAGGGGATTATGGCTACTGGAAATTATCCACCGGCCAGATAAAACCCGGAGATGAATACTGGTTCTTCATAAATGATGGAGACGGCTATCCCGATCCTGCTTCATTGTCTTATCAGAAAGCCGTGCACGGACCTTCTACAGCTATCGGCCTGCTTGAATATAAATGGAGCGATACTGACTTGGAAAAACACCCCCCTGAAAGAATATATTATATAGGAGCTACATACAGGCACTTTTTCCAAAGAGCATACTTTTGAGGGTATTGCCTCAAAACTGGATCACCTGGCAGACCTTGGAATTACAGCTGTCGAGATCATGCCGGTCGCACCATTTCCCGGTAGCCGCAACTGGGGCTACGATGTCGTGTTCCCTTTCGCAATACAGAATTCTTATGGAAGCGTAGAGGCCCTGCATCAACTGGTTGATGCCTGTCATGCTAAAGGCATTGCCGTGATCCTGGACGCAATATATAATCACATAGGTCCCGAAGGAAATTACCTGCCCCGGTTTGGACCCTATTATCAGACCTTAATGGGAACCACTCCGACCGGAATGGAGCATGAAGGCCCCCTGATAAATGAATACAACCAACGCATAAAAGACTATTTGCAAAAAGCCTTGCGGGAGGCTAAGACGCACTCTAACTGGGCAGAACCAAATATAGAATATGAAAATGCATCCATAGCGTTTGCGCAGGCACTCATCAATGGTAAAAATGAATTCCATCAATCGTTTATTCCCTTTTTGCAGCGAATAACCGATTTTGGCATTGTTAATTCAATGTCACAGCTGGTATTAAAATTTACCTGTCCGGGTATTCCTGATACTTACCAGGGAACGGAACTGTGGTACCTTAGCCTGGTGGATTCTGACTACAGGCGGCCGGTAGATTTCAACCTCCGGAAAAAAATTACTGGCAGAAAATCAACCTTTCTATAAGCTTTGGGAAACCCGTGAAAACGGACATATCAAACCAGCGCTTCTTCACCAGCTATTAAAGATCAGAAATACCTTTACGGATCTTTTCTCCGAAAGAAAATACATACCATTAAATACGGAGGGTGCATTTAAAAATAATGTGATGGCCTTTATCCGGCAGCGCGGAGAAAAAAACATTCTCTTCGCAGTACCTCTCCACATCAGCCATCTGTCGGATAATTGTTCAAATGTGGACTAGCACGATACAAAAATAATCCCTCCACCGGGCATCAACACCCAATGGAAGGATCTGCTTAAAGACTTACAATTGAAAGAGGTTTATTTAAAAGACATTTTCAATATTTTTCCTTTGGGAATACTGATCAATCAATAACCGAATATTTCCTGAAGAGATACTTCTTTGAACTCACCCAGTTTTTTAAGATCGTCCATATTTATTTTTGCCGGGGAACACAGTACGCAATAAGAATATGGTTTCCCGGACATTTCATCATCATGAAACTTTTTAATATCATCAAAGCTCAATGCACCAACAGTTTCATACACCCTTTTGCGCATATCCGTATTAACGCCAAGACGTTTTGCAGAGAGATAACTGAATATTATCGCATCCTGTGTGATGCGCTCGCTGGCTATACTCTGCCTGATGCTTTCTTTTCCATTGGCCAGTATATCTTCGGCATGGGGCAGCGTATCAAGTAATTCATTCATTGCTGCCACCGCTTCCTTCATTTTATCGGCCTGGCTGCCTACATAGGCGACAGTCGTATAACGTCCTTCTTTCTTATCGGGTGCAGAATAGAATGCGTAAGTAGAATAGGCAAGCGCCTTGGATTCACGTATCGACTGAAAAACAATTGATCCCATATCGCCGCCAAAATAACTGTTGAACAACTCTATGACCGGCGCTTTGGAGGTATCGTAATTCAATGAGTTATTGATCCATGTGATCTCTGCCTGCACCATGTCGTAAGGTGTAAACAGAACTTTGTTTTGCGTATTGTCCTTCTTCACAAATTTAATGGCTTCCGGTGCTGTTCTGAATTCAGCCCCAAGAGGGTGCGCCACTTTGATGTCTGCGACAAAGGCATCAAGTTTTTCAGGGCCGTAATAAATAATCGTATGCTTGTATTTAAACACGTCATGAAGGATATCTGCCAGCTGGCCTGCTGTTACCGCATTTAATTCCTCGTTGCTGATCTGGTAATTGAAGGGATTTTTTTCGCCATAAATAGCATAGCTCACCAAACCTCTTGCAATATTCTGCTTATTGGATTTTGCGTCTGCTTTTGATTTAAGTAATCTCGCCTTGAGATTAATCAGGGCATTTTCATCAGGTTTGCAATTGAGCACCAGGTTTTCAAATAATTTAACGGCCCTATCAAAATTTTCCTGTAAACCAGAGATGGTAATGGTAGTATTTTCATTTCCGGGACTAACAGTAAAGTTGCATGCAATATTATAAAACTGCCTGCTGATCTCTTCCGATGTAAACTTATTATTTCCCAGAAACTGAAGATAGCCAGCTGCCAGGCCGAGACGGCGATCATTCCAGTTGCCTATATCGAAACGATAGTATAACCTGAACAGATCATTATCCTTATTCTGCACATATAATATATCTGCATTACCTGCTTTGGATTTACCTATTTCTTTATCATAATCAATCCATTTAGGCTTTAACGCATTTACAGGAATGGATGCTACATATTTACTGAACACTGATTGCACGTCCCTGTTAATCGGAATTGGTGTGATAGGCGGCTTCTGAACCTTATCAGTGATCTTGCTTTTTCCTTTTCTTTTATATACGAGCACATAATTATCATTCAAATACTTTTTCACGAAATCAACCACTTCCTGTTTGGTGACTTTCGCCATGTCATCTATGTAAGAAACATCACCTTTCCAATCCAGGCCCTTGTGCTGAATGAATCCTGTGATCAATGCTGTAGCGCGGTTTTCATTACTTTCCAGTCCTGAAAGTTCGGCGAGTTTATAATTGCTGATAATGGCTCTGATCAGCGTTTCATCAAATGTGCCTTTGCGCAGCAGATCCAGCTGTGCCAGCAACAGGTCTTTTACTTCTTCAAGAGATTGTCCGTCCTTTGCTTTTCCTGACAATAACAATAAACTATAATCCTTCCAGTTCAGCTCCCCCGCATTGCTGCTTAGTACTTTTTGCTGTTTGTTAAGGTTGATATCCATCAGACCGGCCTTACCATTGGAGAGCAGCTGGCTCACCACGGAGAGCACTACTTCTTCTTTTCTGTCGGCAACGCCTGGCAGCCTGAAGGCAAGTACCATATTTTCAGCATCTGGCCCTACCACTTCTTTTATTACCGGCGCCATAAGCGGTGTTTCTTTCGGACCATTATATACCACCACAGGTTTGGCGGGCAATACCGAAAATGCTTTGTCAATCTTCCTGATCATTTCATCAGGATTAAAGTCGCCTGATAAGGCAATGCCCATATTTCCCGGAACATAATAAGTATTATAAAAATTCCTGATCGCGATTAATGAAGGATTTTTTAAATGTTCAATGGTTCCGATGGTGGTCTGCTGACCATAATTGTGCGATGGGAACATTCCGGAAAGCAATGCTTCCCAGGTTTTGCTTCCATCATTGTCAAGTCCACGGTTTTTTTCTTCATAAACAGCTTCAAGCTCCGTATGAAACAGGCGGAACACCGGATTGGTGAAGCGCTCGGACTGAATAGCCAGAAATTTATCCACTGAATTTGCAGGAATATCCTCTTCGTATACTGTTTCTTCAACAGAAGTATGGGCATTGGTACCTTGCGAGCCTATGCTCGTCATCATTTTATCGTATTCATTTGGGATGGCATATTTCGCGGCTATTCCCGAAACGCTGTCTATCTGATGGTACACAGCTTTCCGCTGCAAAGTATCCGTTGTATGATTGTATACGTCGTAAAGACTTGTGATTTCCGCTATGAAAGGTTTTTCTTTTGCAGAGTCCAGTGACCCGTATTTGTAAGTACCCTTAAACAGAAGATGTTCCAGGTAATGCGCCAGCCCTGTGTGGTCCTTCGGATCGCTGTTGCTACCGGCCCGGACTCCTATCAGCGCTTTTATCCGGGGTTCCTTAATGTTAGAGCTAAGCATCACGGTAAGTCCGTTTTTCAGCGTGTAAAACCGCGCTTTCATTGGATCATTGGTTACATACCGGTAGGTGTATCCGTTTACAGTAGCGTCTTTCCATTCAAATTTTTTCTGGGCAAACCCGGCATTGAAAAGCGTGAAAAGCAACAAAATTGCAAATGAAAACTTCAGCGTAAGCATACTTTTTAGTTTGTGCAAAGAGAAAGTTTTTTAAACAAACCCAATTACCATTCATACAAAATCCTGTCCGGTATGACCGGAACAAAGCCCATGTACAAACAATGGCACAACGATTGCCTATATTTGTTCAAACTTCCTGTATGAAAAAGATCTTAATGGCAGCAGCATTAATTGGCACAATAGCGGCTGTTGCTATTGTGTACATTCAGTATCTAGCTGACGATAAGCATATAGAAGATCCAACCATGGACATCTGGTTATGATGAAAAAATACCCCACTTTACCGGGTGTACTGCAACATCCATTCATATATATTTCTACCTTCTTCCCTGTTTAAGGGGTCAGTGGCTTTTGTCCAGCCATCGTGTCCTCCGGTTGGCCATTGGGTTATTTAATAGGAAAATCAGGATTATAATACTGAATAAAATTAATATTGCGTGTGGTGGATTTGTAAGTGACCACACTATCGTCAAGATTATGAAAAGCCCTCGTTGGGACGTTTGTATTAGCCATCTCTTTTGCCGTAGCGCTGTCGGCCCAGGACGCT
>Ga0123337_10001003_pt1 | contig 40074 bp, 24 predicted proteins | sample frozenSSSSmetaG_FD_89792 | JGI IMG/M metagenome (GOLD analysis project Ga0123337, IMG submission 89792) | Glacier valley bacterial and archeal communities from Borup Fiord, Nunavut, Canada, to study Microbial Dark Matter (Phase II) -... | ecosystem: Environmental > Aquatic > Freshwater > Ice >... | reverse complement strand
TGACGGGGGCTTTCAATAATGTCTCGGAAGCAATTAGCTTTACCGAAAAGCCATCTTCTACTTTATAGGCGTCAAGTGAAAGTTGGGGTTCGTCAAAAGTGGTAATACTGAATCCCGCAACCAAGGCAGAGAACACAACGAATGCGGCAAATGCAAGTATAAAGGGTCTTTTAGTGGTCATGTTGATAAAAACGTCTTATTTATTTCTCAGGAAGCAGCCACAACAGCACAACACCATGATGAGGTATATCGGTTTTGAATACCCCCTTAAATTCACCAAGATTTTTTTGCCGCCACACATCGCGCAAGTTGAAGGAACCTTTCAGGCCAATTTTAGCCAGGTCAACACCTTTTTAGGTTCGTCCCCCAGCCGCATTGATTTTTTCCCAACACCGACGGAATACCCGCCGAAATTGATGGTCAAGTCATCCAGCCGGTTGGCGTTACTTACTGGTTAGCGACCGCAAAGAGTTGATTACTTGTTTTTCTCAACGTGTGAATCGTGTTCTGTACTTTGCCGGTAAAGGTATGCCCCTTCGCATCCGTGACCGTATAAGCAATGGTCATCACATCAGTTGGTTTTATATCGGGTAGCATGAGCTTTACAGTCTTTTTATCCCGACTTATCCGCACGTCAGCAATAGTCAGTGTTTGCGTATTATACCGGTCAGAGCCATATTTTCGGCTCCGCTTCAGATCCCAGCTTTGTACGGTAAAATGGGCGGGATTCCGGGTGCTTTGCCCGGCTAACTCAGTTGCAAACGTCAACGTAACCCCATCTTTTTCGGCGCTCAGTCGAGTGGGCACTGGTACCGGCCTGCCGGTATACCGAAGGCGATAGAAATCACCCCCCTTAATCGTTTGCGATGTGCCCCAGGCCGACATACCGCAGGCATATAACTGCCCATCGGCGGGGTTGAACCGTCCGCGCATCACCCCCGTCCGGAATTTTACACCCGGCAAATCAATCACCCCACCCTGCTTCTGGCCATTCACATCTTCGGGTAGCACCAGCTAAACTTTCCCGTAGCCGTACGAAAAGCTGAGCAGACCGCCATTCAGTGGACCCCATTTCTTACTGTCTACCCAAAGAAGCTCCGACGGCGACCGGTCAAACTCCATATCAATCCAGACGAGGGGCTGCTCCATGGCCGCTTTTGTCGAGTCTTTTGGCGGGTTATAGCCCCACATATTGCCGTAGAATTTCTGCTTGCCGTCCACCCAGTTAACGCGATTCATCGGATTCCAGTAGCCCTGCTGGTCGGTCACAATAAAACTACCGTCGGGATTGATACAAACGCCGTTGGCAGCCCTGAACCCGGTGGCCAGAATCTGTGTCGTTGCGCCGTCTTTGCTGACTTTTAGCAAGGTGCCGTGTTGGGGTATCAGGGCTTCGCGGGCATGGCGGCCACTTTTGGCATAGTACAGGTTCCCCTGCTTGTCGGCCTGCAATCCCATGGCAAATTCGTGGAAGTGATCGGTTACCTGATGGTCATGGTTGAAGCTTTCGTAATAATCGGTTTCTCCGTCGCCGTTCAAATCGCGGAGCAACACCAGCTGGTCACGGCAGGTAATGTATATTTTTTCGTTCAGGACTTTTATCCCCAACGGCTGAAAAAGCCCCGATGCAATCCGTTTCCAGTTTAGTTTTCCAGTGGCATTTGTTAACCCGGTGACCTTCCATACATCTCCGTCCGTGGTGCATAAAACAGCGACGTTGGGATTCTTCATAAAATCAATACCGCTGAGCTTCATCCTCGATTTCCAGGGGTTTTCGTAGGGTGGCGTTAGTTGATCCACGGCAAATAAACCTTCCTCATTTCCCCGTGCAATTGTTGTATGCAGCGTTTGTGGGTAGTGCGGTTTGCCTCCGTGGGTATATTTTTCGAGTGATTCCGGCTTCGGGGCGTGGGCGGCAAAATCCGCCAGATTTTCACTACCTGGCTTTGCGATAAATAGCTTAACGGTTGTTTTCAGCGACCCGGAAATGTGTAAAACTACATACCCATTTTCCTCTTTCAGGGATGCTCCCTTTCCGTTTACAGCTACCTGGGTACCCGCCCGGGCTACTCTCGTTTTAAGCACCTGCTGCGCTGGACTAATGGTCAACGTTCTGGTAAAAACCGGTTGGCCGTTGGCATTTTCGAGGCCCGGCTTTTCCAGAAGGGTAGCACGACCTACCGAATAGGCAATAATTACCGTGTTCCCGTGATGATACAGCCCTTTGTAGTTCGCCCATTGTTTGGGTAATGGTCCAAACTGACGCCCATCACGGGCTGTAAAGCGGGGATCGTCGAACGAGCCGGTCAGCGGGTTAGCCCAGCCCGGCCCCACGGGCGTTTCAAAATGCAACTGGCCGATTGTTCGGGGGTAGGTTTCATGTTTATCGTTGAGCAAAATGCCTTCCCAATCGGTAAACCCATCGCCTGTCCACCCACCAGCGACGCGCATGACATCGTGGTCAACTATCATCCAGGCCTTGCCGGCCGATACCCCACCGGCCCCGGGGTCCAGACGCACCGCGATGCCTTTGTACGCAAAATTATTCTTCCGGTAATCTTCATCGGCATACGGAGCCCGTCCCGGCGAATGAAACCGTTTTGGGCCAGTTGCCGAATCCGCCAGTTCGTAGGTATTGATAAAGAAATTACCGTAGTCCATAGCAGACCAGGGATGGTAGGGCTTTACGGCAGGGCCTTTCGAGGTACCGGCGGGCAGTTTGGCCAGGTAGCCGGGTGTGACGGTAAAGTACTGGCTGTGATTGGTTTCCCGGATAAAATTCTCCCTGATGTACGAAATCACGTCGTACTTTTCCTGCGGGGTCAGCGTCATCTGGGGCGGCATGGACCCATGCCCTTTAGTAATGGTCTGATACAGCGAAAACGGATCGTAGCCCGCCTTGAACTGCTGCAACCAAAACTTATGGGCCATCGGGATAGACCCCTCAATCTCCTGATTGCCGTGGCAGTTGATGCAACCGTCATTGTAAATTCGCTCTCCGCGCGTGTAACCTTCCCGATTGAAGCGCTCAATTAGACCGGCGTGGTCAATGTTTCGTTCAAAACCGTTCAGGTCATTATCCGACAGAATGTACGCTACGTTGAGGGGAGTATACGCTTCGGCGGGTTCTGCTATCCGTTTGGCCACCATGCTACCGCGTTTATTTCCCGACGAAACGCTTCCTGTAAGTTTGCCCTCGTTCATCTCGGCGGCCAGTTGATACGCCACACCCCGAACGGTGAAGCTCCCGGTCAGTTGCCCGCCGTCGAAGGCTATATTATGCAGGGCTATTTCTCCTTCCTCGAATGAAAACAGGGTTCCGGTATACGATGAATTCACCTTTCTTAGTGTCAGCGTTCCGGAAAGCTGGTCGTTTGGATGAATGGTACAATCCCATGAGCCTTCTATCGGATCGGTAATGAATCCGGAAAAACAAACTACCAGCGCCACCAACAAGAAGTAGCTTAGTCCATTTCGTTTCATGGTCATAAACAGGTAAACGTGTCTGCATTTATCGTCTTGCGGCCTCCGTCGACATCGAAACGGGTGCCTGTTCGGGGGCGCTTCCCCAGGCTTTATTGGGTTTATCACCCATTTGCAGTTTCAGGGTGCCGCCATTGACAACCGTTTCGTGCGAAACCCACGGACGATTGAGGGGCTTACCGTTCAGTTGGGCCGACTGGATATAGAGGTTCTGGCTTGAGTTGCCGGTGGCGTCGATTACAAACTGTTTCCCTTTGTAGTACCTGGGGTTGAGATGAATCGTGATTTTGTTGAAAATCGGGCTGCTGATCTCGTAAAACGGCTCAGGCGTGGTGCCGCCGTTGGTTGAGAATAAACCCGTTTTGAGCAACACCGACAGGCTACCCATCAGGCCCTGATCTTCGTCGCCACTGTAGCCGGAATCGGGCGAAATACCGCTGTACACTTTCTCGATCACCTGCCGCGTCCAGTACTGCGTGAGCCAGGGTGCGCCAGCATAGTTGAACAAATGGGCCGTTTCGATACTGGGCTGATTGCCGTAGTTGATGAAGACCCGGCGCAGTTCTTCGAGCGTTTCTTTGTCGTGCGCTTTTCCCGAAACGAAATCATGTTTCCGGGCTTTTTCAAACGAACTGTTCAGCTTGGTGGTAAAGGCTTCGCGGCCACCCATCAGGGTTATCAATCCGTGAATATCGTGGGGCACAAACCAGGTGTATTGAGCGGCATTTCCCTCTTCCCAACCATTATCGTAGCGTAGAATATCGACGGGTTCTCCCCATTTTCCATCCAGTGTGCGGTTCCACATCCAGCCAAGATCAGGATTCCAGACGTTTTTGTAGTTTTCGGCTCGCTTCATAAACAGGGTATAATCGTCGGTTTTGCCCAGTTTTTTGGCCATCTGCGCCAGCGTATAATCCTGATAGGCGTACTCCAGGGTCTGGGTCGAACCGTCCTGATGAAAGCCGTAACGAACCTTGCCCATCGGGTGCGGTACGTAACCCCGCTCTATGTAATACTCAATGCCCCCGCCTTTGAACGTCTTGTGTTCATAGCCCGCCTTGCTCATCATGCCGCCGGGGAAGTGATTTTTCCGCATGCCCTCGTAGGCTTTTTCAATGTCAAACCCCTTGATTCCTTTCAAATAGGCACTCACGATGAAGGGCGTGGTGGCCGCCCCGGTCATCACATACGTATAATTGCCCCCCGCCGGGCCACGGGGAATAAGGCCCCCGTCCTGGTACATCATCACCATCGAGTTGACAAACGATTCGGTCACCTCCGGATACACCAGATGCCAAAGGGTATTGATGGTCCACTGTGCCCCCCAAAATGAGTCCGAATTGTGGTGGTTGAATTTGGGTTTTCCGGAGGCATCCAGTGGTATTTGTTTGATGAGCCGCTCAGGTCCGGTCATGTCGCTGTACTTTCCGTTTACGTCCGAGATAATCCGGCGACCCAGCAGGGCGTGCCACAGGTCGGTGTAGAAACGGCTGCGTTCGGTATCGGTGCCGCCCTGAATGTCGATCCGGCTCAACCATTGGTTCCAGTCGGTATGGCTATCCAGCACCGTTTTCTCGAAATCCCAGTGCGGCAGTTCGGCATTGAGGTTGATGCGGGCCTGCGCTTCGCTGACATACGAAATGGCCACTTTCATTTTCCGAACCTCGCCCGCCCTGGTCGTAAAGCTGAGGTACGCACCCGTCCGTTCGCCTTCGATAACGTCAGTAACCGGCTCGAGTGTACCGTTCCGCCAGCCGTTGAACGAATCAAACGGCTTGTCGAAAACCGCAACGAAGAAAACGGTCAGGGTTTTGGGCCGACGCACGGTAGGGGCCATGATGGCATACCCTTCAATCTCCTGATTACTAATCTTTTTCACGTAGCCCTTCTGGGTGTCAGATGGCCCCAAAAACGTGGAAAAGTCGAACAGAATATGACTTTGCGACGAGTCCGGAAAGGTGTATTTGTGAAAGCCAACGCGGGTAGTCGAGGTCAGTTCGGCGGTGATGTTGTAGGCATCCAGCACTACTTTATGATAGCCCGGCTTAATCACCTCCTTTTCATGCGAGAACCGCGAACCGTACTGTTCGGATCCCAAATGCCCCTTGAACTCGCCCGTTGTGGGCAGTACGGGAACGCCCGACAACTGCCAGCCGTGAACGTGGCTAAAACACTTGATGCTGTCGGAATGATACCGATAGCCCGCCCCCCAGTCGGCGTTGACGGCATTGTCGGGGCTGAGGTTGACCATCCCGAACGGGCGACTCGCTGAATTGAAGAAGAACCAGCGCGAGTTGGCCGCATCGACGGTTGGATTAACCAAATCAACGGGCTGTTTTTGGGCAAACCCGACTGTTGTAAGAACAAGGCAGGAAATGATGCTAAACAGGAAGCTTAGCCCACGATTTTTGTTGATTATTTTTTTCATTTTGTCGCCGAACTTTGGCCTGAAAACCGATACTAACGCAGCAAACAAAACAGAGAATAACGGAGAGCCTTATCATTACGCCCCCTGGTTTACTGTTTTGCAGGCTGTGGAAAAAGGTTCTCGAACGCGTCGATTGTCCAGGCCGTATTCACGGTTGAATATTGATCGCGCAACGCCTTCACATCGGCGGGCTGTACCACCGCCGACTGCCTGCCTTTAGCGACTCGCAGGGAGGTTCCCACAAATTCGTAGCGGATGTAGCTCAACACCGATGCGATCCACTCATCGGAATTTTCTTTCATCGATGCCATCTCACTCGGGTACGTTTTGTCTTCAATGGGCCCTTTCAAGCCGTGCAGCAGGATTCTGATGGCTATTTCTTTATCGGCATTTACGTGTCTGGCTCCCTTCAACGCCGGGGCCGCATTGGTCGGAAGGCCTTTGCCATCGCCCCCGTGACAGGGCGAACACATGGATTTGTAAATTTCACTTCCGCCAACAATGAGCTTCCGGTCAGCCGCTGTAAAGCCACCTAATTTGATACCGTAACGTTTTGAATCTTCGTTTTTATCAAGGCTATTTTTGACACTCGCCACCATCTGACTGTTGGGGTTCTGCGCCAGTATATCCTGTACAATCTTTTGGGCCTGCTCATTTTTGCTGGAACCCATTGACAAAAGCACCTGGGTTTTAACGTCCCAATTCTCATCGGCCATTAGTTTCCCCACCTGCCCAATCCACTGATTATCATTCTGTTCGATAAACGGCTCGCTCATCCAGACGGCGGCCCGCCGGATTTGGGGGTCCGCATCGGCGAAGGCTATAGTTAGTAGTTCCTTATTGATGGCACCCAGCCCTTCGAGCGTCCACAACGCATGTAGACGGCCCAGGGCCGATGCCTTTTTCTTACCCGACGCCATCAACGTCAGGTCGGGCACGACCGATTTATCGCCCAACACGATGATCTGTTTTTGGGCATTATCGCGCCACCAGCCGTTTGGGTGATCCAGGTAAGCGAGCAGTTTTGCCGCCGGCACGTCGAGCATCGTGGGTTTTGGCCCGGCCTTATAGCCATCATGCACTAACCGCCAGATTCGCCCGCGTTGATTCACTTTTGCCAGACCGTAATAGTCAATTTTTCCGCGCAGGTAGCTTCCTTTCTGCGTCCAGTTCGATTCCTGAATGATGCCCCGATTCATGTCAATGACGTACAGGAACCCATCGGGCCCGGTGTAGGTGTTTACGGGCCGGAAATAGGTGTCGGTACTGGCAATAAATTCCTTGTGATCGTAGGCATTTTCGAGGTACGTTTTCCCCTCCCGATTAATGACTTTAGCCCGACGGATAATGCGGGCTACCGGTTCGTTAATCACATAATCACCCACTAAATCAGCCGGGAGACGATCTCCCCGAAAGATGGATTGTCCATTCGCCGAGGTAAAATGGTTTAGCGTGCTATCGGAACGTACCCGACCCAGGCCCCCCTGCACATCGGGGTTTTGAATCTTGGACCAGACCGGGCTAAAGGTCTCTTCGCTGTAGGCATCTCTAAATTCTAACTGACCATATTTTGGATTAATCTGAAAGCCCGAACCCGCATTTTCGCCACCACCCCGGCTATAAAACAAACGGCCGTAGTTATCGCTCGTCAGTCCCCACTGCCCATTAGAACCGCTGTGCAGCGAATCGGGCTGAAGCATCCCATTTACGTACCGAAACCGAATCGGATCAACCGTCTGGTAGATGTAATTGTCGAGGTTCCAGATCAGGCCACTCCGCTGATGCTCCAGATTACCGGGTGCCACTTTCCCGACGGTATAAACGGCTTTTTTTACGTCCGAAATGCCATCGCCATTCGTGTCTTTGTAGCTAAAAATATCGTAGGTATCGGTCTCGTTTACCAGTAGTTCATGATTTACGCAGAGCAACATCCGGGGTAACACCATATCCTTAATAAAGACAGAACTTTTATCCATTTTTCCGTCATTATTGGTGTCTTCCAACAACATCACCCTACTCTTTGCAATTTTCGTTCCTGTTCCATCGGCATCCTGGGTGTAGGTTTCCATCTGGGCCACGTACAGTTTGGCGTTACCATCCCAGGCAAGGGCTACCGGCTCGGTAATCATCGGCTCGCTGGCCACCAGTTCCATATGATAACCCTCGGGCAGCACGAATCTTTTTTGACTTTCGGCTGGCGAAAGGGGCGTCAGGGCAAACGGCCCCACCGTTGGGGTACTGTCTTTTGGCAGTGCTGTAGCTACCTGACTGGATAAGGCACTAGAAACTGTCCCATTGGTAGCGGGGCTTTTCGTCGCCACTTTAACGGAGCAAGCATAGATGCCAATGGCTAATGCAAGGAGTGTATATGTCAATTTGCGGTTCTTCATAGGGCTGATTCTGCGTTTTAGTAAGTTGGGGTTGGTATGACCAATGGTTTGTTACTAATCCAATTGGCGGGAATCTCATATTCTACTCGTATCACGAAGGGATAATCTATAGAGCCAACCCCTTCTGAATCAATTTCTTCTTTCGTCAATGGTTCCGTTTTGATTCGGCGTAATCCGCTTTTTATACCCAGCTTCATCGCCGGCCACACCCTTACTGATTTGAGCAAGCGTTCTTCCGAAGGGCAACAGCAACAACAGAAAGTAAATCCTGGTCATAAGCGATGAGTTAGCCTAAAAAGAGCGTATGCCTGAATGGTGTAAAGCCGGTCAGATAGACCGTTGGGGCGTCCATGGCAGGTAAAGCTCCCCGCAACTGCACCCCTTTATGCTCAACTCTCCCCGGCCCAAAATGAAGGGTGTCAGACCCAACTGTGTACGTACCTGACTCGCCTGACAGGAGGTAGGCATTGTCTTTTTTAGGCTGTTTGGTAACGCCTGAAAAGGTGCCACCTGCCCGAAAGATGAGTTCAAACGCTACCGGCACCCCTTCTGTACCCGTAATGGCGACGTCAATTTGCAGCCCATTCCTCGCTTCTTTGATCCTGACGGTCGTTTCCAGCTTTTGTACTTCGCTTTGTAGCCGACTGCTTTGGGGCATTTTATCCCAGTCACCGTCAGGGGCAATTTTATCGGTAGCAATTGGCTGAAAATAGGGCCCTTCCAGCGATTTGGTTAAGACCCAGGCATCTCCCTGCTGTTCGATTTCCTCGGATTGAAACTGCCCTTTCCCGAAGAATGAAGCCGCAACACGCACACCTTGTAAAATGGCGTTGCCCTTGTGAAAGGTGAGCCAACTGGCATTTTTCGACAAAATTGTGGCGTCCCAAACGTCCCGTCGAATGCGTACCAGGCCAGAATATGGAAACGCTTTTACGTAGCTGGTAGATAAGGGATTGCTACCGGGCAGTTCATTCCAGAGCGTAGGGTCTTCCAGAAAATAATTGAGATAGCCTGCCAATTGGTCTTTTGTGCTGGTTTGTTCGATCAGTCGACACATAGCCGCAAACTGGCCATTTCTATCCCGTAAGGCCATATACCGGTAGCAATAATAGTACTTGGCCATATTCCCAATCGAGCCTTTGTCCTGCCGGTTCGATGCCTCTGTTACCACCTCACCATTGGGGTGTACGTAGAAGAGCGTCATCAACAGGTTTTTGCGAACGGGTTCAAGCAACTCGGGCTTGTTCAGCCCGCGCGCCATGATAAGTAGTGACCGGTCTACAATGGGCGAATAACTATTGGTGCTTTTTTCGTTGAATTGGCCATCCGGGTCAAGGTCAATATGCTCGGCCAGCCATTGATCAATGCGGGTCGTGTATCGCGAATCGGGAAAGAGTTCGTTTAGTCTGGTAAGTGCCGCCGATACCACCCAACGGTGATTTGGCGTATGAATTCCGCCCAAAATAAGTGCTTCACCGGCATTTTTGAGGAAGGTTTTTACCAGTTGACGGGCGGTATCGGTCCCTTTGACCTGGCTCAGAAACGTATAGGCAGGTACCATGTTTTCCAGGACAAAAGCAGTGTCCGGCGTTGAATGAAAATTGGTATCCAGCAAATCAATTGTACCGTCGGGATGCTGCATCCTGAGCAGCGAACGTATTGCCGCTTCGATCTGCGGTAGCAGGCCATTTTCCAGATAATGAACCGATTCAGGGCAAGCAAAGAGCATACTCGCGTTCATCAGAAAACCGGCCGTAACGTGTGGATTAGGCATTTCGACCTCATTCATGTACCCACCCACAAACCGACTGGCTACGTCCGTAATCTTCAACGGGGCATAGTTTGCCAATTGCAAATCATTGAGGCTAATCCAGTCTAACAACCAGTTCGGTTTGGGGACTGTAGGATTGTCAATGATGCGAAATCCCAGTAACGGAATAATACCCAAAGAGGTAGCGCTAATCGTCACAAATTTTCTCCTGTCCATTCCTGGCAATTGATTTAGGTGGGTATGCGTTGAACAGGATTACAATTCTCTGATTTTAATACTCCTGAAAGCTACTTCGTCGCCATGGTCTTGTAGCAATAGATGACCTGACTTTGCCTGTGCAAAATTTGGGTATGCACTATATTTACTTTTAAAAAGTAAATTTCTAAAAATCTGTGAATGCCGGTCGTATTCTACCACTTTCAGGTTATTGAGCCAATGCTCTACATGGCCATCTTTTACAACCAGGCGCAGTTTATTCCATTTGCCGGGCGGGTTCATGCGTTTGTCCAGGTTGCCTTCCGAGAGATTTTCGGCCGTTATCAAATCATAGAGTGAGCCGGTAGTACGATTCCCATTCACGCCCTCTTTGGCGTCAGGATGCACTTTGTCGTCCAGAATTTGAAATTCAGGGCCTAAACCCGTGCCTGGTTTTTTCCTGGGGTCATCGACCACAAAATATTTCAATCCACTATTTGCTCCTGTGGTCAGCTTAAAGTCGAGTTCGAGTTCAAAATTTGAAAACTCGTTAACAGTTTCGAGATCTCCTCCTTTACGTATACTGTCTTTTTTTGACCCCAGCACTGTTAATGCGCCATCCTGCATAGCCCAGCCTGCTTTAGGAAACGATTCGCCATTGGCTAGTTTCCAACCGGCTGACGTTTTACCGTCCCAAAGCAATTTCCAGCCATTTTTTTTCTCATTTTCAGACAGTCGATTAATTAAGTAGCTTACTTCCGGGGCTTGCTCACCGCCTTTTATTTTCACCTTATCAAGGTTTTCGGTGGCAATTCTGATATTTCTCCATTGTACCGTCAAGCCAACTTGTTCGGGTTGTTTGATTTGGTGAACCTGTAGCGCTATAAACCCTCGGGCAGTTTGCGGGTCAAGTACATTGGTACAGGGAATACCGTTAATCCAGGTTTTCAGGCTTGTCCCAACGGCTTCAATGTGATATTTATTCCACTGGCCATTTTTAAACGCTTTTTGCCCTTTTGGGTTGATAGACAGTGGGTACAGCCAACCGTTACGAGCCTCATCATACAAACCACCGCTCCAGGCCCGGTCGCCAGGGTCAATTTCGACCTGATAGCCGTGTACACGGCCATTCATAGTAGCGGGATCACTGATACTTCTGATTTGAATACCTGAGTTAAGACCTTTATCAACCTTCACCTCTAACTCAAGCACAAAATCACCGTATTCTGCTTCAGTGCATAAGAATGTATTAGGCGTATTAAGCTGGGAGATGCCTACAATAACATTGTCAACTATTTTGTACTCAGCATTGCCATTTTTTTTAACAAATCCCTTTAACTCTTTTCCATTAAAAAGCGATCTCCATTGCGCCTGGGCGCAGCTATTGACGAGTAGAAGGAATAAAAATCCGATAGTAAATGCGTATTTTATCATCATTCTTTTTGTTAAAATTAATAACCTGAATTTTGTGTCATTTTTGGAAAGGATAAATCAATTTCTCCCTGAGGAATAGGCCTCAGGTTGTGAATAGTCGAAATGGTCTGACTCTTCGTCCATGGACCATACTATTTTTTTTCCTTTAAAAATCAATTTCGATTTCAGAATAGGAGAAGAAGGAACGCTAAATTGAGGCTTTGTTGCATGGCTCCCACTGGGACTCACCACCAATGAATGAAAAAGCACCGGAATGGCGAACTTTGAGATCGCCAAACCTACAAAGCTGCCATTAGTGGCCCGGTGTTATGCCAAAACTACACTTTTTTACCCAAGCCGACAATCAACCCTCAAAAGCACAGAAGGAACCGCCAACGCCTAAAGAAAAGTAGTAACTGTTTAGGTAGCCCAAACGAAGCTACCGCTGAGAACGTTGGTGAGTTGCTCAACCACGTTCAGCTTGTTCTTTCTCATGGTGGAGATAAAGCCCGAAATACGGGCATAGTAAGCGGCCCCGGCTAAAGTCCGGAAACAGTTGCTTACCTTCTGTTTGACCTTGACGGGGCGTAAGTCCCGCTCGGCTTGATTGTTGGTAAAAGGCACGCCCTCCTCGAAGGCAAATGCCAAAACGGCAGCCTGATGCTGGATTAGGCGTTCCAGCAGGTTGCGGCCTTTGGTGCGGCTACTACGACCTGTAGTGCCATCTTTCCTGAAAAATACCAGGGCAGGAAACTCTTCCACATCGGCCAGATGACACAAATGCTCATACTCAAGCCGCCAGCGGTCCTGATCGGCCAACCCAATGGGACCACAGCGGGTAGCCTGGTAAGCTCGTAATAAATAGGCGTGTATAGTCCCGGCCCAGTGGCTCCCCCGCTCAATTTGGGCCGTCAGTTCGCGCAACAAATGCGCTCCGCACAGACTATGACGGCCTTGGGCCGCCGAAAAGTAGGACGACCAGCAGTCGTGGACGATCCAGTTGTGGCAGTCTTCAAACACACTTTGCGCTGAGCAGATGGCTTCTTTACCCCGATTAGGATGCACGAAGAGGTGGGTGTACTCGGCGTTGCAGGCTACATGAAGCCAGTGCAATTTGCCTGCAACCCGTACGCCCGTTTCATCGAAATGGGCGACATGAGCCGCTTTGAGTTGGGTCTTGATCTGCTCTTCAACCGGTTCGAGTTGCTCGAAGGCAGCTGCCTGGGTCGTTAGCAACGTAGCTGGATTATAGGCGTACCCAGTTAGTTCAGCCCACCACTGACTCACTTTGAGGCAGGAGACCCGATAGTCTACGTTGAGCAGAATGCTATGGGCATGGATACGGGGACCATACTGCACCGGAGCCGTTACGTGGGTTGGGAACTGGCCGCTCACTTCACAACCACACGTGCATTGATGGGTCATAAGTTGGTGTTCTTCCACCCACAGGCGGGGAGCGGGCAAATCGAAAACCTGTCGCTTACTCACGACGCGCCCTGGGCCATCGAGGGTTAAGCCACATTGGTGGCAGTGGGTGGCCTGATGCGTATGAATGAGATCGGGCGTCTCGACCATATGGAGCGTATTGCCCGTATGTCCTGCCTGGCCGCCTACTTTTTTACCGCCCTTTTTGGGTAAGGCGGGCTTGATAATCGGCTTTTTGGCGAGTCCATCGGAGAATGGTGGCTTGCTGGAATTGGTCGAGTTTTGCGCCAGTCGGGTTCTCAACTCAGCGTTTTCGGCTTCCAACTCATTGACGCGCGCCTTCAAGCGTTGAACTTCAGCCATCAGGCTGACGATCAACGTCCTGAGTTCTCCGATGTCCATTGTCTCTACCACAAACAAGTCTGAGCAAAATGCGTACCTAAACAGTTACGAAAAGTACTGCCTGGCTAATTGGCCAGAGTATAATAAAGCTTTGATTAACAGAGGATTTGTCACCCTTTGGCTCGATCAAAATACGCTCGACCAATGGCACTATCAGGGGCCACGTGCCGCTGGAGGCTTATTTAGCTATTCCGAGCAGTGCATTCAAGCGGCATTAGCCCTGAAAGCGGTCTTTCAACTTGCTTTTCGACAAACACAGGGGCTGATTCAGAGTCTCTTAGAGGTAATGAAGATGGAATTGCACGTACCTTCCTATACCCAACTTTGTCGCCGACAAGCCCGAATCAACGCATTTACCCCACCAATGCCCCTGCGGGACATGTCCAGTGAACCGATCTATATTGTCCTCGATAGCACCGGACTCAAGGTGTACGGCGAAGGAGAAGGGAAAGTGAAAAAACATGGCGCGGATATACGACGGACCTGGCGCAAACTACACCTGGCTATTGATGAAGCCACTAACGAGATTCATGCCGTCGAACTGACGACCAATGCCATCAGCGATGCCGACATGGTCAAGCCTTTAGTGGCCGGGATTATCCATCCCATCGCTCGGTTGAGTGGTGACGGTGCTTATGATCAGGTGAAGGTCTATGACGCGTTGGAAATGCGTCGAATTGAGCCAGTGATCCCGCCCCGTTGCAACGCCGTAATCTGGACAGATGAAGCCGGGAACGACTTGGTACACGCTCGTAATGAAGCCCTTATGAAGATTGATTACGTGGGTTTAGCCGAATGGAATCGGATCGCCGAAGCGACGCCAGACTAATTACCACCGTCGCAATAAAGCGGAAACGGGTATGTTCCGTTGGAAGACTACCTTCGGTGAGCGGTTATCAAGTCGGTTGCTAGCCAATCAACAGGCTGAAGCGCGGGTCAAGGCAAATTGTCTAAACCGATTCACAAGATTGGGTATGCCCAACGCTGTCAAACGAGTACCTGCGTAGCCATGCAACAAAGCCCCTCCCAGATGGTTGCATGCAAAAAATCTCCAGTACGCTATTGCAAGTCCAGATTTTGGCTGCTCATTGCCCTAGAGGAAGTACAATTCGGGCGTGTTACCGAAATCCCCTACGTTGACGTTGAACAGGCCCCCAGCATAAGACACGTCTTTTGATAGCTTAAGCCAGATTTGACCACCGTTTTCGGCCAACACGAACCGCGCCGATTTGCCGAGCGGGTCCTGGTCAATCTCAATGACCTCGTCGTTGGTTAACAGATTCAGGGTAAAAGCGTCGAGTTGCTCCATGGGGCAACCAATCAGCAACGGGACAGACAGAAGACTAAACAGGCTCACATGGCTATACTACTCGGGGGGGAGCAATGCAGTGGCGTGTAGTGGCATACCGGTAGTAACATTGCCTACAATTAACCTGTCAGGGTCGTTCTAATGGCCGGGGCCGCCGTAGGGTACCCACCTATCGAGCGTAAAAGCCGATACAAACAGCAAACAGGCTGTTCCAACTGTCGCGAATATCAGGGGCGGTGCGGTAACTGTTAGTCAAACGTACCCAGTCGTTGACTTTGGCAAACGGAGCCGAATTTGAAATACTGTACAGAATATCACAGCCCGATTGTTTCAGGGCCACCGACATCCGCTCGGCCATGGGTATGTCAATCCGCCAGTCGTATTGGAGGTAGTCGATACTCCATTCGGCCATTTGTTTAGCGTCGTTGGAGTCGAAGCGATACTTACCCACGTAGCGATGTTTCGGCCCCACGAATTCCAGCCGTTCCAGCCCATGGGGGGCCTTAGAGAGAGGTATCGCCAATCTTAATTTTCAGCACTTTAGTCGCTTCGTCAAGCGCGTTCTTTGCCCGAAGCGTTGTCAAATAAGTAGCGCGCTGACTGAGTTTGCCGGTGATGATACCCGTCTTCTTGTCTAACACAAGGCCCTGTGGCAGTCCTTTTGCCGAAAGCGTCATGGGTCGCTCGCCAGTGACCGCGATGGCGTAGAGAACCGGATTGTTGGGCGTAGCCCCAAATACGCCCGCTGAGTTAATCCTCGGCTTTTTGGCCGGAGCATTGACTTTCATCAACAGGCCTAACACTCCTCCTCCCCTAATGAGTAGCCAGTTGACACTGGAATCGCTACTCTCCCTCCTCATGTATACTGCCTGGGGTGTAATATTTCAGGGCAGAGTGGGGACTTTTGAATCGGGACACCCTTTAGGTTTGTGCCGGGGCAAGCTACCAAATCTTAGAATCTTACCCCGCTACAAACCTAAAGGGTGTCCCGGTTCCAGAGCAGACTCAAGGAAATGCTTTAGCATAGGAGCGAACGGGCCGTTTTCCCCTGTGAGGGGTTTTCCTTCTTACAGCCCTTGAATGGCAGCTCGTTTGAAGGCTTCGTACCGGGCCACCGTTTCGGTCGAATTGATCAGTCATGGCAAAGTGAAACTAAGCGAGAATTTTCGTTGCCTTTCTTTTCCCCTTAGTTCTGATACGGTTCAGCGAGAAGTCTCACCGTTTTTGGTAAAATCCATCTTTCTGTGGTCAATTACGATGTTGACTCTGAGAGTTTTGACCAGTTCTAAATCCCCGACACTGCATGCTCTGGCAACTTCAACATCATAGTACTATTTTTAATCATCATGCGCGATGATACTACTCATGGGCTGATAAGTACTCGGTCTCATACTTTTAGCATGAAATCCATAAGTGAATTATAGGCTGGAAATGGCCCTGATACATTTATAGATTTCGCATTTTCTATAGCCAGCACAGACTGCTGGCTATAGAACCTCATTTTATTGACTAACCACTTACCAACCCTACAAATCATGGAACGACTACTAGCTTTCGCACAGCATCTGTTTAACCAACAGGCGCGGCAGGCAGGTGTTTACGGCATCCTGAGCCTGCTGGTTTTAATTGGCACACTTTCATTTACAAACTATGTACTGCCCATTGGGAAGGACACAGGGCCGCATCTCTTGCTGCCAAAGTCGACAACTGAGGCAAAGACAAATTCAAAAATGGAACGGCTGGCTCCCGAATCAAGCCCTGTAAAAGGAGGAAGGATCCGAATATCAGAGTACATGTACCAGGGAACCCAGAGCAGTACAGGTGAATTTATTGAATTGACGAACCCGGGTGATGCTGCCGTTAATATGAACGGCTGGAGTTTCGACGATAATGATGATAAACCCGGCAAATTTTCCCTGAGTGGATTTGGTCGGGTTTTACCAGGCGAATCGGTTATTATCACGGAGATTAATGCAGAAGCATTTCGCACAGCCTGGAATCTGGGTGCTTCTATTAAAATAATAGGAGACAATACTGAAAAATTGGGTTCGAGCGATCATATTAATATATATGATTCGACAATGGTTAGGATTGATTATATAGCTTATACGAACAGTTCGGCTTCTGGCAAGAGCAAATGGGCAACTCAGGATATTCTGAGTATAGCCCCGCCTTATGTTGAAAGTAACTGGAAGGATGCCTCTGTTAATGATTTGCAGCGATCTTACCTATCGACCCCCTCGAGCAATACTGCTAATCCTGGCCGATACTCGTACCGAACATTATCCACTTCTCCGCTCATCCAGGCTACCCAAACGACGCCCTACATCCAGTTAGCTACCTATAGCCCCGGCTTTGTCAGTGGTGTACTCAATGACCCCACCGATCCGGTCAGCACATTGGGGACTTCTTTTTCGCTTAGCGATCCAGATACACCCGTTACAAGCCTGGTCGTTTCGGTGAGTAGTAACAATGCGGCTGTTGTGCCTAGCAGTAGTCTCACCCTTACAGGCTCAGGAGCCACCCGAGGTCTAAAAATCGTTCCGGTTGGTGTGGGCTATGCCACCATTAGTGTTATGGTCAGTGATGGCAGCTCTTCAGATACGTACGTGATCAACTATGCGGTCTCGGCGGCCTCGCAGACTCCGGCTACCACCCGCTTTCATGCGGGCACCAGCGACGGGTCGACGGCCATTAACATCGATACCGATTATATGCTGGTTGGCGACGATGAGAATCAGACGATTCGGTTATATAGTCGCAGAAACTCGGGCACGCCCATAAAGGGATTCGATTTTACGTCGGTGTTGAACCTTACGGATCTGAATAGTAGAGGCCTGCCGCATGAAGTGGACATTGAAGGATCAATCCGAACGGGAAACCGCATATTCTGGATAGGCTCGCAGAGCAATAACGATCAAGGTGAAGCCCGGACGAACCGTAACCGGGTCTTTGTAACCAACGTGGGCGGCACGGGTGCCAGCACGTCATTAAGCTACGGAGGGCGATACGATTACCTTCGGGATGACCTTCTCAGCTGGGATGCGGGTAACAAACACGGGAAAGGAGCCAACTATTACGGATTCGTAGCCAGTGCTGCCCCCGGGGTAAACTCCAAACAGGCGGCCGGCTATAATATCGAAGGGCTCGAACTGGCTCCTGATAATACCACGGGCTATATCTGTTTCCGGGCACCGCTGACACCGACCAATGATCGATATAAGGCGTTGATTGTTCCCGTTACCAATTTCACGGCGTTAGTAACGAATACCAACTCGTCGTTGCCAGCCGGGAGTGCCAAATTTGGGGCACCCATCGAAATGGATTTGGGCGGTCGGGGTATTCGGGAGATGCGCAAAAACAGCAACAACGAATACCTTATTGTTGCCGGCCCTCCGGGTGATGCAACGGGTGTTGCCCCCAAAGACTTTAAGCTGTATACCTGGAATGGGGACTCGACTTCATTCCCCAATTTACGTGATGCCGACCTGACGAGCCTGAATGTTCCGGGTAGTTTTGAAGGGATTGCGGAAGTGACCAATCCGCTGAGTACCACCAGCCCTATCCAGTTTTTGATGGATAATGGGGTCAGCCCGATTTATTATAATGATGGAGTGGCAGCCAAGGATTTTTCCCAGCCATTATTTAAAAAGTTTCGATCAGAGATCATCACTCCGGGTGGCGAGACTCCTCCTCCCCTTGCCTGGCAGAAAACCTTGGGTGGTACGGGTAGTGAAGGTACCGCGGCCATAACACCTACATCGGATGGGGGTTATGTTCTGGTAGGCTCTACAGTTTCTAATGATGGTGACGTTAGTGGCAATCACGGTGGTGTAGATGCCTGGATCGTGAAGGTCAACAGCGTAGGCAGCATCGTATGGCAAAAAGCTGTAGGGGGTACACGTTCAGGTTCCTACGGGGATGTATTTCAGGGGGTTGCTACCACAAGTGATGGCTATGTAGCGACGGGGATAACCTATTCCAACGATGGCGATGTAAGCGGCAACCACGGTGGGGCGGACTTTTGGATCGTTAAATTCAATCTGACGGGCGATATTGTCTGGAAGAAAGTACTGGGTGGGGATGGTAATGATTGGGGGTTTGGGGTCACCGTCCTTAAAAATGGCGATATTGTCGCAGCGGGGACCAATGGTAACTTTTATGTCGTCAAACTTAGTAATTCAGGTGACCTGATCTGGGAAAAAACGGTAGGAGGAATTGAAGCCTTTGCTATTACGGCTACCGACGACAATGGCGTAATTATGGTTGGGTATGGGTATGGAGGCTCCTGGGATTACTCGGTGGTCAAACTCTCCAGCGCCGGCGATGTCGAATGGCAGAAGACGCTGGGTGGGTCTGACCGGGACTTTGCCCGCGCCGTTACCCAAACAAAACAGGGCGACTTTTTAATAGCCGGTCGCTCCAAGTCCAACAATGGCGATGTGACCGGCAACCACGGAGATGATGATTTCTGGGTAGTGAAGCTCAATCGCAGCGGACAGTTACTCTGGCAAAAGAGCCTGGGTGGGTCGGCTTTCGATGAAGCCTATGCCATTACCAACACGACCGACGGAGGCTGTGTCGTGTCAGGATTTACCCGATCCATCGACGGTGATGTAACCGGTAATCATGGTGGTCCTTTTTATCCTAATGATGGTAGCTTTGATGGTAGTCATGGTAGGGAAGATGCTTGGCTGGTTAAGCTGAACAGTTCTGGGGGGCTGGTCTGGCAGAAAACCTATGGGGGAACAGGTTCCGACAGCGGAGGCCGAAGTTTGCTGGCCACCTCGGATGGGGGCTATCTATTGGCGGGGTCAACTAACTCTACTGATGGCGATGTAAGCGGCACACGTGGTCAGGAGGATTTTTGGGTGGTTAAATTAGGCCCAACACCGCGTTCGGCCGTGTCCCCTCCCGCCCAGGAACCGCTCTCCCTGCTCGCCCCGATCTATGACTGCCAGACGAAAACATTGACCTTTCGGACAAAGGGAGGAGACGGCTCTTCCATCGAGTTTTCGGCGGCCGGTGTTACCGACTGGTCCACCAGTCCGAATCAGCAACTTCAGACCAATGCCGTAACCAGTCTGGATGGAGCCTCCTTGCTCCTGAAAGCTCGTCAGAATGGCCAAACCGCCAGTTACGCCTTCAATGCCAGCGTCTATTGTGGAGATTGCGATTTCAGCAGTGGCCCCCGAAACTTGGGCACCTGGAATGGGCTGCTCGTCCAGATTCGGACGATTTCCGGACACAACGTACTGGTAACGGCCGACCCCAATTCGACGACGGACAAATACTATCCACGGGGCGACAACTTCTGGGGAAGCTTCGCGCTCGATTCCAGCGCCATTGCGCTGAAGAGTTGCCTGAATGCCGGGACGACCACCTTTGGGGGGTTAACAGAGCCCGCTTACTTAAGGGCCCCTTCCAACTATAAACAGGGCACTGAAGCCGATGGAGCCATCTTCTTTGCCCAAGATGCGCTCCCGCAAAACCCCTGCGATGTGAGCCCCCGCCATGTGGGTACCTGGAATGGGCTTAATGTGGAGATTCGGAGTTTTGCCAATGGCAAGCGGGCGCTGATAACGGCCGTACCAGGCGCATCCAACGATAAGTATTATGTTCGGGGAGATAACTTCTGGGATATGTTTACCAAAGATGGTAGTGTTGACCAATATCGTTTCTGTCTCAATGCCGGTACAACAGCCTGGTATGGCCTGTCCTTACCCAGCGGTATAGTTCCTCCGCCGGGCTATCAACAGGGCCTGGCGCCCGATGGGGCTATCTTCTTTGCTCAGAATGACGCCAACTTACAAAGTCTCTGCGATGTGAGCCCCCGCCGTGTGGGTACCTGGAATGGGCTTAATGTGGAGATTCGGAGTTTTGCCAATGGCAAGCGGGCGCTGATAACGGCCGTACCAGGCGCATCCAACGATAAATATTATGTTCGGGGAGATAACTTCTGGGATATGTTTACCAAAGATGTGGGTGCCGGCCAATATCGTTTCTGTCTCAATGCCGGTACAACAGCCTGGTATGGCCTGTCCTTACCCAACGGTATAGTTCCTCCGCCGGGCTATCAACAGGGCCTAGCGCCCGATGGGGCTATTTATTTCTCAATCAATGGGCTACGAGTTGCGGCTACCGAGTCAGCACTGGACGAATCGGCACTGGTCTACATGCAGCCTAATCCTGCACAAGATGTGATTACGGTAACGTTTATCCTAAAAGATGCGGGTGATGTGCAACTGCGGTTATTGGATTTACAGGGGCGCGTTCAACAGGCACGAATCGAGAAGGGTCTAGTTGGCAAAAATGAGCGGACACTCAGAATTGGGTCGCTGTCGACCGGGCTGTATATACTGGAGGTGACGCTGAATAGCCGTCGAGTAATCCTTAAGCTACTGAAAGAGTAAACCAAGTGATTTCTATATTGTACCCAGCCCCCCCGAAAAGCCGCGTTCAGATTCCTCTGACGCGGCTTTTTTGCAACGTGATTTTCCGGTACGGTACGTCAGCGTCTCGCCTAATGGCTGGGCTACGGCTCGACACGAGCCGCAGCTTTTCCACATAACTACTTTACCCTATGGCGTAGTAACCCTGTGCAGCCAATCACAATTATTGATAGAGGGAAATGTAAGCAGGCCTGGCCTGTTTGGCAAAAGAATAGTCAAACACCTGATAGCCAATCAAACGCACATTGCTTTTGCCCGAAAAATTAGTGGCATTGAACTGATCCACGAGGTTAGCATAAGCATCATCAAAGGAGTGGTTCTGACCGCTGACACTAAAATAATCCTGCATAAATTCGGGTTCGGCACTAAATAGTACGATGATATCCATTATCCGATTCTGGCTTTGGGCAGCTCTGCCGATTGTGGACAGACGGCTCTGCATATAACCGAACTGAGGGTTCGGACGGTAGTCGTGAACCAGAATGCGATCCAGCCAGCGCACCAGTGTTTTGGCCTGTTGTAAGTCCTGCCCCGTAGGATTCTGAAACCACCCTATGTACGCTTCGGTAGTTATCCGGGGCGAGGCAGCTCTTGCCATACTGCTCATAGTTTGCAGGATAGACGTATAGCAGGTAAAATTACAGGACGGTCCATTGTTCCACCATTCATTCTCCAGGTTGTAGGTCGTGAACCGCTCATTCAGGTTGATTCTGGATGCGTCGTAACTGGCATTCTGCTGAAAATTAGCCGCGGTTCCCCGTACGGCGGCTACCTGATTAACACCGTAGGTGGCTCGTGCTTTCTGCATGAATAGTGCCAGATCCGTATAGCGTTCATTACCCATCACTGTATTGAGATCATACAAACTAAGGGCGTTCACGTTGTTACTCACGCACCAGCCAAGTAATGAATCTTCCAGAACGATGTTACCAAGAATGCCGTTAAAACCATCTACATAAATACCCCGGTAAGGGGGTGGTGTTGCAGCGGCCTTACGCAACATTTCGCTGGAACGGGAAGACACGGGGTCGACCACATTTAATTGACAGCTTGCCAGCATGATGAGTAATAAAAACAGCGCACCAGGTAAAGAATATTTCATGACCGACCGAATCAGAGAGGTTAATTAGCTTTTGCAAAAAAAACAACCTTAAAATGTAATTTTATTACTTTATATCTATAATAGTATCTTTAAGTATTACATCCAATGATATTCCTCTCTTTTGAAGCTCAGTAAGTAGTTCCATCTGGTCGAAACGGGGAGCCTGACTAACCAGCCGATCAACCTTATCCTGCATTTCCTGCACCATCGGTTGTATTCTGCTTACCAGCCGTTCTGCTGACGCATCAGAATCAGTTGCGGCCAATCTGGCCTGGGTAGCTTCCAGTTCGCTTTTAGTCTTTCTTAGCTCAAAATGGGTATTCACCAGGCGGGCAAGGGCCTGCAACGATAGCAATTGGTTCTCCGTCAAGGTACGCGGGCGGGTATCGATCACACACAACGTACCTAATGGATAACCTTCGGGATTGACTAAAGGCACTCCTGCGTAAAAAACAACCCTGGGCTGACCTGTAGTCAATGGATTATCCGAAAACCGGTCATCTTCCCGCGCATCAGGAACAATAAAAGTCTCGCTGGGATTCAGAATGGCATGCGCACAAAAGGAGTAATCGCGTATGGTTTCATCTGGTGCGAGTCTCTGTTTAGATTTGAACCACTGTCGGTCCTCGTCCACTAAACTGATTAAAGAAATTGGCACACGGCAAATTTCAGAAGCGAGTTGAGTTATATCATCATAGATATCCTCAGGCAGCGTATCCAGCAGATTGTATCCCTTTAGGGCTTCGAGTCTGGCTAATTCGTCTACCGGTACTGGAGCTGATTTCATTGAATCCAAGATGGCGAAGTAATGAGTTAGGAAAAGAGGAGTAAAGTAAATCTGTTTTTTTGCCAAACCAATGCGTATCCACTTTACCAGCTGGCAATCCGGTATTTATTGCGGAAATTCACCAAATGGGTGGTTACTTACCAATATGTTATTGGCTTAACTTTTTACCCTCAATAATGATTGGTAGATTTATATCGATTACACAATCTGTATACAGGCAGGCTAATCGGTTTATTCTGACTTGAAAAATAACAAAAAGGAATAAACGTTGTACCAATCCCTGACTTTGGCGATTATTTAGCTGATGAAACTAACCATCCGGAATCAGACCGTCCACGCTGCTCTATTCACCGGTTTTGGCATAGCCATCATCCTGTTAACCATTCGCCATTATTACGAAGCAACTACCTTTAGTAACGTCCGCAGAGGCAGTCAGTCTATAATCCAGACCATTGCCGTACTGAACAATACCATTGAATTAACAATAGAACTTGGTTATCCGCTCTACGCCAGGCTCTCCGATACAACGGCCCAGGCTATATTCCGAGCCAACCAGTCTGCCCGTACCAAAGCGGCCATACGACCACTGCTCGATTCGCTGGTTTCGCTGACGCGAGGCACCCCCGAATTTAATCCCTTAGCCCGTCAATTGCGGGTTAAGGCTGAAGTTGTGCTACAGACTGATATAATCCGAAACAAAGATAATGCCAGTCAAAAAATCCAGCAATTAGTGCGGATGCTGCGAACGTTCCGACTGGCACTGAGCGACAGCCTGCTGGGTAGTCAAAGGCAGATTAACGATCACATTGCTACTATGCGAACGCTCAACACTATTGTTGACAGTGTAATACTACTGCTTGCCGCTGCGCTGCTAATCGTTTTTTACCGCTATACGCTTCGCCGGGAGCGGCTCACCAAACAGGTAATTGACCGTCAGAAAGAGCTTACTCAGTACCTGGAGGCCATTCCGGAAGGTGTTATTGTGCTGAACACGGACAAACAGCTTGTCTATACCAATCAGGCCGCCCAGCAAATGCTGACTATTCTTCCGACAGAATCGAACCTGTACCTGTCCAACCTCGCCAGGCGGTTTCGCCTGTCATACGCTGATTCAAACGAACCGTTTCAGCCGGACGATATCCCACTAAGCCGGGCCCTGAAGGGTGAGATTGTTTCGACGGACAATATGTTGCTGGAGACTGAGAATGGCTCCCGAATTATAGCCTCACAAGCCCGCCCCCTGTACGACCGGGACGAGGAGCTCATCGGGGCTATTTCCATCTTTCGCGATATTACCGAAGCGAACCAGAAAGAGCAGGAACTACAACAGGCACGTACCATTGCGGAACAATCCTTGCAGGAACGGGAAATTTTTCTGGCTAACATCAGTCATGACATCCGAACGCCCCTGAACGCCATACTGGGCTTTACGGAGCTGCTGAGGCAAAAACGAATGTCTCCCGATGAGCAGGATTACCTGAATGGCATAAAGCTATCGGGAAATAACCTGCTGACCCTGATTAATGAGTTACTGGATATATCCAGAATCGAGTCGGGGCAGTTGGTCCTGAAACTCGTGCCTACTTCTACGAAAGAACTTATCCAGACCGTAGAGAGCCATCTATCAACCAAAGCAGGTGAGAAAGGGCTTCGGTACGAAGTGCACGTGGACCCGGCTGTCCCTCCGGTTTTACTGGCCGACCCGTTAAGGCTTACCCAAATTTTGTTGAATATCTGCACAAATGCCATTAAATTTACAAAAATTGGATTTATTAAACTAAATGTTTATTCAGAAGTTTCCAGCCATTCCGGGCAAACAACCGTAGTGTTCAGTATCGAGGACTCAGGGGTTGGTATGGACGACGAGAATCTGGCTCATATTTTCAACCGGTTCAGCCAGGTATTTTCGGATGATCTATTCCGGTCGGCAGGTACAGGTTTGGGCATCAATATAGCCCAGAGCCTGGTTAACCTGATGAATGGCACAACCAGTGTAAAAAGCAGCTTAGGTGAGGGTACAACCTTCACCATCCGGATACCATTTGTTATACCCCAGACCGTTGCAACAGTACCCGATTTAGCACGCGTGCCCCAGCCGACTCCCCTACCTGATTCCTCAGCCAGCCGTTCAACCATTGATGTATTGGTCGTTGAAGACAATGAAATGAATCAGAAAGTCATGGAGGGCTTTCTAATGCGCTATCACCTCAAGCCGGTAATAGCCAATAACGGTCTCGAAGCAGTGGCTATTCTGGCGCACAGGACTTTCGACCTGATCTTGATGGATATTCAGATGCCAGGCATGGATGGCTACACCGCCACGAAAACCATTCGGCAGGATCTGGCCCTCAACACCCCCATAATTGCCATGACGGCCTACACTATGCCGGGCGAACGCGAGCGCTGCCTGGCTATCGGCATGAACGCGTACCTGGCTAAACCCGTGCACATAGAGCAGATAGACGAAATCCTGACCTTATTTGCGCCGGGATTTCTCCCTCCTGCCTCCGCCAGTACAGATATCCATACAACAGATCCACGGGAAGAACTCATTGATCAGGCTTACCTGAATGAAGTTACAGACGGAGATAATGAATTACTTGCCGATTTACTTTCATTGTTTATCCGGGATTTACCCCAGTACCGGCAGGTATTATTTGAAGCAATTGAGGCTCAGGACCGTCCTGTATTTAATCAGACCGCCCATAAATTCCGTTCTTCACTCAACTCACTGGCTATGCTGAGCCTGGCCGAGCGTCTAAAAGGAATGGAAAGTGAAGGCCAGGAATTTAATCTTACTTTAGCCGCTCAGTTAGCGGGTCTGTTTCAGGACATTAATGGCTGTATCCGTATACTGGAAGGCAAACTGGAATCAGACATAATAAATGAAAGAATTAATATATAAAAGTTTAACACGATCATAAAATCAACATTTGCTATATATAAGAGCGAAAGTAATTGTAGTTATAGTTAACTTTATTCCATGGAAGCTAAGTCAATTGATAAAACATATACCATTTTAATAGCCGAAGACGAGGCACTCGTACTGAAGATGTTGTCTTATCGACTACAGAAAGAAGGCTTCACTGTGCTGGCTGTCAGCGATGGTAAACAGGCACTGGAGTCTCTCAAAACCACGACTCCCGACATGGTCATTACCGACCTGATGATGCCTTATCACAGCGGATTAGAGGTGCTGGAGTACGTGAAAAAATCGCTCAGCAGAAGCATCCCGGTTCTTGTCCTTTCGGCATCTGGTCAGGAGCAAACCGTTTTAAAAGCCTTTAGTCTTGGCGCTGATGACTTTGCCCTAAAGCCTTTCAGCCCCAACGAGTTAGTCAGCCGCGTTCGTATGCACCTAAGAGGTCGATAGCCAGCACCAATGATGCGCATTAGCCTGACTGAGTGGACAGCGGAATTTGAGAATACCTGGTTAGATTCCTTAAGTCCTTTTCAGTTACTCTTACTGACCCTGGTAGTCATTTCAACCCTGACAACTATTTTCCTGGTAGCTTATGTAGTTGTGCTGATGTTAATCCGCAACCGCAGGCAACAGTGGGCCGATACCCTACAGGCACGGATTGAAGACGGAATAGCCATTTGGCTGGCAGGCGATTATTCCGTCCGGGAGCTGGTTATTACATTTCAGGAAGAAATAAAAAAAGACCCCCGGGCCAGAGAAATTATCCTTAACGTGATCTTCGCCACCAGCAAGTTATTTCGGCAGGAGGGGCAGTCTGGCCTGCGCCAGCTGCTTACCGGTCTGAACCTCCACGAGCTTTGTTATAAGCTTCTTAAAAACCGGCACTGGTACCAGCAGGCCTATGCTACCCAAATCATTGGTCAACTCCAGATGGTGCTGGCCCTGCCCCTGTTGAAACGTAAACTCAAAACCAAAAATAGTACGCTCCGGCTTGAATTAATTACCGCTATGGTTGCCCTGGGAGATCAGTCCTGGCTACAGGAAATTGATTATTCCAACGCACACCTTTCCGATTGGGAGCAGATCTTACTGCTGGAACGATTCCGGCGACTGAACACCAACCAGCTCCCCCCGTTCGAGACCTGGCTAACCTCTACCCATACCGACTGGGTTCTGTTTGGCATTCGCCTTTGCCGCCATTTTAATCGGTTTGATCAGGTGCTGGAACTGGGAAACCTGCTTCAACACCCAAACAACAAGGTACAAATGGCGGTACTGGATGCCTTTGACTATTTAGGCTCGCCCGAAGCCATCCCCTTCCTGATCAGGTATATGCCTCAGGCAACCGGCGACCGGCTTTGTACTACCCTACGAGTACTGGGTGATCAGGGCGACCCCGATCTCGTAACGCTCCTTACTCCCTATACCAAACACCCCGACCCCGCCGTGCAGGTCAGTGCCCTGAGTGCGTTGAAAGAGTTGGGGCTAACGAAAAACGAACTTCGGCAGCTAAGTAGCACCCCCTTATATATTGACCATTTGTTTGACCCTAAACGACTATGAATCTCAGTTTCTGGGCCGACATTCTGTCCTATATTTTTCTGGTTTATACGTTGCTGCTCATGCTGATCTATGTTGTTTCGGCACTGGTATCGTACCGCGTTATCAGGCAGCACGTTGCCGAAACTTCGTTTGTTGATTTTCGTCAGATTCTGACCTCACCCCTCTCCCCAAAAATATCCATCATTGCCCCCGCCTACAACGAAGCCCTCAATATTGTTGACAATGCCAAATCGCTGCTGGCGCTGGAATACCCGAATTTCGAAGTAATAATTGTAAATGATGGCAGTAAAGACGAAACACTTCAGCGCCTGATTGATGCCTACCAGCTGGAGAAAACGTCCTTCCTGGTGCAGCAGAATGTGGAGTGTAAGGAAATTGTAGGGGTTTACAAAGCACGGGACGAGGCTGTTTCGCACCTGACGGTAGTCGATAAACGCAACGGAGGCAAATCCGATGCCCTCAACGCGGGCATCAACGTCTGCGCCGGACAGCTGTTTGCCTGTATTGATGTAGACTGTGTGCTTGAACGAGATGCGCTGTTGCGGATGATTAAACCGTTTCTGGAAGAAACCGATCAGAAGGTGATTGCCACCGGAGGGGTTATCCGGCTGGCCAATGACTGTATCATCAGCGACGGGCGGCTCACTGAGATCAACGTACCCCGCAACCTTATTGCCAGGGCGCAGGTGCTGGAATACATGCGGGCTTTCCTGCTGAGCCGGGTAGCCTGGGCCCACATAAACGGACTACTGCTCATTTCAGGAGCGCTGGGTCTATTTGATAAACAAACCGTAGTAGAAGCCGGTGGCTACTCGCACAAAACAGTGGGCGAAGACATGGAGCTCGTCATGCGAATGCGACGCATGATGGAAGAACGGAAACAACCCTACGCAGTGCGCTACATTCCGGATCCGCTCTGCTGGACCGAAGGGCCTACGAGCTGGGATATTCTGGGGCGGCAGCGAAATCGCTGGACACGAGGGTTGATGGATTGTCTGAAGTTTCACCGAAAAGTATTTTTCAACCCAAACTATCATGTCATGGGTATGATCAGCTACCCGTTCTGGTTTCTGTATGAGTGGCTGGCTCCCATCATTGAATCGCTGGGATTGATTTTCAGCATTATTTTGTGGGTACTGGGCATTATTAACGGCTCCAGTTTCTGGCTGCTGTTAGCCTCCGTATATAGCTATGCCGTTTGCCTGTCCTGTCTGGCCATCTGGGTAGATCAGAAAACGTATCTACAGTACCGCAGTAAGCGCGACCTGGGCCGGTTGCTCCTGATTGCGTTGATAGAACCGTTTTTTTACCATCCCTTTACAGTATACAGTAGCATCAAGGGCAATATTGACTACCTGCGCGGTAAAAAAGGCTGGGGTAGTATGACCCGCCAGGGCCTTAGTAAACCCGCAGCCCCTACCCCAACCAGTTAAACAAGCAATAACTTAATCGACCATACAGTGAGGATCAATTACCTGCTATTTTTAACCTATTTATTCTGCCAGCTCCCCGTTTTCGCGCAGCCCGAACTGGGCTCCGATGAGTTGTTTAAACAGGCCCGGCAAGCCGCCTTCGACAATAAAGATTATCCCCGTGCTATTGCGCTCTGTCAGCAGGCACTGAAGAAAAGTCCCGATTATGCCGAAATACGGACGTTTATGGGGCGGCTTTATACCTGGAGTGATAAGCTACCGGAAGCCCGGCAACAGTTCTCCCAGGTTCTGGCGAAGGATTCAATCAATAAAGATGCACTGAGTGCGGTAACCGACCTGGAGTTCTGGAACGACAGGCCCGAGCAGGCACTGGTCTATTGTAACACCGCCCTGCGCCATTACCCGGCAGATGTTGACCTACAGCTAAGAAAGGCTCAAATTCTGAATGACCTTAAGCGAACGGCAGAAGCGTACACCGTTGCCGCTCAGGCATTGCGGGAAAACCCGGATAATGCCAATGCCCGAGCCCTGGCCGACCGGCTCAAATGGGCAGCCAGTAAAAATATGCTCGTTGTGGGATACGATTACCTGTACTTTGACAGGAATTACAATGACGCGCTGCATACAAGTCCTTGGCATCTGGCCAATATTTCGTACACCCGATCCACCAAAATAGGCTCCGTTACCGGACGTTTTAACTACGCCAACCGCTTTGGAACGAGTGGATTTCAAACCGAGGTGGATGCCTATCCGCACATCAGCAAAACCTTTTACAGTTACGTGAACGTGGGTTTTTCGGGAAGTGAACCCGTTTTTCCGCGTTTTCGGGCCGGTTTCTCCCTGTACGCCAATCTGCCCAAAAGCTTTGAAGCCGAAGCGGGTTTTCGCTACCTGAAATTTTCCGACGCCACGTGGATTTACACCATGTCGCTCAGCAAATACGCAGGCAGTTTCTGGGTTAACCTGCGCACGTACCTCGTTCCGGGCAACAGCAATATTTCGCAGACGTACATTGCCACGGTCAGGTACTACTTCGGTACGGCCGATGACTTTATTGCCGTGGCAGGCGGCACCGGTATCTCGCCCGACGAAGCCCGGAACGCCCTGCTGGGGCAGGATATCCGGAAACTGGGCTCACAACGCGCCAGTATCGAGTTCAGAAAGAGTTTCCACCGTCGCTTGATTCCATCTGTGGTGGCATCCTGGTACGGCGAGGAACAGAGTAACCGGCCGCGTGGTAACCAGTGGGGCATTGATTTTGTCCTCCGTCAGCGATTTTAGCTTAACCTCACGGTTTCATGCGTAAGAGAAGTCTGTTCTACCTCATTCCGGCGTTTATCCTCCTGCTTCCCTTCTGGATGTGGCTGGCCTGGTGGCTGGCGCCCAGTCGTCCGCTGGTGGCCGCCATTGTTGACAAAACCGTGCTTCACCCCGATGGGCAGGAGCATATATCCCTGACCTGGATTTTAAACCACCAGCGGTTTACAAAAACCCAAAAGCGTGGCTACAGCATTGAGGAGGACTATTTTGGCTTCTTTCCGCTGGAGAATCAGCAATACCGGCTCAAAGGACTGGAGCGTTTTACCGATCAGCAGCTGGCCCGGCTAAGCCGCGACAGCGATCTGGCTTATTATACCGATACGTACGGCATATACCGGCAGGAGTGGTTCCAGAGCGATAAACCCTCCGAACGCTCCGGTATTATTTATGGGGGCATGAGTCGGAAAGATGTCGATTTTCTATCGATGATGAAACAGAACCATAAACTGGTTATCGCCGAGTTCAACGACATCAACTCCCCCACTGATCCTGCCGTCCGTAACCAGTTTGAATCAACATTTGGTATGCGCTGGACGGGCTGGATTGGTCGTTATTTCGATTCGCTGGATACAACCGTTAACCAGGAAATGCCTCAATGGCTGGTTCGGAACTACAAACGGCAGCACAAAGGACAATGGCCGTTTACGAAATCCGGTTTGGTGTACGTGTCGGAGAAAGATGCCGTTGTCATTCTGGAAGAAGGTACCCACCTAGCCCGAAACGTACCCCAGATGCTGGCTTCAGAAGTAGGTCAGTCGAAGTTTAATCTACCCCGCCGGATTCGGTACACCTACTGGTTTGATGTGCTTACCTATAACCCACGAATCAATCAGGAAATAGCCACTTATGAAATCTACCCCAACGAAGCAGGTAAACGGGAACTGACCCGATATGGCCTGCCCACCCGGTTCCCGGCCATACTCATGCACGATGCGCCGGATTACGCCTTTTATTACTTCGCGGGCGACTTCTGCGACAATCCCATCAGCATGACATCGGCCTATTTTCGGGGTGTCGAGTGGCTGTCGCCGTTTGCGTACATGACCGAAGGGCTTACGGAGCGTAAAGGTTTTTTCTGGCGAGCCTACCAGCCCATGCTCACCCGCATTCTCGAAGATGCTTATGCCCGCAAGCAGTCCAAACATACCCGCCCCCGTCCGTAGCCATCTCACTTAAAAGGCATACAATGACGCTACGGGCTTATCAATTATACTGGCTCAGCAGCGAATCTGGCAGCAGTTTGCTGTTTTGGAAGCGGTCGTTCTTTCGCTTAAACTGATCGAAGGTAGCGTTTAGGCGATTGTACTGATTTACCTCGTTCACCGGTTCGAGGTTCATGTTGTTATTGATCTGATAAAGCGTATTCTGGTTCAGCATATACGGCCCCATCACGAAATCGACCATCTCGGCTTTTGTCATCTTAAGCGGATAGGCATGAACATTCTGGAACTGGCGGGTCGTGTCAATGCCGGTTCCCAACCAGCTTACTACCTGGGGTGTTTTCAGGTTGTAGTTGTTCCTGAGAAAAGCCAGAAGCGTTGGCGCAACATCAAAATGGGTGGAAATGGCCCGGAACGTAGCCCGGCGCTTCAACAGGGGTGAGTACACAATCAGCGGCACATGGTACCGGTCCAGTTTGGTAGTCATGGGAATCTCGGGCATCCGGTGATCGCCGGTAATCAGGAAGATGGTCCGGTCAAAGTCCGGCCGTTTGCGGTAGGCCGCAAAAAACGCCCGGAGTGCATCATCGGTGTACAGAATGGACGCAAACTGATAGCTGTAGTTCCGCCGGTCCTGTTGTTGATCAGGCGTTAGATTCAACGTTGCAAATCGTTGCGCTGCTTTCTGCAAATACCGATCCTGCTCGTTAATCCGGAATGGATCGTGCGTCGATACCGTCAGCAGCACCTGAAGCTTCGGTTGCGTATCGGTGGGGGAGTTTACGGCCAGGTAGTGCCGGAACAGATCTTTGTCGCCATACCCCCAGGTAAACCCATTAACACCGGGCATCTTCTGGTAACCAGCCCCATACGTCGGCTCATCCACGATTCGGGCCACGCCCTCTTTGCGAAGGAATGCACTCATGTTGTCAAATTTGGCACTACCTCCGTAATAAAAAGCTGACGTATACCCGTTTTTTTTCAGAATGCCCGGCAATGAAAGATGGTCTGGCATCTGCGCTCCCAAGTCAGAAAAGCCCTGCTGCCCAAACGGCAGCGACCCCAGAATAGAGGGCAAAACGGCAAAGGTCCGTCCGCCTTCGCTCAGGAAATTCTCCCAGTAAAGACTCTGCTGCGCCAGAGAATCGACAAACGGCGTGAAACTACCCAGGTACGCATCAGGGCCGGTAAAAGCCCTCCCCAGACCTTCTACAATAATTATGACTACGTTAGGCGGAGTGGGTGCTGTATTGAAAAAAGGGCCCAGCACATCCGGAGTTTCATCCTTGTGCAGAAAAGGATACTGATTTTCGGCCAGGTAATTAACGGCTGTTATCCCGGTTGCGCTGGCTGTTTCCCCGTAATCACCAATGTAGGCATCAGCATAAATATCTACGCTGTCATCCGTATTCCCATCAAATCGTGTCAGGGTTGCCCGGGCCAGATAAGCAGGTTTATTGATGACCAGATTATTAGCATACTCCGTTTCCAGCACAGGCATTATGCTGGAAACGCTTACGTTGAACAGCATAGCCAATGCGCCTAAACCGGCCAGCCCAAACGACCAGCCCGGGCCTGACTGGATTCGATGGGCCACCAATTGAACGAGAAGAATGACCATCCCAACAACACCGGCCAGCACCGCCAGCAAGCCAGTACTCAGCCCCCCGGCTGCACCAACCGTCTGGCTAATTTCCTCGGATGAATAGCTATACAGGTCTGCGCCCAGCAATACGGATGTTTTTCCAAAATAAACCGTTAGCCCTACCTGTACCAGAATCAGGAATAGGCAGAGGACGATATAAACCACCCGTGCCAGCTTGACAGACAGGAACGTGAGCAAAAAGTAGATAACAAACAGTATGCATGAACTCTGGAAAAAGTAAATAATATCGGCCAGAAAGGCGACCGCTACCGTCGTTAGCAGAGCGCCGGGTACCCCGTGCACTATACTGTTATAGACCAGCTCACCAATGCGGCAGATGATGATACTCATTAACCAGGCTACTGAAAGCCCGGTAAACGAGGCAATACGGATCGGTTTTTGCGTATCTATTGGGTTAGGAACGAATTTCACACGTAGTACAGCTAAGAATAAGCAAAGTTATTTGAAGTTTCCTTTTTTTTGATAAAATCAAATAAACCATGACCTTTAGCCAGGAAAGACCAGCCGGTCACTGGGGTAACTTCTAAAAGCTACCATTACAGCGTCACTACGGAACAGGCGCCTAAAATTTACGGTACAGACCCATCTCAAGTAACCAGGACTCCCAACAAACCCGTCATTAACCAATGAATTTCTCATTACCCAATCGTTTATACATAGGTTTTTCCATTGCTATTTTGCTGGTCTTCCTGAGCGGTCTGCTGTCCTATCAGACCTTTCGGCGGCAGCTGGAAGCGGGTAACTGGGTGGAACATACGTACCAGGTGCTAAACCGGACCAGAACCATTGAGAAACTGATTGCCGACATGGAAACGGGTCGCATTGGTTACCGTAGCACAGGCATTGAGCAGTTCCTGAATGCATACAACGATGCCTTACGAAGCATAAATCCGACCATCAATGAACTAAAGGCACTGACGGCTGACAACCCAATACAGGCTGATCGAATAAACCGGATTGATGCCAATGTCGAAACGTTGTTAGTGTTCTGGAATAAACAGACCTATAACAAGCTCAGTCAGTATAATCAGGCAGAGTTTGTTGATCTGATTGTTCGGCAAAAAGCCTTTAGTGATAAAATTAAAGACGAGTTAGCCCAGGTTATTCAAACGGAGCGGCTGCTACTGACCCAACGGGAGAGTAAAAATGAGGTGTCGGTTAAGCAGGCCACCTACAAACTCATCCTGAGCGCTTTACTAACCTTACTCATTGTCCTGTCACTTATTTACTTCACAATTAAGGAGTTCAGTAGTAACCGGAGGGCTCAGGCTGCATTACAGGAAAACAACAAGGAACTTGAACACCTTAATCAGCTTAGTACCGAAAAAAACTGGCTGCTCACAGGAATGTCCGTTATCAATGATAACCTGCAACAGGTGAGCGACGTCACGTCACTGTCCCAATCCATTCTAACCATACTAACAACCTACCTGGATTTACCAGCCAGTGGTTTTTACTGTTACAACGAAGACAGCCATAATCTTCAGTTAAATGCATCCGTAGCGCTGCCGGGTCATGTTCAGAAAATTTATGAACTGGGCGAGGGGCTGGTAGGCCAGGCGGCTATGGAACGTGCGCTAACCGTAGTGAACGACGTACCCCTCAACTTTTGGGAAATTCAGGCTGGTAGTAGTAAAGCCCAGCCCGGGCAGGTTGTTTTTTTGCCGCTCTGGTATAACAAATCCCTAAAAGGCATTATGGAGCTGGCTACGTTCAGACCGCTTGGCGAGCAGGCGCTTTTACTACTCACCTCCGTGGCCAATAATATTGCCGTGGCCATTAACGCAGCCGATGATCATGAAAAAGTGCTGAACTTACTAGTGCAGGTTCAGGAACAAAAGGAAGAGCTTGAAAGTCAGCAGGAGGTTCTTCAACAATCAAATAGCGAACTAACCCGGCAGGCCGAAATTTTACAGGCATCGGAGCGGGAGCTGATGGTTCAGGAAGAAGAACTACGACAGATCAACAGCGAATTACGGGAGCGCAACAAAGCCGTTGAGAACGCCCAGCAGGAGCTGACAAACAAAGCTCAGGAACTGGAAGTAAGCAGCAAATTCAAGTCGGAGTTCCTGGCCAATATGTCTCACGAACTCCGTACCCCGCTGAACAGCGTGTTGATTCTGGCCCGGCTCCTGGCCGAAAACAAACAACAGAATTTAGTAGATAAGCAAATTGAGTACGCCAATATCATTTATAAATCCGGCACCGATCTGCTCGAACTTATTAACGACATTCTGGACCTGTCCAAGATTGAAGCCGGCAAAATAGAACTCCTGTTTGAGCAGGCTACCATTGCCGAAATTGCCGAAGACATGAACCAGTTATTTGGCGTTGTAGCGAACGAGAAAGCAATAAATCTATCAACCAAAATAGGGAACAAGGTGCCTCCCACCATCTGGACTGATAAACAGCGGCTGGAGCAAATTATTAAAAACCTGCTTTCCAATGCGGTAAAATTCACCCCGAAAGGCGGGTCGGTTACGCTGGCCCTGGACGTAGTCAATCAGCATACCGGACAGCTGGCAAACCGTTCATCAGCCACTTACCCGCTGCTTGCTATTTCCGTTACGGACACGGGCATTGGCATTTCGCCGGAGAAACAGCAGATCATTTTTGAAGCCTTCCAGCAGGTTGATGGCTCCATCAGCCGTAAGTTTGGCGGTACGGGGCTCGGCTTATCAATCAGCAAAGAACTGGTTCGTAAACTGGGTGGCGAATTCAGCTTGCAGAGCGAAGTGGGGGTAGGAAGCACCTTTACAATTTATTTACCCGTGGGGGTTTCGCCAAATACGGAGCAAGTCCCAATCAATCGGCCGTTGGTACGTACCAACACCCCACCTGCGGGCCCAACTCAACTATCTCCACCCACTGATGACCGGGCTAATCTGGAGCCGGATGATAACATCATTCTCATAGTTGAAGATGATCCGGCTTTTGCCGGTATTCTTCAGGAGTTTGCCCGGGATAAAAATTTCAAAACGATTATTGCTTTACGGGGCGACGAGGGCCTGCAATACGCACGGCAATACAAACCCTCGGCAATTATTCTGGATATGGGGCTTCCCATTATGAATGGCTGGGATTTACTCAAAATAATCCAGCATGATGAGACCTTAAGCCACATCCCCATTCATGTTATCTCGGCCACGGATGAGCCAGCCATATCAGGTAATGATATACTGTCTTATACCACTAAACCGGTTGAGAAAAAAGAACTGGAAAATGTCCTCTCCACCATTAAAGACTACCTGAGCAACGGGAGTACAAACACATTAGTCATACCAGACGACCCGTTGCCTCCTAAACCGGATAGCGAGCCCGTTCGTGCCCCCCTATCCCAAACCAAGCCGCCGGCCCTAGCCGTAGCAACCGCGCCTGATGTAAACCAGGCAGTAGTTCAGGGTCGGAAAGTATTACTCGTTGATGACGATATGCGGAATGTATTTGCCCTGAGTACCCTACTGGAAGCCAATCAGATGATCGTGGTTACAGCGGGCGATGGACGGGAAGCCCTCGCTCAGCTGAATGAACATCCAGACACGGACATTGTACTGATGGATATTATGATGCCCGAAATGGATGGCTACGAAGCAACCCGACGTATTCGGGCCAACCCTCGGTTTTCATCCCTGCCGGTTATAGCCCTGACGGCTAAAGCAATGACCGGCGATCGGGAAAAATGCATTGACGCAGGTGCTTCCGATTACATTACCAAACCCGTTGACAGTATCCAGTTATTTGCACTCATGCAGGTCTGGCTATCCAGATAAATGCTGTTTTGTTTGATCCACATTGCTCTATGAACACCCCCAACCAACTCAACGAATTTACAATCCTGCTGGTAGACGACCGCCCCGAGAATCTGATCTCGCTCGAAGAGATGCTGGCTCAGGAAGGACGAACCTTTATCAAGGCCCCGTCTGGAAATGAAGCCCTGCGGCAGGTACTCAAAAACGACCAGATTGGCTTGATCATGCTGGATGTACAGATGCCCGATATGGACGGATTTGAGGTAGCCCAGCTCCTGAAATCGAATCCTAAAACAAAGGATATTTCCATCATTTTCGTTACGGCACTTAGCAAAGAAGATCAGTACGTACTGAAAGGATTTCAGGAAGGAGCCGTCGATTATTTACAAAAACCTCTGGACATCAACGTAACCAAGGCAAAAGTAAACGTCTTCGAGAAACTCTACTTTCACCAGCGAAACCTAAAAAATACCGTTACCGAGTTAGACAGGATCAATAAGCAATTGGAGCGGTTTGTCTATACCGTTTCCCACGATCTCAAGTCGCCCCTGACCGGCCTGATTGCCATCCTGTCGTTATTGGAAATGCGCCAGGAAGAAGGGGTATTCCTTCAGGAAGAAGCGGTTGAATATACGGGACTGGCCAAGTCGGCGGCTTACTATATGTCTACTATGATTGATGACCTGTTAGACTATTCGCAGAAAAGTGCCGATCAGCAAACGGTTGAACCAGTTGATACGAAGGAGCTGACCCAGCAGATTATTCGCTTATTATTTCCCCCTCCGCATATTCAAATTCAAATTAACGAGTCAATGCCGACCTTGCATACCCGGCGGTTGAAACTCCAGCAGGTATTCCAGAACCTGATTAGCAACGCGGTCAAATACAATGACAAAACCAGCGGCCTCATTGAAATCGGCTGCGCGGATAAAGGGGATTTAGTAGAGTTTTTCGTAAAAGACAATGGGCCCGGCGTTTCTGATGACGATCAGGCCATTATCTTCAACCTATTCCAGCGGGGCAGGGCTGAATCGACCCTACAGGAAAGCAGCACAGGCGTCGGGTTGAACATCCTGAAAATGCTGGTTGAAGAACAGGGAGGAACGTTACGAATAGACTCCAAACCGGGACAGGGAAGTACCTTTTATTTTGATTGGATGAAGTAAGTAATCTGGCCGTTTTACACCGGCCAATGACCAAATAATATTCTGTCCATCAGCAAAATATCGGTTTTTAGTGATTTTCACCCTTATACATAAGTAGTCACGCAGAATTAGATTAATGCATTTTCTGTCATTCTGAGGAACGAAGAATCTCCGGTAAGAGCAAGAAAAGTCAGGCTTACCCGAAGATTCTTCGTTCCTCAGAATGACAGAAAATGCATTAATCTAATTCTGCGTGACTACTTACATAACAAGTCTTCTCAAATAAAGCGGGCTCGTTACACCCATGAGCCACTACGTATAATATACTCTATATCAACACCTTATACTACTTTAGCTACAAGTGTAGAAATATAATTTATCGTCGGAAATCCAGAACTAAAACAGAAACGTAATTATCAGAAGGTAGGCTTATCGGAAGGTAGGTAAACATACTTACAGAAAAGCGGTTTGCTTTGTGTAATCTGTTCCTTCAAGTATGTATATAGAGTATGATGTATATCCGTACACCGTGCCGATACCAGCCTGTTATCAACTGATAATCAGAGTTTTACATCCTTATTAGTCTCATTGGATTGTGCCTGTCGGACGGGTACAGTTAGTTACTTTGCCCACTGTGTAAACGCGTATTTATACACCCGTGTATACGGACTAACCCTCCTTTTTGCGGATAAATCAGGCTTTTCTCATTACCCCAGTACTTTTTTTTCACGTTTAAATTTTAAAATGGTATGCAAACGTTTCCCTTGTTTTTACATCAGGTCAGGACGAAACTGCTTACGGGCCTTTTCGTTCTGCTGGCCGTTGGCAGCTATGCCTCCAGCCACCGCGAAGCCCCGCTGATCTCCAACGATCCGCTGGCCGATAATACCGACGTGTATGCCTTCAAAAGCCCCGACGATCCGAACACAATCACGATCATTGCCAACTACATCCCGTTCGAGTCGCCCGAAGGTGGTCCGAACTATTATAGTTTTGGGGAGCGGATTCGCTACGAAATACACATCAAAAACCAGGCAGGTACGCCCGGCGATGATATTACGTACCGGTTTACCTTCACCAACCTCAACGAAGACCCTACTACGTTCTTCAACATTCGGCTCGGTAAGCAAAACCTGAAGACAACTTACACCTGCGAACGGAGTACCGATGGCGGCAAAACCTTTACCATCATCGTCAACAACGGTACCGTACCACCCAACAACATTGGTCCGCGTTCCATCAACAACGCCACGCTGGGTGTAGGCAGTGATTATAACAGCCTGATCGAGAAAGCTATTGCTACAACGACAGCGGGCGAAAAGATCTTCTGCGGGCCCGCCGACGACCCCTTCTTCGTCGATTTGTCGGGGGTGTTCGACGTGGGTAATTTCCGGCCCGACGGCAACATGATTAACCCGCCCAAAGATGCCGTAGCCCGCTACAACTGCCACACCATTGCGCTGAAAATCCCGGTTCAGCTGTTGCAGAAAGATGGCAAGACGATGGCACAGGCCGCTAATATCCTCGACCCCGACTACGTAATTGGTGTGTGGGCTTCGGCCAGCCGTCAGCGCATTAAAACGCTGCTCAATAATGGCGAAGAAAGCAACCAGGGGCCCTACGTACAGGTATCGCGGCTGGGCATGCCCCTGACCAACGAAGCCGTTATTCCCATCGGCATGAAAGACAAGTGGAACACAATCACACCCTACGCCGGGCAGGATCTACAGTTCGCCAAGTATTTCACCAACCCCGAACTGGCCCTGTACATGGACGATTCGCAGTTTGGTACCGCCGTACCTTCGCTACGTAACGTGCGCATCCAGAGCAAGTCGTTGGGTAGTTTCGACTTCCGCAATGGCAAGCCCGGTCTGGCCGTCCTCAAAGGAAATGCCGCCCTCGATGGCACGGCCCTCTCCGAGAAAGCATTCGGCTCCATCCTGCTGCCCGATCAGGCC
>Ga0123337_10001000_pt1 | contig 40174 bp, 66 predicted proteins | sample frozenSSSSmetaG_FD_89792 | JGI IMG/M metagenome (GOLD analysis project Ga0123337, IMG submission 89792) | Glacier valley bacterial and archeal communities from Borup Fiord, Nunavut, Canada, to study Microbial Dark Matter (Phase II) -... | ecosystem: Environmental > Aquatic > Freshwater > Ice >... | reverse complement strand
TGATCTTAGTGATCTTAGTGACTGACTTTCAGTTACTCTCAGTGATCTTAGTGATCCTTAGTGACTGACTTTCAGTTACTCGCAGTGATCTTAGTGATCTTAGTGACTGACTTTCAGTTACTCGCAGTGATCTTAGTGATCTTAGTGACTGACTTTCAGTTACTTGCAGTGATCTTAGTGATCTTAGTGATCTTAGCTTAGTTACTCTCAGTAATGTCAGTGATCTTAATCCTCCATGATCGTCAGTGATCATCTCCTCCTCTCATCTCCTCTCCTCTCCTCTCATCTCCTCTCATCGTCATCCATGCCTCCCTCCCCTCAATTCCCCTCACGGCACTTCCCCCAGGCCAGGCATCAGTCAGGGGTCGGTCAGGGGTTCTGGGGTCAGAGATCCGAGACATGAAACAAGCTAGGCCTGCATGCAGCATGGTCGTCAAACAGCCAAGGGGCCAATGACAGACGCCTGTTGCTTGGCCGTGTGCACGGTTCACGTGAGAGGCACGTGCTGCGGAGGATGACGATGACGATGAGATGAGAAGGATGGAATGGGATGACGATGAGATGACGAGGAGATGACGATGACGATGAGGATCATGAGGGCTTCAGCGCTGTTTCAACTGGCCTCGCTTATGATTAGCTTGGAGAGGATCTGTATATCATTTAGATGAGCCCATCCTCCCATGCTGATGGACCACACTCTACATGACATGTGACAGAGAGACAACAGAGAGAGAACAGACATGTGACAGACAACAGCACGTGACATGCATTGCTCTGTACGAACTGCGACCTGCATCTCATGTTTACATGGAACTGGGACTGTCGGCAGCTATATATATATATATATGTATATGTATATATTGGCCATTGATGCTCCGAGATGGCATGTTTGTAGCATGATCCCATCCATCCCATCCCATTACATCTCCATCAACATCAACATCACTCACCATCAACATCATGCCATACTCCTCACTCCACTCCACTCCACTCTGCCGTGCTCCCTCTCTTCTGCCCACCCCGCACCCCGGACCCCGAAGCTACAGGACACCTAGCACCTCCTTAGGGGTAATAGGGGTGAGCGATTGAATATGAATCACTAAACTGCCTCAGTAGACTGCTGTATCAATCACTAACTGCTGTATCAATCACTAACTGCTCTATCAATCACTAAACTGCCTGAACGACATACTCATGGCTCCCTATTGCTCCCTATAGCTCCCTATTGCTCCCTATCGCTACTCTGAGATCGCTGAGCCCGTCCACGTGTCGGAGCAGCGAGTCGATCGATGCCTGAATGCCTGACCTTACACTCGAAGCTCCAGGCCAAAGCTTGTTGCGGCGCTAGCCCACATCAGGCATAGCACCACCTTACCCCACACTCGCAGAGCTCAGCCATTGGCGGGATGGCACAATCGCTGCGGAATCTGATTGCGCTAAGATAGGCGAGGCTCCCGAGGAGCTCGACGTGGTTGAAAGCATCGATCGATCGATGACTGCGACGCCCGCCACGCACGTAGACCTACTTCATCAATCCTCCTGTCTTCCCCTCCATCTCCGTCTCCATCTCCATCTCCAACCTTCCTCAGCTTCATTCCTCCCTCCTATACATCTTCGAACTTCCTACAGCTCCTCCCTCTCTCTGCACTCCATTATATCATTTGTCTGTAAACATTCTACAAACATATCATCTCATCATCTCATCACATTCAAAGCTGTGAACAACTGCCTACCTACCAACACTCCATGACCTGACGGCCGACTGAGAACACTCCGGCCACGACTGCACAGCAGCTGCCACCATCACAACAAAGAATCCCGAGATCATCACAAACAGGCAACTTCTGCAGCCACCTTGAACATCAACAGTTGTCTTCAAGGACATACCACACATCACAGCATCATCCTCCCACAGGCGAGAGAGGTGACATCACTGTCAATCTCGGCCGCCCTGTCGACCAAAGAGAGAGACAATAAGCAATATATACCACCCTACACGCCCTATACACCCTCCCCACAACTCAACATGACCGACGACAACCCCCCCGCCAACACTGCAGGCCGCCCTCGGCGCGGCTCCTTCACCTCCAACACCTTCAACGCCCTCTTCGGCAGCCGCTCGAACAGCGTCTCCGGCACCCCCTCCGCGCCGCACTCAGCTCCCATCGCGACCCCGATCGCCCCGCCGCGCCGCATGTCCATCAACACCCTCGGCCTGTCCGGCTCGCCGACGCAGACCGCCTCGCCCTTCTTCCCGCGCGACCGCCGCGCCAGCATCTCCACCTCAACCTCGACCTCGGACGACTCCGCCATCGAAGACGACGCCGACCTCGCCGGCCGCAGCGTCCCCACCAGCCCCTTCGCCGGCCGCCGCATGTCGCTCGGCGGACAGGCGCTGTTCAACGCGCGCGGCGGCACCAGCCCCGGCGGCACATCAGGTAGAGGCCCCCCCAGCAAGCACGAGCCCCACCCCCAGACAGGCAAAGCACAGGCAAGCACACAGCCCAAATCCCGAACCCTATCTGACCTCGCGCTCGCCCGCTCAGGCTCAGGCAATGGCCTGGACTGGTCCGAGCAATTTAGGTCCCGCGCCGAGAGCGCCGTGCACCACCGGCCGTCGTTCGGGGCGGGGGCGGCGGGGGCGAGGCCGCCGGTGCTGCAGCACGAGCACGAGCGCGCGAAGAGCATTGGCGATGTGCCGGCGCTGGTGCAGCAGGTGCCGGAGCCGACGCCGCTGGTGACGACGCAGCAGCTGAAGCAGCAGCAGCAGCAGCAGCAGAGGAGGGAGAGGAGGAAGCCGGATGAGGTGGGGGAGAGGATGTTGAGGGGGGAGTTTTATATGGATTAGAGGGGTTGGCGCTGGCCGTGTTCGAAGTACTGTTGCGGGGATGATAAGACGACGAGATGCATTATACTCGCACCCGCCATTCACGGGTGGACGAGGACGAAGACGAAGACGACGAGATATCACGGTTGCGCGCGCGGGCGCTGGCGCTGTACTCCTGCTTTATGTTGTAGGGAGAGACGTGCGTGTTTCATCGATCGGATCATCGATCGCGGGTGTTATTGCTGTTCTGTTCATCTGCACGGCGTCTGTTTTCTACGGAGTGGGGCTTGCTTGCTTCAGCGTGTATGATACGAAGCTCGAGCCGCGAAGGTGGGGGTGCCGTTGTAACTAGCTCGATAGCTTGCTGGCTGGCTGGCTGGCTGGATGGGACAGTAGCTTACAGGCAGCTCAGAGCTGCAGGCACACTTATATATCAAATTCAATACACATGTGTGCTACGTGCGTTCGTGTGTGAGTGCAGCAATGGCCGTGGTCGTAGTATGGATGGGGCGAGGGAGGAAAGAAGAAAACCGCCCGGCTGTCACGCCAACGCCCCTCTCTCTCTCTCTCTTCCAACCCCGCCCGCCCGTCTGCTCGCTCGCTCGCTAGCCCCCAAGAGCGGCCTCGCTGCCGCTGCCGCTGCGAGGACGGGGCGGAAGTGTGGAGGACATGGGGAGGGGGGGTGCGTATGTATGTATGCATGTATGTATGTATGTACGCATCACAACAGTCAACAGCTCATCCACACCCCCTCTCTCTACCTGTACTGTACCCTTTAGTCTGTACTTCGTAGTTTGCACCAACGCCAACACCAACACCAACACGAATACCTCATCCCCCGCCATCTCACATCTCACATCTCACATCTCACCACTGCTCTCCCTGTCGTGCCTGGCTCAGAAATCGCTCTGCTCTCCTCTCCTCCCCCCTTTTCGGTTTTCTCTAAAAAAAATCCCCCACAACACGTCCCCGTCCGTGAAATGCGGATGAAGCACAAGCCAGGGAGTCAGGCAGCCGTCTCTCGCGTGTGAGGGACGACATGGGCATGGACGGGAGGAGGTGGGGTCTTACGGGGGGCTTTGGGGGATGTTTTTGTGGTCGGGGCGGGGGAGATGGGGGACTGGCAAAGGGGCGCGGGGAAGGGAGATTGATGGGGGGGGGGTTGCATCGGCTCTTCGCGGATTCGGTGTCCTGAAAGAGAGCATTGTTCGGAGGGCCGATTCCGAGAGAGCGATTAAAGCAGTGAATGTGTGAACATGTCCTTTTCTTTCTGCTCTACATGACCCACCCCACCACCCCCCCCTCACAACACAATCCGCCCCTCCCCCCACTGCCTCCTCCTGACGCCCAGCTCCACGGCCGCGGCGCCCCAGTCCTCGCCGTGGTTATGGAACCTGTAGCCGTCTGCGCCGACGCCGCCCTCCGCGCCCATGCCGGCCCTGACGCGCGCCTGCTCCTCGGTCAGCACGGTCAGCAGGCCGAACACGAGCGGCACGCCCGAGTCGAGCTGCACGCGCATGAGCCCCGCCGACACCGCCTCCGCGATGTACTCGAAGTGCTGCGTCTCGCCCTTGATCAGCACGCCGATGGCGACCAGGGCGTCGAGGGGGGCGGTGCTGGGGCCGGAGGCGGGCGAGGCGGCCGCGAGGTCAGAGGTCGAGCCGAGAAGGTCGCCCGCGGATGAGGTCGACGATTGCGTCGATTGGATCTGCGACGCCGTGTACAGGCCGCGCGCGGCGATGGGGAGTTCCCTGCGGCGTGTGTCAGCGGTGGTGTCGCGGCTGGAGTGGAGAGGCGGGTCTGGGGATGGGGGAGGGGCGGGGCATGGAGGAGGGAGAGCGGGGAGGGGCGTACCAGGACCCCGGCACGGACTGCACGACGATGTTGTGCTCCTTGACGCCGGCCTCGAGCAGCTTCTTGCGGCAGCCGGCGAGCAGGCTCTCGATGATCTGCGTGTTCCAGCGCGCGTGCACGATGCCGATGCGCAGGTCGGAGCCGTCGTGGTGCTGGGCTTCGCCGGGGCCTTTGATTGCGGAGGCCATGATGGGGGTGGATGTGGATGCGGGGTCTTTTTCGGCCGGGTGGATGTCTTGTCTCTGTGCTTGAAGCTTGCTCTGGTATGTGTGAGCAGAGCTGGGGATGGGGTTGCTTGTGATGTGTATGTTCGATTGTCTTGATGGTGGAAATGAAGCTTGTTGTTGATGTTGTTGTCCGGAATGTAAGTTGTGTCGCAGTGGGGTCAACTCATGACGCCGCATTGGCAGCGGAGCAATCGGCGCTAGACGCGGGGCAAGTCCGCAAACCGGTAGGGGTGAGTGGAGGGGTAGAGAAATGTTCAAATTCTGGAATTCTGGGGCAGCCGCTGCATCAGGATTTCAGAACCTCGCGACTCAGCTCATCAACCACGTTCTGCAATCCCCTCATTTGATCATTCCCTCAACATATATATATCTATATATATCCATATCCTCACAATGGCTTCTCGTCCGCCGACCAAGCTCACGGTGCTCATCTCCGGCTCCGGCACCAACCTGCAAGCCCTCATCGATGCGTCGGCGGCCGGACGTCTCGCAGACGCCTCGATCATCCGCGTCATCTCCAACAAGAAGTCTGCCCTCGGGCTCAAGCGTGCCGAGAAGGCCGGGATCCCGACTGCATACCACAACCTCATCGCCGGCCAGAAGTACCTGAAGAAGGGCGAGGAGGACAAGGAGACCATCCGCAGGGGAAGAGAAGCCTACGATGCCGACCTGGCGCAGCTGGTGTTGGCGGACCAGCCGGACATGGTCGTCTGCGTACGTTGCAACGGCGATGATTATGAAGCACGGCAGGCTGGACGAGAGAGAGCTAATTGAGACACAGGCCGGCTGGATGCACATCCTCGCGCCATCCTTCCTAGAGCCGCTCGCCAGCGCCGGCGTGCCAGTCATCAACCTGCACCCCGCACTGCCGGGGAAGTACGACGGCACGAGGGCCATTGAGCGCGCCTACAACGACTTCCAGGCGGGGAGGCTGGAGAGGGGCTGCACCGGCGTCATGATCCACTATGTGATCAGCGAGGTCGATCGTGGCCAGCCGATTCTCGTGCGCGAGGTCGAGGTGAAGGCGGGGGAGGGCTTGGATGAGCTGGAGGCGAGGATACATAGTGTGGAGCATGGGGCGATCGTGGAGGGCACGGTGATGGCGATTGCAAATCTGTGGAGGGATAGGGAAGAGAAGGCATAGCGTCAAAGCCCAATGCAAATAATGATTACAGTATGTTTGTCTCGGCTTTCTACATTACACAAATCTCGTGACGCTAATAATACACAGTGATAACAAAGAAAAGCAAACCACAGTCTGAAAATATCGTCACTTCGGCGCATCTGGTAAGTCCTTGTTCATCGAATCTGTCCTCGCCAGCGGCGGCTTCTGCCCCTCCGTCTTACTTATCGGCGGGGGCGGCACGGTTGTGGAACTCGCAGCATCGCTTGGCAGCGGCGCCGGCGGCAGTTTCTTATCCAGCGTGCTGCTCATCCTCTGTATTGGGACTGGTCTCTTCTCCTTTCGCTGCCGGGAAATCCAGTCCAAGAACCACTCCACGTCGTGTGCGATGTGTCTCGGGACTGCGAGATTCTGCAGCCACTGCGGCAGGATCCCCCCGGCGTCCGAGGCAACGGCCATGATCCACTCGATGTCGCCGTTGCCGGGGAGCTTGCGGATCCGCTCGACGGAGACGTAGGACGCGACGACCACGCTCTTGTCCCTGGCATACTCGGCATGGGGACTGCGCTGCATATCAGATATAGGAATAGACACCACGATGAACTCCCTCCCCGCCTCCCTCTCTGCCGCAACCTGCAAGACCGGGAACACGCGATTCCGCAACGGCTTCGGCCCGAGCTCGTGCTTCATCTCGACCAACTTCAGACTCGCCCTCCCCCACCTCTCCCCATCTGCCGTAGTCATGATAGCCGCGGGCGCGACATCCCACGTAGCCGCCTCCCGCGCCCCGACCACGCTCTCCGTAAAGCCCCTCTCCGTCTCCGCATGGTGCTCCTTGAACCCTTGCACGAACTCGGCCCAGCTCGCCGTCCCCGCCTCCGCCGCGTCGCGGTGCACGCTGCGTCGACAGACCCACGTCTCGTCGGGCGCACCAGTACCAGCTCCAGCACTAGCGCGCCGCGCGTCTGCGCCGGCGGCCGCGTCGATGTCGGCGCCGCGGACGACGCGCGAGAGCACTTCGACGGGCGCCTCCGAGGCGGCGAAGCGGCGGGGGGAGCCGCGCTTCTTCCAGAGCGCGCCGGGAGCGGGCTGGGCGGACGACGCGGGGGCGACGCTCGCGATGAAGGGGATTGCTTCGTTGAGGATGTCGGTGAGGAGGGTGAGGGGCGAGGAGTGGGAGATGGCTGTGTTCGCGGGCGTCATGGACGGGTGCTGGTTCGCGGACAGCGCGACGGATGCGCCTGCGGGCAGCTGTTCGATGGAGATGCCGGAGAGGCGGAGGTAGGGCCCTAGTTTGTGGGCTGTAGAGGCGGCCATTGTGGGTTCGTTGTCGTGGTTGTTGGGGAGAGTGGGCGGTTCGTGCTGGCGCATGTGGTGGTCGAATGAGCGTTCGCGCCGATAAGAGGTTCGGGATATATAGGAGTAGGAAGGCCTGCTTGCTCGTTACTCAATGGTCGGTGGGATAATCGAGGATCGGTAGGGAATGTCGTATATAGGATTGCCGGCACGGTGGGCGCGCAATGGTGAGGAAAGGGTACAATCGTTGTGGTTATGGCATTGTTGAAGCTTGTTTCACGTCGCGTCGCCATGTACATAGGTACGTACTGTTTACGGAGCCTCCCTATGCACGCAGCACACTGCTTGTCTCAGCGTCGTCGACGAACGATATCTACTCCGCACTTTCGAAGACACTGCGGAAGTTTAGGACTTAAACATATGGATATTTTAATTTCTAAAGGTGTAGAGTCATTGAAGCGGCTCATTTGATCTCCAGAGACTCGGTTTTCGGGTGCAGCCACAGCCTCATGAGGGACAATGCCCTTGGGGACTGTCCGCGGTCTACATTCCTAGAATCCCTCAGGATGCGACTGCGAATTTGAACATTCTGAAGTCTCCCTGAGAATATATGTATATATATATATACATGAGGTCCAAGCCCTCTACAGGATTTCTTATCAACCCCCTTCCATGCGTCAGACACGCCGTTTCAAGTCTGAGACTCTGAGGCCTTGGCTTGGATACGCAGGAGGGATGCTGCAGTACTTCTAGGTCTCAATGCCATGTGCTTCATCTTTCCCAATCACCTCTACCTCTGTTCATAAATCCGCAATTTTGAGACCTTCGACATTGCGGAGACATACGCAATTCATCCCTCGCCTGGATCTTGTCTTTACACCTTGGCGTAAGCTGATCGAGGCGCCCAGCAGCTATGCTAGCATTATTACTGACTATGCCAAAGCATTCTACTCTAGCATAACGACTCTCCTGGCTGCTTTCGAACGAGCCATGTCTTGTACACAACCCCAGCTCTCGCCGCCGCAGCTCGACAGCTAACAGACCCTCAGTCCTCAACACCGTCGCAACAATCACGCAACGAACCCCCCTCCCTCGCGGCACCAAATACGACGTCGCCGTCTCCCTCCTCCAGAACCACGACTTCATCTTGCGCCTCGACCCCGAGTTCGTGAGCTACACCTGCGACGCGGCCCCCGCCGACGCGAACCCCGACACCAAATACTACACCGTGACGGATCACATGGAGGCGCTGCCGCGAGGTCTCTGGGACACGACGGTCTCCTTCAAGGCGCAGTTGACGAATATCGTCAATGGCGTGCATTGGCGCATCAACGCGCCGCTGGGGCTGGTGCAGACGAGCTTCTGGATGGTGGAGAGGGGAGAGGCTGAGGACGAGGCCGAGGCGGGGGCGGGAGCGGGAGCGGGAGCCGAGGCGCCGTTGTGGCTTGTGGAGGAGGTGGAGATTCGGTGTTCGCGGCTGCTGGTGGGGACGGTGAGGGGGAAGGTGCAGGCGAACTCGCAGGGCATCCATCGGAAGTTCTTTGATCGTCTGGTCGCGGGCGAGGCATAGGACATATCTACATACCTACATATTCACGCACGCATTATGAAGAAGAAAAAGAAGAAGGAGAGGAAGAAGGAGAGGAAGAGGAAGAGGAAGAAGAAGAAGAAGAAGGCCATATGAGAATGGGGCCAAAAGCCAAGCCCCCGGTTACCCTATCAGTATCACTACTGCAACATCTCAAAATAGACGCCGAAAGGAGTCCAAGCTCACGCACCATGATATTCTCTCTACAAGGGCCTGCCGTGATCTCCACAGGGCGTAAGCACTACCTAGGTATGTACCGCTCCTTCGGCTCGCCGACACAGTGACACCACTCCGTACGTAGGTGCTTTCACTCTCTCACTCCTCCATGCAAAACATCATTATTCATTACTCATCTCCACTCCCTCCACAAACGCCGTGTCTCGTATCTCCTCTCTCCAATATCCCTCCGTGCCTTCAGTTTCATAAGGCTCGACACTCCACTCCATCTCGCTCGCACACGATGTCTGGCGCTCTCTCTCGTGGCAAGGCTGCGACGTCTATATATTCCTCGCTCTCCTCCGTCTCCGCCAGGATGTCGCCCAGGCACTACAGCTACAGCGGCCTGGTCGTCACGAGCTTCCTGCTGGCCGCCCTCCTGCCGTTTCAGTTCGCCAGTAATGGAGCCAGAGATCTGGCGGGCCGACAGACCCTTTCGCGCCATGCACACCCCGAATTACAGTCGAGAGCCCGTACGTCATTTCCTCTTCCCGTCTGTCTGGGGTTTTACGAAGCCAGCCTCTCGATCTGCTATTCCCTCTGCTTCATTCCTCCTGCCCTCTCTCTCCCCCCTCCCCCATGTTCCCCCGCCCCACCCTCCCCCTTCCCCGTCACAACCTCAGTCTAACACCCCCAGTCCCAACACACCCCCTTCACCACCGCCGCCCCCTGAACGGCAGTAGTCCACCACGCCATCATCCGCACCCTCCACACCATCTCCCTTCAAGCTCCGCACACTCACGCCCCCGACCTCGCGGCCTTCCCGCACCACGGCCTGCTGCGGGCCGAAGGCCTCGCGGCTCATCATCACGGGGACGAAACCGGATTATCTCTGCGACTGGAAGTCGTCGCCAGCGCGCCCGCCACGGCCGCGGGCGATGAGCCGCGCAAGCTGATGGGCGCGGCTCCAACACGAGCAGTTCCACGCACCTCTCGGGCCCTACGAGGGATATCTGGCATCCGTGCTGGGGGGGAGACGAATGGGACGGCATGGATTGCGGGGCGTGGATGATGGTCTCGCGCCGGTCCTGATGGGACGTCTGGAGGACGACATCACGACGTTGGTTGTTGCGGATGCAGGGGTTTCGCATGGGCTGACGAGGCCGATTCCGGGGCTGGAGATCTGGCAGAGGGCGCTGAGTGAGGAGGAAAGGAGAAGGGGTTGGGAGGGGTGTCCCAACCGCCAATATCTCTGTTGTCGATCTTACCTGTCCCATCAACAAGGGTGACACCTATCGTGGCAATTGCAACATCGGATCAAAAGTGCCAGGGGGGGTTGGTCGACAATTGCTGCTGCTGCAACAGCGGATGGGGGATTATGATGGGGCGCCTGAGAAGGGCGTGTGGAGGGGCTGCACCTGCGCCGTGGGTGCTGAAGGCGGTGCTGAGGTGTGAGGTGAGGTGGGTGCATAGGGGGTGGGGGCAGGAGGGAGATGTTTGCTCGGGGGGAGGCGGCATAATGGTGTGTGCATGCTTACCAATTGACGGCTTTGCCGACGTGCGTAGAGGATGTGTACTTCGGACGTTAAGGAAGGAGAACAGGCAGAGAAGGAGGGGAGCCTGATATCTGAGACTGAGTGAGGAGGAGAGGTTGGGGAGCTCGAGTTGCAGGGTTCGGAGCATCATCTGAGCGTAAGATAGTCTCCAAATGGAAGCTCCTCCATATCCGCAAAGTGACAAAGTCGGAGAATAGTAGTACATTTAAAAGGAACCGTGTTGCTGCTGCTATCTTGCGGACGCTCAAGACGAATCCTCCCGTCCATCACACGCCGCCGCATACCCCCCCTCCCCGGGGGCCCGCCGCGGGTCTTCTCAGGTATGAACGAAACAAGAAAGTTGCAGGCAGTGGAATCTTCCACCAAATCCAAAACCGCCCACATTAGCCTGTCCCTCCAAGCCCATCTCCCTCCCTCGCAGAAGGCGAACCGAGCTCCTGCTCCTGCCCCTCCCATTCCACGCATCGCATCGCAAACCAGTATCGAAATCCGTACTCCAAGCCCCACCTCCCACGCCATCCCTCACCTTCTCGCACCCCTGCCCCCCCGGCTCCCAACCGCCTCCGCCACCACAACAACCGCACAAAGCGCGCCCACCTTCCCCAGTACCCCAGCACCCCACCCCTCCCAGCTGCACCTCGAGCCCATCGTCACACAGCCAGCGGCTGTGCCTGCTCCGGAGCGCCGCCGCAGTTCGCGCGGTGCCGCTGCGCCTTGCTGTCAAACCCCACTTCTGACGATCGCAGGGAGGCTAGGAAGAGGCGCTGCGGGCTTTCTGAGGGGAGAGGTGCGCTTGTGGAGGTTGTGGGGGGGGCGGAGGGGGTGAGGAGTTTGGAGGCGGAGGCGGAGGCGGAGGAAGAAGAGGGGTGGGAAGGAGGGGAGGAGAGGAGACTGGTGGCGTCGCTGTAGGTGCAGAAGGCGGTGTAGAGGGAGTGGCCGGCGTCTTCGTGGGGGAGCTGGGTGGTGTTAGTTTTGTGGGATGGGAGTCAAGTCAGATGAGGAGAGAAGAAGAGGAAGAGGAGAGAAAGAGGAGCAGAACGATGGAGGAGACTTTTGAGGGGAAGGAAGGGAAGAAAGAAAGAAAGAAAGAAAGAAAGAAAGCGACGCACTCGTTCGTAATGGCTATCTCGCGCCATCTCTACAGCTTCGTGTCTATCCCCAACTTGACGTGTCACGACTACGTCCGACCTAGGGCAATAGTACCCTCCACGACATGACGCCCAAAACTTTCTTCCACGACGACGACGACGACGCTCAAGCACAGCAAGCAGCGCTCCAGTCCCACCCGCAAAAAGACGTCCTGAATACGAAGAATCCACCACACACGCTCGCTCAGACAGCAATATCCAAGCCTCGAGACGCCATCCCTTCCAACACCGCGCCATGCACCGACGCAGCCCCGGCGTGGCTGCGGTCTCCCGTCTCGCGCACACACACACACACTATACTCACGCCACGTCCGCCGTGAAACACGGGCGAGGTCAGCGTCGGGGCGATGATGATGTTGTGACAGGAGGGAGCGACAACAGGAAGCCTTAAACCAACATAGCATTGGAGCTGAGAAACGGACGTTGACGAACTGCGAAGGTCTGGATGCAGTTGGTTGGCCGCGATCTGCTTTAAGAAATTGAATCCTATAGCAAGCCAAGCCTCGATATCAGGCTAACGTGGGAAGCTGAGAATGCATCTTCATGCATATATGATGAAGCTATTATCTTTGACAGCCAGATTATTGAAGGTAGGTGTTCCATTTGGTCCCAGCCTCATCCACCATGACAGGAAGGAGGTCTGATCCGACAAAATCCCCCCACTATGCTCCAATATCGCCGTGCGGTACATGCATCCAGAACGCCATCCGACCAAGCTACATGCGTCCGTCTAATCATCATCGCTATCATCCACAATGACCCTCCGCCTCTTCCTCCCATGATTCAGCTTTGAATCCTCCTCTCTCCTCGTCTCACTAAACGACGATCTCGCCGCCTGCGTTTGACCCAGCAGCGCCCCAATATCTGGCATATCGTCATCATCCGCCGTATCTTGAGTAGCAGTGAACTGTGTAGGCTCAAAAAACCGCCCTGGCTGGCTTGGTTTGTCTAACAATGGACGCGTGTGTTTCGTGGGCACCCTTTTCGGTCGCGGTGTCTCGTCTTCTCGAACAATGAAACCATCGAGATCACTATCCTCATCGTCGTCTCCAGAAGGGTCTGAGGAATCCGAGGAGATCATGACTGACGACGTTGTACGTTGCATTTTGCGGCTCGGTTTAGGCTTTGCTCTTCCTCGTTCAGGAGGAGTTGATCCTTCTGAATCAGATATAACGGATGGAGACTGCAGAGCTGATATCGCTGATGGCTGGCTCAAAGGCAAATCTGACGCGTATTGAGGTGGATTCAAAGGAGGTCGGGTGGTGTCATTGATGAAGCTCCAACCATCCAACGTGTCTGCAGTAATGGCACGCATCGACCGAAGCATGCTTACGAGACGCTTCGAAGCCGCCCCGTGCTTTACAAGTTCAGTCGGCCTCGGCGATCTCTGAAGCTCCGGATGCTTGTTTAATTCCAGCATGTCGATATCAAAGGCCTCCTTCGACGCCACGACATTCTGATACTTGTCCTGCAAGAGCATCTCATCCGACGAGCTCAGCAGTACAGACTCCACAACCGGTTTCACCACAAGCTGATCCTCAGATAACTCCGACACTGCCTCTTCGAGAAGGTCTGCTGTGCTAGGGCCACTAGAGGCCTTCGAATTTCTCGAGAACATGTTGGATACCGACTGAAACCCCTTTTCCACATCATCGGGCATGTTGAATTTCTTCGCCGGCCTCTTCACCTTCGATTTAGGACGGCGCCTTGGCTCCGGTAATGAGGGATCTTGTGTGTTCTCGAAAGGTATCTCGATCATCCTCTTATCAACGACTGGCGTGATATCTTTCGGCACTATCCTTGTGGAAAGATCATATCGGAAGTTGAAACGCCTCCCGTCGCTGATCATTTTCTGCATCTGCTCGTAATTGTCATTGGCCTTGGCAAACGACTCCTCTTCCTTGCCACGCATCAATAGCAATACAACCTTGCCCGCTCTCTTTCTGCCAGTACGTCCCATACGCTGCAGCATGCGGATAGGAGAGGAGGAGCCATCGTAGCAGATGATCAGATCTACTTGCCCAATGTCCAAGCCTTCTTCGCCTATGGATGTGGCCACGATGACATTGAAAACACCCTTCTTGAACTTGTTGATTGTCTCAATCTGCGTCGCTTGGTTCATACCCTCTGAGTGTTTTGTACCAGCTTGACCGACGAAAACTGATGCTCTGATCATTGGACCATGCCTATTCAACACCCGGGCGACTTCTTCAGCACTGCCACGATATTCGCAAAAGACAATGATTCTAGTACTGGATGGAGGTGCGTCTTCCCCTAATCTTCCTTCATCAGCGTCCAAGAAGTGATTTAACACCGTGTCGCATAAATACGTCAGTTTCGGGTGGCCAGTGAAATCATCTTTATTGATCCACATTTGCATGTAATCCATCATCTTCTTGAAGTGTGGACTGTCAAGAATTTGCTTCTTGTATTTCCCAACCTTGCCACCCTTGGCTTCTGCTTCGGATCTAAAATCTTTCATGGTTTGAAAGAAAGGTCCAACACCGTGAAAGCTCAAAAGCTTGATGCCATGTGCAACACTTACAAGGACGCCGAACAAACTTCTCATCATGCCCTTCATTGCCTGATTCGCCGTTCTGCCAGCTGGAGACTTAAACCATTGATCTTGAGCCCTCATCATGCCATACTGTGTAAGCGACAACGGATCCCGATTCCAATACCCATTTTGGGCGCATAACTGATCCAAAATAGGCCTCAAGGTCTTCGATAGAAGGTCCTGAATCATCACCATGTCCTCTGATGGATCAAGGACAATTTGATCGATGTTCCGGCTATGCACATATTGCTGAATATCTATGGATTCTTCAGTCCTGATCTCCACCTTTGAGATTTCGAGGCCATCAACGACCTCCTGAACAGCTTCAACGGAAGAGCCAGGTGTGGCCGTCAACGCTAGGATACGGAAACTCTTGGTAAAGCGGCGGATGAACTGAATGACTTTGACATAGGCGTAGTTGCCCGTTGCTCGATGAGCCTCATCAACGACCAAGAGTACAATCTTTTTCGGATCTGCAATCCCAGTTCTTAGGTCATTATCCAGAGTCTGCGGTGTCATAAAGAAGACTCGCTTTGATGCCCATTCCTCCGCCCTCAACGCCGGGCTTATCTCGCCTGTGAGCATGGTCGTTGATGACCTCGGTATGCCAACAATAGTGAAGGACGCATCGACTTGCTGGGCCACAAGGGGCTTGGTCGGAGCCATGAAAACAATCTGGGCGTCCTTCGTCCATCGAAAGTAGTTGAGCATAATCGTAGCTGCAATGAACGTCTTTCCCAGACCAGTGGGAAGTGCGACGAGGGTATTGTTGAAAAGGCCATTTTTGACGATGGAGTACTGATAGTTGCGAATCGCTCCGAGGTTCGTGGGATAGACCCATGTCTTGAGGGCTTCGGCGTCTAACGCATGGTGCGTAGGCGCTTCGGGGGGAAGGTCGACTTTGTAGTTTCGAACTTTGTTGACTTGAGATGCGGGGACTTCTTCTGGTGCTCGCCCGCCGAAGAGCGTCGTTTGTCTCAAGCCGGCCAGAGGTGCCACAACGCGCTGCCCAGTCCGCCATGGAGCATGCACCTGGGTCTGCGGATCCGTGGGAGGAGGCGCATCATATTCGGGCGATGAGCTGAATGCGTCGGACGGGAGGTCGGCAAGCTCCTTTTCGATATCAAAGTCGGAAATACCCGGAGCCATTGTGACGGTGATGATGGTTGGATATCTCCTTCCTCTTCATGTTCATCTTGAGGCGAGTTGAGGTGAGGGGAGGGGGAGAGGGAGAGAGAGGGGGAGAGGGAGAGGCCGAGTTTGGGAGACTCGTAACAAGAATCTTGACATTTGAGGTAGGGAGAAAACGGTTGACGTCAAATGACAAGGCTGAGGCTGAGAGACAGGTACATACGTACTCGGTACTGACGCAGACTGTGAAGCGTGAAGCGGGAAGACGCGACTGGGAGACGCGCGACGCGCTTCAGTCTTCCTGATCAGCTGATCAGGCCAGATGGTATGAGGAACATTAATATTCCGCTTTGCATTTATATTCTGGCGAAAAGAGTCACATGATGCAAAGCAACGACAATCCCGGTTTATACGAAGTACTTGCTTGCATGAATGGAATGGAGTCTTTGTGCAAGCACGATGTCAGACTCCGACTCGCGGCTCGATGCCTGCAAATGATTCGTTGGTGCAATACAGTAGTAATCCGCTCTCCGCCGAACTGCTCTGTGCCCTCCGAATAGCGGAGCTTGTTCCACTCCGTTCCACCGCCAAGCCTTCTCCTTTCTCCGCCTCTCTCCGCCATCCTCCCCACTTTCCTCCCCTCTCCTCCTCCGTTCTTCCTCTCCTCCTTCCTCCTCTCCTCCTTCCTCTCCTCCCTCCTCTTTTCCCTCCAGACTTCCCAATCTCTCTCCATTCTTGTCATCCGTCATTCCGCCAAGAATAAATTTATAGCGCTTACAGCCTCTGATTCCCATGGACATGTATGTCGGTATGTACGTCCAAACCCGTACCTTTCGTCATACCTCCCTCTCCAGGAGCACTACTACACTACATAGGTAGATCCTCTACCAACTCTGCACAGTACCTACTCTATGTTTGCAGTGCTCCATCTCCGCTCCGCCTCGGTGACTCTCCGGCCATCCTTGGCGCTCCTTGGCGCTCCTTGGTCCTCCTTGGTCCTCCTTGGCTCACAATTTATGAAGTCATCGAGCCAATAAGGCCATTCTGTGCTCCTAAGCCAAGGCAGGCCAAGGCCAGCGATATTCACCTCTAACCAAGCAAGATGGTGTCTGCCGTGTCTCTTGCGTATCTCTTGCGTAGGTCTTGCCGCTCTTGCGCGCTCTTGCTTCTCACTGTGTCTCTCTGCATCTCTTGGAATCTTGGAATATTTGCCATTGCAGGCAGGCATGGCATCTTCCAATCGATTGCCTTCTTATAAGATCTGCCCTGTTCCCCTCCCCCTCTCCCGCCTCTCGCTCTTCCTTTGTCATACAAGCAAGTGAGGGAGGTCGGTCAAGAATCAAATCATAAATTCGTAGAACAAAGTTCAGAGAACAAACTCCCAGAGACTAGCCTTTTGTATTCCCTTTCCCAGGAATAGGGCGTAGATATGCACCCGCCTCGCCTCCATGGCGCCCAAGAAGATCCCCAATAAGCAAGCCACTGATCGCCATCCCTTCTTGCTCTCCATCGAAGATGTCGTGTCTCAGCTGGGAACAGACCTTGAAACGGGCTTGAGTGCGAGGAGAGTGGCCGACCTCAAGAAGGAATATCCCCCAAACGAACTTGACGAGGGAGGAGGCGTGAATTGGACTACTATCCTAGTTAGGCAAGTCAGCAATGCCATGATATTAGTAGGTCTCTCGGGAAACAAAACACCGCTTTCGTCACCCAGGCTAACGTATACAGGTGCTCATCTTTGCCATGGCCCTCAGCTTTGGCGTTGCAGATTTCATTGAAGGCGGTGTTCTTGCTGCAGTCATTGTAGTCAATGTCACCATTGGCTTTGTTCAGGAGTTGAAGGCGGAGAAGAAGATGGACTCTTTACGAGCTCTGTCTTCGCCCAGCGCTGCTGTCTTGAGAGATGGCAAGGTGGATGTTATTCCAAGGTAAGTTGCTACAAGTTGTGACAAGCCTATTGGGAGTTGATCATGTGTTATTCCAGTGGCGAAGTTCTTCCTGGAGATATTTGTATTTTGAAGACTGGTGATACTGTCCCAGCCGATTTGCGATTATTTGAAGTTATGAATCTCAACTGTGACGAGAAATCATTGACGGGAGAGGCAGCTCCCGTGGAGAAGTCTACCGAGCATGATATCAAGATCCCTGGTACAGAGGACCTCGCGACGACGGAGGAGGAAGTAGGTGTTGGAGATCGATTCAACATGGCATATTCTACAACAACTGTTACAAAGGGTCGCGGACGCGGTATTGTCGTCTTCACAGGCATGCTCACCGAGGTGGGGCGCATAGCAAGTGCAACGACGAAGAAGAGTAGGAAACCTGGACGTTCGATGAGTGCGAGGAAATACGGTCCGGTACAGCCCTTCAAAGGATTCTTCAGACGGGCATACGACGCTGTTGGCGAGTTCTTGGGCCTCACTGTTGGAACACCCCTTCAGCGAAAATTGTCGAAGCTGGCATACCTTCTGTTCGGATGTGCTATTCTACTCGCCATGATCGTGTTTGGCGTCAATAAGTTCAACGTTACTGGCGAAGTCGCCATTTATGCTATCTCGACAGGTATCGCCATTATTCCAGAATCTCTGATTGCGTAAGTCTCGCTGTAATCCGTTTTGCGTTCTCCGAGCTGATTATTTTTAGTGTACTCACCATTACGATGGTTGTCGGTATGAGCGTCATGAGAAAGGCCAATGTTGTCGTTCGTGATCTTTCTGCTCTTGAAGCTCTTGGTGGTGTCACCAACATTTGCTCCGACAAAACTGGCACCTTGACACAGGGAGCAATGATTGCCAAAAATGTCTGGCTATGGAAGAACGGAATCTACACAGTCCAGCATTCGATGAATCCCAATGATCCTACACAAGGGAATGTTACTCAAAACCCCGTCGCGCAAGATATCGCAGAGCCACAACCAGAAAAGGAAGTCGATTACGATCAGCAGCGATCCGCAGCTGCTTTGAAGTTTGACATTCCCGCCGAAAAAGCTGTGAAAGATCAAATGCTTAGCGAGAAGTCGACACAAGAGCAAGAAGAGGCGGCTCAAATGAATCCTGGACTTGAACAATTCCTTCAATCCGTTGCACTGTGCAATTTGGCCACGGTAATGAAGGAGAAGATCGAGGAGTTAAGAGACGAAGTTTGGCAGACGACTGGCGAGCCAACGGAAATTGCACTACAGGTTCTTGCTTACAGATTCCAGCTTGGCAAGAAATCATGGGAGTGCAAGGGCTGGAAGCAAGTGGGTGAATTCCCGTTCGATAGCAGCATCAAGCGTATGTCCGTCGTCTACACCGCACCTGAGCATAAGGATAATCTTATCTTCACCAAGGGCGCTGTGGAGCGTATTTTGGACTTGTGCACGGCCATTGGATCGGGCGAAAACGAGGAGCCCATGACCGAAGAAATAAAGGAGAAAGTTATTAAGCAGATGGATTCCTTCGCAGGTCAAGGTCAGCGTGTTCTCGCAGTGGCTATGCGAACATGGGAGGGCAATTTCAAAGACCGCGTTGATCAGACTCACCACCACCATAAGACAAATAATAATGCCGAGGACGAGTTCCGAACTGAGGTCGAGCAAGCCCTTACTCTTTTGGGACTTGTTGGTATCTACGACCCTCCGCGTGATGAGTCCAAGGGAGCTGTTCAGGAGTGTTCTGAAGCCGGCATTAAGGTCCATATGTTGACTGGTGATCATCCTGCTACCGCCACCGCTATCGCCAAGGAAATCGGAATCATTCCTCGCAATCTGTCGATTCTGCCACCAGACGTCGCCGCTGCCATCGTTAAGAAGGCGACCGATTTTGATGCCATGACTGATGCCGAGATCGACGCTATGCCGGAACTTCCACTCGTTATTGCTCGTTGCGCACCCAGCACAAAGACGCGCATGATTGAAGCTCTCCGTCGCCGGGGACTGTTTATGGCCATGACTGGAGACGGTGTCAACGATGCTCCATCTTTGAGCAAGGCTGATGTTGGTATCGCCATGGGTCTTGCCGGCTCTGACGTTGCCAAAAGTGCAGCCAAGATCGTGCTTACGGACGACAAGTTCAATTCTATCGTCTCTGCCATCCGCGAAGGCCGTCGCATGTTCGATAACATTCAGAAATTCGTTCTTCACTTGCTGACCTCCAACGTGGGCGAAGTCATCCTCTTGATTGCCGGTCTCGGTTTCCAAGACGCCAGTGGCTTTTCCGTCTTCCCACTGTCGCCCCTTCAGATTCTGTGGATCAACATGCTGACCTCGTCCTTCCCCGCTTTTGGTCTCGGCCGTGAGAAAGCGAGCTTTGATATCATGCGTCGTCCACCACATGATCACAAGGTGGGCGTCTTCACCGTCCAAATCATGGTCGACATGATGGTCTACGGTCTGATAATTGGTATCTGCACACTCATGACTTTCGTGATCATTATCTATGGCGTTAATGACGGCAACCTTGGTCACGACTGCAATCGCACCTATAGCGAGCAATGCGATCCCGTCTTCCGTGCACGCGCTTCCGTCTTTGCTGAGCTTACCTGGCTCATCCTTATCTCTGCTTGGGAGTTCAAGTCTATCCGTCGGAGCATGTTCCGTCTTGACCCAGCATCGGAGAGCAGATTTCCCTTCTTCAGGGACGTGTATGAGAACAAATTCCTTTTCTGGGCTGTTATCATCGGTGCCGTCTCTGTGTTCCCCGCCGTCTACATCCCCGGCTTGAACACCAGCGTATTCAAGCATAAGGGCATCGGATGGGAGTGGGCGCTGTCCTTTGGCTCGGTCTTCGTCTTTGTCCTCGGTGTCGAGGCCTGGAAGGGGTTGAAGCGCAAGTACCACATCTTCGAGCGTGGCGACGAGGACAGAAGCGAGGAGGAGAGGCAGAGCAGGTTCAAGAGACTGAGCTTGAAGCAAGGTTTCTTTACCATGACGAAGGCGAGGACGATGAGCATCAGGAGCTTGTCGAGAAAGAAGACGGATAGGAGTATGGAGGATTCAGTGAGCATGGCGGATGCGCTTACTGAGGTCGGAACACAAACTGAGTTGAATTCGAGCGGTGATGTTGTGCAAGGTGCGCGCACAAGGCCGGAAGATCAGGTGTAGATGCAGTCGGTTATGTGATGTGAGTTTGTGTTTATTGATACCATTTACGATGTTTCCCGATGGGACGGGACGAAGATGTTTAGCATAATGTTTAGCATCAATGCTTAGCATCTTTGCGTTCATAATGCTATCTATCATATATCCTAGACGATAGATACAAAGATACAGTACACTACTCAAATCAACATCTGATACCGCGTTCACATCGTAAACAATAACAATGGAGCGCTTAAGAAAGTCGTTATCTGAGGCTTAGGCTTCAAGGCGGCAAATTGATAATCCGGATTCTCAGCATCAACAACCACTTACGCGGCCGCTAGTGCCTTTGAAATTGTCGCGACTCCCCCACTCACCTCACGCGTCACTTCACTACTCTTGTTTCCTCGAACTGAGGGGTGAATTTGAGCGAATGAAGACAAATACACTTCACAACTACTGCGATTGAGAAGGTAGACCAAATCACCTCTTTTACACCGACTCCTCTCTCTCCATTCTCTCCACCCTCTCCACTCTCTACTCTTCAATTCTGTTTAATTTCATTCAAGACATCCTTGAACCTCAGTGTGTAGAGCTCGAAGCTCGGGTGTACTAAAGAGTGGACCTGGGCGGACAAGTCACCCCTCTACTCTTGTCTCTTGATTTCTGGCAAGGCTCGAAACGCGTTCATGCTCTGTTATTGAGGCCATAGGTAGCGTGGCAGTGGATTTATTGCGAGACTCGAGGTCTTGTATGGAGTGCAGTTCATCTAGATCGAACTTCACTGTTGAACGGAAGACGTTCTCTCTGTTTGTTGCCGTCGAGGACCTCCTGTACAGACTTGACGTCGCCACTGGTGGGGGTAGCTCGAGACATAAAACTTCCTCTTTCTTCACTCGATTGTCGTCGGTATCTTTCTCCATTCGACTTACGCGTTCTACTGAGCTCGGCCTCGACATACTTCACTCGATCGTCTCGGTATCTTCCTCCATTCGACTTACGCGTTCTACTGAGCTCGGTCTTGACATATACTTCACTTCGGCAGCCGTTTACAAAAGCCTTTCAACTGCAGTTTCTGAAGCGAAATCCCTTAACTGAAGTCTGCTAATCGATCTTCCGAAATCATGGGTGCAATGAAGCGCAAGCGTCCAACCACGGTTGCAGAACTCCCTGAAGAAGACGAGGAAGGATCTGACGTCGACGACATTTTCGATGACGGGAAGAGCCCTCAATGGAAAGTGACTTACCCCAAGGAGCCGAAGCAGAAAAGCAGCAAGCGGGACAAAGACCTTTGGGATCGTTCTCACATGCACGTATCGCCATTCCATGCCAAGAACAGCGAAGAAGACGCTTTGGATTTACGTTATGTGGTCGAGCCTAAGGAAGATTGGGACTCTATGAGACCATACAACAAATTCGTGAGTAAGTATGTCCAACAATCCTGCCTATGTGAAAGTTACTGATTAGTACATCTCATAGTTGAGGGCGAAGACTATACGAAGGAAGACTTTGTATACGTACGTCCTCCTGGACTCAAGCGGACAACCAAAGTGCAGGAAAAAGAATTTTGGGTTGCCCGCATACTCGAAGTGAAAGCCATCGATCCTCAACATGTATATGCCTTATGTGCGTGGTTATACTGGCCAGAACAACTGCTCAGAGCCCACGTTGGCCGAGAGTCCCCAGCGAACGGTCGAAGAGCCTATCAAGGCAAGCACGAGCTCATAGCAAGCAACCATCTCGATGTTTGCGACGTTACAAGTTTTGCTGGTCATGCTCCGGTGGAGCAGTGGCTAGAGGAGGACGACAATGATATCCAGACAGGATTGTATTGGCGCCAGATCTACGACATCAGAACTGGGAATCTTTCGGTAAGAATTCATGCATGTACCGAACTCTGAAATCTTGGTCTGTGCTGACGTATGATTGAGGAATAGGAGTTGAGAAAGCATTGTGCTTGCCAGAAATACTATAATCCGGATGAGACGATGCTGGCGTGCCCGAGCACCAATTGCCGGACCTGGCTGCACAGCGAATGCATCGTGGACGCGGTGCTGACTCAGACTTACAATGGCATCCACAAAGCTGAAGGAAAGAAGATTCCCAGAGTGTCGGGCGGCAAAGCTCATGAAGTCAGCCTTGGCAAGTCAAGGCAGAGGTATAGCAAGCGGCTCGAGGGCAAGATCGTTGATGAGGGCAGCAAGGTTGAGATCACCGACCTGAAGACGAAGAAGGTCACGACAGAGCAAATCAGGTGCTTAAGTTGTGGTGCCGTGTTTGATTGAGCTATTCGCTGCGGAAAGTGGAAAGTATTTAGAGCGGTGTTGTGGAAGCTATTTGTTTACTGCGAAATACCCAGGAGGCACTTGGCGTTATATTGTGGTTATGAGAGACGGAGGTTTTTTGCCCCTGGAAGCCGGGGACGAAGGGACGTGTGCAATACTTCTGCGTGGTGCACATATGCTTCGAGGGTCATGAAGAGGGGGCTAAGGATAAGAGAGGACGTGGATGGAGAGTCAAGATACAGAGCACACAGATGAACAATGGCAATCCGGAGCAGGTAAATAACTTGTACGGAATCTCGTCTACGCTCGTTCTGCTCTCGGGGCTTATCTATGCCTGGCGAACGCGCATGCGAGATGCCGTGATGCCGCAAGCCGCAAGCCGCAAGCCGTCGCGCTGCAAGCTCTAGGGATGACAGACTAGACAAAGCTGCTAAAAATGCCAGGTCCGCACATTATTTAAACAATTGCGATCCCCCTATGTCCGTAGAAGCCGGTAAGGTGCGTGCCTGTCTTTAAAGCTAGATGAGAGTGTGTACATCTGAGCAAATACGTATGTTCAACATAAGAAGATGTATTTGAGAGGATCCCTCTCTCGTCTGATGTGTGTATGCTTAAAGGTTGAAATGCTACCTTAACTTCCTGAGAAGCAAGGGATGTATATGTTAGCCAGGAAATAGAAGTAACAAGTTATGGATCCTGTCTTCAAATCCTCTTCGCCTGATATGTACATAGATATGTATCGTGTACCTTTGTGGATATATAGGTAGGTATATAGTATGTAGACTACGTCATATCGTAACCCACAACGCGACGGATGCCGGCCGATCTTCCGCAAGTTGTAAGTTGTAAGTCGTCACACACACCCCACGCACCCACGCTCTCCTCTCTGTTTCCCCAGTGGCAGCTTCAACTCTAAACATCACTGTTTCCGGTTCAGATTGGACTTCATCAATCGACTTCCAGCCGTATTATAGACCTGCGACGATTGTGCGAGTCGCAATATCGCGATCGATTGGCTCTACCAATTCCTATCGGAGCTCCCATACGTAGCTTATCAGGTCAGACTGTTGATATTCGGTCCAAGCAAGTAAGCAACACGCTGCGTTGAGTTTATTTCATCACGAAGCCGCTCTTCAGACTATGCGGACTCTTCAGAAGCTCTGGGGGGACTTTAAGGAGAGCACTTCCAGCTTGAATACATAGATATAATGTTACCTTCCTGATCATCCAGTTTGTTCACTGTCAGTGACGGCCAGAACAATCCTGGCATGCAAGCATCATCCGCCCACTGCGCATCACTGCTTTACCGTTACATTTCTCATTGAAAATTCGAGCTGCCAGTTCAATCGACTGAGTACTAACTCTATCAGCATTTGAGAAATCAAGATGTCTTCCCTCTATCCGACAGTAGACGCCCTCAACAGCGTCTTTCCGTCTCCTCGGAGTCGCATGCAAAAGCCCGCCGAGCCAATCCGAACTCCCTTACAAGCACGATCTGAGCTCTTCCCAACCTGGTCAGTCGTTGACGATGCCAAAGGCAAGGCCAAAGCCCTCAGCGCCGAGGCAAGCCGAGAGTTCGAAGCAGCTAGCGCCAAAGTCCAAGAAAAGACGGGGCATATCAAGCTCTACTCGCCCCAATACTATGGCGCCTGTACTTTTGGCGGACTGATTGCCTGTGGATTGACACATACAGCCGTCACGCCTCTTGATCTCGTAAAATGCCGTCGCCAGGTCGATTCGAAGTTGTACACGGGCAACTTCCAAGCCTGGGGCAAGATCATGCGTGCAGAGGGCTTCCGTGGCATTTACACCGGATGGAGTCCGACATTCTTCGGCTATTCAGCTCAGGGTTCGATAAAATATGGTGGATATGAGTTCTTCAAGAAGACATACAGTGATCTTGCTGGAGCGGAGGCAGCGAATAAGTACAAGACATCTCTGTACTTGGCTGCATCCGCTTCGGCCGAGTTCTTCGCTGACATCGCCCTCTGTCCATTGGAAGCGATCAAGGTCAGGATGCAAACCACGATTCCACCGTTTGCGAAAGGCACGGTTGATGGGTTTAGAGTCATTACTAGCACGGAAGGCTTTGCTGGACTTTATAAGGGTCTTTATCCGCTTTGGGGCCGTCAGATTCCGTAAGTCTCCCTCCTCTTATTCCTCAAAATCTGATACTGAGCATGAAAACAGATACACCATGATGAAATTTGCCTCCTTCGAGACCATCGTCGAGATGATCTACACGTACCTCCCGGGCAAGAAAGCTGACTACGGCAAGGGAGCCCAAACCGCCGTCTCTTTCACCGGTGGTTATCTGGCGGGTATTCTCTGCGCTATCATCTCTCATCCATCCGACGTCATGGTTTCCAAACTGAACGCCAATAAGATGCCTGGCGAGAGCGCAGGGGTCGCAACGAAGAGGATTTATAGCGAGATCGGCTTCCGCGGCTTGTGGAACGGCCTGCCGGTCAGAATTGTGATGATCGGCACGCTCACTGGGCTGCAGTGGATGATTTATGATTATTTTAAGATCTTTATGGGATTCCCTACCACAGGTGGTCATTAAATGCTGGCACAGCGGAGAGATGCCAAAGGGAGACGGAGAGTTGCAACGAAGTTATAGTTATACGGGACATTGACATAGGGGCTGATGGGCTTATGGAGGAATTTGTTTTGGATTTTTTTTTTTTTGCTTGCTGACATGTGAGCTTTTAATCAAGCGTTATCTCTCAGCCTTTGGGCAACTCGGGGGCTTCATGTGCCATTGGTGGAATCGAGGTGAACTTGCGACTTAGCCGAAACGAAACCATCTATGGCATCTTTTGCTTCTCTTCAGTCTCGTTATTTTTCGAAAATTATATTTATGCAAGTTCTCAGAGATGCCTATCTTTGAGACATCATTAGGAAGATGGTGCGGGGAAGTGTTCTCAACATGCGCTCCAATCGCGTGGTGAGGAAACAAACGCCCGCGAGGCTGATCTCCTGCGTTCCATTTGATTTATAGTTTGCGGGGTCTGCGCATTTCGAAATCGCTTCAAGATGCGATGTTTCTTTCGGTTTTCCTTGCCCTACTGGATTTGGTAGACGTATTATCGCCGTGCTTAATATATACCATCGGTTCGAACGCTGGTGATCACACGGTCTGGTTTCTCGCTGGAATTTCCACAAATGGAAATCCCCTACCCTTCTTTTTTTTTAAATTTCATTCCTATCACTTTCGTCTCTCCTGTCTAGACTTATAAGAAGTGCACAATGTGATTATTTTCCACCTTCTCTTCTCCCACTTTTTCCTCCTCTTCACTCCGTCATCAGCCCAAAATGCTTTTCAAATTACTCTCGTCCTTCACCACCATACTCCTGGCGACCACGCCTCTAGTCCGCGCCTATGCAAATCCAGGCTCCTGCTCAGGCGCCTGCTGGGCACACGACCCCTCCGTCATCCAGCGCACCTCCGACGGCCTGTACTTCAAATTCAACACCGGCGGCGGCATGGAAATTGTGACGGCCCCTCGCTCTCCGGGCCCTGGACCATCCGCGGAAAGGTGCTTCCCAACGGCTCGAAAATCACGTCCGCCGGCCAGAACACCCACACATGGGCGCCCGACGTGCATCGCGTCGGCGACCTGTACCATCTGTACTACAGCGTCGGCTCGTTCGGCAGCCAGAACTCGGCGGTCGGGCTCGCGACGAGCGCGACGATTGAGCCGGGCAGCTGGACGGATAGGGGGGGCGTGGGCGTCGGCTCGACGGCCGCGAAGCCGCACAACGCCATCGACGCCAACCTGCTGCGCGTCGGCGGGTCGTACCTCCTGAGCTTCGGGTCGCTTCTGGGGAGATATCTATCAGGCGGCGCTCGACTCGGCGGCGACGAAGACGGCGGGGAGCGGCAGCTACCAGATTGCGTATGATCCGAGCGGCAATCATGCCGTCGAGGGGGCGTATGTGTTCTACTACGGCGGGTATTATTACTTGACGTGGAGCGCGGGGATCTGCTGTGGGTATGATACGAGTAAGCCGTCGAGCGGACAGGAGTATAAGATCATGATGTGTCGGAGCTCGAGTGCGACGGGTGGATATGTACGTCAACTCCTTCCCTGTCTTCGTCTCACCTCCATCTCCTTCATATCGGCTTCCTCGGGCCTTGATATCGACATCGGTGATGCTAATGCCGGAACGTGGATAGGTTGACAAGACGGGCAGAGACTGTAGGGCCGGCGGCGGCAGCGTGCTCCTCCAGAGCCATGGCACGACGTATGGGCCCGGCGGGCAGGGCGTGTTCACGGATAACAGTTTGGGCTTGGTGCTCTACTACCACTATGCCAAGACGACGGTGGGCCTGGGTGATGGGAGTTATCTGTTTGGCTGGAATAAGTTGAGCTGGAGTGGAGGGTGGCCTTATGTGTGAGCTGGGGCTGAAGAGGCGAGGGGGAAGGGGCTGAGATGAAAGGGAGAAGTTTCCTGTACATATGATGGTTTCGCCTATGTTTCTCTGTTCATATTTGTGTGATTGTATATATTTTACTCCTTGTGTCCTCATTCTGTCCTTGTTCCATTTCTTAATTTCATGAGTGAGCGATGGAATGTGGATTACTGAAACGGGGGGTAGATCGGTTGGGCCATAGTTGGAAGGGAAGGGCAATAGAGGAGTTACTGGACGATAAACGACTTCAATTTTCAAGATTCAAATGGACGGTATTCGATTCTAAGATTATATTATGATTGGCTTATTTCATTTCCCGAATCCCGTCAGTCTTGCCCACTTGAACAGTCTCTTTCTCGACAACTCCTCCTGCGCCTTCTCTTCTCCCCATCTTTCCTTTCCATCCCCTCCATCCTCCTCCCCTCCCCCCACCTCTTCCTCTCCCCTTTCTTCCGCCTCTGCTCTCCGTACCACTTCTCCCTCTATCCCCTCCTCACCCAGCCCGTCGCCACATCCTCCACCTTGTCCCGCGCCCCTTTCCCTCCCTACACCTCTCCGCCCCTCCTTCAAATTGACCCTCGTCATTCAGTTTCCCACTTCAGCGTGTCTTTAACTGAGTCTTTGCACGGTGGCCACAGGTCTGATGCACCTCCGCCCTTTCCTCACCATCCCCGTCCTCCCATTCCTCCCCTCCACCATCGCAGTCCATACAATGCTCCTCTGGTCTTCCACCGCCTCTCTCCCCTCCATCTCCAACTCGATGGGACACTGAATCTTCCTTCAGCCATCTCGCCTCTCTCAGCATCTTCATTGCACTCTTCTCTTCTCGCCTTCTTTCCCTGTCTCTCGGGGGGGAATAGAGGAGGGGATGCGAGGAACATCGCCGTGTGCTGTGAATCGAGTGCGGAGGGGAGAGGCGGCAGGAGAGGCATTAGATAATGATGAGCCGACACTTTGGGATCTCTCTAGGTGGTGAAGTCGTTTGGATTCGGAAGTTGCTGGTGCGGTAGGTGTAGGAGAAGTTGTTCCTAGCCCTGCACATCATTCTCAGCATATAGGTGTGTAGCTCGTTGCCAGAAGACTTTAAGGCCAATTAGATGGCTGAGTGGCTGACGGCTCTTAGTGACTGTGTTTATCAAAGCTGTGGCTGGATTTAATAACTCCCATAATGGTTATTGTGAAAGCTAGGATCAAGAAATATATGCATTCTGTTCCCCAACTCTCCTAGTCTCCACAGCAACACCTCATTTCTCCTTCAACTCAGACTCATCTTCAGCTCTCCTCCCTTTCCCAAAAATTATGCACCTCGCCACGAACAATATGCGCCGCGTGTCGTGACTTGCCTTCTGCCTTCCAATCACTCATCCTCGCCACCTCGGCCTAACTCCTCACGCCCCGTCCGCGCTCCCGCCCCCTCTCCCCTCCTTAAGTCCACATTCCAGCACAGTCTGCCTCCCCAACTGACTCCTCCAGATCTTCATCAGCTGCAATCCCGCCTTATCCAAAATACCCCTAAACTCCTTCTCGCTCCTCTCCTTCCCCCCCGATAAGCAGCATGCAGAGATCCATCCAGTAAACCGTCATGTCCAGGCCCTCTCCGCCAGACATCGGCTGCTCAGGAACCACCATCTCGCCGATCAGCAGACGCGAGTCCGGCGCCATGGCGTCGGCGATGTGTGTCAGGATCGTGATGGCTTCCTTGTCTTGCCAGTTGTGCATTATGCGGCGGAGGTAGTAGATATGTGCGTCTTCTTTAATCAGCTGAATCCCCCGAAAAGGTGTACAAAAGTATAACAGATAGAAATGGGGCTAGGAAAATGGAACGGCATACTCTTGATCGGCTGCGGCGTAAAGAAATCAATCGCCATCTTCTCCACGCCCGGCAGCGCATCCTCAGGAATCGCATCGAGCACCCTCTCCCCATCCTCCAATACGACCCTGGCCGTCCCTAAGCCTCTCCCCGACGCCTCCAACTCGCGTTTGATCTGCAACAGACTCTGATCCCTTCCGCCCGCCACATCCACAATCAAAGCCCTACTCTCGTCGCTCCTGTCAATCTCGCCCCGGAGCTTGGCGAACGGAAACATGCCCAGGAGGGGCAAAGCGGCCTCCTGCATCGTCATGGCGATGTTGAAGCGCTGCAGCCGTGCCGGCCACTCCAGAAGGCTTTCGTAGAAGTTCAGCCCTTCGCGGTCGTTGTGCCAGGCGAACGGCGAGGTGCGCGGGTTCAGGATGGCGGCCGGGGCTTGCGTGGCCATGTACTCGGGGAGGCGGTAGGCGGCGGGGGCGACCTCGTCGACGCAGAGGGTGAAGAAGTCGACGGCCACATCGGAGATGCAGGCGAGCGAGAACCTGGTGTGCGCGTAGGTGTCTTCGGCGACGGATTTGAAGATGTGTGCGGCAGTGAGAATGCGCATGAGACGGACGGGATGGTGTCAGATATGCTGCTCTTTACGGCTCTGGATGGATTTGAGCATGAGGGCCAATGATTAGATACTTACTCAGAACCTCAACGTCAACATTGACGATTGGGGCGAGCTCTTTGGCGGATATACTTCCCTCACGCGGAATCTTGTCAAAAACCTTGAGCTGCAACAGCGTATTCACAGCTGCAGTTTGAGAGTACTATGCCATCAAGATAAGTCAGCATCGAGATGCGACAAGTACGCTCTATGAGACTGAGACATACATTCGTGATCTGACTGAACATTTTCTCCACCGGATCCTCGAGCTCCTCCCGCAGCGCATCCAGCCTCGCAATCAAATCCAACCTCCTCGTCCGCTCCGCCTTCTCGACATCATAGCTCTTCGCAACCTCCAGCAACGCCTCGACATCGCTCACCAGCTTATGATTGCTCGCCATGCTTTCTGTCTGTCCCTCTACACTTCAGAAAATCCTAGCGACTAACAAGATAGAATCTCACGATTGACGGGCAGCTCTGTCATGAAGAAACCTAGATGACGGGGCATTGGCGGAAGATGAATGGCCGCCGAGCTGATAAATCTCGTTGCCTCTTCATCTTTCGCGGGTATCTTGGGATCGATCCCTCGACCCCTCCGTCTTCCTCTCGTGCAGTCAGGGATAAGTCCATAGCTCTCATCCGGAAGCATTCACTTTTGATGCAGAGACAGGGACGCGTGGCATCCCATGAAAGAGTGTGATCCCCCAAACGAAGGCCTCTTCTGGGGGGACTCCGTGCCGGATCATGTAGGGAGGGATGCAGTATGTACATACCTTACTCTGCACTGTGTTATGAACTACTGAATGGTGGTAGATGTGCATATGAAGGAGTTGAAATGCTCATAGAACCCGCCATGATGTGTAGTGGATTATAGATGTCGAATCGTCATGGTTGGATTCTAGAGTATCATGAGCGCTTAGGGAGCCCATTGAGGTATAGAGACATCTGCTGTGCGATCTTGCTTTCAATCATAAATTTCCTTCACAATCTCTTCGCATTTGAGCGATATGATATCCGGATAGAGTACTGACTGCACTTGCATTCTCGCAATATCCGAGTTATCTGATGTTGTTGATGTTTGGTCTCTTGCCGTTCAAATATAGTCATCGGTTCGGGGCGCAAGGGAAACGCTCCCGTCACTGATGCCCCTTAAAAAGTACCAAAGGTTGTATATAATAATATACAGTACATTCATTCTAGCCCACCTCACCAGAAATATGCTGCTAACCCAGCTAATAATGGTACCAGGTACATATGGCAAGCCAATGTTGGTTCTTCTGCGCGCCGTTCCGTGTACATATTGTCGATTATTTCCTTCCTATCGAGACTCGGCAGCTTGCTGTTTCGCGGTTCAGCAGACACCGAGATGATGATTGTAGTTCGAGGATGAGGGAGCATATGCTGATGCTGATTCCATGTATACATACCACGCCGTTTCCGTACGCAGAGCAGGTACTGACCGGATATCAGATACATACGCTGACTCGGCGGCCTGCCTCGGTCACGTCGAGTATTCTGAGAGGAGTAGACGAGCATGGCATGAAATATGCCTCTTATGGAAAAGGAGGTAATGGCCGTGATTCACAGCTTATGCGTCGTTTCACCTGACAAACATAGACTATGGCATGCCAATCGACGAAGAAAAGCTTGACCGCATCGGCATGAAGCACAGAATGTAGAGCATGCTCCTCGACGAGCAGTTGTTTCTCGCTCCCATAGGCTCTAATCCCCAGAGGATACTTGATCTTGGGACAGGAAGCGGTGACTTCAATCCTCCTCTTTCCACCCATCCACCTTCTGCTACTTCTCTTCTCACGCCCTTTCAGGAATCTGCGCAATGGACATGGCGGACCAATTCCCCTCCGCTGAAGTCCTTGGCGTGTAATCGCTCCGATTCAACCAGAATGGATCCACCGACTGCCCTTTCGAAATCGACGACGTCGAAGAAGATTCTAGTTGAGCAATGGAATCAGTCCGCTCTCCCCTTTCTTTGTGCCCCCTCTTCTGCTTTGCATTCCGAGTCCATCTTACCTATCGATATTCCTCTCCTCTTCTCAATTTCCCCTCCGCCCCTATGCCTAACTATCCCAGACAAAAGACAACGGTAGAGAGGAGTTCATCGTCTCCGACAGCAGATGCAGATATCGATAATCAGGGTGAAAGGGTGCAAGTGTAGACTCCAGAGAGCCTGGAGCAGCTCTGGCTTCGATGACGCCATGATTATGGCTCATATCCATAAAAGTGTCAGAGGGACGAGAACGGCAGGAATATTTGGGATATGGCAATGAAAGGAGACGATCATGAAAAAAGGAAAGGAGCAGGAGCAGTGCAAAGCGGAGTGATTTGCGTTGGAGGGAGGAAAACAGGCTGTGCAGCTCCTCTGTCAAGTCTAATGGGCCAACTATATTGTAAAAGAACCTTGAAGAAATAGATTGCTTGGACGATAGTCAAAAGGTGTCAACGAAGATTTCAAACTTTTCGTGAGAAGTGGAACAATAAATGTTTTTGATACACACTTAAGGAAAGGTTAATGATAATCGTTGTGAAATGGCGCCGTCGTACTCGGTGCAATGGGAGTGGGACTTTCGATTTTCGCCTAATTACCAAGGCCGCCAGCCGCGATCCCGACAAGAAGGCTCACTCGATTCATCTTTGTGCTTCAGCAGCGTTCAAAGGCAGTCCCGGTTCACAGCAACTTCGACAAATACAATGTCCAAAGTCGACCAGATGGCAGAGCAGTCGGCGACCGAGTTCCACTCAAAATGGGCTGATAAATACCGCGGGGTGAGTGTGGGATCTACGATGGAGGGGTATTCGAGCATCTTGCTGACTTCCGACTGTTCTCATAGGCAACCGTCGAGGACCTCGATCCGCCGTCAGCGCTCTCTTGCAATCCTGCCGATCCGATCTCATATGCACTCCTCACAGCCTTCGAGAGGGACTACACACATCTCACCGTCGTGTCGCAAGACACGCGCGCCCTGCTGGGATATCTGAGCATCCCGCGGCTCCGCCAGTTGCTCGAGGAAGGAAAGGTTCAGGAGACGGACGCCGTCTCTGCTGCCATGGTCAAGTTCAGGAGGAGGGCGAACACGTACAAGGTGATCACGATGGACACGCCGCTCGAGGAGCTGGAGGACTTCTTCATGAAGGGCAGCGATGGACAGGGCCCGCAGGACTTCGCCGTCGTCACGGATCTGAGCCGACGGTTCGTCCTGGGTGTTGCGACGGTGCATGACCTGGAGGAGTTTGCGCGGAGACGGCCGGCGTGAGTCTGCAGATGTGCGTGGTCGGAGGACCCGAGGTGGCCAGTGAAGGATGAGCGGTTGGGCATACATGCAATGCAATAATGACCATGGGGCAGTTCAAGCCGGAGGCGACTTATGACAGCATAGAAATGGCACAAGCTCGCCACATCTGTGCCATTGGAAGGGTTGACTACTTTTCTTCCATTTGGGGAGCAAAGCAGGAGGCAGGAGGCAGAAAGGCGTAACCAGGATCCAGAGATGGCGCAAATGTCATTGTTTCTCAACAAACACATGAGGGAGCCAAGGGAATTGATGATCAGGATTATTTGAACGCCATACATACATAGTCCAATCCAAGTGATGACGGAGAAGAAACAGGAGCACTCGGTGCAGTACGTTTTCTCGAACCTGAGATCTTGATCGACATTTATGGCCAGCCCATTGTGGCCAGCCCCTCAGCCCTCAGCCCCTGAACCCTTGCATCCTCAAGATTCAGGCACCTCATCATTATCCCCATCATCCTCCCTGTTCTGTTCTCGTGGTGCATTCTCTTCTCTGCATCCTCCGCACTGTCAGTCTGTGCTCCGCTCGTGGGATCGCGGGATGCAAGCGACGCCTTGTCTTGGTATCAACTTGGCGTTTCTCTTATCAGCGATGCATGAGCTGAGATCGCGTTGTCGGCGTCCTTTATCTGAACGAATGACATTCATCAATCAGACATCGATTTCGGGGTGTGTCTGTGGAGGTATGTAACTACAACGCCGTACTCTACTTTGCGGATATGAGAAATGCATCTGCAGTGCCTTTTCTTGTGGGTGACTCCTAACCTCCACTCACTGTGACGTGGTGTAGTTGTATACAATTGTATACAATTGTACATAGTACATACTATGATGTACATCGACTAGGGAGTGGAACGACCCTTAGAGCACAGCCCATGCCTCCGATCTCGAAGCTGACATCACTTTGGAACTGGAGAAAGGTCTCATGTCCCGGCTGTTAATAATTCACAAGACACTGTTTTAAATGGTGATGGTGATGGTGATGGTGATGCTCCAACTGGTTTCTTTGTCTCTCACATAGCAAAGCACTGTGAGTACTACTCTGCCTGCTCTGGGTGCGCATTCACATTCGACAAGCTGCAACGGCAAGCAGACTGCTCTACTTGGAGTGCCTGAAGATCGACTCGACGGCGAAAGAGCCTCCGGGGTTCGCGTGAGAAACAACGACTGGAGCAAAAGAAATGTGCAGGTCCGAATAAGATTAAGGTATTATACGATTATAAGGTACGAGATGGCATCCATGTGGTGCTCCCGCAGCCCTTCGATTTGTGTAAGGAGTATGAGATAGAGGTACATCTCAGGTAGCTTTAGGTAGAGTACATAGCTATGTACCTCTCCGCTCCACCCACGAACATGATAAAGGAAGTAAATTGGCATGGAACGATCGAGCTAGTGGTCAATGGCGATAACGATTGCTAGCGATTGCTTCATCCGGAGTCTGGCCAATATGTCCAGCCATTATTCAGACTCTTGACTACTGCGCCTTACTTTACTCTACTCTACTCTACCTCACTTCCCTTTTTTTTTTGTGTATGTACATCATACATACATATATACTGCCTATATTGTGTACTCCACACACAGACTCTATTTGTACCTCATCTTACCCAATTTCGTGCTTGACTCGTTTTGGCCGTTGACTGGGGAAGGTCGCCACAAGCATCGTCCACTTCATTAACAGACAACAGACGACCCTCCTCTCCTTCATCCCCAGCCTTCGAAAACAAACGTCGTGACCACCCACGATCAAAGAGAACATCAGCACTTCAATCCAACATGTCTGAACGCAAGTCCATCGACAGCGTGAGCCACGGCCGTGGAGGTATGATCCACTTCCCTTGCCCCAATCTCACAAGCCAGGCGCACAGCAGACTGACCGCATAACCACAGGAGCGGGTAACATTGGCGCCGACGACACCCCGTAAGCGTCTACACACGCACACATCTCGTCTTGCCTCGCCTCTCTCCTCGAATAACTCAACTAACACAACCCCCACAGATACGTCGACGGCGAGATCGTCCGCGAAGGCCCACCCGGCGACCACGGTGATGGCGCCTACAGCGCCGGCCGCGGCGGTGCCGCCAACATCGGCTCGCCCGGTCTCAAGGCCGTGAAGCGCAACGACAAGGAGATCATCCCGACCGAGGCGCTGCGCCCAAGTGAGGACACCGACCACCACGTGGGCCGCGGCGGGCAGGGCAACGTCCAGGCTGCGAAGCCGGTCCCGGGCGGCACGCATCCGACTGGCCTGGCGGATAAGCTGAAGGCGAAGCTGTTCGGGAAGAAGACTCCGAAGGCGGAGAAGGTGGTGGAGCCGACTGCTTAAGTAGAGACGATGGTGGAGGTGAGGAGAGGCGGATGGGGGAGATATACCCGACGATGGAGGTGGGTGTTTGAGAAGGTGCGGGGAGGCACGTATCCAGGCTGCTGAGGGAGTTTTTGATTCTGCGACTCGATACCATTTTAATAGCGCACTTCGTGCGGCCAAGGGCTCGACGGCAATAATACGTGTGCTTTACTCTCTCTGTTCATGTGTTGGATTGATCGTGAACTGAGCCTACCGGCAGATGTAGAGTACGAATATGCTCGGAAGCTCACAGGCACCCGAGCTTATTTAAACAGCCTATTCAAACGTCGACTGCAGCTCGATGGCACCCTTTGATGTAGCTGGTAATGGTGACTACCTGGGACAGCTCATCTCGATCTAGGAGTTTTTGGCTTGTATCATCATCTATACACGTAATTCCAATGCATCTTATAAAGTCCCCCAGTGACGATTCACGTCGATGTCCGCTGTTCTGCTACTTCTGGCTTGCTCTGCTGCTATTGATTGTCGTGGACTCATCACTGCCAGGCCATCTGGCGCGGCTGCTTAGATGGCTTCATACACAGTGCATTACAATGCGAATGGACATAGATTCCTAGATAATGGCCTGTCTGCGATCCGGGTCTTTTTCGACGACATGACCGGTTTAGGTCATCATCTATTTTGGATGGCATGGAGGGTGATCTGAGAGCAAGGTCGACGATATATATATACACCGTACACAAAAAACGAAAATTTATGTTAGGGTGAGAAATCTAGCATTATCAACTTTATCATATGTTGATAGTTCATAATAAAGAAGTGACTGCTGGTAGTGAAACCCGATGGGTCTGCATTGCGATCGACAGGCGTGGACGCCGGAAGCCACTTGTACTCGCTCCGTCCCCGTAACTCTGACATCACATCCGCCCTGTCTCGTCCAACGTGCATGACCACTTCTCCAACCGTGCGATTTTCAAAAGTCCGATACGAATTGTAGAACAACTTGTATCGAATCCAATACTGCTATAGGCCTGAGCAGAACCAGTCGCTGAGAACATTGGGCGGAAATACATCAGCCCACCTGGAACATCACCATACCAATACCAGCCTCACGGTCTCACCTCATCACAGCACGTAGTTCCTCCCTCCACTTTTAGGCCTACTCTAACATCTCCCCAGCCCTCTCACCACCAATCTCGCAATGGCCTTCCCCCCGCCCAATTCCCTCGCCTGGTCCCCCTCCGTCTTCACCTTCCTAACACCCTATCTCCCCCCACTCCCCTCACCCTCTCCAGCACGTGAGGACGGGCTCATATCCAAGACCTCCACCACCCCACAGAAGCCCTTCGTCACGCTCACCTACGCCTCGTCCTTGGACTCCATGCTCGCGCTGCAGCCCGGCGTCCAGACCATCCTCTCGGGTCCCGAAACGAAGGCCCTGACGCACTTCCTGCGCAGCAAGCACGACGCAATCCTGGTCGGCGTCGGCACCGTGCTGGCCGACGACCCCGGACTGAACTGCCGGCTGGCAGGCGCCGGGGGCTACGGCGGCGAGCTGAGCGAGCCGAGCGAGCCGGGCGAGCTGAAGTGGCAGCCGCGACCGCTGGTCCTGGATCCGCGCGGCCGGTGGGCCGTGGGGGCGGAGAGCAAGATCCTTCGGCTGGCGAGGGAGGGGAGGGCGTTGGCGCCGTGGGTGCTCACCGATCTTGCGTTTGTGGACGACGAGCGCGCGGAGCTGTTGGAGGGGTGCGGGGGGAAGATCATTCCGCTTGCGAGTGAGGAGGAGGGGAGGTTTGAGTGGGAGGATATCCTGCAGGTGCTCTCGTCGCATGGGCTGCAGAGTGTTATGGTTGAGGGCGGGGCGGGCGTCATCAACGGGTTGTTGAGTGCGGAACAGCAGGCGTTGGTGGATGCGGTGATAGTCACCATTGCGCCGACGTGGCTGGGGCAGGGCGGCGTTGTGGTGGCGCCGGAGAGGAGGGTGGATGGGAAGGGAAGCGCAGTGAATGCGGCAAGTCTGGACAAAGTCAAGTGGCAGCAGATGGGGGAGGACGTGGTGGTTTGTGGGGTGTTGAAGAAGTAAGAAAATGGGGGTTGAGGGGCAGGAGAAGACTGCAGGAGCAAGCAGGCTGTATGATCAGCTTTACATTTATGTTGTGATGCTATGCTAGGAAGGACGATCCAATAATGATAATACTCATCCTAAGACACTGGTATATGCTTTCACTGCCTCGATCTTGCGTAATAGACAAGGAAATAGAACCTCTACCAATATGCAAATAAAAATGAGAACTTGAAAATAATAAAAGGAGCAAAAATAAAAAATAAAGAAATACAAATACAAACATCACAGGATATAAAAATAGAGCCCAAGTTATATTTATTTCATTTAATGACTCCTTTAATCTTTTATTTTAAAACATTCAATATATCATATGAGCCCTCGAGCTTAACACTTTGTCGTCGTTGACGTCGTTGACGTCGGAAGCTCGTCTCAGCCTTAGCTCGCTTCGTTCGTAGCCTGGCGGTCTGACAGCCAGCTTGACCCCTCCAAACCACAGGCATATACTCCTCCACAACACCTCTACCTCTCCCTCCACCTCAACCTCCCATCCATCGCCATGGCGTCCGTAGACCAATTCGACAGCGCACTGTAAGCCTCCTCCCTCGGCACGCATCGCACACACGCCGAGCAGCCCCGCTAACCCAGCCCCCCAGCGACCTCCTCCGACGCCTCGACCCCAAACACACGAGCCAGCACCTCTCGTCGCTCATCTCGCTCGTGCCCGACCTGACGGAGGACCTTCTCTCGTCCGTCGACCAGCCGCTCAGCATCCGGCGCTGCGCGCAGACGGGGCGCGACTACCTGCTCTGCGACTACAACCGCGACGGCGACAGCTACCGGTCGCCGTGGTCGGGCGAGTTCGAGCCGGCGCTGGAGCAGGGCAGCGAGGGCGGCGCGGAGGACGGCGCCGGCGAGGGCGCCGTGCCGAGCGAGAGGGTCAGGAAGATGGAGGTCAGGGCGAACGAGGCGTTTGATGTGTATCGCGAGCTGTACTATGAGGGGGGCGTGAGCTCGGTGTATTTCTGGAACCTGGATGATGGGTTTGCGGGCGTCGTGTTGTTGAAGAAGGGTATGTTTCTCATCCCCACGAGTGGAGTGGCAAGGGGGATGGGGGTCGAGGAGGAGAGAAGCCAGGAGCGGGGGCTTGGGAATGGAGGCGGAATGGGGATTGAGGAACGGGGTTAACAGAGACACAGTTGCACCACAGAACAGCAAATCCCTCGGCTCCTGGGACTCGATCCACGTCTTCGAAGCCATCGACCGCGCGCGCACCGCACACTACAAGCTGACGTCGACGGTCATCCTTTCGCTGTCGACGGGCAACGAGGCGCTGGGCGAGATGGACCTCTCGGGCAACATGACGAGGCAAATCGAGGCCGACCTGCCGGTCGACGACGACACGAGTCACATCGCGAACATTGGGAAGCTGGTGGAGGACATGGAGCTCAAGATGCGGAATCTGCTGCAGGAGGTGTACTTCGGCAAGGCGAAGGATGTGGTGGGCGATCTGAGGAGTGTGCAGAGCCTGACGGAGACGGAGAGGGAGAAGAGCGCGCATAGGGAGATGATTGATAGTATGAAGAGGTAGGGCTGTGTGTATTTAGCGGGATGGTTTGCAGCGTTTGTACACAGCGTGCATGGTAGTTATGTCGTAGTTCAATGCTCGGCGATAGTGGCGAGGTAATCCACTATTGATACCATCACCTCTGTGCAGATGAACTTGCGATGTTCTTGAAGCCTCCACTATATTCCTAGCCGGATATGTTCGTCTCGCGCGGCTCTAGGGTGATAGACCGATACCAAACCATCACCTTGATCAAAGTACTATATACTATTTCTCAGCACTCCGCTTGCATCTCGCCCATCCTCTAAGCCTTTCCCTGCCAATCATAGATCAACCTAACCTTCAACACCTCCGACCCATCGACCTTCGACACAATCACCCTCCTGGTATAGTACCTCGCGCCATCAATCAAGCTAAACCCCCAGATCTGCGCCGCCCCCCACCCCGCCTTCTCATTGATCACATAGTTCTGGATGACGTGCTCCCCACTCGGGCCGACGCGCTCATCCAGCCAGCCCTCCTTCAGGAACGCATCGAGGGCGTCCCACTCGGCGTCCTTGTCGTCGAGCCACCTGTTCCTGCTCAGCAGCGAGCCGAAGATGTGGTCCTCGTGCGGCCGCGACGTCCAGTCCAGGACGCGCGCCTCGTCGGTGCCCTTGATGCCGCCCGTCGCCGTCGACGCGATGTCGATGTGCTCCGCCCCGTCCGCCGTGTACTGCTTGATGGCCAGCGTCACGGTCGCGAGCCCGATCGCCGTGCGCTTGAGCCAGCCCACGCCCTGCAGCGTGAGCACGGCGTCGGTCGGGTCCGAGAGCGTCTTGGACTGCGCGCGCGTTAGCGGTCGGGGAGGCGGCGGTGACGGGGGACGAGGGCGGGGGGACGTACCATGACGAAGACGCCGTTGAGGTTCGCAATTGTGGTTTCAGCTGGGGAGGCCATGTTGTCTGTTGGATTCCTGTCTCTGGGTCTGTATGCCTTCTGATATCGAAGTCGTATATGGCGTTCGCGGTGGGTGGGATAATGTAGGTAGAGCTGTCCTGGCCAGAGTGCGGGGAGCTACGTCCCCTTTGTATTTAGACTTTCCCCCTACCTGCCTCCCTCCCTCCAGAGCAACGTCAACTCACCGAGGCTTGCATGTGCCTCGCGCCTAGCCCACCTTCTCGCATCGTGCCCGCGCGCTACTCCCCATCTGCCCGTGAAGCCGACGACGTTTTTTTTGGGGGGGGGGGGGGGGGGG
>Ga0123337_10000997_pt1 | contig 40228 bp, 42 predicted proteins | sample frozenSSSSmetaG_FD_89792 | JGI IMG/M metagenome (GOLD analysis project Ga0123337, IMG submission 89792) | Glacier valley bacterial and archeal communities from Borup Fiord, Nunavut, Canada, to study Microbial Dark Matter (Phase II) -... | ecosystem: Environmental > Aquatic > Freshwater > Ice >... | reverse complement strand
CGCCCACAGGTCGGTGGTTGCCCACAAGCTCCACAGGGCGGCACTACTAATTTTAAATAAAAATTGAATAACCACCAAAATAACACCCGAACCCAACCCTTTAAAAGAAGCATACAAGGGAGCAAAATCGTCACGGTTCACAGGCCCAATCTGGTCGGACATTGGGTGGTTTGATCCCCCGCATCGTCAGGGTTTACCACAGTAGATACTTCAGATCAAAACAATTAAAGTTCGCCGCTCAATTTAATTTTTATTGAGAAAATGAACAATGGAAATTGGGTTCTGGTGAATCCATCGCATTTAATGATGATGACGGCAACCTCCGCAATCCGAAGCGGGGCGAGCAAACGGATAATGAAATTGAGAAATTTGATAGTGTGTAACCGGCTAGAGTGGCACAAATAGTCAAAACGCGGTGAACTCAGGCTTCGCCCACTCCACGTTTCACTTCAAGGAAGACTGTTCTGAGCGCTTTTTTTTGTGATTTCAGCATCGGTTCGCTGGTTGGGCTGCGTTGTTAAATGGATGCGGCGTTAGCTCAACTCACGGGAAACCGCTCATCACTCTTAATTGTTATCAAGATTTTCATAATTAAATCTGGAAAGCAGAGACTGCTGCTATTTGAAAACACGTTGGCATAATCGACAGTAAACAGTTAGCAGTTAGCAGTAAATCAGCCTTATTTAGATTTTTATATTGAAAGAATTAATGAAGCTTTATTCGCCTTTGTCTATCGCTGCGATCGTAGCGATGCCGGTATCTTTTCTATGCTATGCGGGCAGTGCTTATCTCCAGATTCCGGAGAAAACGCCACTTGGTTCTGATGAAGTTAGCGAAGGCGTTATATACAATTCACATAGTAGTAATAGACAACGAAATTTGAATTCAGATAACGATTCATCTAGTGATATAAGGTTTCGAAATACGCACGATGAGGCAAATTTATTAGATGGCGCCGATGATTATATAGTCAGGAATGATAAAGTCGCTTTGATCTATGATGATTACACATCAGGGAAGTATGAGACTGCAAAAACAAGACGTTTGGAGAGTGGTCCTAAAACGCTCAAATTGCCACAAGATACTGGTGGCGAGACCGGGTTCTGGAATTTAAGTCATTCAACATTAACTACGTCAACGACAAGCACTTCATCAACAAATTCCACATCATCAGGTAATTCTGGTTCTGAGTCTGACTTGAACACGAACACATAATCAACCGGTTACCTTTGGGTAAAATTAGTACAGTTCGTCGCTTTGAGTCTTGAGTCTGAAAAGCCGTTGCGTACGCTACCTGAAATTGGGTTCGTGAGTTTAAAAGTAAGCTGGTCTTTTTCAAATCAGGCTTATTTTAATTTTTATATTGAGAGAATAAATGGATTTAGCAGAAACAAAAAGAGCGTCAGACCTTGGGAAGCACGCTTATTCAAGAGAAGAGGCCGCTCTGATAAACCGAGATGATGCTCCACGTTGCCCTGGTTTGCGAAGCTTTTTCAGCAACTCGTTCGTTATGTTGTTCGAAGCTTCTGCCTTTGGTGCAAGTGCCCTGGCATCCACATTGCCATTGTTTTTAGGCAATCGGGTCTGTGACACGAGTCAATTTGCGTATGGTTCGCCTTTGTTTATCGCTGCATTAGTTGTGATGCCAGTATCTTTACTGGGCTTTGTGGGCGGGGTCTGTCTCCGGCCTTCAGACAAACAACTTAATTCGGATGAAGAGAACGAACTTAGCCCTAAAAATCGGTCTGCTCCCGGTTTTGAGCAAAAGGCGCAAGTTTTGGAACCTGATTTATTGTTTACTACGGAGAATAATGAGCCATTCACATTTTCTTGGTTTGATATTATAAATAATTACATGGGAAGGCCACCTGTTAGAACTCCATTACAAATTCCGAGCTAAGTTGCTTGTCACTTTTTTTTATGCCGCTATGTTCTGCCGTCAGGGTTTTCAACAATAGACGTCACTGCACAAAGCAATTAAAGTTTACCGTTTCAGCTTATCAAATTGCAGTATTTGTAAATGAGCTTGATTTTAATTTGTATATGGAGAGATTACACAATGCAAACTTTAGCAACAATATGTAACAGGGCTCTTCCCTGGACGGAACGTGCCGGGGCGGCGATTGATAGCTCAGTCGTTAAGTTCATCGCAGGAAGCGCACTTGGGGGAAGTGTCTTTGGGTTGCTGGTCCCAACAGCATTTGACAGTTCTCACTGCGACATGAGTAATTTTCAGATGGGTTCGCCTGCATCTATCGCTTTTTTAGTAACGGTGCCAACAGCTCTTCTGCTCTATTCGGGTACTGATGGTGTCAAGTGTGTGAAACAAGGCATGGGATACGTCTACCACGGCCTGAAGGCAGCCTACTACAAATGCGTTTAAAAACGCAGCAAAGATATGTGCCCGATCTGCCAGCCTGGCTTTGATACAATAGCCGGCTATGAAAAATCCCCAATTTATTCATCTCCGCCTGCATTCCGAATATTCTATCGTCGATGGTTTAGTTCGCATTGATGATGCAATTCAAGCCGCTGTAAAAGATCAACAACCCGCTCTGGCCATCACTGATCTGTCAAATTTATTCGGCATGGTCAAGTTTTATAAAGAAGCCCGTAGTAAAGGGGTGAAGCCAATTATCGGTTGTGATATCTGGATATCCAACGATCAACATCGCGACAAGCCAAGCCGTTTGTTGCTACTCGTAAAAAATCACACCGGCTATTTACAGTTATGCGAATTACTTTCGCAAGCCTGGCTCACAAACCAACATCTCGGTCGTGCTGAAATTCGCTCTGAATGGTTAGCAGCAACACCGCCTGGCGGACTGATCGCATTATCTGGCGCGCAATATGGCGATATTGGTGTTGCGCTGGAAAACGGGAATCCGGAACTTGCCCGGCGCTGTGCTCAACACTGGGCCGATATTTTCCCCGATCATTTTTATATTGAAATTCAACGCACGAATCAGCTGAGTCAAGCGCACATGGCCGCACAAGTGCGTGGGTCCGTGGCGTTGGCAGCAGAATTAAATTTACCGGTTGTCGCAACGCATCCGATTCAGTTTATTCATGCCAGCGAATTTACCGCGCATGAAGCCAGAACCTGTATTGCGGAAGGCGAAATGTTAGCCAATGGCCGGCGCATCAGACGTTTTAATGAAGATCAGTATTTTAAATCGCAAGAAGAAATGCAAACGCTGTTTGCCGATTTGCCAGGCGCATTAGTCAATTCAGTTGAAATCGCCAAGCGCTGTAACCTGGTGCTCGAATTAGGTAAGCCAAAGTTACCGTTATTTCCAACGCCAGCTGGTGTCACGATTGATGAATTTTTAGTCTCAGAAGCACAGGTCGGTTTGCGACAACGTCTGGTGCAGTTATATCCCGACCGGGAAGAACGTGAGAAACAACAAGAGCGTTATTCATCCCGCCTCAAATTTGAAACCGACACCATTATCAAAATGGGATTCCCCGGCTACTTTTTAATCGTGGCCGAATTTATTCTATGGGCAAAAAATAATGGCGTACCCGTCGGTCCAGGCCGTGGTTCCGGTGCCGGTTCGCTCGTGGCGTATGCATTAAAAATTACCGATCTTGATCCACTGGCTTATAACTTGCTGTTTGAGCGTTTCTTAAATCCCGAGCGGGTTTCGATGCCCGATTTTGATATCGATTTTTGTCAGGAAGGCCGTGACCGTGTTATCCAACACGTCAAAGAGTTATACGGCAAAGAAGCGGTTTCACAAATCGCCACATTTGGAACGATGGCCGCGAAAGGCGCGATTCGTGACGTAGGTCGTGTGCTGGATTTTGGTTATAACTTTTGCGACAGCATCTCTAAATTAATTCCGTTCAGACCAGCCAGGCCCGTCACGATTGCCGAGGCAATTAAAGAAGAACCACAGTTGGCAGAACGTCAGGAAAATGAAGAAGAAGTAAAACAATTGCTGGCGTTAGCGCAGCAAGTCGAAGGCATTACCCGCAACATCGGTATGCATGCGGGTGGTGTGTTGATTGCGCCCGGCAAGCTAACTGATTTTTGTCCTTTGTACACGCAAGGTGGTGACGCTGGCGTGGTTTCGCAATTGGATAAAGACGACGTGGAAGCAGTTGGTCTGGTGAAGTTCGACTTTTTGGGTTTGACCACACTAACCATTTTGGATTGGGCGGTGCGTTATATCAAAATGTTAGATCCGGCGATGGCGGATTTTAATTTAGAGAGTTTACCGCTCAATGACAAAGCGTCATACACCTTACTCAGCAAAGCGAAAACAGTAGCGGTATTTCAGCTGGAAAGTCGCGGCATGCAAGGCATGCTGCGCGACGCGCGGCCCGATCGTTTTGAAGACATTATCGCGCTGGTGGCGTTGTATCGTCCGGGTCCGATGGATTTGATTCCTGACTTTTGTAAACGTAAACACGGCGAGCGTTTTGATTATCCTGATCCGCGTACGGAAGGTATTTTGTCCGAGACATACGGCATCATGGTTTATCAGGAACAGGTAATGCAAATGGCGCAGGTCGTCGGCGGCTATTCGTTGGGTGGCGCTGATTTACTGCGTCGTGCGATGGGTAAGAAAAAAGCGGAAGAGATGGCGGAGCACCGGCAACTATTTCGCAACGGTGCGGCCAAAGATGGATTATCGGAACAAAAAGCCGATGAGATTTTTGATTTGATGGAAAAATTCGCAGGCTACGGTTTTAACAAATCGCATGCCGCTGCGTATGCGTTGCTGGCTTATCACACCGCGTATCTCAAAGCGCATCATCCCGCCGCGTTTATGGCAGCCAACTTATCACTGGCGATGACGGATACGGACAAAATTAAAATTCTGGTGGAAGACACAGTCAATGTGTGCGGCTTAACCTTGTTGCCACCGGATGTGAATCATTCTGATTATCGATTTACGCCAGTGGAAAGTTCGCTCGGAAATGCGTCATCTAAACAAGTCACGCAGATTCGCTATGGATTGGGGGCAGTAAAAGGCTCAGGTCAAAATGCGATTGAAAATATTGTAGCGGCGCGCAAGGAAGCACCATTTACGGATTTGTTTGACTTCACCAGGCGGGTTGATAAACGTCAGGTCAACCGCCGCACAATTGAATCGTTAATTCGCGCCGGTGCGTTTGATTGTTTTGGTACCGATCGTGGCGTGTTGCTGGCGAGCGTTGATCTGGCGATTGAATTTGCTGACCAGGTGGAAGCTGCGCGTCATCAGGTGAGTTTGTTTGATGACGACGTTACGATGTCTGCTCCGCCTGATTATGTGAACGTCGCCATCTGGAGCGAAAAGAAAAAACTCTCTGAAGAAAAATCGGCGCTGGGTTTTTATTTGTCCGGCCATTTATTTTCTATTTATGAAAAAGAAGTCCGGCAATTTATTCGCACTCCGTTATCTAAACTCGAACCGTCGCGTGACAGTCGCCTGATGGCGGGAATTATTTCAGCAGTGCGCACACAAATGACGCAACGTGGAAAAATCGTGATTGTTACTTTGGACGACAATACAACTACGCTGGATGTGACGGTGTATTCCGAACTGTATGACGAGTTCAGGCAGTTATTTAAGGAGGATGAATTTTTAGCGGTTAGCGGACGTGTTTCGGAAGATCGTTTCTCTGGCGGTTTGCGTGTCACAGCCGAAAAGGTGATGGATATCGGCGAAGCGCGGATTCGTTATGCGCAGGGATTACGTATCAAAATTAATGGTGCGGTGGATGTGAGACAGTTACAAAGCACGTTGGACTCGCATTTGAATAGCCAGGGTTGTCCGGTGTTGGTGCAATTTGAAAGTGAAATAGCGGAAGCGGAATTACGTTTTTCTGATCAGTGGCGGGTTTCGCCGGATGATGAATTGCATCAGAAATTGAGTGAAATGTTAACGCCGGAGAAAGTGGTTATTGTTTATTGACAAGGCTTGGTTAGCCGACTTAAAAAAGTGTTGGCAGAATGTTGATCTGTGAGTGACAACAACTCCCCGCCCCGTCATTCCCGCGCAGGCGGGAATCCAGTAGTGTAAATCTATGGCGTTAGCCATCATTTAGTTTTGTAGAAGCCCGGCCCATGAAACAGCCCGCAGTCTATATGCTTGCAAGCCAACGAAATGGAACACTTTATATTGGCGTCACATCCAATCTCATAGGGAGAATCTGGCAACACAGAGAGGGTGTGGTGGAAGGTTTCACTGAAACCTATGCGGCAAAATGCTTAGTTTGGTACGAGATGCATGAAACCATGGAAAGCGCAATTGTTCGCGAAAAGGCTTTAAAGAAGTGGAACAGATTATGGAAGTTAAACTTAATTGAAGAACGTAATCCTTGTTGGATTGATCTTTGGCCGGAAATTAACGGAGAGGTGGAGTATTTGAAACCATTAATTCCTGCTTAATTTCCTGAGTAAATTGAGCGTTGGAGAAAAAATGATGGCAAGCCATAGGTTAACAATACTGGATTCCCGCCTGCGCGGGAATGACGGTGCGGAGGGTACGATTTATCACTTGCGCCTGCGCGGGAATGACGGTGCGGAGGATATGGTTTATCACTTGCGCGCGAATAACCAGATGCAGTTTATGAGCAAAACCAAAAACAAAAAACACGAAAGCCAGTAAATTGAAATGAAAATAAACCCCTACTTCATCCGACTATGGAAGGCCGTCAAACCATACAAAATCCGCATCGGCTTCGCGTTGTCAGGCATGATCGGCGCAGCATTAACCGAGCCGGTGTTTCCCTATATTTTAAAAGTCCTGATCGATAACGGTTTTTCAGAAGACAAAACTCTGCCGATCTGGATGGTGCCGCTTGGTACAGTGGGTATTTTTTTTCTGCGCGGTATCTGTACTTTTTGCACGCAATATTACATGGCGTGGGTCGCTAATAAATTAATGAGTGATATGCGTGATGACATGTTCTCGCGTACGTTGGATGTACCGGTTGCTTATTACCAGAATGCCTCGAGCGGTCGTTTAATTAACACCATCATGTATGAAGTGCAGCAAGTGGTGGAGATGGTAAAAGTGTCCATCAATACGCTGATTCGCGATTCCATTACGGTGCTCGCATTACTGGGGTATCTGATTTATCAAAATTGGCAATTGACGATAGTAGCGTTAATCATTATTCCGTCGATGGCTTATGTGGTGCGTGTTACCAGCCGGCGATTGCGTCAATTAAATCAACATCAGCTCACATTAAATAGTGAGTTGACGCAGGTGGTGGAAGAAGCCACGCGCGCCAGCCAGGTGATCCGTATTTTTGGTGCGCAAAAATACGAACATCATCGCTTCCGTTTTAAAAGCGAAAAACTTCGCGGTTATGCGCAGCGCGTTACCGTCGCTGCCGGCTCGACTACGCCGATTACCCAAATGGTGGCAGCGGCAGCGGTGTCGATAGTGATTATTGTCGCCATGCGGCCCGGCTTATTGCCGTTTGTTACGCATCCATTTTCACCTGGTGATTTCGTCGCTTACATCGCCACCATGATGCTGTTACTAACTCCGTTGAAACGACTGTCTGATTTAAATGGACCTTTGCAACGCGGCTTAATTGCAGCGGAATCGGTCTTTAATTTGATTGATACGCCGGCTGAGCCAGCAGGTGGAATTGAACTGGTGCAACGTACCAAGGGAAATCTCGAATTTATCAATACGGAATTTAGTTACGACGGACAGGAACAACTGGCGTTAAAAGGTATCAACTTAAAAGTACACGCCGGTGAAACCGTGGCGCTGGTTGGTATGTCGGGCGGTGGAAAAACGTCGCTGGTGAATTTAGTGCCGCGGTTTTACGCGCCGACTTCCGGTTCAATTACGTTAGATGGACACGATCTGGCTGATCTTTCTCTCACCAGTTTGCGTGCTCAGATCGCCATGGTTGGACAACATGTGGTGCTGTTTGATGACACCGTCGCCGCCAATATTGCTTACGGAGACGATCAACCGGATGCGGCGCGTATTGATGCTGCAGTCAAGGCCGCGCATCTGACTGATGTTGTTGATAATTTGCCGCAAGGTTTGCAAACCGAAATTGGTGACAACGGTTTACGATTATCTGGTGGACAACGCCAACGTTTAGCGATTGCGCGCGCTATTTATAAAAATGCGCCGATTTTAATTTTGGACGAAGCCACTTCAGCGCTGGATTCAGAATCAGAACGCGCGGTACAAGCTGCGTTAGATTCGCTCATTCAAGGTCGTACAACGCTGGTGATTGCGCATCGACTTTCTACTATTGAACGGGCAGATAAAATTGTGGTGCTGACGGGAGGGGAAATCAGAGAAGTCGGGACGCATGCGGAATTGTTGAAAAAAAATGGTGCTTACGCGCACTTGTATCAGTTGCAATTCCCGGAGAGTGTATGACAGACAGACAGCTACGTACTTTGGTGGTTGCACCGAATTGGGTAGGGGACGCAGTCATGTCGCAGCCGTTGCTGAGTTTACTCAGGCAGCAGCATCCTGAGCGTCCTGTCGATGTGTTAGCGACCGCCGGCGTCTCTCCTGTTTACTCTGCCATGCCGGAAGTCGCTAAGTTGATATCAACAAGTTTCGAACACGGCTCATTGCAGTTGGGGCTGCGGTGGAAAATGGCCAGACAGCTTAAAGCTAACGGCTACGCTGCTGCCTATGTACTACCAAATACCCTGAAATTTGCGTTGCTACCGTGGTTGGCAGGTATTCCGTTACGGGTCGGATATAAGGGCGAATCGCGCTATGGATTAATCAATCAGATGCATCATGATCAGATTCCACCGAGAGCCATGCAAACGTTTTACGCAGCGCTGGCTTTTGCGCCAACCTCACCAACGCCAGTAACATTTCCTAAACCGCATATGGAAGTAAGCGCAGCCAGGATAGCGGCTGTATCAGAAAAGTTCGGTTTGTCTGCTCAACAACCACGCATCGTTTTTGCGCCAGGCGCTGAATTCGGCGTCGCCAAAAGATGGCCGGCATACCGGTTTGCTGCGCTTGCTGCACAAATAATAAAGCATGCTCCACAGAGCAAAATTTTGTTGTTGGGTTCTGGTGGCGACTCAGCAACCTGTCAGGAAATTTGTGATTTAGAGCCTATGCTGCAAATGGATAATTTAGCTGGTAAAACAAGTCTGGAAGAAGCGATCTCCTTAATTGCCAGCGCTCATGCGGTGATTAGTAATGACTCTGGATTGCTGCATATTGCCTCCGCTTTAAATCGTCCGGTCATTGCGTTATACGGCCCAACTGATCCAAACCATGCGCCACCATTTTCTGATGTTGCCAGCAGTATTTCTCTTCATCTGGATTGCGCACCTTGTCGTCAGCGTGAGTGTCCGTTAGGGCATGGTAATTGCATGCACCAGATCACACATGACACGGTTTGGGATAAATTAAAAACGATGACAGGACTTAGGTAAAGCCTTCATCATTAAACTACCGGGCTCTCATTTACCGTCGTTCCCGCGCAGATCTCGTAGGGTGGGCACGTTTTTGGTGCCCACGCGGTCATTGATAAACGGAAACATGCATTAAGGACCTGATTGATCAACCAACCGCGTGGGCACAAAAAGCGTGCCCACCCTACGACCGCTTACTCCGCACTCAGGCCAATCTTATTTTGACGAATACATAATCCCGCCAGAATCGCTATCGAAAGAGCATAAAAACCAGCACCTACGTGCTGCACAAACATGACTTCTGTTAAACCGAAAATAATGAATGACAGAACCATTAACAGTCCGGCCAAAGCGTAGGGTTGTGCATTATCGTAATGGGAGCAGCGAAGAATTTTGATAAAAAAGGCGAGTGGTGCGATATATAAAAACAATAACAAGGTCGCTCCGGGTACGCCGCCGGTAGCAAGTTCATTCAGAATCTCATTGTGGGCGTGCTCGAATATCCTTACGGAAGAAACGATTTCGTTGTGGTCAATCAATTCGCCCAACTTAGCATGAAAGTTATTCCGTCCAACCCCCATCAGTGGATTTTCTGAAAATATGTTGAGTGCTGCCTTCCATAGTTCCAGGCGCGCACCAGATGATGTGTCTACGTTACCTTGATTGTATTGATGTATGTCAGTAACCAATCCGGTAATTCGCGAGCCTATTTTCAACTGTGGAATAAAACAAGCGACAATCAGCAAGGAAGCAATACTCATTGCCGTAATGGTGGCAATTCTGTGCCTTATTAAATTTTTGCGGTACAAATAGAATGGCACGATTGCTAATATTAACGCCGGCCAGCCACCTCTGGATCCAGACAGGATTGATGTCGCTAAACCCGCCAGAAAAGCAATATAAGGCAGCAATGTAAGTCGTGTTCCTGCAAATCTCTGTATGCTTGCCAGCGACATCAGGCCCATCACCATTGCCAGGTTGCCGAATATGATGGGCTGACGTGTGCCATATGCGCGATCTATGTGCAAGACGACGCCTTGATACAATGCGAATATCATGGCGCCGCCCACACCACAGAGTAAACCGTACCACCAGTATTCTGCACGTGGTTTCATGAAGACAATTAAACCAATCAGCGCCATCGATTGGAATTGCCTGAATGGATAGTCGACGCTTGCTAAGTTGAATCCGAACCAGGACGACGAGGCAACCGTAAATAAGAAATTGCCTGCAAAAGCAGCTATAACCCATTTCGCAGACGGGAAAAATTCTGATCGTTGTGTGTAAAGCGGCTTTATGTAAATCATCGCAAACAGTAGCACTGTCATTTCTATGAAACTTACGCCAAAAGTTGTTGTCAGGGCTAATGTTGGAAATAGAAAAATGATCCACGAAGAAATTCGTGATTGACTTAATGAATTTAAAACAGATCGGTTTATGAAATTATCAGTCATTATTATTACAAAGAACGAGGCAATAAATATTCAAGCATGCTTGAAGAGTGTGGAATTTGCAGACGAAAGGATTGTAGTTGACTCTGGCAGCACGGATGGTACCACTGTTATAGCGCGGGCAGCAGGTGCAACGGTAATTGAAACTACGGATTGGCCAGGGTTTGGTCCGCAAAAGCAACGTGCTCTTGATGCCGCCAAAGGGGCGTGGGTATTGTCGTTAGATGCAGATGAGCGTATTTCTGACGAGTTACGTGATGAAATAATGAGTGCGATCGCACAGTCAAAACAGGACGCTTATTTCTTACCACGCCTGTCCAGTTTTTGTGGGCACTTCATCCGGCACGGCGGATGGTACCCTGATTATATTGTGCGTTTATTCCGACGTGACAAAGCAGATTTTTCAACGGATATGGTGCATGAACGTGTGATCACGCATCCTGCTGCCAGTACCGGCAAACTTAAATCCCCCATCATCCACTACAGCTATCGTGATGACAGCGATGTTTTGCGCAAACTGGAACATTATTCTTCACTGGGAGCTAAGCAAGCTTTTGCGGCGGGCAAGCGTGGCGGATATGGAAAAGCCGTATCGCATGCCGCTTTTGCTTTTATACGCACTTATCTATTCAAGCTGGGTTTCGTCGATGGGTTACCCGGGTTGATGGTGGCGATCATGGCTGCGGAACATACTTACCATAAGTACTTTAAATTGATGCAGCTTACCCGGGAGTTAAAACTCCGTAGGATACAAAAATGAAAATCGCGCTCATCCATTTGAAATATGTAAAAAAAGGAGGAATGGAATCGTATCTGTTCGATCTCATTGAAGGATTCCACGATGCTGAAATCGATATTTTTACTCTGAAAATTGATAACAAGACGCCCAAAAATAACAATTGCAATCTCATTCAAAATTCATTTTTCCTTTTACCTAAACTTCTAAAACGTTTTCTTTTCAACCGTCATGTGGGTAGCAAATTTACTCCCTCCAATTACGATCTTTCCATCAGTCTTTCCAGAACGTCTCCGCAACACATCACGGTATGCGGAGGTACTCACAAAGGTTTTCTTAAGCACTTTAAACACCGGTTGAGCCTCAAAGATCGTCTCGAGATATACCATGAAAAACGCAGCTACACAGAAGCTAAACAGATCATTGCTCACTCCCACATGTTGGCAGATGAGATTATTGAACTATACGGAATCGATTCCAAAAAGGTGCATCTGATCTATCCGCCGATCAACACACAAGTATTTCGGTCCGAACTTAAAAAAGACAGTGTTGAATTAAAAAAGAAATGGAATCTGGATCCGAAAAAAACCACTATTTTATTTCCCTCCACGGGTCATGAAAGAAAAGGATGGTCAGAACTTTCTAAGGCGATGCGGCTATTGCAAGAAGATGACAGCATCGAACTTGTGGTGGCGGGAAATTCTGTCAAAGCTGGTTCTCCTAATATCCGGTCGCTTGGCTTTGTGCACAACATGGCTGAGCTTTATGCCGCAGTTGATTACACTATTCTTCCTGCACACTACGAGCCGTTCGGCCTCGTTGTAGCAGAGTCATTACAATGCCAGACACCGGTTATTTTATCTAAGTTTGTTGGCGCACTCGAACTCTGCACGGATGCTGAGGCTATCGTGATTGACGCGATTACGCCCCAACAAATTGTTGCGGCGATACGCAAAGCGCATAAAGAGAGAAAGTTAGTTGAACCTTTATTTGCAGAAAGAAATGGATTAACTATTCCGGAACATATTAAGCAAATTAATCAGTTAGCAAATTATGGTTGAGCGTATAAATGAAAAAGCATTGGCGGCGCGTATTGAAAAACCCTTGGTAAAAGAGGGTGCAGTGATCATTTCTCTACGTGCGGCTTTTCCGCAATTGTTGGCAATTTATGCATTTGGTAGTCGTATCGAAGGGACAGCACGTGTTGATAGTGATTTAGATTTGTCCATATTAGTTGCAGGTTATGCCGGGCCGTTGCAGTTATGGGAAATAGCGAGCCAATTGAGTGATGTGGCGGGTTGTCCCGTTGAATTATTGGATTTGCGTGCAGCGAGTACGGTGATGCAGTATCAGGTAATCACGAAAGGAAAATTATTGTGGGGAAAGCACCCGGAGACAGCACTATTTGAGTGTTTTGTGTTGAGTGAGAAAAATGAACTAGATGTTGCCCGGGCTGGGTTGCTGACAGATATTGCTAAAAGAGGAAATGTGTATGACTGATGATATCGTGTTGAATAAGGCGGCAACAATAGAACGATGTGTTGCCCGGGCGCGTGAGGAATACGCTGCCGCAGGCAGTGAGTTTGCTACCGATTTTACACGCCAGGATGCTGCAACTCTTAACATCCGACGTGCTTGTGAAGCCGCGTTGGATTTGGGGCACTACTTAATTCGACGCGATAAGTTGGGTATTCCACAAAGCGCGCGTGATGTGTTTGGGTTGCTGGCGCAAGCTGATTGGATTGATGCAGATTTAGCTGAGGCACTAAAAAAAATGGTGGGCTTTCGCAATATTGCTGTGCATGATGATCAAACGCTGTTGTTGCCAATTATCGTGAGTGTTATTACTCAACATCTGGATGAATTTTTGCAGTTTTCGTCGGCGATTATTAAGCGTGATTCTGGAATATCTTAGATTTTGGCTCGGCGGACTTCAGAGCGTAAGCGCTGGCGCGCACTGGATTCCCGCCTACGCGTTAATCGTTATCCGTCAGTTTTTGCATGAGCTAACGTTGGTAGGGTGGGCATGCTTTTGTGCCCACGCGGTCGTTGATAAGCCGGACACACATTAAGAATACGATTGATCAACCAACCGCGTGAGCACAAAAGCGTACCCAACCTACGATAACAATTACATCAAAATCACATCGTATTGTTCCTGATGATAAGTACTCTCCACCTGCAACGAAACCGGTTTTCCGATGAAGTCACCCAGCATGGCAAGATGTTGTGATTCTTCTTCCAGAAATAAATCCACCACAACTTGCGACGTCAGAATGCGGAATTCACGCGGGTTGAATTGTTTGGCTTCACGTAATAGTTCACGCAAAATTTCATAACAAATAGTGCGGGCAGTTTTGACCTGGCCTTTGCCATCACAAGCAGGACAAGTTTCACAAAGAATGTGCGCAAGCGATTCGCGTGTGCGTTTGCGCGTGACTTCGACTAAACCCAATGCAGAAAATTCCGAAGCAGAAAGTTTGGTGCGGTCGCGCGCAAACGCTTTATTTAATTCCGCTAATACCGCTGCCTGATGTTCGGGATTGTCCATGTCGATTAAATCGAGAATGATCATGCCACCTAAATTACGTAACCTGAGTTGTCGGGCAATAGCTTGCGCAGCTTCCAGATTTGTTTTAAATATGGTGTCGGCAAAATTACGGCCGGCGACAAAGCTGCCGGTGTTGACATCAATTGTGGTCATGGCTTCCGTTTGCTCCACGACTAAATAACCGCCTGATTTCAGTTCAACACGCCGGCCTAATGCGCGTTCGATTTCTTCTTCGACGCTATACAGATCAAATAGCGGCCGCTCACCCGTGTAATGCACCAGTTTTTGGATAACGGACGGTGTGTAATTTGTTGCGAATTCGAATAATTTTTGAAAGTTTTCACTGGAGTCAATTTGAATATTGTCGGTTTCAATATTCACAAAGTCGCGCAATACGCGTTGTGCCAGATTTAAATCCTGATGTACCAAACTGGTCGGCGGTAGTCTTTTAGTCAGATGAACAATGTTGGACCAGGTTTTACGCAAATACTCCACATCCATTTGCAGCTCTGCTTCGGTGGCGTCTTCTGCCATGGTGCGCACAATAAAGCCGCCTTTTTCATCCGGCGCTAATAAGTTTTGTACAATCGTTTGCACCATGGCGCGCAGCGCTTCGCGATCTTCTTCATTACCAATTTTTTGAGAAATGCCGATGTGCGTATCTTGCGGTAAAAAAACCAGCATGCGTCCGGCGATAGAAATTTGAGTAGAAAGTCTGGCGCCTTTCGTACCTATCGGATCTTTAATAACCTGGACGGTAATGGTCTGGCCATCAAACAGCAGTTTTTCTATGGGAGTGGGAGGTGTATTTTCTGTGGCGGCGAGCTGACGTTGATCCCAGATATCTGCCACGTGCAAGAAAGCCGCGCGTTCTAATCCGATATCAATAAATGCAGATTGCATACCAGGTAATACGCGCACGACTTTACCTAAATAAATATTGCCAACCAAACCGCGCGACATGGTGCGTTCTATGTGTAACTCTTGCACCGCACCTTGAAAAATTAAAGCGACACGTGTTTCTTGCGGTGTGATGTTAATTAGTATGTTTTCACTCATGGGAAATTAATCTCGGACAATAGTTTGGCGGTTTCAAATAAAGGCAGACCCATGATGCCGGAATAACTTCCGGAAATGTGCGAAATAAATTGAGCAGCATAGCCTTGAATAGCGTAACTTCCTGCTTTGTCATAGGGCTCATCTGAGTCGCAGTAATGTTCAATCTGGTTATCGGTGAGCTTGCAAAATGTGACATCCGATTTTTGCGTACATTCCAGGTGATATTGGCGATAAGTTACCGCGACACTGGTAAGTACCTGGTGAGTTTGTCCTGATAATCTGGAGAGCATTTCACATGCCTCATCACGATTTGCAGGTTTGCCATAAATGACGCCATTCAACACAACCGCCGTATCGGCCGTTAACACAGGACGCAATGGTAATTTACGTTGCACCAGAATATTCCAGGCGGTTTGTGCTTTTTGATTGGTAATGCGGGTAACGTAATCTTGCGCTGACTCACCGGGCAGTACAATTTCAGGAACATCTATCGGGCGATCTTGTGAATTACGCATCAACAATAATTCAAATTGGATGCCTGCCTGTTGCAATAATTCGCGGCGACGTGGGCTTCGGGATGCCAGGTATATTTTGTGGTCGGATAATTTCATGATGGGTTACCACTCAATGTTATATACGATGATAAGGATGATTCTGTGTAATTGACCAGGCGCGATAAAGTTGTTCCGCCAATAAAACGCGCACCATGCCGTGCGGTAGTGTCAGGCTGGAAATGCGTATTTTTAAATTGGCGCGTGTTTTAAATTCCGCATCTAAACCATCGGCACCGCCAATCACAAAACAGGTATCGCCACCTTCTTGCTGCCACTCTGTGAGTAATTGTGACAACTGCATGGTGGTGAGATCTTTGCCATGCTCGTCTAAAACAATAATGCGGGTTTGTTTGGGAATGGCTGCTTCAATTTTGGTACGTTCTGACGCCATCACCGTTTGCGCTGTTTTGCTGCCGGAGCGTTCGACTGGTTTAATTTCTTTCAACACAATCCGGCATTCAGCAGGCATGCGTTTGCTGTATTCGGTGAATCCGGATTCTATCCAGACTGGCATTTTGTGGCCTACTGCGATGATGATTAGTTGCATTTTCGTAGGGTGGGCACGCTCTTGTGCCCACCATGGTTGATTAATACTATTTCTCAAAAAATTCACAGCTTAATAATCGTTGCGCTTTATCGGACTTCCCTGACATCTCAACGATGGTGGGCACAAAAGCGTGCCCACCCTACAAGATCATCCAACCGTTTTACGTTTACCCGTCGCACGTTTCACCGCTGCCTGTTTAGCCGACGCAACAGCAGTTTTGCTGGCAGCGACCTTGATTGTCGGGCCAATTGCTTTTTTACGTACCGCTGGTTTTTTAGCGGTAGTTTTCGTTAGCAAATCTGGCGTCGCTGTTTTAGCGCGTGAAACACGTTTTGGTTTAGCTTCATCCACTGCGATGGCGGTTGCACGCGGTTTTTTACCAGGTTTTTTAACTTCATCATCCAGTGAAGTTTGTGTGGCCTGATTAATATTGCTACGCACACGCTTAGGCGGCTCTTCATCTGCCACTACTTCTGCAGTGCGTTTGCTGATCCGCTTTGCAGAACCTATTTTCACTTCTTTCTCGCCCCACAATTCTTCCAACCGGTAATAGCCACGAATCACGGGCTGCATAATATGCACCACCATGTCGCCCAAATCAACTAACACCCATTCGCCGATATCTTCACCTTCAATGCCGACAATGTGACCGCCGTTTTCTTTCACTTTATCGCGCACGGACGAAGCTAACGCTTTAGTTTGACGGTTTGAGGTACCGGAGGCGATGCACATACGATCAAACAGACTCGTTAAATGTGTGGTGTCGTACATTTTTATGTCTTGCGCTTTCATATCCTCAAGCGCATCAACGACTAGTTTTTGTAATTTTTTGATATCCATGTTTTCTAATAAATGTGATGTTGTTGGATGTAGTTTAGTACATCGGGGGGGATGAGAGAAAGATTGTTCCCATCCCGAATTTGTGTTGATGAAATAGCGATGGACAAATCGGCGCACAGATAAGTGTGTCCACATGGTTGAGCCCGTAATTGCTCAATACTGTTGGCGCGTTGTTTAAATTCGTTTGCTACTGATGGGTCAATGCCATTCGACGCATCTAAGCTGAAACTCCATCCTGGCCGTGCGGCAACAGCAATATGCGTCAGTTCAAATAAATGGCGCCAATTTTTCCAGTGATGCAATTGTTGCAGCTGATCGGCTCCGATTAAAAATACGAATGAAACAGAAGGACCAAATTCGTCTCGCAACTGAGTGAGTGTATCGACACTGTAACTTTGCAGTCCAGGTTCAGCACGCTTAATTTCTCGTGTGTCGATGACCAAAGGCGTTGTTTGAGCGAGTTTTGCAAAAGCTAATGACAACATGGCGATGCGTTGTTCCGGGTTGGCCCGGCAAGCTGCTTTTTGCCACGACCAACCAGTAGGAATGATACGCAACTGAGTAGGTCTGAGCAAGTCGATAAAAAGTTCAGCAAGTGCTACATGTGCGCTATGCACGGGATCAAAACTGCCGCCTAAGATGACGATGCATTGATGCGCTGTTTTTTCATCGGATGTCTTCACGCCAGCCAATCTTTATGGATTAAAAAATCACTATAAAGCTGCGCTTCAGGCGACCCGGCTTTCGGATGCCAGTTGTAACGCCAGGTAACTGTTGGTGGCATCGACATCAAAATCGATTCGGTGCGCCCACCTGATTGCAAACCAAACAAAGTGCCACGATCAAATACCAGATTAAACTCAACATAGCGACCGCGCCGATACGCTTGAAAGTCGCGTTCATGTTTACCGTAGAGCAGTCCGCTGGTGCGTTCAATGATGGGAAGGTAGGCGGGAATAAAGGCATCGCCGACATGTTGCACCAGGTTAAAGCTGTCTTCAAACGGAAGGCGATTGAAGTCATCAAAGAAAATGCCGCCAATACCGCGCGGTTCTTTGCGATGCTTTAAATAAAAATAGTTATCGCACCATGTTTTAAATTCGGGATAAAGCGTATCGCCAAATGGTATCAGCGCGTCTTTGCAGGTTTGATGAAAGTGCCGCGCATCTTCAGCAAAGCCGTAGTAAGGCGTTAAATCCATACCGCCGCCAAACCACCAGATTGGTTCTGAATCCGTTGCATACGTACTAAAAAAACGCACATTCATATGCACCGTTGGCGAGTATGGATTGCGTGGATGCAGCACTAAAGAAACGCCCATCGCTTCCCAACTGCGTCCCGCTAACTCAGGACGATTTGCGCTGGCTGAAGGAGGAAGACTGGCGCCCTTTACATGCGAAAAATTAATCCCGGCACGTTCAAAAATATCACCTTGTTCAAGCACGCGTGAAATACCACCGCCACCTTCCGGACGTTCCCAGCTATCGGTCAGAAAAGTGTGGCCATCTAATTTTTCTAAGGCGGCAACAATGTTGGCTTGCAAGCGGAGAAAATAATTTTTGACTGCAAGATTAGACATGGGTATTCAGGATTTTTTTATTGCGCGCCAGCCGATATCACGCCGCGCTTGTGAACCATTAAATTGAATTGCGTCGACCGCATCGTAAGCATGTTTTTGAGCGACTTTGATGTTGTCTCCCAAACCGACAACGCATAACACGCGGCCGCCATTGACATGTAAATTGTTTTGATCTGATCGCGTTCCGGCGTGAAAGATAACGCAGTCGGTAGTCTCGTTTGGAATGCCGGTAATTTGAGCACCCTTAGCCGGCGCATCAGGATAACCGGCCGCTGCCATGACTACACCCAACGCGGTGCGCCGATCCCATTCCAATTCGACTTCGTCTAACTGACCGTTGACGGCTTGTTCTAACACGTGCACAAAATCCGATTTTAAACGCGCCATGATGGGCTGTGTTTCGGGGTCGCCCAACCGGCAATTGAATTCCAATGTTTTTGGATTGCCTTCTTTATCGATCATTAAACCGGCATATAAAAATCCGGTAAATTGGATGCCGTCTTTGGCCATGCCATGCACGGTAGGCTGAATGATTTCCCGCATTACGCGCGCATGCAGTTGTGGTGTGATCACCGGCGCAGGAGAATAAGCGCCCATGCCGCCGGTGTTCGGTCCCTGATCGTTATCGAGCAAACGTTTGTGATCCTGGCTGGTGGCGAGTGGCAAAATATTTTTTCCATCGACCATCACAATAAAACTGGCTTCTTCGCCGTTTAAGAATTCTTCGATAACGATACGCGCGCCGGGAATAGTCAACATCATGTCAACTGCATCATGCGCTTCCGTCAGATTCATCGCGACAACCACACCTTTACCAGCGGCTAAACCATCCGCCTTAATCACAATTGGTGCGCCATTTGCATTGATGTAATCATGCGCTAAAACGGCATTGGTGAATGTCTGATAATTAGCGGTTGGAATACCGTGGCGTTGCATAAAAGTTTTGGCAAAATCTTTGGAGCTTTCCAATTGCGCCGCTTCTTTGGTCGGGCCAAATATTTTTAAATTCTGATCACGGAAAATATTCACAATGCCGGCAGCGAGCGGAACTTCAGGGCCGACTACGGTAAGGCCGATGTTTTCCTTTTTAGCAAATTCGGCCAGAGCATGCGGGTCGCTTATATCGATATTCTTCAGGCGGTTATCCAATGCCGTGCCGCCATTACCTGGCGCTACATATACGGTTTGAATGCGTTCCGATTGCGCTAATTTCCATGCCAGAGCGTGTTCACGGCCGCCTGATCCGACTACCAGTATTTTCATGATTTTATTTAGATATTGGGAAGAAATACGTAGGGTGGGCACGTTTTTGTGCCCACCATGTTTGCACATTCAGGTTCTATTAAACGGGTATGGTTTATTAAAGATTGGTGGGCACAAAAACGTGCCCACCCTACGAAAGCTGCACTCAATTTTCAACCACGGCGTTAGTAAATATCTCTTGCACATCATCCAGATTTTCCAACGCATCTAACAACTTTTGCATCTTGATCGCGTTATCGCCTTCAAACAAAATGTCGGTATCTGGTTTCATAATAATTTCAGCCATATCTGCTTTAAAACCGGCAGTTTCCAAGGCTTGCTTAACTGCGGCGAAATCATGTGGCGAACAAAGTACTTCAAAACCGCCTTCGTCATCGCTAATAACATCTTCCGCTCCCGCGTTCAAAGCGGCTTCCATTAACGCATCTTCATTCGTGCCAGGAGCAAATAAAAATTGCCCGCAGTGTTTAAACATAAACGCGACCGAACCTTCTGTGCCCATATTGCCGCCAAATTTAGTAAAGGCATGCCGCACTTCAGCAACAGTGCGTACCCGATTATCGGTTAAGCAATCCACAATAATCGCGGCACCATTAATGCCATAACCTTCGTAGCGTACTTCTTCGTAATTAGCACCTTCTAAATTGCCACTGCCGCGCTGCGTAGCACGCACGACATTTTCTTTGGGCATGTTGGCATCCGCTGCTTTTTCTACCGCCAGTCGTAAGCGTGGGTTGGTCGCCATGTCGCCGCCACCCATACGCGCTGCAACGGTAATTTCTTTAATAATGCGCGTCCAGACTTTGCCGCGTTTTGCGTCAGTAGCCGCTTTTTTGTGCTTGATGTTGGCCCATTTGCTATGTCCAGCCATGATCTGGGGTTCCTCTGGATGTTTTTAGAACGGTAATTTGAGGGCCGGATTTTAACATGGCGACGTTGACCGGCGTTTTGCCATTTCATCCTTGATACACGGCCGTACCATGAGTATAAAAGCACAGGAAAATGCCGCCATAGTCAGAGTAAAGCCTATGATGCCCCAAGCCATATAACAAAGACGGGTCACTTCAATTCCAATCGCATATCCCGCAACCACAACAATGGAAATTCCCGCAGACACAGCGCCTTTGGCTTGTTCGGACGCCATTATGGCGAAGCGATATAACACTGCCATTGCCAGGCCTTCGGAAAAAGTACAGCAGCAGATTCCTAACACAAGCAAAAGCGGTGTCTCAAGCTGTAGAAGTAAACCCAGCAAGACCAACCCAACTCCCGCTAATACAGGCCAACAACACAGTAATACCGAACGACCAAGCGGCCAATAATCGGTGGCACGCATTAAACATAGATTGCCCAACACTAAGCCGCCTAACACGGGCAATTGCCACAATCCATATTCCAGTAAATTAAACCCAAAATCATTGACCAGTATCAACGGCGACATCGCTATCCAGGCAATTAACGGCATGCCTAACATCGGCATGAGGAATGCAAGCAAGACCAGACGACGTTGTTTAAACAGGGCGACGTATTCATGAAAAATACGCGAAAAGGGTGGTTTTTCGCTGTGCGGATGCACGGTCTCAGGCATTTTTAACCAAAGACCAATTAAGGCGATGAACGATAGGATGGCGATAACAAGAAAACAGCTGCGCCACGGTGCAAACTCAATTAATGCCGCGCCCGCTAATGGACCGATCATGGGAGCAAGTAATGCCACATTGGACATAATTGCGCTGACTTTCACCGCATTTTTTTCATCAAATGCTTCTTGCACGGTGGCGTAACCCACGGTGCTGATAAAACACAAGCCGATACCTTGCAGTACGCGCAACGCCATAAATGATTCGATGCTGTGTACGAAGTAGGTTGCTAAACAAGTCATGATGAAAAAAATCACACCGCTGAGTAGAACCGGCCGGCGTCCGATTTGATCTGATAATGGTCCGGTAAGCCAGGAGAGGGTGATTCCGCCGACCAAAAAAGCGGCCATGGATAAAGGGAGCCAGGAAGGGTCTACTTTAAATTCTTGCGTTACCAATAACATCGCCGGTTGCACCATGTCGTTAGCTATATAAACTGCAAACTCAAATAAAACCAGGGCAAAAGGAAATAGCAGAGTGGCGCGATTGATGTTGGAAATCTTGGAGGTGGAACGCATAAGCCGGACTTAAAAAAACAGTTCAGAAAGATGTCTGAACGGTCCGGTATTTTACACGTTATCAAAGTGAGTAATTGCCTGCGATCCTGGCGCGGCTTTTCGTAGGGTGGGCATGCTTTTGTGCCCACGCGGTCATTGATAAACTAACACGCACATTACGAGTTTGATTGATCAACCAACCGCGTGGGCACAAAAGCGTGCCCACCCTACGGAGCTAAATTCGCTGCGCCATGAATTCACCCAGCCGCACGCTGGCACCAGGTTGCCATTCAGGATTAAATGTCAGCGTGTTAGCGGGAAAGAGCAAAACGACAGTGGAACCAAGTAAAAAGCGTCCCATCTCCTCGCCTTTTTTGAGGTGAATTTGTTGTGCGACGCCTTGCGATTCGTATTCCCACTCACGCACTTTTTTAGTGCGTGGCGGATTAATAACGCCATGCCAGACCGTCGCCATACTACCAACAATAGTTGCGCCGACCAGGACGAGTACAAACGGTCCATGCTCTGATTCAAAGACACAAACCACACGCTCATTGCGCGCAAATAAATTAGGAACACCGCGCGCCGTCACCGGATTGACTGAAAATAAATCACCAGGAATATAAATCATGCGTGTTAACCGGCCGTCACAAGGCATATGAATGCGATGGTAATCTTTTGGGCTTAAATAGAGGTTGGCAAAGTAGCCGTGATCAAATCGCGCGGCCAGTTGGTGATCACCACCAACTAAATCGCTTGTGCTGAAATAATGACCTTTAGCTTGAAAAATCTGATCTTGTTCAATCGAGCCAAACTGACTGATTGCGCCATCCACCGGACAAATAAAATCGGCAACGGCGATCGGGCGCGCATCCGCTTTTAATGGCCGGACAAAAAATTCATTAAAACTCACGTAACCGGCCATATCCGGATTCAACGCCTCATCCATATTGACGCCATATTTTTTGACGAACCAGCGAATAATCCCGGTACTGATACGTCCGGCTTTGGCATTGGCGATATACGCGCCAAATTCAGTGAGTGCTTGTTTGGGGAGTAAATGTTGCAGAAGAATGAGAAAGGAATCAGGCACGGTAAGTAGTAGCTAATAAAGAAAGACGGGATTGTACCGGTGGATTGAGTGATTTTGTTATGTGATTCAATTGTGGCTCCAGGTTTCACTCTCTTTATGAGCGTTTTGTAAAAAGGAAATTCATATGCCGTGATGTTGAACATAACGCCAGGGCGCACCAACCATGGCCAGGGTGAACATATGTCAGACCTGCTGAATGATACTGATACGTGTTTTCTCCATCAGGGATATTACGAGTCGCTATTTACTCTGCTTGTCCTTAAAATATTCTAATCAACGTTAATGAATACCATGTATAGGAGAACAAGTAATGGAACATGTATCTGGAATAACAACTTTTTTTCTGACCTCTTCATGGCTAAGAGTGATTTGAAGCCGTTAACAAAAGAAGAGATAGCGAAAAATGTAGGGGAGGCTTTGGCGTTACACCAGGCGGGCAAGGGTACGAAGGCTTTAGCTATCCTTAACGATTTGGTGAAGAGGTACAACGATCCGGCGGCGAAAAAGGAACTTGACATCATACAAGAAAATATAAATTACAAACTGAGGGAAGCTCGTGGATATAAAACAGAAAATGAATCGAAAGCTTTTAATATTTTTTTTGCTCTGTCAGATATATACAATCATCCAGAGGTTCGATGTTTGAACATCTGAGTGCTTACAATCTTCATGTGCTTAAGTACATTCCGGTCATCGTACTCCGTATTTTTTTTATCGCTTGGTTGTGGTCTGAATTCATTCTTCAGATTGGGTAGGTAGTGATAATGACGAGATGCTATGTTGATCAGGCATGCGGCGTAATACGCTGCGCTATTACGCGATCGATGACGACTTACTCCCATGGCTTCACCCAACCGTACACTCGCACCAGGCTGCCATTCAGGATTAAACGACAGCGTGTTAGCGGGGAAGAGTAAAACGACAGTCGAGCCAAGTAAAAAACGCCCCATCTCTTCACCTTTTTTAAGCTGAATTTGTTGTGATGAATAATCCCACTCGCGCACTTTTTTAGTGCGTGGCGGATTAATAACACCATGCCAGACCGTCGCCATGCTGCCAACAATCGTTGCGCGCAAATAAATTGGGAACGCCGGGTGCTAAGAGAAGGTGTGATGTACCGGATTGAGTGATCTGGTCATGTAATTCAACTGCGGCTCCTGGCTCCATTGAGTGATACGTATTTCCCCATCAGGGTTACCGCCAATAGCTGGCTATGGTGCTTGTCTTTAGGATGCTCTGGCCAAATATTACCTCGAACATGCATATCAGATGGGTCTCGGTACTGAACGGAGTAGCGAGAAAGCTATTGGTGTTTTCAGAGAAGCGCTTACGGGGGGAGTGTCTCAAGCGCGGAAACCCCTCATCGATTTAATACCAGGAGGGAAGGGTTGGGGAAACACTGAAGCTCAACGTCAGCAATCTCTTGCTGAAGCCAGGACTCTACTGGCAAGGATGGAGCAATCTCTGTCTGTCGAAAGTCCACCCAATACCGCATTGAACTAACCGGTTGCGCTGGTCAAATAGGGTGTTCGTGTTTGATCCGGTTGCTGTAATGCCTGTTTCTCAACTGGTAAATAAAGATCATCCCAATTATTTATTAAATGGGTATAATGACTCTTATTAATAAATCTTCAAAGGTGATGAATGAAAATTCCGACTGACACTATTGACCATGTAACTCTGGAGCGTCTGGTTGAAGCAAACGCCGTGCGCGGGGCAAGCATTATAGGACAGCCTGGTGGCTGGGGGATTGTTATTCAATATGGTGTGACTGAACGTGCATTAGCGGCTAAACGTGGGGCAATGCGGGTTTTTCGTAAATTTGAAACATTGGTTGCCTATCTTAAGAAAATTGGCATCGTGACCTATCAGGTCGATGCAAGTGATTTTGATTCCGGGCTTCTTAAAACGGTTCATCAACGTCTTGATGCTTCTGAACGAATGAAGAATGCGCATCAGGCGGCTGCTTATGACAAGTGGTTTCATGCGCAGGTACAGGAAGCGCTTGACGATCCCCGACCCAGTATTGCGCATAGTGATGTCATTGCTGAATGGGAAATTGAACGGGATACCTTGATTAAGCTGGCAACTAAACAAACAACTAAGCAGGCAAAAAGAGGAGGCTAATTTTGCCATTATGGAGGCCCGCAGCTATTGGCGATCGAAGAAAAATAATTGCGTATATTGCTAAAGATAATGCAAGAGCAGCGATTGAACTGGGTGATTTATTGATTAAAATGGCCACGCAACTTGATCAATATCCGATGCAAGGGCGTATAGGCCGTGTGAAGGGAACACGAGAATTGGTGGTACATCCTAATTACATATTGATTTATCGGATAGTGAAGCAGACAGCTGAAATTTTACGTATGAAACATGTTGCACAGCGTTGGCCAATATAAAAATGATCGTCCTCGGCATTGAATCTTCCTGCGATGAAACCGGCCTGGCTTTGGTGGATACCGAAACCGGCCTGCTTTCTCACGCGCTGTATTCCCAAATTGCAATGCATCAGGAATATGGAGGCGTTGTGCCGGAATTGGCATCGCGCGATCATATTCGTCGTGCCTTGCCGTTGCTGGAACAAGTCTTACGGGAAGCACATTTAGAAAAAAGCGCTATTGATGCGATCGCCTACACAAAAGGCCCAGGTTTGGCGGGTGCGTTATTGGTCGGTGCTTCGGTCGCTTGCGGTTTGGGTTTGGCGCTTGATAGGCCGGTGTTGGGCATACATCATTTAGAAGGACATTTGTTTTCACCGTTGCTGGCTTCTGATCCGCCGCAATTTCCGTTTATTTCTCTGCTGGTATCAGGCGGACATACGCAGTTAATGCGCGTGGAAGGAATCGGGCAATACACGTTGTTGGGTGAAACGCTGGACGATGCGGCTGGTGAGGCGTTTGATAAATCGGCCAAATTGTTGGGCTTATCTTATCCTGGCGGTCCTGCTATTTCGCGCCTGGCTGAATTGGGTGATCCGACTGTTTATATGTTGCCGCGTCCGATGCTGCATTCCAAAGATTTCAATTTTAGTTTTTCAGGATTAAAAACTGCTGTGCTGACAGTGGTTAAAAATCATGTGGGTGAATTGACTGAACAAGATAAAGCCAACATCGCGCGTGCTTTTGTTGATGCGTTAGTCGATGTGGTTGTCGCTAAATGCAGCGCAGCGATGCGTCATTCCGGATTAAAACGATTAGTGATTGCAGGCGGTGTTGGTGCCAATACCCAATTACGTGCCGGTTTAAATGCGGCAGCGACTAAAAAACGGTTTGAAGTGTATTACCCGGAATTAGAGTTTTGCACTGACAACGGCGCGATGATTGCATTTGCCGGCGCACTTCGTTTAAAAGAAGATCCGGGCCAGGCTCAGAAAAATTATGCTTTTAATGTACGACCCAAATGGCCGCTGAATGAGTTGCGCTGAATGAGTTGAACTAATTCTTTTTACTTCCAAAACGCGTTTCTTTGCCCGCTATCAAATTACGAATATTTTGTTGATGGCGAAAAATCAGTAACACACCCATGACGCACACTGTCCAGAAGAGGGGACTGCCAGTGCCAAAAATAAGTCCTGAATAAAATGGTGCAAACAAGGCGGTCACCAATGCGGCTAATGACGAATAGCGGAAACAAAAAAAGACGATCAGCCAGGTAGCCAGGGTGCCAAGTCCCAACCATAAATTCAATCCCAACAATATCCCGGCTGCTGTCGCCACACCTTTGCCACCTGCAAATTTAAAAAACACCGGCCATAAATGGCCCAAAAATACGGCAATCGCCGCCAGCGCAATAACCAGTTCTGGTAACTGAAGGGTGATGGCTAACCAGACTGCAAACCAACCTTTGAATGCATCGCCAATTAAAGTCAGTATCGCCGCCGGTTTATTGCCGCTCCGCAAAACATTAGTCGCTCCCGGATTTTGTGAGCCATACGTGCGCGGATCGGATAATCCCGCCAGTTTGCTGATGATGACACCGAATGAAAGCGAGCCGATTAGGTAGGAGAGGATCACGACGCCAATTGAAACGAGAGTGAAATTTGACATGAGGTTGAATAGAGTTAGCTGGGCGCCGTATTTTAAGCTAAAGTAATGCAGTTCGTCGGATCGGAGGAAAGCTCATTTTTTGCAAAAATAGTTGACCGCCTTCTTACTTACTTATTGCTTATTAATTTCCTAAAGGATATGACATGAATAAAATTCTACAAATAGGCGCAGCTGGTATTTTTCTCTTAATTTCTCAGGCACTTTTTGCTCAATCACCCGTTGCGTACTTAGCCATTTCTTTTTCTAACTTAACAGGAAGTAACATTAAATTCAGTCCGCTGATTAGTGGTACGGTTGATTTTTCGAATGCGAAACAAAGTACCGTCGCATCAGATATCGGTCATGCAAAAACCAGTATCAGAATACTTAGAGTTACCCGGGATAGTGTAATTAACCTGACGCAAAACGACCAACCAGTTGCAAGATTGGAACTGAAGCCGGTCAATGGCACAAAAAAATTGGAAATATGCCTTCAACCGGTTATCACCACAGATCGCGTTACGCGGGTAAAACAGCCTTATAAATATCAACTTAAGCTCGGTATGATGTTGCAACATATCTATCAGAATAAGTTATCTGAGGAATGTACCGATTGGAGTGGCGTTGAAACTGACGGGCTCACTATTACAATTTCATAATATCGGTGTAAAGAGTAGTTAGTCTGCTAATGCACATGCAACCGGTACGGCGTGGAGAGTGTCAATCAAAATGTCCGGATAAATTCCGATCAGATATCCACGCCGTCCGCCGTTGATATAAATTGTTGGCAAATCCAATATCGTTTTTTCCACATACACCGGCATCACTTTTTTGGTGCCAAACGGTGAAGTTCCACCCACCAGATAACCGCTATGACGCTGCGCCATTTCCGGGCTGCATGGCGCAATACTTTTGCAGCCAATCTGACGCGCTAAATTTTTAGTGGAAACGCTGCGGTCACCGTGCATTAATACAATCAACGGTTTGCCATCTTCGTTTTGCATCATCAACGTTTTCACCACACCGTGTTCGTCCACATTTAATTCGCGTGCTGAAACGGCTGATCCACCGCGTTCTTCATAGGAGTAGGGATGTTCAGTAAACGTAATGCCCGCCTTACGTAAAAATTGGGTCGCGGGAGTTTCGGAAATGTGAATGGAGTGTTTCATAGGGTGGTGATATCGGGAGAGTCTGGGATGCTATAAAACAGTCATCCCAGGTGAAACGAGCAACCTTGCTGATTAACAAGGTCTTTCGTTTCGTAAAGATGACAAGGTTGTACCTGATCACGACAGGTTATCGGGAGGGCGGGTATACGATTTTTGATGTCTGGCCGTTAGCCTGTACTACCGTGGCCTCGCCGTATGGCACAATACCCTTGCGGAATTGGGCTGTTATTTTGCGACCATCAGGATATTCTATGGTGCCAACGGTTAGCTCATAATTTTGAAATTGGCCTGTCCATTTCAGGATACCAGGTAACTCCTTGGTGCCATTGTCTGGCATCCCATTTTTGAATTGACCGTTAAAAATCTGGCCGTCAGGAAACGTCATAGCGCCATTGTCTGGCAGCCCATCTTTGAAATGGCCCTTAAAAATCCGGCCGTCAGTATAGGTCTGGGCGCCTTGCCCGTGTGGTAGTTGATTTGCGAACGACCCGATATAAACTTGACCGTTTTTATACGTTAACTGCCCGAAAGTTAGTTCGTCCATATCAAATCTTCCGGTGATTGTGGAGCCGTTAGGGAATGCTAGTGTGCCTGGCCCATGAAACTCATCATCCAAAAACTGTCCCGTGTACGTAAATTCGCCAGGCCATGTAAGCACGCCGGTGCCAGTCTGCTGATTTTTTACATAATCCCCGGTATACATCTGCCCTTTATATGGACCTTCACCCCAGACATATGTCCCTTTACCTGTGCGCTCTCCATTAACAAAATCGCCTGTATAGAAGTCGCCGTTAGGCCATATCTTTTTCCCCTCTCCATGTAGCTGATTTTTTTTCCAATTTCCTTCACGGATGGTTCCACCGCTTTCAGTGAGTTTCCCCCAACCTTCCATGTCACCATGAGAATAGCTTCCTTTATACCTGTCGCCAGAGTGTGTTACGTATTCTCCTTGCCCATGTTTTTTTCCATCAAGACATTCTCCTACATATGAATTCTTATTTTCAAATACGACATTGTGTATCACTGCAATGTGATCTGGTGTAAAGGGCACCTTTAGTGAGAAGTGGCTGGCGCTCACTGCAAACGGGGTTTTGCTGCCATCGGCATAAGTAATTTCCCCGTTGACCCGTTTTCCTTCCCGAAACTCTCCTTTAAATCTTTCTCCGGTTTCTTGAATAAATTCTTCTCCTTGTCCGGTACGTTTATGGACTTTAAAGTCGCCGGTGTAGGTATTGCCATTGCGCCAGATCAGGGTTCCGTTTCCATTAAATTTATTGTTATCGAAAGAGCCGGTATAGGATTCCAGGCGACTTTTTGGATCAACATAGGTATATGTTCCTTTACCTTGGGGGTATCCGTTGCCCTTTGATGCTTGTGCGACCTCGCCTTCATACATGTCTCCGCTTAAGAACGTTATTGTTCCCTTCCCTGTGATAATTCCGTTATCGAAAAAGCCGTCGTACGTTTTGGTTTTTCCATCAGTAACCGAGGCTATTTTTCCCTGCCCATGCATCACTCCTTGTTCAACGCCGTTTTCTATTAATTGATAACGGGTTCCGTCAAAACGGAGAATTGCCTTTGTCTCCGTAGTCTGTGTTCTGGGTGCGCTAACTGGATAAGCAGTGCCTGTCAACTTTATAGGATCCATCGTAAGCCTTCTTTCTAAAAATAATTGCATGTTAGTTGTAGTGTTGCTTAAAAAAGCAGCGCAATTATTAGCTAAAGTGGGTGATTTTTCTATTGCTGAAAACCCTGAGGCAGGAGCAGACTGGCGCAAGGCGGGTGCTTGACTAAATGGAATGTTGAGGATGGAGGATGATGGATTTATCCACGCGGATGATGCTCTTTATGTAGCTGTTTCAACCGTTCTCGCGCTACATGGGTATAAATTTGTGTAGTCGATATATCCGAATGTCCGAGCAATAATTGCACCACGCGTAAATCAGCGCCGTGATTAATCAGATGGGTTGCAAAGGCGTGTCTTAATGTGTGCGGAGAAAGAGGTGAGTTGATTTCTGCTTGCGCGCTGTATTTTTTAATGAGTATCCAAAACATCTGCCGCGTCATTGCACCGCCACGCGCGGTGACGAATAAAGCATCGTCAATCTGACCGTTCATAATGACAGGACGCGCTTCTTTTAAATACCGGTTAATCCAACTGCTGGCGATTTCTCCAAAGGGAACTAAGCGTGTTTTGTCGCCTTTTCCGGTAATGCGTAGTACGTTGTCATTTAAGCTGACTTCTTGCAGTTTGATCAGAACTAATTCCGTGACACGCAAGCCACTGGCATAGATTAATTCCAACATACAGCGGTCACGCAAACCGAGTGGCGTTGCATGATCTGGTGCGGCTAGTAATGCTTCAACCTGGGTTTCGCTTAAAGTTTGAATATGACGTGCTGCTGTTTTTGCGGAAGGAATTTTTTGCGTTGGATCGGACGTGATTTTGTGTTGGCGCAATGCCTGTTGATAAAAACGTCTGAATACAGCCAGCCGCCGGTTAGCGCTGGTTGCTTTGTTTTGGACTAGCGAAGTTGAGTACGCATTAATTTCTGCTGTTGTTGCGTTAATTAATGAATCATGTCCGTTGTTGGTGCGCCATTGCGCGAATAAAGTCAGATCACGCCGGTATGCTTCCAACGTGTTTTTAGACAGGCCATCTTCCAGCCAGAGTGTGTCGCAAAATTCATCAATTTCAGTTTGCATGAGCAGGGTGTTGGCCATGTTTGCCTTTTCAAAAATCAGAGAGGCGAAAAAAAGCGCATCCGAAGATGCGCCTTTAAAACTACTTTCACGTTTTCTGCTGATGTCATGTTTTGTTACTTACACGCATAGCTATAATTAAACGCTGTCTCCCCGATGTTATTTCGGATAATTCCGATTTTTTTTATACCCTCTATTTAAAGAGGGGGCAAAGATATCACAGCACTTATTGTTAAGCAAATCGGTTACGCAAATTCGGTCAGGCAAATTCGGTCAGGCAAATTTGGCTAAGTAATCAGATTGATGGTGACGGATATTAATGACACTTCTTATTCAACTCGTTTGACTATTGCCTGATTTACCGCAGTAAGCAATTTTGCGCCAATGCGATTTTCCATTTCTTTATGGACGGGGAGCAATGCCTCAACCCACAATTTTTTTTCGTTGTAGGTCAGTTCACGGACTGTGATTTTGCCTGATTCTTTCATGCTGGCTAAATCGGATTCATTTTGTTGTTGTGCTATTTGATTGGCGTATTTTGTCGTTTCTTTCATTGCGTTATGCAGTTGCACGCGAATTTCGGGGGGCAAATGTCTCCAGAATTTTTTATTGGCGATTACGGTATAACCCAGATAACCATGATTAGTCATGGTTAGGTATTTTGGTAATTTCACCGCCTTTTGTGAATATAAATTGGATGGTGTGTTTTCAAGTCCATCAATCACATGTCTACGTAAAAGTGTGACCATATCCGGAAAAGCTATCAGGTATGGAATGGCTCCGAGAGTTTTCATTTGTGATGCCAATACAGAAGAAGGATCAACCCGCATTTTTAATCCCTGCATATCGCCTGGTATACGTACAGGTTTATTGGTGAACATGCTTTTAAAGCCGTTGTCCCAAAATCCCAGTCCAACCATGCCTTTCGTTTCAAGTTTGTGTAATAAAGTGAGTCCGATAGCACCTTGTGTAACGCGATCCAACGCCGCTCTGTCGGGAAATAAATAAGGGAGGTCAAATATCTCAAATTCATGAAATCCCAATTGGGAAATTTTGGAAGGTGACGGAGCTAACATTTGTACTGCTCCCAGCTGCAACGCTTCTAATGCAACGTTGTCTTCGTACAACTGACCGTTAGGGTAAATTTCAACGCGTACTCTGCCTTTTGTCATTTTTTCGGCCACCTTTTTGAAGTGGGTTGCGGCTAATCCTTTAGGTGAGCCAGGGTCGCTTACATGACTAAATTTGATCTCAATTGTCGTTTGGGCGTAGATGTTGCTTGCTATTATTGCTAAAATCATAAATAGCAAGGCATAATGTTGAACACGCGTCATTTTTGTTCGCTTTCGGTATTTTAAAAAAAATAACTGTTAGAGATTTTAGATTTTCCTAAATTAATCATCTTGGTATAAGCACTGGCATAGCACTTTGGACCTACACTCTCCCATCACGCGCATCCCCTTCCTTAAACAACAATGGGTATTTCCCATGTTGTTGGCGCTCCTTATATTGCCCGTATTAATTTTACTTCCGTGGCAATCACAAAAAATTGAATTTGAAGATCATCAGCAACAATTGATCGCAGATACGCTATGGGTGGAGCAAGGGATTCGGTTTCAGTTAATTAGGAATGAAGAAAATCTACACTTATTAGGGGACGCTATTATCGCTAAAAGTGCTTCCGCTGAAAAGTTAAAAGAGCGATTTTCTGACTTAATTCAAAATCATTCTGAGTTAAGTCAACTAATCTGGCTGGATGCGACGGATCAGGCGCTTTTTAGCATGCACCCCTTTGATCTGTCTGAGTTATCTTCGTACTCAAAGAAAGCAATAGAAAGCGCACGTATCAGCAGAACCCCACGATATTCACAGCCGTACGCGCCGGAAGGTGAAAATCAAGTTTATCTGATGGATTATTATTTGCCACTTTTTCGCAATCATCATTACATTGGCAGTGTCATTGCCACTTACAAAATGTCGGCTATTTTAGAAAAAATGGTGCCTTGGTGGTTTGCTAAAGACAATGAAATAAGTTTGACCAATTTGGATGATGTTATTCTTGCCCAACGTGCTGACGGAGGATATGGTCACAACATATATACCCATTCGCGAAGTTTAGATTTACTCGGAGTGAATTTAATATTAAAAACAAATAGTTTCAAAGATGCGCCACGATTGTTATCCAATTATCTGGTCACAGCAGTGGTGTTATTGGGTTTAGGTTTATTGTGGAGCGTGTGGGCACTGTGGCGTGATATTTTGCGTCGACAGGCGACAGAAACAGCATTACGAAAACAAATTGCATTTCGTAATGGGATGGAAAAATCATTGGTGACTGGTTTGCGGGTAAGAAGCATGGACGGACATTTAGTTTACGTGAATCCCGCTTTTTGTAACATGGTTGGCTATACGGAAGCACAGCTGATCGGACAAAGAATTCCTCTGCCGTTTTGGACTGAAGACACGATGGAAAGTTATAAACAACGTTTACTCCAGGGCGAAAAAAATAGCAGTTTAAATGGACTTGAAACAGTTTATATCCATTCCACTGGCCGACGGATTCCGGTGCTTATTTATGAGTCGCCTTTATTAGATGACGAAGGTGTTCAAACTGGTTGGATGGCGTCGATTTTAGATATTACCGAACAGAAACAGGCCGAACAAAAACTACGGCACCATGAAGAGAAATTGCAAAGTAGCGCGCGGCTTTCTACAATGGGAGAGTTGGCGTCAGTAATGGCCCATGAGTTAAATCAACCTTTGGCAGCAATTTCCAGTTACGCGACAGGCGCATTGAATATGATGAAAGCCGGCAGCCTTGACCAGAGTATGTTGCAACCTGCGTTAGTTCAAATGCAAAACCAGGCACAACGTGCTGGTCAGATCATACGCAGCGTGCATGACTTTGTTGCAAAACGAGAGCCAAATCGCAGAAAGCAGCCATTTAAAGATGTGTTTAAAAGTATTATGCCGCTCATTGAATTACAAGCAAAATCCTATTTAATTCAGTTACAAGTGCATATTGAAGATACTTTGCCGATAGTATTTGTTGATTCAATTTCCTTGGAGCAAGTCATACTTAATTTAACGCGCAATGCTTTTCAGGCTATGCAAGAATTAACGCTCAAGCAGCGCATATTACAAATTGATGCTAAAAGTTGCGGTAACTATGTGCAGGTTGATGTGATTGATCATGGGCCGGGTATACCGCAAGAAGTAACTGAACGATTATTTTCTCCATTCTTTTCTACCAAAGCGGAAGGAATGGGGATGGGTTTGAATATTTGCCGCACTATTATTGAATTTCATGGAGGACAACTAACGTATCGTCCAAATCCGACGGGCGGTACTATTTTTAGTTTCACTCTTCCTGTGATTGAAAATGAAGCGGACTTGAATCACACTACATAAATAAAGAGGGGTAATTTTATGTTGCATATTGTTGATGATGATGCCGATTTGCGCGACGCTTTGGTGTGGATGGCTAAATCGCGCAAAATGCCCTGCATTTCTTATACCAGTGGCGAGCAGTTTCTTGCGACGCTGACTGGTTTTGATAAAAATAATTTAGAGTCAACAGGGCAAACAGCTAAATTTAATTTTGATCCAAAAGGCGATTGTGTTTTGCTGGACGTGCGTATGGCAGAAATGAGTGGTATTGCCACTTTTAATAATATTGCTGATCTGCATTTAGATAAACGCTTGCCAGTCATTTTTATAACTGGTCATGGTGATGTGCCCATGGCAGTGGACGCGTTAAAGCTCGGTGCGTTTGATTTTTTTGAAAAACCATTTAATGACAATGCGTTGTTTGATCGTATTCAAGAGGCCCTGGAATCGTCACGACAAGCCGGTAAATTGTCGGTGGTATATAAACGATTAGAAAATCTAACCATCCGTGAGCGCGAAGTTCTTGATTTGATTTTATTAGGAAAAATGAACAAAGTAATTGCCGATGATCTGGGCATTAGCATGCGTACGGTGGAAGTACATCGGGCAAATATCTTTTTGAAAATGGAAGTGAAAACAGCGGTGGAATTGGCTGGATTATTGAAGGTTTGAGTTTTAGAGAACAGATATCAGTGCGAAATGCGCGCCATAGCCACGGTATTTTTACCGTCCTCTGTTCTCTGATATCTGTCCTATGCTCCCAAAGCCCAAAGTACATGCTCCCGTACCAGTTCAGTTACGTGAGCTAATTTTTTTTGTAGCACCAAATCAAGTTCACTCGTACTCATGTTCTGCGTAATTAATTGACGTCTTGCATTACCTAATCCAACTGCCAAATTTCGTAACCATCTTTCATAGCCAATGCGCCTGATTGGACTACCTTCAAGTTTTTGCATAAATTCTTCTTCACTCCAGTTAAATAATTCAACCAGGCTCGCATTATCTAGTCCGTTTCTGACAGCGAAACCAGTTTGTTCGCTCACCTGGGCAAATTTATTCCATGGACAATAAAGCTGGCAGTCATCACAACCATAAACCCGGTTGCCAATAAGCGGTCTGAGTTCAATGGGGATGCTGCCCTTAAGCTCGATGGTGAGATAAGAGATACAACGGCGCGCATCCAATTTATAGGGAGCTAAAATCGCTTGCGTTGGGCAGCACGTAATGCATGCACTGCAAGTGCCGCAATGTGGAGTGCCGGGAGCATCAATTGGTAGCAGTAAATCAGTAATGATCTCACCAATAAAAAAGGTGGATCCGGCATGTTGATTCAACAGTAAAGTATGTTTTCCACGCCAGCCTAAACCGGCTTTTTCTGCTAATGCTACTTCCATTACTGGCGCTGAATCGGTGAAAACGCGATAGCCAAATTCGCCGGTTTCAGTTTCAATCCGGCTTGCCAGTTCTTGCAAACGGCTACGTAAAACTTTATGGTAATCACGTCCCCTTGCATAAATCGAAATCACAGCTTGCTGCGTTTTTTGGGCACGTTGCTTCTCATCATCTTGCCAGGTCTGTGTCGAAGATAAGGGCAAATAATCCATACGCACCATGATGGCACGTACGCTTCCGGGAACCAGTTCGGCAGGGCGGGCACGCTTCATTCCGTGCGTTTCCATATACGTCATTTCACCGTGATGACCTGCAGCCAACCAGGCGGAAAGACCTGCTTCATATTGGGAAAGATCTACGTCGGTGATACGCACTTCAGAAAATCCCAATTCTTTTCCCCAAGCTTTAATGCTTATTGCCAGAGCTGGAAGGTTGTCGTAGTTAGTCATCAGGAGTCAGGGATTAGGGATGAGGGATTAGTACGATATCATCACGCCTGCCATATTTTTTTGCTCAACTATTAAATGAATAGTTGAAAATTTTGTTTACACTGTCGGGTGATCAGCCATTTCATACCTAATCCTTAATGACTAATCTTTATTCATTGCCCAACGCAGCGGCAACCGATGCTCTTGGACGTTGTCTGGCACGTCAGCTTGTTCCTGGATTAGTTATTTATTTACATGGTGATTTAGGCGCCGGTAAAACAGCGCTCACACGTGCATTAATACATGCCGCCGGCTATGCCGGTCACGTAAAAAGTCCCACATACACCTTAGCTGAACCATATGACGTGTTTTTAGTTAATCAGAAAGTGATGATAATGCACTTTGATTTATATCGTATGGCTAGTCCAGACGAATTTCTTGAAGCTGGCTTTAGAGAAGTATTTAATCAGTCCACAATCTGTATAGTGGAATGGCCTGAACATGGTGAAAATATTTTGCCACCACCCGATTTAGACATATTTTTAACCGTTGCAGGAACAGGCCGCCATGTAGAATTACAGGCGTTATCCGATAAAGGAAATGCATGCCTCAGTCAACTCAACTTCAACTCAACTTTGCTCCCAATTTGTGAAACTCAGAAAAAAAGATAAAAACTCCCGCCGCATTTTTTTACAAAGTGGCGCAACGCTTTGGCTATCCGTTTTGATTCCAAAACTTTCCTACGCTGCACAAATTTTGGCTGTACGAGTTTGGCCGGCGGATGAATATACACGTGTTACTTTGGAAGGGGATGTTGAATTAAAAGCGACGCAGTTTTTAATGAAAGACCCGCTGCGTATGGTGGTGGATGTGGAAGGCCTGGAATTAAATTCGACCTTGAAAGAAATCATCGCAAAAATTCAACCGAATGATCCATATATCAAGCAAGTCAGAGTCGGGCAAAATCGCCCAGATGTGGTGCGTTTAGTTTTTGACCTTAAGGAAGAAATTAATCCGCAGGTATTTACATTAAAGCCAGTCGCTGAATATAAACATCGTCTGGTGTTTGATTTATATCCGGTCAAACCAGTGGACCCTATTGCGGCGCTAATTGAAAAAGGGAAGTGGATGCAAGATCAGCCAGTTGCTCAATTGGATGAGGGACTGCAACAGCCACTGCAAAAAAATCTACCTCGACCTTCGGAGATGCCGCAACCCAAATTAAATCCGAATCCTGAACAACCTTTGCAACCAGCGCCTGAGTTAAAAAATCCGCCCCCCCTTACACGTATGGTGACGATTGCAATCGATCCGGGTCACGGCGGTGAAGATCCTGGTGCAATCGGGCGCGGTGGCAGCCGTGAAAAAGATGTGGTGCTGGCGATTGCAAAACGCTTAAAAGCGAAGATTGAAATGCAACCCAATATGCGCGTACTGTTAACGCGCGATGCTGATTTTTTTGTTCCTCTGAACGCGCGCGTAGAAAAGGCACGCAAAGTGCAGGCCGATTTATTTTTGTCTATTCATGCCGACGCCTTTATTGAATCTTCTGCACGTGGCTCTTCGGTATTCGCATTGTCAGACAAAGGCGCAAGTTCAACCGCGGCGCGTTGGTTAGCTAAAAAAGAAAATGCAGCTGATCTGATCGGCGGCGTAAATATAAAAAATCATGATTTGCAACTCGCTAGTGTGTTGTTAGATCTTTCCACTTCCGCACAAATTAATGACAGTTTAAAACTGGGCGGAGCAATTTTAGGCGAAATTGGTGGCATCAGTCGCTTACATAAAAGTTCAGTGGAGCAAGCAGGATTTGCCGTGTTAAAAGCGCCCGATATTCCCAGTATATTGATTGAGACGGCTTTTATTTCTAATCCGGAAGAAGAGGCAAAGCTTACGGATGGGGATTATCAGGATCAACTGGCGGACGCGATTTTAAAAGGAATTAATCGGTATTTTGCTAAAAAACCTCCGTTGGCAAAAAATCGTCTGATTTGATGAGGTGAGGTTATGATCAAAAAAGTAGGCGCAACCATTATCAACGCCAAACATAAAGCAACTTGTCATTGTTGTGCGGTAGAACTGTTGCTTGATCTTCCTGATGGCATCGTTAATCCGCGAAATTGTAATTGCTCAATATGTCGCAGAAAAGGGGCTATTGTCGCTTCTGTTCCGTTGACGGGACTTACTATTGTAAAAGGCCAGGATGTGCTGACGTTGTATCAATTTAGTACGCAGACCGCGAAGCATTATTTTTGTTCTGTGTGCGGGATATATACGCATCACCAGCGGCGTTCAAATCCAAATGAATTGGTTACAACGTTGGATGTTTAGAAGGAGTCAACCCATTTGAAATACAGGATGATGTGCCGTTCTTTGACGGAGCACATCATCATCCTGCTGATCAGAAAAATTAGTTGGTGATTTTTGGCGGGTCTTTATCTGTAATCATATTGGCAGGCGGCTTGATAAAAAGCTCAGCTAACTTGTGATACAACGGCGTCGGACTGATAAATTTAGACATCCAACTTGCCACAACGGAAGCCGCCATTAAGGGCAATAACATTTCATGGCTATCCGTCATTTCCATGCAGATGATGAATGAAGTCACCGGAGCGCGGGTTACTCCTGATAAATACGACGCCATCACTAATAAAACAATTGCGCTGTGATCCGCCATGAAGGGCATTAAGGCGGCAAGGTTGTCGCCTAAACCGGCACCGACGGAAAGTGACGGAGCAAAAATGCCTCCTGGAATTCCGCATACCGAAGACAGTAGCGTCGCAGCCAACTTCGCAACACCGAAGTACCAGGGCAAGCTGGCTGTGTTTTCCAGCGACAATCGGGTCGGTAGATAACCTGCTCCATATATCAAGCCGTCCGTACTGACTCCGATGATGGCAATAATCAGTCCGCAAATGGCCGCAAAAAGTATGTATTTTTTTTGTACAAAAGCAGCAATACGCGGTGGCAGATTAAAGGTGGAATAAATAAATAAGCGGCTGAAAATCCCGCCACCTGCGCCACCGACCAGACCGCATAACAAGATGGCCAATATACTTCCATTCCAACTTAGGAAAGATTCGGTTGTACCAAAATAGGTATAGCTTCCCATGACAGATAATGAAATTAGTCCGGAACCAACTATCGTGACTACGGTGGGACTATTGGCCTTAAAAACGTGTTTTTTACTTAGTTCTTCAATGGCAAACATGATTCCGGCCAGCGGAGCGTTGAAGGCAGCGGCTATGCCGGCAGCGCCGCCAGCCAGAATTAAAACACGGCGTGATTCAACGCTTTGGAAAAAACGCCGGCCATAAAAGGAATGCATGATGGACGCACCGATTTGTATCGTTGGTCCTTCCCGTCCGATGGACGCGCCTAACCCAAGTCCGCCAAGTGTTAGAAGTGCTTTTCCGGCGGCAATACGCCATGACAGTAAGTACCCGACTGAAACATTGCTGGCCGCATCTGTGGCGGCAATGGTTTGAGGAATTCCACTCCCCATAGCGCCAGAAAAAAATCGGGCTCCAAGATAAGCTAATAATGCAAATCCGGCCGGCATAAATAATAACGGAGCGTATGGATGCAATTGAACTAAGCGAGCGTTGATGCTGCTCATATAGTCACTGCCAAACGCTAAACCAACGGCCATGAACCCGATTAAAATCGGGCCAATAACCCAAACTGACCAATGCTGCCAGAGTTCAAGCACATGTCGGAAAATTCGTTCAGCATAGTTAATTAATTTGGAGAGAATCTTGGGAAGGTGTCTGGAAGTCATTGATGATTACATGTATAGATGCGTCAGAATAAATCACTAGACTTCTTTCGGAACCTGCCCCAGTTCGAAATTATGAATAGCGGCTATAAGAGTAATGCGTAATCCATAGCGTTTTCTTCTGTTGCGATAGCGCTCGGCAATGATTCTGAAACGTTTGATG
>Ga0123337_10000993_pt1 | contig 40268 bp, 43 predicted proteins | sample frozenSSSSmetaG_FD_89792 | JGI IMG/M metagenome (GOLD analysis project Ga0123337, IMG submission 89792) | Glacier valley bacterial and archeal communities from Borup Fiord, Nunavut, Canada, to study Microbial Dark Matter (Phase II) -... | ecosystem: Environmental > Aquatic > Freshwater > Ice >... | reverse complement strand
GGGGTGGGGGGGGGGGGGTGGGGGGGGTGGGGGGGGGGGGGGGGGGGGGGGGGGGGCATTTGGGAGGGGGTGATTTGATATATGATGTAAGAGAGGTACTGTGTATACTGTACTGTACTGTGCTGTACGTTTGGGGGCGAGAGAAGGAGGAAAGCGGTGTATGATGGATGGTGGAAATGGAGCAGGTAGGGCGGGAGGGAGGGGGGGATGGGGATGCGGGTGACGCAGGATTAGCGATTAGCGCTGAGATCCCTCCCCTCCTCCTTCTTGCTTGACGCTGGCTGGATGGGCCTTTCTGCAGACTACTTCGTAGACTACATTGTATGTACGATGGCGAGGGCATGATGGTCGTGTTGATTGAGTAAGGTAGATAGAGAGGATGGTTGGGGGGAGGAGAGGGAGATATATAAGATTATAAGATATATAAAAATAATAAAATATATGAAATATAATCACAGCACGGAGACAAGTACAGTCAGTACATGTCTAGGTACCCCACCGAATTGTTGCTCAAGGTTCAAGGCTCAAGGCAGCAAAGATCATCATCCGCTCAGCCCTCTTTCTCTGTGCATGGAAGCATTGCAACAGTAAGTAAGTACCTGGTTGCTGTCTGCCTCTCTGCCTAGCCCTCTGCAGAATATCCAATTTGAATTCTTCAATTCTTCAATTCTTCAATTCTTCAAAAATAAGAGAATATTAGACAATATTAGACAATACTAGAGAACATCCCCTGCGTCCATCTGTTGTTCATCGTCTTCGTTGAAGATTCGATTCGCGTTGGCCGAGAAGGCTGTGGGATTTGAAATCGCATTCCAGTACCTCGACATCTAAAACGAAATTCGAACGCCTCAGGAGATCCCTTTGCACCTGCAATCTTTCTCTCCACATCCACAACAATTGAGCGTCACGCCTCGCCCTCGCCCTCGGAGCCAACAGATCCACAGCGACAGCTCTATCGCCGACTCCGGTGAATATATCAAAAGTCGATTTTTTGGCAGTTGATCGCTCGTGTCATTACATTGTATTATATTAAATCACAGACGTGTTGTACGCGGCTACCACGTCGAGCTCAATCGCCGTGCATTTCTCGTGTTGTCTGTTGTCTGTTGTCGAGTAGCAGCAACAGTAGTAGCGCTAGAGAGTACCCAAGTCAAAGTTCTGCTCCTCAAATCTGAACCTCGCGACATCTCCACCCTCAGACAGAAACATACCCAAACGTCCACGAACGAGGATTCCCCACGATTGTCGCAAAACGTGCCTGACTCTTTCCCCTCGCGAGAAGTCGAACATCCATCTTCCATCAAGCTATTGCACGACACTCGACCCTCGACAATCCCGTCCTATCCCGCGTGATCCGTGACTGACGCACTTCACTTTACTTCACTCTACTGGCGACAGGCAGACTCTCTGCCCTTCAACAACAACTCCCGCATCATCAAAGGCTGCCCATTCTACAGCGCCACAACCAGCAACAACAACAACAGCAGCAGCAGCATCATCATCATCATCAGCAGCAGCAGCAGCACCTGCAGCAGGAGGCTCTAGGCTTCTCGTTGCCTCTCTTTATCGAGGCCAACTCACTGACGGTAAGTGTGCTCTTGACTCTTTGTGGCCGACTACTGTCAACAAACCCCAAATTGACCTCCAGTCAGCCACAAGGCCCTGTCCATCACTTCATCCTCACAGACTAACGGGCGACCACACATGCTAGATCATCAAGTGAGTTACAGTCCTCTCACCAGGCGAAACACGATATAAAGAGTATCGACCCTCCGAAAATCCCATACTGCGAACACACATCTCCCACCCCCGCTCCATCCCGCCTCCTCAGAGAGGACAGACGCTATGGCGGACCAGAACGAGGCGGACCTTGATTCCATCATTGATCGCCTGTTGGAAGTGCGAGGAAGCAGACCGGGCAAGCAGGTCCAGCTGTTGGAGGCTGAGATCCGCTACTTGTGCACAAAAGCCCGCGAGATCTTCATCTCTCAACCAATCCTTCTAGAGCTCGAGGCTCCCATCAAGGTGTGTAATCTAGATCTACTCGCTACGGGCCTACGACATGGACTCTGTCGATATCTCCTGCTGACCTATGCTTCCACAGATCTGTGGTGATATCCACGGACAATATTACGATCTTCTGAGACTTTTCGAGTATGGCGGATTCCCACCGGAAGCGAACTATCTTTTCCTAGGCGACTACGTCGACAGAGGAAAGCAGTCGCTCGAGACCATCTGCCTTCTGCTGGCATACAAGATCAAATACCCAGAAAACTTCTTCATCCTCCGTGGTAACCACGAATGCGCCTCCATCAACCGCATCTACGGATTCTACGATGAGTGCAAGCGGAGATACAACATTAAGCTGTGGAAGACCTTTACTGACTGCTTCAACTGCCTGCCCATCGCAGCCATCATTGACGAGAAGATCTTCACAATGCACGGAGGTCTCAGCCCAGATTTGAACTCCATGGAGCAGATCCGCCGCGTCATGCGCCCCACCGACGTAAGTTCCCCCCCGCATTTCTTACTTGCCTGCCATGGTTGCCGCCGATGGAGGGCGCGAGCTTTTGCTGAATACCTCTGTAGATCCCCGACTGCGGCCTCCTCTGCGATCTGCTCTGGTCCGATCCGGACAAGGATATCACCGGATGGTCTGAGAACGACCGCGGTGTCTCTTTTACATTCGGTCCCGACGTCGTTTCTAGGTTCCTCCAAAAGCACGATATGGACTTGATCTGCCGAGCTCATCAGGTCGTCGAAGACGGGTACGAGTTCTTCTCGAAGCGGCAGTTGGTGACGCTGTTCAGTGCGCCGAACTACTGTGGAGAGTTCGACAATGCCGGTGCGATGATGAGCGTCGACGAGAGCTTGTTATGTTCATTCCAGGTAAGCTATACTCGCCTCTCCTCGGATGCCAATTCTTGCCATGGGAACCAAGTCACTAATCTCTCGTCCTCTGCAGATTTTGAAACCAGCGGAGAAAAAACAAAAGTACGTTTATGGCGGCCTAGGCGCGAGCAGGCCTGTCACTCCTCCGCGGAAGCAAAAGAAATAAAAGAGCAATTACGAACTTCCTCGTGTATAGCAGGTTCGGACGCAGATAATTATTCGACAACAATAACGATCCATCCATCAATCATCATCTTTTTTTTCCCTCATCGAAACGCTTTTGCCGCCCCTCCCCAAGACAACGAACCTCTCTCGACGACCTCTCTTCCCACATCCCCGTCTCACAGACTCGCCTGCTTTCTTTCCACCTTTCTCCCCAACCTCTTCGCCAAATTCCGCATCTCGGCAGAACACCTCTCGACGACGATCCCCAAAACATACACTATTTGCGCTGCGCTATCGATACTTTTCCTTTTTTCCGGCTGAGTGACGGGAGTTTTCAGATCCGCAATTTTTTTTCCTTCTCCTTCTCTCGACCTCTTCCCGCACCAGCCGATTTTCTTCCTCTTGAACGAAACGGGGCTGGCTGGAAGATCCCTCGCGATTCTCGTCTCAGACGATATAGATAAGGGGTGGGGGTTCGGCTCATTCATCGATCGATCAATCAATCAACGAACTACCCTGCCTTGTTTTGCAATTACGGCTGGTGCGGGAAAGATGGGAGGGACGGGAGGATGTGATTTTGTGCATATGGATCTCTTTTTACGACGCTGGAGGGGGGCGAGGGGTGTGCGTGTGCATGGCTTCTTTTGGTCTGGGCGGGTATTTTACACCATCTGAGCTCCCTGGCACTCTTCCTCTTTCTCTCCCTCTCTCTCTCTCGCGATAGACTCTCAATTGACGCAAACTTTGGTGGTTCCCTTCCCTCGGAGGGGATGGGGCGCAGAGATGGAGGTGGGCGGAGAAAATTCAGTGCGGCATCGCTTGCTTGCTTGCTGGCATCGGGAATGGGTTCTGGGATCGGGATTTGGGATTTGGGATTGGGATTGGGATTGGGGTTGTGTTTGGGGGGGGGGGATCAATGTTCCGCACGCGAGCTATGATTGTATCAAGAATGTGTGTCTGTGTCTGTGCGTGTGGGTGTGGTCTGGTGTTGTGCTGTTTTTGTAGTTGCGTACCAATCCGTCACGTCTGTTCGTCTGTCTGTCTGTCCGTCGTGCCCTCGTGTGTGTGCATGTGTGTGATGTTAAACCGCTGGCTTGCTGCCTTGCTTGCTTGCTTGGTGACTTTGTGGGGAGGGAAAAAAAGGGGATGGGATGGGACACGTTGAAATGGTGATGCTTGATTTTTTCCTACTCCTACTCCATCCATCCATCCATCCTTCACCCATCTTCATCTTCATCTTCATCGGAATCTCAACCTCGTCACCGAAACCGAACCCGAACCCGAAATCAAGACAAGCCCTACACAACAGAACCTTCGTTATTCGATAAACCTCGTCGAAGAAACTCACTTCCTACTCCTCCTCCCTCCTCCTCCCTCCTCCGACTATTTATTCGCCGCCGCTGCCACTCCAACCCCAACCATTCCCATTCCCATCCGCACCCCCCCAACGCTCTTTTCCCAAACTATAATACAGCCGTCTAAGTATATTTATCCCCCCCCCTTCCTCTCCCCAAACCTGCACCCCTAGCGAGAAAACGCCAGAGCATCACCACTTTGTCAACCCACGCCGCTACACCTATCCCCTCCTATCCACCCGCCACCCCCCTCCCCTTCAAATCAACCTCGAGAACCACATCCCCCTCTCCCCTAAGATGAACAACAACACTAATCCCCTCGTTCTCCCCACCCCCCTCCCCCTTCCGCTCTCCCCCACCACCCAGCCGCCCAGTCGACCTCATCCCCCCTCCCAGCACGACCCTCACACTCAGCCCCCTCCCCCTCCCCGTCGCACACGCACGAGTCCTCCCAGCCTCCTCCACCTGCTCCGCCGCAGTGACAGCCGTGGCGTCCGTCGCCTCGCCGGACCCAGGAGACGGCGCGTCGCTCCTCCTCCTCCTCTCAAGCTCTCCGAATACCGCCGAGGATCTGCCGCCCATGCGCGCCGCGACGTCGACTCCCGTCCCGCCACCACCTCCCCCCACCACACCTCCGGACGCCCCCTCTCTCGTCCGCTCAGCCTCCATGCGCTCCAGCTTTGCACCCGTCGCTCGTCCCACATCACCCCTCTTCCCCCCATCCGCCGCTTGCACAACCGCGCCGAGCGGCTCCATAACCTTCCTCGTCCTCGCCAGCTGTCCCAGATCACCCAGAGACCTAGCTATCTCCTCCTCCGCCCCAAGCAGGCTCATCCACTTCGGACTCACCATCTTCCTCTTCGGCGCCGGACTCAGCACCTCGGGCAGGCTGGCCGCGCGCTCCGTCTCGCGCTTGTGCCGAGCCGGGTCGCCGGAGGGTTGGGGATGGCTGGGACGAACAGCCTGAGCGAGGCGGTGCGGACCGTGCGAGGAGTTCCCACGGCGCTGGCTTTCGCCGGACAGGCGTGAGCTGGCATGGCCGTCTATGTCGTCGGTGTCGGTGTGCCCGCTGCGATGGTAGCCGTGGCACTGGGTGGATTCTGCCGAGCGGGAGATGTGGTGGGGATGTGCTGGCGAGTGATGAATGAGGGAATGATACGAAGATGATGGACTTGTAGAACGCTTATTGGGCATGAGATGCACGAGCTCTGGACTGGGAGGTGGCGGCGGGATGTGGTGCGCTGGAATTAAATACGACGATTGCTCATGGCGAGCCTGAGTGGATTGATGAGCACGATCCTGGTATTCACGATGCGAGTGGACAGACGGGGACGGATGGCCATGTCCTGATTGAACGGTTTGCATATAAGGCGATGGCTCATACATCGCTTGCTTCCAGAGAACTGAGAATTTAAGTTCGTCCGCCCCTTCATCATAACTATGCAGGGGTATTGGCGTATCAACGTGTATCTCAGCCGTTGGATGGGCATGATCACTTTCACTCAACTCGAACTTGATCTTTTCCGTGTGCGTGGTAGGCATCAGAGGGGATACCCTCCTGAGCCCATTTGAGACACTATGATGAGGTGTCGGTACCCTATCCGCAACTTTGCTTTCCCTTCTGTTCGAAGTACCGGAAAGGGTATGATGATACGGAAGATGTCGTGTCACAGTAGCTCTACAGTTCGGACTATCGCATCCCACGGTGGCATCGCTTTCCCATGAAACACTCTGACGATCCGCACGATATCCGGCATGCGAAGCTCTACAGCCCGGATCATCGCATCCCCAGTATGCGGCATTGCTATCGACGTTGTCCTCAATGGCTTTGCTTCCTTCATACAATTGCCTGCGAGGCAGATCATGGCGATACTGGATGTGTTCTGGACTGGAATGGCTGCGGTGCCCATATTTGCTGCCATCACCGCGATGACCCGTGACCTGGACTACTTTCGTCACTTGGGGGACGGGCTTATGAGCAGATGACAACCGATCTGCTATGACAAATGGAGAGTCCTTGACCATGCTGTGCTTTTTGGGCGAAGTAACTCGAACTAAAGGCAGTGGCGACGGTAGTGAAGACGGCGCATCGAGGGCATCAATGTTAGGAAGACTAGAAGACACCGCTGGAGTTGACTCCTGAAGTGGTTGAGGAAGGATACTCGGAACCTCATTTAAAATTGCCGCAGCCTGCGTGAACGGAGCAATAACGGATGACTTCGTGTGAATTGCTGCTGGCTCAGCGATAGGAACAAGTATGGGAAGTTCCTTTAAAATTGATGATGGATCAGCGGCCGGAATAAGCAGAGGAGATTGCTTCGAAGTTGGTGACCGCCGCAATGAGATCCTGCTTGCGGGGGCTGCGACAAGTGATCTCTCCATACAATTTTCTTGTTCGTACTCGCTCGGGGTATAAACTTCTCCTTCGGCCCTAGGATCCTCCATTTTGTCATCCGTCTCTTCCAAATCGTCTTCATCCTCGAAAATGTCAAATTCCTGCCTGCCATCGCTCTTTTTATCCGAGCCCATAGCTGGGTCCATTTCCTCACATTCGGCACACAAGCGATGCCCACAACAAGAACATCTGTCGATATCTCCGTTGATCCATCGGCAGATATGGCAGCACTTTCTCTTCCCGGCCGAAGATTGTCTCGGAGCTGCATCGAATTCCGATTCTTTCGCAGAGAAGAAATCTGCTGGTTCTTCAATCCCATAAAATGCGTACATCTGTTGAAAACTGAGAACATGTCCTGTTGAGGTGGTGGTGTCAGAATGTCTTGCAGAATCTTCAGAGTCGGGAGGGCCCAGGGCCGCCTTTCGAATCCATTCATCGATGATCTGAGTAGAAGACACTGAAAGATTCGATATGTCGGTGTGTTGACTCGAGCGTATAGGCCTACACTGTAGAGCAGAGGACGTGGCTGCCGGCGAATGTTTTGTTGGACTCAACGTTGTGATAGAACCCACCAGGGCTTCTCGAGCATGTTGACTGTACTCCCTAGCCCTGGCTTTAACCACAGTCAATATCTTGACTGTCCTCTTTGGCATTATGTCTTCTTGGGGGGTTTCCCCTGAACGATCGCCATGTCCAAACATGTCTGGAACGTCCTTATCCTTCTCTCCAAATCCCTTATCCTCATCTCTATCCCCGCGGCTGTCATCATGCTTGAGCCTCCCTTTGTCCGACTCCAGAAACGAGTGTCCTTTCTCTTCCGAAGGCTCTTCATGAAGCTGTCCATTCCGGTAGGCCGGATCTGCAAACTTCGCACTGGTTGGTGGACCAAAGAAAGCTCGAATATCTTGAGAGCCGTGTCTAGCGGTCAACGAGTGATCGGTTCCTGACGGACGAGGCAAACAAGGTGGTGAGGAGCTGAGAGATTGTAGATATAATATTCGTGACGCAACAGTGCCAGTAGGGACGCTGATAGTAGGACGAGCGGAGCCGCGAGAGAGCTTGCTGTAGGGAGTTGTTAAAGGAGAAACGTTCGTAGAAGTGTCGTGAGTGGTCAACCGATTGGGGTTTTGGCGAGCCCGAGATAGGCTCATTGTTGGGACGGAGATGCTGAGATCAGTATTCAAAACTCATAGTTTGTCTTGCCGGTGTTGGAGGTCGTGGCATGGAAGGCTGTCTTCAGAGGGCTCTGTGCATCAACACAAACAGACGGTCATTGGAGACAGATAGATCCAAGCCAGGAGCTCACGATGTCGTAACAAGGAATAAAAGAAATGAAGGTTCAAACGAGTGAGAAAGTAAGACTACGATAATCGGCTGCAATGTAATAGACAGACGACTAGTTTATAATTGCAAATGCAAATACGATGTAACCAAAAGCTGAGGTTGAACTTACTTGATGAGGGACCGGAAACAGGAGAACGTGGAAGGCTCGACCCTCATGATTTCCCGACAAATATCACTGTAACAGCAACCCGAGTTGATGAGAGCTTTCCGGTAACTTGGACACTGGCCCGAGATAGGAGGAATTGATGAGAACGCGGATCATAAGAATCGTGCCGGGCGAAAGAAAGTAACAGGGACACACCATCATTGCGAGATCCTTCAATGAACACGTATAAAAAGGACGGTAGATATATGTATCCTTCACGAATCCTCTTGCACATGAAGTAGTCTCAAACGCTCTTTTTGATATACACGGTACGGTCTTAATACAACTTTCCCATCTCTACCAACCCCTCATCATCAGCTCCAAATCTATTTAAGGGCGGCTTGCAAGCTCTCCAAAACCTATCTCAAATTAGCCATGGCCTCCTTTCCCATTTCCGTGAATCTCAGCAATATCTCACCTCGAGCTCAATGTGGGCCTCAGCGATGTCCTGTGCACTTCCACCTCCAGCCGCAATCTTCTGCGCCTCACCAATCTGTGCACGAACAGCATCGATGCTGAAGTTCTCGAGCGGGAAGCCCTCGACGGCGTTGATGCTGAGGACGGAGCCTGGGTTGATGACGGCGAAGCCGCCGGAGAGGAAGAACTGCTTGCTGCCGCCGCTCTCCTCAACAACCTCGATCAATCCCGGCTTGAGCTGCTCAATGGACGCGACGTGGTTGGCGAGGATACCCATCTCTCCGGACTCGGCAGAGATGTTGACCTGGACGACGTCCTGGGAGCTGTAGATCTTCTGCAGGACACATCTATATCAGCCGTTTATCCTCTCAACTCTCGTACGTGCATCTCCGCAACATCCTCCTCGGCTCCACGTATGAATGACCCAACCAGGCGCGCCCCAGCCACTGCGTCCTCCCACCACTTCCATGGCCGCTCAACAGCCTCCCCCCTGTGATATCTCGACGTGTACGTACCTGGTGAGGAAGGTTCAAGCTCAGCTTGATCTGCAATCCCGTCCGTTAGCCCATCGCCCGTGTCATGCAAAACTTCCGGGCCTCAACCGACCTTATCCGAGACGGCTTCGGCGTAGCCTCTGCGCTGGAGCGGCGCCTTGACGGCAGAGGAGCGGACGCGCAGGGCCGCGCGAGCAATGCGGAGGGAGTTCATGATGCGTGGAGGTGTCAATTGAGGATTCGACGTGCTTGAAGGCTCGGAGCTATGCGGTTTGATAGATCATGTTCGGATAGCTCGCTTATTGAATGGAAGGCTTGGCGTAGGTGATTGAGTGTCACATGACCCTGAGGGGGTAGTAGATTGAATTTGGCTGATATGCTGATATCAGAATTCTGAAAGCTATTTAAAGAAAGTGTCTTCAATCATAGAAGTGATGCTGAACGAAATTCGAAGATTTCAATTGTTGAAGTCCACGTGATATGCACATGGGGCTGGCTGCCTCCATAACGAGGCTGTCATGGCGAGGCTGCCAAAGCGAGGCTGTCAGAAAGGCCTGAAAAATGCGGCTACAATAATGTGGCAAAGTGTCGGCCTCTCGTCGCCCGTACCCACCTCAATCGACGGCTACCGGTCACCGTAACCAAGCTTTTCTGACCGCAAGCAATGACGAAAGCCTGGCCGATATCCGTGCTTCCAAGGCTGTTGTGGAAGCGAAATTGCCGACTCTTCCTTAAACCGCCGATGCAGAACGATTCGCTGCGAAAAATGCCTCAAGCACAGAAACGGGGTCCAATCTTCGCTCCTGGGATACCAGGCACACTGGCAGCTGTTGGTCGTTGGCCCGTTTTCTACCCCGTATACGGGAGATGGTATGTATGTTATGTATGTACACAGTAGTAGACGTCGATCACAGATTCATTGATATATACTTCCGAATCGGGCATAAGGAGCCGGTGCGCATTGCATTAGCAACGAGCTCCTTCGAGAGCATAACGCGTACGCCGCGGAGACAGCGAGGATGATAATGATATACTGATGGAGACGGTGTTAGTAAACAAATTGGATGTTGCACAACTCGAGCTTGTGCGATCAAGTCGTGCTGCGGTGGAACGAGATACAGAAACCGAAATGCCCCTTGGTGTGGAGTACAACGGAACGGATATTCGCAATATCTTGAGACGCTGTCAAGTTATATCCAGATGCATGCTCATCTTGGCACATATTCATATATTCTCGTTCGTTGTCGCCAGTACGACGCGAACTGAATGTTTAATGTTTACCCCGAGAAGTCGTGATAGTATTCAGCTCTCAGGTGATGAGCATGAGCACGCACATACCGTATGTACTCCGTCCTTGTTCAAGATATCACGAAGCGCTGTTGCCGCACCTGGCGATATCGAAGTAGTGCAACACCCCTGTGTGGCATGGACGCCACTATCGCAATCCCCTAGAACAACGTTCTCCGCAATTTGTTGTGATTTAACCAGATGAACGATGTCTTGCAGCGTGGGGGCTCCATTTCTGATCGTTAGCGGCGAGCTTGCCAGTCTCACGTTCAGTATGGCGATATTCATTTCACTTTCTGATAATGGCCTACCTATTCATCCCATCCTATGCCCCCCAAGCATCGACCTCACTGCACCGCCGGACTGGCTGCATGAATTGCCTGTTCAAGCAAGACACACCACTACTTGTGTTGCGTGACCTACTTGTTGACTAAACCTTGGGAGATAAGTAGGTAGGTAGGCATGTATCTGTGGAGGTGCTATCTCCTTGAAACTGAAAGGCGGTCAAATCCAAATAGGAGCCGACGAGACATCAGATGCGGTGAAGAGCTGCGGTTTGCGAACGCGTTCTATGGTGATCGATCTTGCCGATCTCCATCCAGGTGATGAATTGGCATTGTGAAACAGATCGCCCGTGAGTCCGAGTGAGCTTTGCGTACGGAGGAGTACAAGCATCCATACCTAGGTATTCGGTGATTTGATACCCCACACTCGAGCTCCACTTGTAATCTTCGTTGGCGGCTTTAGTGTGTATGTACATACAGTACGATGTACATGTATGTATGCATCGCTCGATGGCTGCATGGCCCTTCGTGTTGAATCCCAGCCTCTGACCTGTGTACATACCTACCTATGCATTTCTAGGTGGTGTCGTGTGTTTCTGTCTTATTTGCTGCATGTCTCGGCCGCTTGCACGAACGCTGAGGTTGATGACATCGGCGACGCACGTTCCATTCCTTGGAACAGCCACGAGTCACGTTGCATCCGTAGAGAGTTACTTCTATGATGATACGATGCACAGGTCACAATTGTTGCTAGGACCCTTCAAACTGCGTTTCATTAGAGACGCTTTCGGTGATGCTCAGTACTTCGTAGTAGACAACAATAATGCCACAGCACATCAATGATCTCTTCTCTTGCACATAAAACCCAAGACAGACCAGCTATCCTGAGCATAAGGGATGAGGGACGAGGCAAGATTAATAAATCTGTTGAGCAATAACAAATGCCAATACATAGAAGACTATTGGATGACAAATCCCAAGCATTGACTATTGGATCAAGAAGGACAGAGTAGTGGAACGCTGTGCTATGAAAACAACGAGGCAGCTTCGGAAGTATCAAGTATCAACTAAATGAGAAAATAATACATACCTACAGTACAGAAGAGGAAGAGGTACTGTACCTACAGCAGACTACTCAGGAGAGTACAGCAACAACAACAATAATAATAACAACAACTGTCAATTTATGTACTCGGTATGTACATACATACATACCAAATAGTCTCTGGCATGAGATGAAAGATTGGAAGACCCAGCAGCTTTTCTTGTCCCGACTCCCGTCTTCGTGCCGTCCGAGCCCTATACTTCTATGTTTAGGTAAGAGAAGAGGAGGGGAGGTATGTACAGTAGGTACATGTCGAACCATACAAAACCGTTGTCAAGTCTCTGTACCTCTCATGGTCCCAAGGCCAAGGGCGACCAAGGCACCGTCGTATGCACCGTCGTATTAATGGTTGATGAGGGCTGTCCTATGTCGTATTTGCTTTAGTCAGCCTTCGAGAAACGAGAAAATGAGTAGTGAAGGAGAGAAGGAGAAAAGGAGGAACCGAGTAAGAACCGCGCACTTGTCCGCAGAAAACCCAGGCACTAAAAAAGTGTAGACTACAACATTTTAGTAGTGCCACCCACAGTGCCACCCACCACCCTGACCACTGACCACCACCACCCACACACTCCAGCTCCCACTCCCACTCCCCAACTCCCGCCCGCTCACTCCAACAAAGAGGCAATAATGCTCTTTAACCCTCAACCTTCCCACAACTCCTCAAACTCCACTTCGCTCTTGTCGACTTCCCACTTCATCTATTGCTCTTCGCATAATAATATATCACCACTATATCATATCCTGGTGACATCGAACATACTTCTTCCTGCTTGTCAGGCTTGCATCCTTCATATAGCAGCTCAGCCTGCTCGCCGTTTAGACATACCCCCAGCATCCTTCATCGAGGCGCAGGGTACACCAGACGCCACTTGGCGATCATCATAGGTCATCTTGCACGGGGGATCGCCTTGACCACGACTCTTCTCGGAACAAATCTGCGAAAGCCAGAAACACTTACTTCCAGGCAGACTCGACTTATACCTGCGACCTTCACTTCCGAATCCATTCTGGATCAATAATCCCATCGTCACCATGTCGAGAAATCTATTATAGCAATACGGTCCTTAGGGACGCCCTGGATATCGTATCCTCGAGAACGAGCTCAAGCCATACAATACAATCAGAGGCCAGATCCAAAGTACAATCAATCGTCTTCATAGATTGCCTCCGTGACCGCCAGCGTTCAGTACAATTATACGTCGGCAGACGTGTTTGACGTCTCAATTCGTCTCTGAGAATACAGAGTAACTTCCTGCTCGGAACGATCGAATATCATATCCGCATAATAATCCTCGAATTTCAAATCCACCTCCTCAAGTCGACTCAATATTATCACTTTTCAAAATGCCGAAGGAAACCGCTCAAAGACGTCTCATGGACGAGCAAGATCTGATCCGATGGCGGGAAGCAACCATGACTGCTCTTCCTGACAAGGAGAGAGTACATGCCGCCTCGGATGCCTCTGACCACTCTGATCATATTTCTTTTGCACGCCAGACACTCACAGACTTTCACAAATCCACTATCCAATTGCCGAAGGACCGCAAGCACTCCCTTTTGACAAAAGCTTTACAACCAAGCCATGAAGAAGATGGCAATCCGCAAATATATGTGGCTACAGATATGGCCCGCCATCGTTCGACGAGAAGCAATACGAGCACGGCATCGACAGCAGAACTCACGAGTGACGGAGGTCTGACTAGCCCTGATCGCGCAAGCACACCAAGCCCGCCATTTCCGACTGCCACGTACATGAGCTTCGTCCCATATACGTTAGGTCCGAAACTATCTCAAGCTGCCTTTGCTCGGACGCAACAGGCCAAAAACTCTGTGACCCAGCAGCAACCGGAAGCACCTCCTATGCCGAAGCCAGATCCCGCTGTTGAGGCGCTGGTAAAGAAGAGATGCGTCTCATTTGCTTGCGGTGGGCAGAGACCAAAGGAGGTTGTCAAACCTACATCTACTGTCAACGTCGAAAACAACAATGGCCCAAGTTCTACTATCTCACCACCTAAGCGCACCATAAAATTTGCTTGCCAGGCACCGAAACCAGAAAGACAAGGTGTTACGCTTCCTCAGCCACCCAAGGTGCCTCAACCGACCGTCGTTCCTGCATCTCCACCAAAGCCGGTGGAGCGACAAAATACCCGATCTCCATCCATGACAAGAAAGCTTCGGCCTCCACCCTCACCTCAGTCCAAAAGTCACCGAGACTCGACTTCTACCGTCCGTAGGGCTTCTCAAAGCCCAGCTGCTTTCAGAAGCCGAAAGCCAAAATATATTGTTGCCGATGAGGAGGCACTGGAGTCATCCGAAGCGACGCGCTTCCACGAGTTCGCCAGTGATGAGCCACAGGAAGATGACTGGATCCGCAAGGACGCTTCTTACACCAAGACAAAGCTGACAATCAACGATACTCTTAAGAAGGAGAATGCTATCCGACAACTTGGCAAGGAGGCTGAAGAAGAAGCTCTTGAGGACGAGGATGATGACTCGGATGAAGGCAATGATGACTCGGATGACGAGGACGAGGACATCGAAGACGACGATGACAATACCGTCGATGGATCTGATGTGGACTTGGATGCGTCTGATGGAAATGAAACCGATAATGAGGCAGGCTTTGCAGATTCAGATGATGAGAGTGATCCAACTGGCGAATATCAGTTTTGGACACCTAGAAAATCCCTCATCGCGAATTCTGGAGAAGTCAATATTTTCAGATCTTCTTCACGGCGAGCATCGGAATCCTCCATCGATTCTCTGAGCCACATGAGTCCCATAATGGAAGCGAAGGGTGTCAGATCTGGAAGGATGAAGCCATCTCGCAAGATCAGAATCCGTCCTGGCACACCAGATCTTCCTGACAGCACCGATTTCGTCTGTGGCACCCTCGATGAGGATCGGCCACTCGAAGATGCCTATGTCTCCTGCATGGAAGCCCGCAGGCGTGAGAAGCATCATATCATTCCTCAGGATATAGACCCGAGCTTTCCTACTTCTGAACCAGAAGATGAGGAGGACGAGACTGATGAAGTGGAGCAAACTCATGATAGCGATGAAGAAGTATGGTTTCATGGCAAGTTTGAGGATTCCGATTCCGAAACTCGTCGCCATAGACGCCGCAAGTCTCCGAAGCAATCACCAAAGCGTCTACATTCCCCACCGCCGCCAACGAAGCATCGCTCGCCACCTGCAACTACTCGTTACAGATCGCCACCGCCTCGCCCCAAGCATGCTCGATCTCCTCCACCAACTCGTATAATCTACTCTCCACCTACATCACCCGCTAATCTCCGCGACGCTGTGATCTTTGCGCCTCTGGGCAACCGTCCTGGTCTTACGCACACGAAGTCCCTGCCACGCCGTCCTAACGGGTTCTCCCAACAATACCGCGCAGCTCGCTTGGCAGCCGCCAATATGATTGACGACAATGATAACACTGATGGATACACTCGTGGCGCTATTGACATCGTGAAAGGTCTCGAACAGAAGAGGCAGCGTCGCAAGGACAAGTTCTTCTCCAAACTGTGCAATCGCGCAAGAAAAGGACAACAGGTGGAGCGCAGACCGCAGCCTGGCAAGGGCGCAGAAAGAATGAGGGAGCTGGGTCTCCAGATGGCCGGCAAGACAGCCGCCGACTACAAGAATGGCAAGGCGGAGTACGTCCTCTCGGTTTAAAGGGACGGCTCGCAGTCACCATGCATACGTGTGTGGGTGCCGTTAATACAACAATTACATAGATAACCTTCGACTTCAACATTTTTTACACATCGACGATGTAAATACTTTTACTACTACTACAACATCATTGACCAGCCACATGGTGCTTGGAAGTGTTTGTATATATCCACCTTCGTTTCGACATGCACACCTGTGCAAGGACATAGACCGTCCAGCGTCACGGTCCGGAACTTTTTCCTATTAGCGTTTTTCCTATTTCATACTTGTCGGGGAGGGAGGCGGCCTGCTCTCAGACTGGGTCGTCAGAGCATAGATTGCGAGGGCGGGATACTTGGCATAGCGAGCGTGGGAGGGAGGCACGGAACTCTGCATTGTGGCATATGGCATGGCATGGAGGGAGGGACGGAGGGGTTGTGATCTCCGGGAGGTTGGGACGGCATGCATGCAAGCAACAGATTGTTAGATGGTGTGAATATATGCGTGTTGCCTGCGCTGTATGTATGCTGTGCTTCGGATTGTGAGTGGATGAAGTGAGTGGCATTGTCGGGGACTGAAACGTGTCTCTTGAATATAATTCGTTCTTGTCTGTTGCTATGCTACGTCTTTCGGTTCCATCTCTAGCTGTCATTCTGTTGATCCTTCAGCTCGCTGAAGTTTTCTCCTTCCAAGAAGCTGCTGTCATTGCTCTTGCCTCTGGCTCTGCCAGGTCCTTCAGGTTCCATATCCAGCCATCCTTCTGCTAACGTCTTAAACCCACTGATCTATTTTCTACAAGCTGCCGTCTTCGGTGAAGCCCTGCATATCTGAAAGAAGGCGGGCACTGCCGGTCTCTTAGACAGTTGTGGTTGTGATGGATTTCTGAGGCTGAAGAAGACGGGACTTCAGGCTGGAGGGGATGTGGGAGACGCTAATACCCCGCATGTGGTCCGTGCTGGTTCGCAGCAACAGCGAGCTTGGGCAACACCTTTGTGGATGAACTACGAGCTCATCATTCATGTACCACATATCAAATTGGTCAGAGAGTTTCGTATACTTGCTTCGTATAAGCCTATGAATCGAGCAATCGTAATGATACTTCAGGGCACATACTACTTTCTGTGATAGACAGCAATTCATTCCATGATTGTGCACCATTAAGCCTCAAGAGAGCATTCAGCATGCATTGGGCATTTCCACTGGCAGCTGTGGCAGCAGCGAGTTATGCAGGAGCTTCATCTCTAACTCCACCTGTTCTGCCACTCATTGTGCGTAATCCATATCTGAGCACCTGGCTTGGAAATGCCCGCGAACTGCCGTGGGAGCATTGGCCTATGTTCTGGACTGGCAACACGGTAGGTTGTTGTGCCTGCGCTCGAGTCTGTGGGTTTTCATTGACGGGTACAGGTTGGCCTCTCTATTATCGCAGCTGTTGCGGATACCGGAGTGGTATATCCGCTGCTGGGCAGATCACAGGATACTCTGTATGTTGTTATTGTGTGACTGAAAACGAGCAGTTACTGATGAGTGCTGCGCAGGGCGGATGTTTCCTATCCCACATACCTGGGTTCGAACTACGATGCGTCAACAACGAACCTGACATATTCCATACTGGGTGCAGGTGGAAGTGAAACCGTGCATGTTATTGTTTCCTTTATCTCACCAATCACACCAACCTCCACATTTCGACAATCCATTCCTGCTTCATACATCAAGATCTACGTAGAAGGCAGCTTCAATATATCAATATACATTGATATCAATGGAGATTGGGTCAGTGGCAGTCAGGACAGCAAAATCGAATGGGAGTTTGCCCAAGGCCAACTTCCAGATGACGGTGGATTGCTACCGCTGAAGACATGGAAGGTGAAGAGGTCGGAGGAGCTCCTCTTCACTGAGATAAATGATCGTGCTGAATGGGGTACTTTATACTTCACCGGACCTGCAGATGCAGGCCATGAATCTGGATTTTCCGCGAAAGTTCGAAATGACTTTAAAGATACAGGCCGACTGCGGAACGAGAATGATGTTCTTTTCAGGAACATCAACCAGGACGAGCCAGTCTTTGCCTTCTCGAAGGCCTTCCAACTGAAGAGTCCCTTCCATGGAGGCAATGGATCTTCTCAGGATAGTGTCTTATTTACTATCGCTCATGTTCAAGATCCTGTTGCTCAATTCGCATCAGGAAGAGGTCTCACGCTGATGCGGCCCTTATGGGCATCATGGTTCGGAACCACAGACGCTATGATCAGCTACCACTACCTGGATTTCTACAACGCCTTCAGCCTCGCCACCAACTACTCTGGACAGCTTGCTAAGGATGCACTCATGTCTGGCTCAACGGATTACAAAGATATCGTGGCTCTTTCTGCAAGGCAAGTTATGGGCGCTACAAGCTTCTCAGGAACGACCGAGAACCCTCTCCTTTTTCTCAAGGAGATCTCTTCCAATGGGGATTTCCAGACCGTTGATGTCATTTTCCCTGCCTTCCCTTTCTTCCTATACACAAATCCACAGTGGCTGGCATATCTGTTGGAACCGCTGCTTGAGCATCAGCTTAGTGGGCAGTATCCGAATAAATACAGTATGCATGATCTTGGTATCTTTCCCAATGGAACAGGATATCCAGATGGGCGAGATGAATATATGCCTGTGGAGGAGTGTGGGAATATGTTAATCATGGGATTGGCGCTCGTTAATACTCTGAAGTACCAAAGGGAGCCTGCAAGTCCGTGGTCGAGTTTTGGTGGGAGTGACGGCATTGATTCCGAATCTGAAGATGGTAGTGTCTTTCCATTGAGCTCAGAGCTGAAGGATTATGACAACACATGGGCAGTTCCTGTGGCCAACAGAGGCCAGGACGATGCTCAGAAGTGGCTGGGAAAGTCTCATGCACTCTGGAAGCAATGGACAGGATATCTCATTCGCGAGACCTTGCTTCCACACCATCAGCTGTCAACGGATGATTTCGCAGGCTGGCTTGCAAATCAGACGAATCTGGCTCTGAAAGGCATTATTGGTATAAGAGCAATGAGTGGCATCTCAGAAGTCCTCGGCTTGGCTGACGAGGCTGCACATTACTGCAATATCTCAGATATCTATATCGAGAAATGGGAAGAATATGGAATATCAAGAGATGGAACGCATGCGAAGGTCGCATATACCTGGTATGGATCGTGGACAACGCTATACAATCTTTTCGCAGACTCGCTGTTGTGTTTTCATCTGCCAGGTAACAGTGGCTCTCCTCCAGGCTCAAGAGATGGGGGACGACAAAAGCCTCTGGGAGAATTTACTACCAGAGAGACGAACAAGGCGGCTTTCATACCCGACAGAATCTACAAGATTCAAAGCGACTGGTACCACAACGTGCTTCAGCGCTATGGTCTTCCTCTTGACAGCCGCCATCTCTACACAAAGTCGGATTGGGAATTCTTCGCAGCTGCCGTGACAAGCAAACAAGTCCGAGGGGAAATCTTGCAGAGCATTGCATTATGGGTCAATGAAACGGTGACAGATCGCCCCCTCACGGATCTGTATGAGACAGAGGGGAAGGGGGAGTTTCCAGGAATCAACTTCTTTGCTAGACCGGTTGTGGGAGGGCATTTTGCATTTTTGGCGTTGGAGAGGGCTTGTGATGGGAAGGCGATGGACGGACTGGCGTTTTTGAATGAATGAAGGAAGGAAGGAAGGAAGCAGTGGGTTCTAAAAGTGCAAAGAAGTCATTGGAATTAATCATAGCTCCGGAGCTTTGATCGATCTTTGTTATGGTCGCCGTCATCTCTAGGTGGCATCGTTGGCGTCGGTGAGAGGTAAAGGGGTATGCTGAAGCAAAGAAAAGTTCTATCATCCATTGAGTTGACGAATAGCATTAGAGTATTAGCATTATTTATGGCAATAATATATATACACATATTCGCCGCCAGTAGTTGTGCATGAATCATGATCGAGAAGGAGAAATCCTGTGAGCATTGCGTGGCTTTTGGAATTCTGCGAAGGATCTCGAATGTGCCAAATTACCCCAATCTACACACAGATGAGATTCGCTCCCTCGAGGATTATTGTTGAGTGTCGAGACGAGAACTGATATCTGATATTCAGCGTTGACGGTTGCTGTTGAGCGTCGACTCTCCGTGAGTGAACAACTTCGAGTAAGGGGAATTTGGGTGCACGTGCCCGCGTGATTCGCTTACAGACTAGCGCAGCGCTAACAAAGCTGGATCGCCTGCCAAAGAAGGGGACGCGGCTCTTTCTATTTGTCCTCCATCAACTTCCTTCTCCATATCTTGATCCCCATCTAACCGTCGTCAAGTCAACTCATCAAGATCATTGTACTTGGACGCGGGGAGTCTTTGTTCTATTGTTTATTCTTCATTACTGTTAGTCCTCGATCTGGCACTCGATCCAAGATACGTTTATTAACGGCATTCCAGTCTACAAAACCTAAACCTTTCACACCCTTCAAAGGCAATCAACATGGCTTCCATGGATTACGAGAACGAGAACGGAACCCGTGGTTATGAGGGTCAGTCTTATCCCATGATTGCAAACCCATGCATGCACGATCTATACACAAGGAAACATCTCTAACATACAACTCAACAGACGAGCCTCCACGTTACGAACGCGACCGTAGCGCCTCGCCACGCCCTCGCCGCAACGACAGTCCACGTCGTCGCTCTGCTTCCCCAGCTGGCAATGGCCACATCGATTCTCGGTAGGTTCCTCATACCAGTTAGAAGCGCACCTATTCTAACACTAACAGCCCACCCAGCGGCCCAAAGAACGACCGTGGACCTCCTCCTCAGGACGATGGCGCCGTGAACCCAGGATCTAACCTGTTCGTCACCGGTATTCACCCACGCCTCTCCGAGACCGAGGTCACTCGCTTGTTCGAGAAGTATGGTGAGGTCGAGAAATGTCAGATCATGCTTGATCCACACACCAAGGAGTCTCGTGGCTTCGGATTCGTCAAGATGGTCACCGCAGAGCAGGCCGATGCTGCCAAGGAGGGCCTCCAAGGCGAGGTCATCGAGGGCCGCACCTTGAGCATCGAGAAGGCTCGTCGCTCCCGCCCACGCACCCCGACTCCTGGCAAGTACTTTGGCCCACCAAAAAGAGGTAAGTAGACTCACTCGACCCCTTTTCACACACGCTAATGCAACAGCAGACGACCCACGTGGTCCTCCTCCACCAGGACGCTGGGGCGACCGTTACGATGACCGCCGCCGCGGTGGATTCCGTGACGACCCTTACTCTTACCGCGGATCTCGTGGCGATGATCGCGGTGATCGTGGCTATCCCCGTCGCGACCGCGACGATGGCTACGCTCCTCGTGGAGGCGATCGCTATGGCGGACGCGACGACCGCTACAGCCGCGGAGGCGATGACAGACGTGGAGGAGGTGGTGGATACTCCGACCGTTACGATCGCGGCGACCGTGCCGACCGTGGAGGAGATCGCGATGGCGGACGCTCATCTCGCGATGCTGCTCCACCAGCCGCCTATGGCGACCCAGCTCCTCGTGGAGATGCTCGGGAGTCATACGGAGGTAGATACAATGATGATGAGAAATATACCCGTCGTGGCTATTGATCGCTAATCATCACAGGTGCGGAGCGCCCTTCGCGTTAAATGCGCACGATTCCATGGTCAATAGGGGTCTTTGGATCTGCTGCGGCTTTCATTGATGCGAGTGCACTTCGACCTGGCTTTCTTTACGGGTTCGGCATTCAGAGACTTCGTGCGGCGGATCAAGGAAAAGTAATTTGTTATATCAGGGTGTGCACGGCATTGCGGCATGATTTTTCGCTTTACAGGTTATTTTCGCTACAAGGATTCTAAGGGTTTCTTTTGTCTTTTCTGAGTGCCTCCGGGCATGCGACTTTCGATTAAAGACGGATCTCAAATCGCACGGAAGGCAAACCTTTGTAGGTTCTCGCCTGGGCCTGGATCACAGCACGTCTCTTCTTCGATGAGCCTGCACAGCACTTCTCTTGTACCACTAGGCAGCAATTTTCGCTTTCGGCTTTGTCATTTCGGCCATTACTCCTGAGGTTTTCGACTTCGTCGTCAATAGTCGCCTGAGAAAATCGAATCAACTCAGCCTCAACTACGTGATCAACAATGCGCGCTGAATGACGATATATTCATAACGTGCCTATTCGGAGCGACTGACATGATAATAACTCGCCTGCCAGCTACATAAACGCTTCTATTAGTCGCTCTCAGCATATCTGTAACTCCTGCACCTTCGCCACTTGCGCCTAATTCGTGATATCCATATCAAACCGGTGTGGATACAGCCCTCGCCTTTGGCCCATTATATCGCTATGACATCTACAAAACTGGTTGCTATGAATCGCTCCATGCCCAGAGCCTCAGCATAAATAATCATCAAGGTAATCACTGCATGTTTTGAGTCTTGCTAACTATGTGAGCCGTGTCCAGGAAATTATTCGCTGAAGAAGCCGTATGTCATGTTCTCCACTTGACCAGATATTGGATTGGCTTTACTCGAAATCACGTGTATGTGCGACGCTGAAACGTGCCGACGTTTATGCTTGCCACTATCCGCCATCATGGATACATTGTCAGTTGAAGAAGTGCTTGGTCGATATCCGAGTTACTATCTCTGTCGAAGACGTGACAAGTCCATCAATATTACGCCTATCTGCTCTTCTCATATAAAAGGGCTATGGACTCGTTTGTCGCCCATATATGGCGTCGCACTTTTAGCAGCGAATAGTTCTGTGCACGACGAAGAGCTGCTGTTACTCTGCTTCTTATGCAATTCTTGAGCTCTACTTCGGTCATGGGGACATCGGAGGGAGTTATTTATTCCATGCAGCTGCCAAGTCTTATAGCTCACGGTACTCCAGCATCGTAAAGCTTGTTGAAAGACAAGTGAGTGTTGCTGCAAGGCAACTCATAAAAGAAGGAGAACGGCCCACAAACCGTTGTCGAAGTAAGTCAATCTCTCAACCGTATTTAGATTAGAGATGTTGCTATACCAGTCACAAAGATATTCAAATCGAAATTCATGGATAAACGTTCTCATACTCTTCTCTTCACTTCAAACTATCTGCTCCAAACCGTCCAACCTTCCTATATCTCGCAACTACCAAACGAACGCAACCAAACAGCTCCGCCTCTTCCTCCGTCCTCCTCACAACTACTCTGCCGCCCTCGTCGTCTCCCCTCTTCCTCTCATCCTCCTCCGCCCTCCCCTCTAAACCCGTACGTAACCTAGTTACAACTTCCAAACTCCCGCTGGCACCCAGTGCCACAATACACGTCACCGTCCCCACAATACCCAAACCTGCTACAGCACCTGCCAAACACACTCCCCTTGCACGTCGCCCCATCGCCCTCACTGCCACACAGCCCATCCCAACTAATCTCCGTCGGCGTGGCGACCAACGTCGTCGTGGCCGCGGGCGGCACCGTCGTCGTCGTGAGGAGCGCGCTGGTGGCGCTGGCGGTCGTGAAGGTCGTGGTCGTCGAGGTGACGGTGAGCGTGCGGCTGTTGGTGTACGAGTTGGTGCGGGTCAGCGTGCGGGTCGGGGTCGCGGGCTTGGCGACGAGGAGGCAGTCGCAGAGTTGTTGGATCAGCGGGAGGGGGAGGCCGCCGAGGGCTTGGCGCGCTTCGAGGGGGGTGAAGGCGCTGCCGTCGGCGGGCTCGGGGAGGGCCTCGCGCTTGCCGAAGATGGTGGTTAGTTGGGTGACGGTGGCGGTGGCGGTGACGACGGAGGTTCTGGGGTTGGTTAGCGGAGGTGGGGATGCATGGGGGAGGGAGGGACGGACGAGGTGGCCTTCGCGGTGGAGACTTTGGTGATGGTGACGAAGGCGGACGCGGTCTTGGTGGTGGTCACGGCACTGAGGAGAGGTTAGGGGCGACGAGGGAGTGGAGAGAGGTAAGGAACTCACGGTGGAACGGTGTAGGAAAGCGCACTGGTGCAGAAAGCGGAGAGGGAGGAGGAGTCAGGAAAGCCAGCTGAGGCGATAGCCTTCAGGGAGGAGCACTGGACGTTGTCGACTTGGGCGACAACTCCTGAGGAGAGAAGCCCGAGGGCAATGGCGATGACTTTGAGGTTGTACATTGTGGAGATCTTGAAATGGCCGGGAAATATGATTCGTCTGAGACTGGCAAGAGGGATCAACATCTGGGTTCGATGAGCGGCACAGGGTCTGATTTATAGTTATCTTGGACTCTCCTCCTGCGTTGCTCCACAGACCCATCTGGCATCCTTTCATCTCATGTGTGGCGAGAACCAACGTTCGAGTCCGTATCGGGATATCCTGCAGAGTAACTATTGGTCATTCGTACGCTCGCCTGTACAGGCTGATCTCAATATTGAGGCCTCGTCCCTGGCGATCCAATATAGAAAGTATGGTAACCAAGAGAATCTGGGGTCGGCGATGCGACGAGAAGTATTAAAACTATAAGAGATATTGAGAAATATATAAACCACGTTACCTGCGTGCCATTGCTTAACCGCCATTGAGTATGGGATACTATATGGCCAATATCTTGACCCAATGACGGAAATGCCCGCATTTCCGGATAATTGGAGATATTGACGGTCCGGCAGTCAGACTGGTGATCAAGCAATCTGGCTCAAGATGCTCGCAGCCTGGCATAGCTTAGGAGTCCGGATACGTAGCGGAGGGGCCTACCGACGGATCATGCGGAGAGGTTGTTGACATTGTTTGATGCCGTGAAGCCAGGTACAGTCACCGTTCCTGACCGAGCAACTTTGCGGAGAACCGCTGCCGACCAGGGGTAAATGTATAATGACAGACAGGCATGCTCAGCGTCGCATGGCATGGTGAAAGGAGTAAAGAAAGGTGAATGAAGCAAATCAAAGAGATATCAACCTACATCAAGACACCCTCGGATGTGCGTTTCCCGAAGCAATAAGCGTCCAAAGGGGAAATAATGAAGCATGAAGAAGAGAAAGGGATGAAGATGAGCTCGTCTGTTCTATTAAGGTTGGCGACTCCATAGCCCCCTGTCCCAGAGAACCGGCACTAGCGGGATATTCCTCCGACTCGCTGTGGCTGGCTGGCTGGCTGGCTGGCTGGGAGAGGCTTCGGCTGACGACCGATGGAGGTTCGCGGGATGGTTCATCCGGAGAGGATCGGAGGCTCAAGACACGGCGAAGCAATCGCTCGATAGCAGATCTCCCGACTTGGAGGACTGTGATGTCCCTGACACCGGAATGGCTGCTCTCCGCCGAGGTCATGAGCCTATGAGGCTGGATGTGCCCAAAAGCCAGGTCTCAAACCTGCCGTTTATTTCGGCGCTCTTCCTCATCCGCTTCGATGTTAAGACGGGCTATGCGATAAGTTGGAAGCGGGCATTGCCTGGCATTGGGCTGGAGGGCGACGTCGAGTACAAGAGTTTGCCGTCTGGCCTGCACACGGTGAAGGAGGACCTCGTATACTTTGTGCATGGCAAGCATGCGGGGCTCAGCGCTTTCATCAGCGTAGCTGCCACAGAGGAGGCGAGGAATGCGCGCATGATAGCTGTGGGTGTGCTGGTTCCTTTAAGTTATGGACGATTAGGGAGAAGCTGGAAACATGCTGAAAATCTAAAGGCCTTTGCTGAGTATGTCCCTTTCGTGCATGATATGGCTGGACGGCTTCTAACGTATATTTCAGAAAGCTTGCCGTTGAATCTCCCGACATGGCACTACTCGACGATTATTGGACTTTGCATAAACTCCAAGATGGTAAAGGCCCGGCGCACTCTGTCGAATCTCTCGACTCACCTTCGAGCTTGATGTTCAAGCCAGTATCGAATGGATTTTCAAAACCAATTGGGCATACGAGAAATCGTTCAGCATCAGATGGAACGACCTTGATCCCACCAGGACACAATCTCTCTTTGCATCATCCCGCATGGAGTTTATCGGCATTGCTGGATACATTTGGTCCTCTTATATTCCCTATATATCGAACTGCTTTACTGCGGAAACGCATTCTGATTTCCTGTCATGCCCCTGTCCAGCAAACCTGCGATTTCGGTAACTCTTTGCGATCCTCGGTATCAGAAGTGTCAAGCTAACAAATGTACAGTTTATGATCTGTCTGTTATTTCTAATATCCCTCTTGCCGTCTCCAACCTCATAAGTCCCAACGCACCATCACAACGCCTTCGACCATTCTTCAACATTGGTGTCCACGACATACCTCTTCTCGAGCAAGATTTACGAGCTTCGTTACAACCAGAAGCGATAGTTAGCGACGACTCAGAGGAAGATGAAGATCTTGGCCGCGGTTGGATAGCTTGTACCACCGATGGCATTCTCGCCATGAAAGACAAACTCTACGACATGCTAATCACAATGCCACTCCCGCATACCCAGGATTCGGCACAGAAAATCTGGCCAGATGTCCAACTGCCCCGAGAGAACCACATGAAAGCCACTCAGCGTGATCTTCGTCGCTACAGGAGTCTGATTTGGGGCCTCTCGAGAGCAAGCGTTCAACCGCAAGGCGCTCCCCTGGAAAGAAACGAGAACGGAGGAAGACTTCGAAGATCTGCAACAAGCACATCCTTGGTGGATGCTCTTGTTCCCGAATCTCCCATGTCCAGTTTGCCAGATACAGATGCCATAGTCGAGCCCCTATCCTGGACGGCCCTCGCTTACACAGGCTTCTTATGGTGGGCTTCAGCTGGCGAGGGTAGCATTGCTCTCACCGATGAGACTGATCACGATAACTCCTTACTTGATGGACTCTCGCTTGAGCCTCAAGCGCCTCGCAGTTCACGAACGCGGACATTTTCCAGTGCTAAGATAGGATCAGACGGTTCAGATCCAAGCGCAAAGAAGGAATTGGCCATTATTGCCTACTTTCACCGATTAACGACTCTCATCCTCACTACATTATCTGATATTGTCGATGCTGCCGACTCTGATGAGGATGATGATACCCCACTAAGACTAGGAGATAGACCAGAAGATGATGAAGGATCAACGATATTAATCAGCAGGGCGGATATGACGCGGATGGGCCTGGATGAATGGAGTGCCTGTGATCGCACCTTTGTTGAAGATATGATGAGGGCTTACTTTGGCCGGAGAGCGAAGTTCGACAGCCACAATATTGATATATGTGGCGTCAGGGTCTGTTAAGCTCAAGCACTCATGCTTACGAGAACTATTATCTGTTGTACAAATGTGTTCGGTATCTGTCATTACGTCGGGAATATGGTACGGTACATAGAGCGTGGAGTTCGGGTGCTTGGGTCTTCAAGTTATACTCGGGCTGGTTCGGAATTAAGTATAGTTATTTCATCTGGCGACAAGCCAAAGGTTCGAGAATAAAAAGAAAATCGGAATTTAGTCTTTACCGATAATTATCTCCTGACCATAGAGCCATAAATATTGTTCGTTCACGCTATTTCACATGTATCGTACCGGTGTACTCTACGGAGTGATTTGGCCAGTGATTCATGGACGGCGGAGTATCTTTTAGCCTGAGGATGGAGAGTTCATGCCTTAATGCTTGCCTGACGTCGTTGTATGAAGCCGACGAGAACAAGTTGCCCTCAGCAGCCGCTTCAACATAGATACCCTATCTCACAATACCTACAACCACTCTTCAAGATGTGGATGATCAACTGGTGTATGTGCAGTTTCAAGTAATGGTTGTCCTTGTGAAAATATACTGATTTTGTGTTTATCACAGTCTGGGACGTCCTGTCCTCGTTGGGCCTCCTCAACAAGCACGCGAAGCTCCTGTTCCTTGGACTCGATAATGCCGGAAAGACGACGTTACTACACATGCTGAAGGTATGGAATACGAATACTCGAACATCACTGCGGCAATAGGACATCGAGTTGCTGGATCCGTGTAACTGGGATGGTCAAGGACGATAGCTGACATGCGCTGTGAACACAGAACGACAGAGTTGCGATTCTCCAGCCGACTTTACATCCGAGTAAGAGCAATTATAATGGCAGTAAAGGATAAATGTTCTAACAATAGAATAGCATCTGAGGAACTCGCTATCGGTAACGTCAAATTCACAACATTCGACTTGGGCGGTCATCAGCAAGGTACTCCTCCGATTCCCCAATTCTATCACGCACACATTGCACCAGCTTACACATCTATCTCACAGCTCGTCGTCTATGGAAGGATTACTTCCCAGAAGTCTCCGGAATCGTCTTCCTCGTCGATGCCAAGGATCATGAGCGTTTCGCCGAGTCCAAGGCTGAGCTCGATGCTCTTCTCTCCATGGAGGAGCTCCAAAAGGTCCCATTCGTTATTCTAGGCAACAAGATCGATCACCCAGATGCGGTTTCGGAGGATGAGCTCAGACACCAACTCGGTTTGTACCAGACAACTGGAAAGGGCAAGGTCCCACTTGAGGGTATTAGGCCGATTGAGGTCTTTATGTGTTCGGTCGTTATGAGACAAGGTAGGCATATCAGTTCATATGTTAAGGAGGCTATGCAGATTTCTGATATTCTACAGGTTACGGAGAGGCTATCAGGTGGCTGTCACAGTACGTTTAAATGACACGGGAAGGACGGGGGTGGCCGCGGAGATTATAGAAGCGAGAGAGGAGTGGTCAGTGGCCACGGAGGAGAATGGGGAGGATTCGTCTTGGACAAGTATATCATAAGAGGAGTTTTGCAATGGATGTACCAGTTTGCTCTGTTTCTGCGAGGAATTCATATGCTTCGTTCCAGCCTGCGTCTATATGAAGAGAATCGAATGATAAGCTTTCAACTTAAAGTCATTCTATCCCTACTTAAGAACGAGGACTAGACAAAACTGGTGGAACTTGCAAATTTGGCCATCATTACCATTGCTTATATAAATTTTGATATGTACACCTGCACAGTTTTAAACGTTGGAACCCCACAGATTGCATTAACCAAGTGCCTTACATAGCGTGGACAGAGTGGGTTGACAGTGGCTTGACAGCGACTTGACAGCGAGGTGACAGCTCCCACATTTAAAGGCCGATGTTGAGCGGTGACCTCATCGCCACTCGAACCGCGGCGCAAAACCAGCTGCTACAAAAGAAAAACACGACGAATCCCATCAAAATCAAAAGCGACTTCGGCTATTTTAAAGAGCTATTGCCTCGAACATGCATATAGACTCATAGACAAGAAGTCACGATTGCATCAGCTGCATCAAATTACGCAAGAACACAGAGAGATGGCGGACCTACGCAAGGCGACAGACGGCCCGTCGCCGGACTCGAAGGAGGGCTACGATGTCTCCCTCTTGCCGGACTGCTACAGACAATTCGTCTCCGAAGAAGATATAGCAGCATTTGCAGCGGCTCTTGCAGCTCCAGATCTCGAGCCTATCAGCGACGACGCGAGCATTATACTCGGGAACGGCGTGAATTCCCCTAGTTTAGAGCGACAGGGCACGAACGCGAGTTTTGCGAGCCTCAGAGAGAAGAACCAAGCAGCGCATCGGAAGGGCAGTCAGGCCAGCTTGTTTATTACGAGCAAGAATGATTGGGCGCCGGTGCATGAGAGGGTTAAGAGGAAGGAGGGTGGGAAGACGGGAAAGAGACCGAGGAAACGGAAGGGCACAAGGAGGACGACGGATGAGACGAGGGAAGGATATTTATACTCGCTGCTGAAATGGCCGATGCTCTTTGTGGTGACGCTGTGGGTGTGTGGCCTGGGGATATCGTATCTCTCGACACGATTGTATATTTGGCTCTATGAGCACTTCGTTGCGTGGCGGGGCACGAGGCGTAAAATCCGGAAGCAGATGCTGGCTACGACGAATTATGCGGACTGGGTGAAGGTGGCCGAGGAAATGGATGCATTTCTTGGGAATGATAAGTGGAAAGAAGAAGACGAGTTCGCGTATTACGATCATAAGACGATTAGAAGAGTGCTAGAGAGTCTGAGAAAGCAAAGGAGGAGGGCGGAGACGGAGGAGAAGTTTGGAGAGGAGGGGAGCGGGAATTATAGGACGAGGCCAATTGAGGAGTTGAAGACCCTGGTGCGGGCCTGTGTGAAGAATAACTTTGTGGGCGTCGAGAGTTCGAGGTTATATTCCCAGACGTATTACGGGACTAAGAACTTGGTGCAGGAGTTTATTGACGAAGGTGAGATTCTTCTCCCTCGCAAGAAGTCGATTTTTGAGTGAATGCGAATGCGAGCAGAGCACAAGCTGACATGATATATTGCAGTTGAGAAAGGGGTCCGAACATTAGCAGAGACCAAGCAATTATCTCCAGAGGAAAAGAGAGCGACCTTCAAGTACATGTACACCAACTTCGGTCGCACAGCCCTTTGTCTCTCCGGTGGAGCTTCCTTCGCATACTACCATTTCGGTGTGGTTAAAGCCCTGCTCGATGCCGATCTTCTTCCAGACGTTATAACCGGCACATCTGGCGGCGCCTTAGTCGCTGCCCTCACCGCAACTCGCACAAATGACGAGCTCAAAGCTCTTCTTGTTCCGGCTCTCGCCGTCAAGATTGACGCCTGCTCCGAGCCCTTCTCCACATGGTTTTTTCGTTGGTGGAAGACTGGAGCTCGATTCGACTCCGTTGATTGGGCCCGCCGCTGCAGCTGGTTCACACGCGGCTCTCTGACATTCCGAGAGGCATATGAACGCACTGGTAGGATACTGAACGTCTCTTGTATCCCAGCCGACCCACACTCACCGACATTATTACTCAACTATCTAACCTCACCCGATTGCGTCATCTGGTCCGCAGTCCTCGCCTCTGCCGCCGTCCCTGGCATCCTCAACCCCGTCGTGCTGATGACCAAACTGGGCGACGGCACTCTAGCACCCTACTCCTTCGGCCACAAATGGAAAGACGGTTCGCTCCGCACTGACATTCCTCTCCGCGCCCTGAATCTCCATTTCAATGTCAACTTCAGCATCGTTTCCCAAGTAAACCCGCACATCAACCTCTTCTTCTTCTCTTCCCGCGGCACCATCGGCGAGCCCGTCACCCATCGCAAAGGCCGCGGCTGGCGGGGCGGTTTCCTTGGCTCTGCCACCGAGCAATACCTCAAGCTCGACCTGACAAAGTGGCTTAAAGTCGTACGGCACCTGGAGTTGCTGCCTCGGCCGCTGGGGCAGGATTGGAGCCAGGTGTGGCTGCAGCAGTTCTCGGGCACAATCACAGTGTGGCCGAGAGGTCTGACTACGGATTTTGTCCGGATCCTGTCGGATCCGGATCCGAACCGGCTGGCGTATATGCTCAGCGTGGGACAGCAGAGCGTGTTCCCGAAACTGATGTATCTGGGGAATCGGATGAAGGTGGAGCGGGCGGTGGAGAAAGGGAGGATGGAGACGAGGACGCATGTGAGGAGGGGGAGTATTGAGAGTATTATTAGCGAGGATGATATGAAAAAGTTGTGGAAGGGGAAGTGGGATGGGCAGCATGGGGAGAGTACCGGGGTGGGGAGTACAGATGAGGAGACAGATTGGGCGGAGAGGGATGAGGAGGCTGAGGCTGATGAGACCAGAAAAGAGGGGGAGGGGCCCGCGGATACAGAGGATACAGGGGATGAGATGGAGAGAGCGCTGGATAGGGATGAGAGGGAAAAGGAAATGGAGAATGAGGGCTTGTTGATGAAGGAGAGGGCGGCTGAGATGCATCTTGATTGAATAATAAGGTAAGAGGTTGGGTACGATGACACTTTAGCAGGCGTTGGATTTGAAGTAGACATATGAATACTATGACACTTAGAAAGGAAATATATCGTCTGTTGCGGTTGCTGAAGGACATATAAATATGTATATCATCTGAATTATCTTCCCCAAACGGTCATCAACGACGAATGAAGGAAGTAGCAGTATTCATTATGAGTACTAGACTCAGTGGCATTTCGTGTTAAGAAAATACATGGCATACGACTGAAATATTCTTTTCGTCGAGTTCTGGCCATCCAACCATAACTCCTGTCACTCGTTTGCGCAGCAAGCATAATGCGCGACGATGCACAATATATTGACTTACATACCCACCTCTTCTCCACCTCATTGTTCGCCGGACAACAGAGCCGCCTTTCCCCACGCGTGGTCGCGGACGGTCGTGAACCATTCTACGCGCCCGGGCCAATCAATGCATTAAGCCACCCCCTGACGCCAAACGCAAGCCATTCAGCGCGGCCGCTTTCGCGTCGGCGCGACGCATCGGAGGCATAACAAACAGAGCAACAGCGGCCATGAGGAGACCTTGGGCTGGCGTTTGGCTCCAGATACGGCGTGGCGAGGAGGAGGAGAGGCCAGATGAGGGCTCGAGAGGGAAGTGGAGAGGTTATGTTAGTATAAGGAGGACGCGACGTGGTGTTTTGGTGTTTTGATGTTTTGATGTTATGGTTTTGCGATGTGAGGCAAGGGCGAGGTGGAAATGGTACGTACATACAGTAAGTATTGTTAGCTTGGGCGTCAGTCGCTGCTCCCAGCAGCATTTGCTTGCTAGCAGCAGAATAGACCTTTGCGTGAACAACTCCAACCCTTCAATCTTCACTGCTGTATATTTTGCAAGCATATCACAATTCCTGAATATCAACTTCCCCAAGACCACGGCGGTCATCCATTCATTCTTTTGCATCTTGCATCTTGCGTCTTGCATATATCGATATATCGCTGAATCAGACCTGCAATCGAGGAATACTCGCCAACCACCGCAAAAGGCTTAGCGCGGCCCCTACCATCCATCGATTAGCATTATTATCACGATTGAGCGACCAGCGCGACGACACCTCAAAACAACAACATCTGGCCAACTCGTGCGTGGAGCAGGCTTCTGGTATAGCTGCTAGCTGGAAGTATACTCGGCCATTTGATCTGCAAAATCTCGGAAATTGTTGCGACAGAGAAAGACTGAAGCTTGGGCGACCGACGTGAGGCAACCTTGGGATCTTCGATTGAGGTGGAGCTGCCCCGATAAACATCGCTGGCCTGGAGACCGAGCGGATTGCTTGCGACTCGAGTTGCGACTGCGACAGCCACCGCGACGGCAGGGACAATCAAAGGACGACGGCAAGGTCGTAGTATCAGAGGAGGAGCTCAGTCGATCTTGTGCTTCAGGCGACTACGCTTCCTCAATATTGCAGATCGCTTTGCTGCAGACCTTCGACAACCTCATCCCATCATCGATCTGCAACTGCGACGCTGATGGCAAGTATGGGACCCAGCGACGAAGCCTCCGATATTGCTGCGATAGACGCTTCGAGACCGAACATCGAAATGAATCGCAACTCGTTGAATACGCCGCCGTTGGAGAAGGTACCTGGAAATGTGACGCCGCCGCCTGTGACCGAGAGGACAAGACGGGCGACGCAGAATGCGAATATCAATAGTGGACGCGCGAGGTCAAAAACACCAAGTGCGCCGGCACCACTGGACCCGAATGCGTTGAGCAAGGCGCTTTTCAAGGAGTTTGAGGAGGGCGGGAGGTCAAGAGACATCACGCCTGGAGGGAGTCCGAGTAGGAAGAGGCAGAGGGTCTATGGGGATAGGTGAGTTCGATTTATATCATACTGTCAGTTTGTATGAGAGGGAGATGCAGATCGGAGCACAGAGAGTGACATGAGGTCCCCCCCATCGTTGGCTGGCTGAGACAGGTCGATCTGCAGAGGATTAAGGATCTTGGATGTCAAAGCTGTTCTCTTTGTCACAATTATGAAGGCAGTTTATTAACCATCTCTCGCAGATTCATTCCAAATCGAGAAGGGCAAGATCTACAGGCCAGCTTTAGTTTACTTCACGACGATGCCTCCCCTGCGACTCCCTCGAAAGCTAAGAAACGGACACCACATGGTGAACTGCACTTCCAGAAGAGTGAGTATTTCCGTTCTCCACGGATTGGTTAAGAATATTAACACCCCATCTAGCTGAAGAAGCGAATCGGACATTCTCAACGCTTCTGCGTGCTGAGATTTTCGATACTTCAATACCTCAGCCTACGCCCCCTAACTTGTCACCTGACGCAACACTACATTCGACATCTACAACCGTTCATGACCCTACTCGATCTCATACTCCTCCTAATAACGGCTCCAACTCATCATTGCCGAGCTCCATGACACCATCTACTCCTCACAAGAACCTTTTTACATATATGTCTCCAAGGCATCATACACACATAGCTGGACATCCTACACCATCTAGAACACCACAAAGCAGACATGGACCTAATCTGAACTCACGTTCCGAAATATATAGCCTTTCTCCTGTCCGACTTAGCAGTCAGCATATGCTCCTAAGTCCACGAAAACAACCTCGAGCTGTGAACAAAGTTCCTTACAAGGTCCTCGACGCACCGGATCTGGCAGACGACTTCTACCTCAACCTTGTCGATTGGGGCAGCAGCGATATTCTTGGCGTCGGGCTCGGCTCTTGTGTGTATATGTGGAATTCAGAAACCCAACGAGTGAATAAACTCTGCGAACTCGAAGATGACATCGTCACCAGCGTCTCCTGGATCCAGCGCGGCTCGCACATCGCCATCGGCACGGGAAAGGGCTTCGTACAGATCTGGGATGCAACGCGAACGCGCAGATTACGCACAATGACTGGTCACACAGCAAGAGTCGGTGCATTAGCTTGGAACGATCACATCCTGACCTCTGGATCCCGAGACCGCCTCATTTATCACCGCGACGTGCGGCAGCCGGAGCAGTGGTTGCGCAAGCTCGTGGGCCATAAACAGGAAGTCTGCGGGCTGCGGTGGAATGCAGAAGACGGACAGTTGGCGTCGGGTGGAAACGACAATAAACTCCTCGTCTGGGACAAACTCTCCGAGACACCGCTCTGGAAGTTTAGCGAGCACAATGCAGCCGTCAAGGCCATCGCTTGGTCGCCTCACCAGCGCGGGCTGCTCGCGTCTGGCGGCGGGACAGCGGATAGGAGAATCATCTTCCACAACACGCTCACGGGCGGCCTCATCAATGAGATCGACACGGGCTCGCAGGTGTGCAACCTGGCGTGGAGCAAGAACTCGAACGAGATCGTGTCGACGCACGGATACAGCCAGAACCAGATCGTGGTGTGGAAGTACCCTTCCATGACGCAAGTGGTCAGTCTGACGGGACACACGTACCGAGTGCTGTACCTTGCGATGAGTCCGGACGGCAGGGTTATCGTGACGGGGGCCGGGGATGAGACGCTCAGGTTCTGGAATGCGTTTCCGAAGAAGGCGGGGGTGAGGGGGGAGGACGGTGAGGGAGGGACGGGGAAGTTGGCCGAGTGGAGCGTTATCAGATGATGCCGTTTGCTGTGCGGGGTCGAGCGAGCATGATGATGATGATGATGATGGGATGAGGATATTTGGGGAGATATAGGAGGGAGGCGTTGAGGGGAAACAAATCACGAAGGGACGAAAACAACTGGCATTATTTGCATAGCTGGCGTTATTTTGGGGGAGGGGATGGCTAGCATTGCTGGAATAAGTTGCAGACTTTAGCGGAGATCTCTTGCTTGCTCTGGAGTTTTTTGGGCCGAGGGCAGGGGGCATTAGCGAGTCCCTTCTGAGGGGGGGCACAGCGTTGTATCAATGATGGTTTTATATGGGATGGGAACAAGACTCTTCTTCGCCAGATACGCTAGTCTAGCTATGAGCCTTTTAGGGGGGGCTAGAAGATGGCAGGATGTGGCTATATGAGGGACTTCCACGCTCTACTTCTGATGTCCTTGCTGATGTGATTGTGGATGTGAGTGGCGAGACTGACTGGACGGGATATGATGGGTGTTTAAAGTCTTCGATGACGGATTTCAAAAAAAAAAAAAAGTCATCGAGGTGATCACAAAGCGCATACGACACGGAAAGGATGTGCGCGTTGCTCTGCCGAATCGTCCAGGATGCACGCATGAGTGAGTGGCCGCCGAGAGGGATTTGGAAAGATAGATAGATTGTAGTCTGTGCGAGCTGGAGGCGCGCGAGGTGCAAACGACATCAAGAGATCGTGCAGGAACGAGAACGATGGGTATACCATCAGTATAGACAGTCGTGAGGACAAGAATGGATGCGGTGGGAATGCTATTGGTGATGGCAGCAGGGAGGGAGAACGCTCAGTTTTGATGTTGAGATTTTAGGCTGGGGCCTGGGGTTCTGAGATGGGAAAGACGGAGGGAGGGGTGGATTCGCTCAGCACATGTAGTGGGTATATGCCGTCAGTTTGGATTTGTGGGTGATGAGCGGGACGTCGGGAGGGGATTTATAGATGGGAGTTGAGAAGAGACTTGCGCGTGAAGAGGGGGTTTGTCGGAGAACGGGGTATGGAGGGAGACCGAGAAACTACGACTCTGTGGAGATTCTCTGATTCTGTATGGAGATTCTGCGTGGGCAGAGGAGAGGATGCAGGTACAGAGAGAGAGAGCATGGAGAAGATATGGCGGTTACAGGCCTGTGAAGACAGAAGAAAATGAGTTTGAAGCAGCTACTCCCGTCTTCACCTGCGTCGCAACATCGTAGACCAGTGCGCGGCTGCCAAAGTGGCCGGAGCAGAGAGAGCACAGCCTTGGAGTCGCAGGCGGCCTTCCTCTACGTTTCAATAGCTCTGCTGTAATGCTTGGAGTTGGAAAAAGTCCGCCTGACTGACAGGACTGAAAGAATATACCACAGCTCGGGTTTCTGGTCTAAAGCCTAATAGTTTACAAGCTTGAAGCTTCAATTCGACGCGACAAGAAGCCACAAAACACGACATGTAGAGGTCAAAATAAGGCCCTAAATGCAGCTCAAGTACGAGCGTTAAAGAAATGTATTCGAAAGCAATATGAACCTGGTTCTGGGACTACTAAATCAATGGGTTTTGCTGCTACTCGTCACCTCCAGGCTGTTGTACTATGGTCTGTAGTTTGAGAAGGTGAATGTGCACAAGGCACTTTCTTTACAAGATGCATGGTTCTGTGAAGCAGAAGCAGGAGCTGAAAGACGCGAAGTTAGCTACGTTCATCATCCCTGAACAGCTTTTAGAACCCACTACGAGCAAGTCTACCAGATCAGCATCCCCATCACCCTTTCGCACTCGCAATCTAGTCCTAACATTCCCATGTGGAATCTTGGATGTCATCTCTCATTCGTTGCGTCTATTACAACAATATTCTAGCCGCCCTTGCCATCTGAATCGGTATCTCCCATTAACGCCCTCAAACATGATGTATACAATGCCTGTCTCCACTCCTCCGCCATCTTCCGATCCAAAACCGCTCCTTCATCCCTCTATACATCATATCGCGACGCCATCGCCCATGGCAACCAACCTTCTCCTCCATCCCTCGCACACCTCCTCAAACCCTCCCACCACATCCCTACACACGCCCGCACACTCCCTCCTCCCGAGACGCTCCCCCCAATTCCCGCGTCGGAGCCACCTCTCGCCCTCCTCCCTCTTCTCCTCCTCCTTCCGCAATTCCTCCACCAGTTCCCGCGCCGACTTGAGCCGCCTGGAAGCAATCGTCGTCGTCTGCCGCGACATATGCAGACTATCCGACAGACTCGTCAGACTCTCCACGAGCTCCGCCGTCACCGCATGCAGGCCCGTCAGACTATCCAGACTCCCGCGAGACGCTCGGGGCATGTAATCCCCCAGGCTGAGAAGTACGGGGAGGAGCTCCTCGATTGTTTCTGGATCGGGAGGGATACTGAGGGGGCTGAAGAGCGGGTAGGTGAGAGAGTGTAAGGTGCGTGTTTGGTGGAGGAGGTGGGTCGAGAGGGCTGTGTGCGCGGTGATTAGTCGCGTCGCTCCGGTCTCGACGCCGCCTTGGCCGCCGAGGTCTTTGAGGCCCTCTACCAGGCGCTTGACCACTCCGTCGCGCGTTCCGCCGTTGTCCTCGATGCCTCGTCGCGCGAGGGATTCCACCGCGTCCATCCTGGCGACCAGGCCAGGCGCCAGGCCAGCCTCGTCCACGTCCGAGGAACTCCCATAATCGCTCCCGTCATACTCACTCCCCGTCCTTCTATGCCGGCTCGGCGGCGTGAGACTCTTCTGTACATTCTCCTTCGGCGACCCAGAGACCGAAACCCCACTATCGCGCTCCCTTGGCTTCTGACTCTCCTTCTTCTGCAGCTCCTCCCCCTCCGAGTCCACCTCCGCCAAGTCCGCCGCCAGACTCTGGAAATTCATGTCCACCTCCGCGTCCTCGTCGTCGCTCGCCCACGCGTCCGCCAGCTCATCCGCCAGATTCCCGAGCCCGTTCGCCGGCGGCCCGGCGGGGGAGAAGAGGGGATCGTTCAGGGAGTCGGAGCGGAGGAGGCTTCGTCGGTCGGGCGTTGACGGGGTGTGGATGCTGCTTATGGAGGCTTTGGAGCGGTGCGACGCGGAGGATTGACGTCGCGAGAAGGAGGCGTTGGGCGAGGAGGCCGGGGAGAAGGAGATTTCGAGCGCTGAGGGTTGGCGGCTGTGGGCCGGTGTGCGGGCGGGCGTGCGTGGCGAGGAGGGCATTGTGGAGGGATTGAGGGATCGGGGATGGGAGCCTCAAGGGCTGGTGACTGGAGGGCGGGAAGGGCGCTGATGTGGGCGTGGCCGTGGGCGTTGGCACATGTGCGAGTCGATAGTGCTCGTAACTCCTGTTGTTGACGGCGGTGTCGGCGTAGAATATGCCTTGATCGTGTATTACTCTTGACAGGTGCTGGTTGGAGGAAACAAAGAGGTGGTTTCGAGTTGCGTTTGTTTATGTCTGGTCGGTGCGGCGATGCTTGTAAGTGTGATTATAGTTCATGGCATATATAGCAGCTTGATATTGATACGAAGTAGATCCGTGGAATTTGTTGATTGGCGAGATTGCGACAATGCGAGCGTAGCAACGAGGTGAATGAGGATAAAATACGGACTGAATATAAAAGAACGAGTAAGTGAAGACAGTATCGACGGTAGCAAGAGGCTTAAATGCAGTGATTCAAAGGATATAGGAAAGTGTAGCTGTTGGCAGCTTGTTATGAGCGGTGGCTGTTCTGAAACGGCCTTTGTGGTTGGATGCAAACGAACAGTGAGTGGTGATCGGAGCTTGAGTGAGAAGTTGCCGACGTCCGCCAAATAATTATCCAAAAACACCGAAACACTCCCCCACCACGACCTTCACTTCACATCTCCTCCGAATATCTCCACTCCTCCTCCTCTCACGGGTCAATCTTTCATCTCCTTCCATATACGCCGCAAGGCCAGAAGAGCAATAGACCGCCAAAATGACATCCATCCGCCCCTTCGAAGCCATGGACGTCTTCAAGTTCAACTCCACCAACCTCGACCCCCTCACCGAAACCTACGGCCTCGACTTCTACTTCTCCTACCTCGCCAAATGGCCCGACCTCTTCAACGTCGCCGAAGGCCCCTCCGGCTCCATCGACGGCTACAGTCCGTCCGCTCTCGCCCCCCCTCCCCCCTCGCGCTAACCCGCCCTCACAGTAATGGGCAAACTCGAGGCCTCCCCGGCCTACCTGCAATACACGCCGCACTCGCTGCCCTGGCACGCGCACATCACGGCGCTGACCGTGAGCCCGTCTGCGCGGCGCCTCGGGCTCGCGCGCGTGCTCTCGCAGTCGCTCGAGCGCGCCGGCGACGAGAGCGCCGCCTACTTCGTCGACCTGTTCGTGCGCGCCAGCAACGCCATCGCCATCGGCCTGTACCGCGGCCTGGGGTATTCGGTCTTCCGCCGCGTCGTGCAGTACTACAGCGACAATGCGGCGCCCGGCGCGGAGCCGGGGGCCGGCGAGGACGCGTTTGATATGCGCAAGCCGCTGAGTAGGGATGTGGAGAGGAGGCATGTGAGGGAGGGGGGGGAGGGGTTTGAGGTTAGGCCCGAGGATGTGTGGTGAGGGGGTGAGGGCGGAAGGGAGGGAGCGCATAATCGAGTCGAGCGGGCTTGGAGGGAGAAGAGGTCGCGATGGCTGGCTGGCAGAGAGGTGACGATGGGGCGAGCGGTGCCGAGGGGGTTGTGGCTGAGAGTATGCTCGGGTGAGAGGACGTCCGCCTTGGGATGTAGGCTACCGGCAGCACAGATGCTGAAATAAGCAGGCGCCGAGATATACCTATGCGCATTCCGGGGCTGACTACACGAGCATAGGTGAGGATCAACGGCGCTCACGAAAAGTTCTTGCAAGAATTACGAGAGATGTCGAGATGTCATGCATAGCCGGCTGCTCAAGGCCAATCCATGATCGGAATACACATAGAACATAGAGTATCTAGCGAGCCACTGTGCAAACCCAATCCAAACTAAAGCACATTCATCTATCCACCATCTGCCCGCAGCATCTGTCCGTCATCCTCTGCATCCTCCCTGCCCATCCAGATAGACGCAGCAGCCGCCCAGTCACTCATCCCAGTCCCACAATCTCCCCCGTCCCATTGACATTGTCCCCTAACGATGGTTGGCGGTACTCTTATCCCAGCGAACCATGGCATCGAGCGACGCCCGGAGATCCCACAATTCCTTCTCTGTTCCGCACGGCACGGCACCGGAGCGGAGCAGCGCAGCGCAGCAAGCAGCAAGTACCCAGAGCCATGGCTGGAAAGCGTCGCACGGGGACGGGGAGGATCCAGATCCCCAATCCATGGCGAAGAGACGCAAGATATGCACTCGCTCCTGCGTCCACACGCAGGAACAGGAGAGGAGAGGGGAAGAGAACACGGGGCAAGCAAAAAAAAAAAAAAAAAAAAAAGCCACCCACAATCCCCACCCACCACACAAAAAAACAACCACCCCACCCCACAACCAAACACCACCCCCCACACCCACACACCAAAACACCACACCCACCCCCC
>Ga0123337_10000989_pt1 | contig 40346 bp, 37 predicted proteins | sample frozenSSSSmetaG_FD_89792 | JGI IMG/M metagenome (GOLD analysis project Ga0123337, IMG submission 89792) | Glacier valley bacterial and archeal communities from Borup Fiord, Nunavut, Canada, to study Microbial Dark Matter (Phase II) -... | ecosystem: Environmental > Aquatic > Freshwater > Ice >... | reverse complement strand
TAATCCGTGAAGAGAAGCTGGTTATGAAAAATAAGGGTATATCTGCTATCCGATGGGATTTTATTGATATGACTGAACTCTATCAAGTTGATGAATTAAAGGACGGCTCTGAAATCTACTGTAATATTCTTGAAGTGACTGATGCCGAGGAATATATTGAAATGAGTCATCAAAAAGCATTATTGATAAGCCAAAATCAACAATCAAGTGTCACAACGACAATCTAATACAAATCCTAATAACGGGATTTTATCAAGAAGCAAGATCTTATTGGTCATTGTGCAATGTATTGTTGCCAGTATTTTATCTCAGACAGCGATACTTCTGTGGTTTGGATTCACTTTTCAAACTTCATTGCTTGACAGTGCTGTAAGTATTTTATTGCTTGCAATAGCATGCTATCTGATCGGGAACAACCTGAAATATTACCGGCCGGAGAAAAACAGGTATCTGCTGATGCTGATGTATTGCTCAATTCTTGCTACTCTATGGCTGCTGGTTAATAACTGGGTACTTGACAGCATCATTTTAAATGACCCGCATTATGCTGAGTTTTTATACAATTCATTACCGATCCGATTCTTCATCGGACTTCTGATTATCGGACTTATGGCCATGGTTAGTGTGGTCTGGTATACTCAGGAAGATCAAAAAGAAACCGAAAAAAGAAAACTTGAAGCAGAAACATTGGCCAGAGATGCCGAACTTTATAATCTGAGACAGCAATTACAACCACACTTTTTGTTCAATAGTTTAAATTCAATTACTGCTTTGATAGGCAGCCGACCTGAGGAAGCCAGAAAAATGATCCATCAATTATCAGATTTTCTACGTGGTACACTCAAAAAAGAAGACCAGCAACCTGTCTCATTGATCGATGAACTGGAACATTTACAGTTATATCTGGACATAGAAAAAGTTAGGTTTGGGCATAGGCTTTCTACAGAAATATCGTACAATGAGGCCTGCAAATCAAAATTATTACCACCAATGCTGCTTCAGCCTATTGTGGAAAATGCAATAAAATTTGGACTATATGATACAACAGGTGTAGTTACCATCAGCATTTTTGCGGAATGTCTTGAAAATGAGCTTCAGATCACTGTACAAAATCCTTATGATCCGGATACTACCCGTCCTAAACATGGAACCGGCTTTGGGCTAAGTGGAGTGAAGCGTAGATTACATTTATTATTTGGAAGAACCGACCTATTGGAAACTACATCTTATAGCCATATATTTACAACTATTGTAAAAATTCCTCAGGTATAAATATGCGAGTAGTTTTAATTGACGACGAGCCTCTGGCACGTTCAGTAGTGATTGAATACCTTCAATCATGGCCTGATCTGGAGATTGTTCAGGAATGCAGCGATGGGTTTGAAGGGGTTAAAGCAATTGCACAGCATGAACCCGATCTTATCTTTCTGGATATTCAGATGCCAAAGATCAACGGATTTGAAATGCTTGAACTCATTGAACAACCCCCTTCTGTAATCTTTACTACAGCTTTTGATGAATATGCTATAAAAGCTTTTGAAGAGCACGCAGTAGACTATCTGCTGAAACCTTTTACCAAGGAACGCTTCAATAAAGCTGTTCAAAAGTGGATGGATCAACGGCAAGTTCCTGAACCTAAGCAAAACACAAAACAACTTCTGGACAATATTCAGAACTCCAGCCTTAGAAATGAGCGGGTGGTAGTTAAAACAGGTACCAAAATTAAGATCATTCCGGTAAATGATATTCTATTCCTTGCTGCGGATGATGATTATGTTAAAATCCACACTCCCGAGGGCTCATTTCTCAAAAACAAAACAATGGCCTATTTCGAAAAACTATTGGGAGAAGACGATTTCGTCAGGGTGCATCGTTCTTATATTGTCAGAATCAATGAAATTACAAGAATTGACCCCTATGAGAAAGAATCGCATCTCGCAATTCTGAAATCAGGTGAAAAAATTCCGGTTAGTAAAACGGGGTACCCGAAGTTGAGGCAGGTTTTGGGACTGTAATTTAATTGATAATTGAGAACGGAGAGTTGAGAATGGAGAGTGGCATTATACAGGCAGCTGATAACAGATAACTGGTAACTGATTAGCTCAGAAGCACCTTCCAGGCTTTATGCACTTCCTTAATTTCAAGCAATTTTCTTGCATATTGATGGAGTTCTCTTTCTCTTGTTTGCGAATCCCCAATCGTTGCATCAAGAATTTGTCTGAGCTCCGGATCTGACCTGAAGGAAGTAATTTCGTCATCAGAGGGCAGGCTTTCTACATTGCCAAGCTGTCCCAGATTGTTTCCGGTCAAAATTTCTGAGTTTCGGATGGAGGCAGGAAGGGAATCTACTCCAATACCAAGTGTCCGGACAGGTTTTTCAACCTCAAATAAATTATCAACACCCACCCTGCAATACCAATCTCCACCCAATCGGGCAACGAGATCAATTTTGGCCTGATCGATCTTTCCAGATTGATCCAGTATATCCTCGTTGATGTGTATTCGCTGTATTTCTGCCAGAACCAGATTACCGGCACCAGCATTTTCACCCAAAGGAATTACCTGACTGATCAAACACTCCATTTGTACAGGAGATTCGGCCACACGGGGCGGCCTTACCAGTTCAGAATGAAGCTGAGTAAATCCAGCCTTAACAAATTCATTTACACCTTTTGGATACTCTACACTGGCGAGCGACGTTTGCTGAACCATATCATAATTCACGATATTTATCACACATTCAGGTACTTCCAGAATATTTTCAAGACTGTGCTTGGTTGTGTTATCTCTTACCCGGCGCGAAGGCGAAAACACGCATACCGGTGGATTGATACTGAATATATTAAAGAAACTGAAAGGGCTTAAATTGACATTCCCTTTTTTATCAATTGTCGAAACAAAACAGATCGGCCTTGGGGCGATTGCATATTGCAGATAATTCTGAAGTTCAGCCGGCTTGAGATCGGCGGTGTTTAGGGTTAGCATATAATAAGATTAAAGAACAAAGATTAAGGAACAAAGATTATAGAGAAAAGATCTTAAGATGAAATTTTTTTACCACCCGGAAGTCCTTATTCTTTGGTCTTTAATCATTTAACTGTTTATTGTTCTTCTTCAATTTCAAAATAGACCAGTCTGTATTCGCTTTTCTGATTGTGTTCGTCAATCGTCCCAATCCGGTAATTTCCATTTCAACAATATCACCCGGCTGAAGCCATTGTGATTTGTATTCAGGATCATTGAGCAAGCCTGTACCATTCAATTCAAGAAAACATCCTGTTCCAACAGTTCCTGACCCAATTACATCCCCGGGCAAAATATCTACCCCGTAAGAACAGCGTTCAATAATCTCGGCAAAAGTCCAGTCCATATCACCCATAGAGCCTGAAGATACTTCCTTCCCATTCACCCAGCATTTCATCCCCAGGGCATAGGTATTACCGGTATGCCCTTGTTTCGCAGGCGTTTTATATTGCTCAAGTTCGTCGGGTGTGACCAGCCAGGGACCAATCACTGTTGAAAAATCCTTCCCTTTTGCAGGGCCCAAATTGAGCAGCATTTCCTCCATCTGTAGAGTGCGGGCACTCAAATCGTTCATAATCATATATCCAGCAATAAAGGAATCGGCTTCTGATGCCTTCACATTCCGACCCTTTTTACCAATAACAATGGCTGCTTCCAGTTCAAAATCAAGTTTGTCAAAATGATCGGGCATGCATTCAACATCGCCCATTCCCTGAATAGAATTATGATTTGTAAAATAAAAAATAGGATACTGATCAAATTCAGGTATCATTTCAACCCGTCTGTTCTTTCTTGCAGATGCAACATGCTGCCTGAAAGCATAACCATCCCGGCAAGAACTTGGATGTGGTACAGGAGCAAGAACTTCAAAGAATATTTCTTCCTTTGCTTTCTGTTTGCCAGATTTAATTTCGTCATTAACCTTTTTAGCCCGCTCCATTAATTCCTCTCCCCCGCTCAAAAACTCATTCATATTATCTGGGATAAGCTTATCACAGGAATTAAGATTGTAAATATGTCCGTTAATGAACAATCCAAGGTGTTCGCGATCTTCGGTTTTATAAGAAATTAATTTCATGAAAGGTATAATTAGGTTAGCAGCTATTCAAAACTAATGAATTTTGCTTATCCTTTATTCATTCATCAAAAAAACAAAGAATGATGCCCCTCCAAACATATTTCAGTTTCCAATAAAGAAACACTTACTTTGTAAAACCAATTATAAAACCAATAAATTCTAATATATGCCTGTTTATCATACATTAGGATCTATTCCTCATAAGCGTCATACTGCCTTCCGTAAACCAAACGGTATGTTGTATGCTGAGGAATTGGTCTCTACTGAAGGTTTTTCCAGTCTTTATTCCCTGGTTTATCATTGCCATCCTCCAACAATTGTAAAGGAACTGGGTGAACCCTATTCGGTGGAACCGACGATTGCAAGAGAGAAGCATCTTCGCCATACGAGTCTGATTGGCTTTAAGATCAAACCCATAGATGATTATCTGGAGAGCCGTAAGCCAGTGCTGGTGAACAGCGATCTTCATATTTCGCTTGCGTCCCCACGCCATTCAATGACAGATTATTATTATAAGAACAGCCAGGCAGATGAGGTTATTTTCATCCATGAGGGAAGTGGAACCTTGAAGACAGGCTTTGGAAAGATCAAATTTGAATATGGCGACTATCTTGTAGTCCCCCGGGGTACAATCTACCAGATGGAGTTCAATACTGAAGAGAACAGGTTGTTTATAATCGAAAGTTTTAGCCCGATACGTACCCCAAAACGCTACCGGAATGAATGGGGACAGCTAATGGAACATTCCCCATTTTGTGAGCGAGATATAAAACGCCCCGCAGATCTTGAAACACACGACGAAGCCGGAAATTTTAAAATACTGATTAAAAAACAAGGCTTAATCTATCCTTATACTTATGGCACGCATCCTTTTGATTTTATAGGATGGGATGGGTTTCATTACCCATGGGCCTTCTCAATCCATGATTTTGAACCAATTACAGGCAGAATTCATCAGCCGCCTCCTGTACATCAAACTTTCGAAGGACATAATTTCGTAATCTGCTCTTTTTGCCCCCGTAAATATGATTATCACCCTGATGCAATCCCGGCCCCATATAATCATAGTAATGTCGACAGTGATGAAGTGCTCTATTACGTGGATGGGGATTTTATGAGCCGCAAAAGTGTTGTCAAGGGACAGATAACCCTTCATCCGGGAGGAATACCTCATGGTCCGCATCCCGGTACGGTTGAAAAATCAATTGGCAAGGAAAGAACAGAAGAACTGGCAGTAATGATCGATCCATTTAAACCCTTGATGCTCACTGATTACGCACTAAGCATTGAGGATGAAAATTATCACAAAAGCTGGCAGGAGAATGTGGAGTAAACGGTAATTGGACAATTCGAAGATTTGGTAATTTGATGATTTGCTACAATAATATTCAATAGTAAAATTATGAAAACAGGAACGATAGCAACAGATATACAGACAACAGATTTTCTTCCTTTGAAAGGAACCGATTATATCGAATTATATGTTGGCAACGCCAAACAGGCGGCACATTTTTATAAAACCGCATTCGGTTTTCAAAGTCTGGCCTATGCCGGTCCGGAAACCGGGGTCAAGGATCGTGCTTCATATGTTCTGGTACAAAACAAGATCAAATTGGTGCTGACCACGCCTTTATTTCCGGATCATCCCATTTCTGAACAACTGACACGCCATGGTGATGGAGTTAAAATCATTGCTCTTTGGGTTGATGATGCCTTCGATGCACACCATCAAACCACCTCTAGGGGAGCTGAAAGCTATCTTGATCCACAAACTCTGGAAGATGATTACGGGCAGGTTAAGATGAGTGGCATTTATACCTATGGCGAAACGGTACATATGTTTGTAGAACGCAAAAATTACAATGGACTGTTCATGCCCGGATATGAGAAATGGGAAAGTACCTATAATCCGGAACCAGCCGGATTGCTTTATGTAGACCATTGTGTAGGCAATGTGGGATGGAATCAGATGGATAAATGGGTGAAATTCTATGAGGATGTTATGGGTTTCAATAATATCCTGACTTTTGATGATAAACAGATCTCTACCGAATATTCAGCTTTAATGAGTAAGGTGATGAGTAATGGGAATGGCTATGTAAAATTCCCGATCAATGAACCTGCGGAAGGTAAAAAACGTTCACAGGTTGAAGAATACCTTGATTTTTATGGTGATGAAGGGGTTCAGCACATTGCCATTGCAACCAACGATATCGTAGATACCGTAAGCAAATTAGAGGATCGCGGTGTTGAGTTTTTAAAGGTTCCTGCAATTTATTACGATGATCTGGAAGCAAGGGTAGGCAAGATAGAAGAAGATATTGAACCACTTAAGAACTTAGGAATTCTGGTCGACCGGGATGAAGAAGGATATTTACTGCAGATTTTCACTAAACCGGTTGAGGACCGGCCAACTTTATTTTTTGAGATCATTCAGCGTAAAGGAGCAAAATCCTTTGGAGCCGGGAATTTCAAAGCACTTTTCGAAGCTTTGGAAAGAGAACAGGAAGCAAGGGGGAACCTGTGATGATTTGAAGATGAGATGATGAGATGATTTGAAGATGGAATCATTGATTTGAAGATTGGATAATTTGAAGATGGGGGCAATCTAAGATTTGTCTATTGATTGTTTTTAATTACCTAATCCACCTCATCGACAAATCTCAATCATTTGCTAATTTGCTCATTCCTCAAATGGACAAATTGATCACTATCATTTCCATAAAACCCCCAAAATAATATCTTTGTTAAAAATAGAACAATCTTGAAGAAACGTATCGCAATTTTCGCATCAGGGTCAGGGTCAAATGCTCAAAAGATCATGGAGCATTTCAAAAAACACATGGATGCTGAAGTAGTTATTGTTCTAACCAACAATCCTGAAGCTTACGTTTTGCAGCGTGCAGATAATTTTGAGATCCCATCACACATATTTGATAAGCATGAATTCTACAAAACAAACAATGTAATTGATCTCTTAAAAAATCTTCAGATTGATCTGATTGTGCTGGCTGGCTTTATGTGGCTGATACCACAAAATCTCTTAAAAGCATTTCCGAACAAGATTATCAATATCCACCCTGCCCTTCTTCCTAAATACGGTGGCAAAGGTATGTATGGAGACCGGGTACATCAGGCAATTCTTGAAGCTCATGAGGAAGAATCGGGAATTTCCATTCACTTTGTCAACGAACATTTTGATGAAGGTGAAATTATTCATCAGTCACGTTTCAAAATAGAACCCGGTGATGATCTGGAAATGGTCAAATTCAAGGGTCAGCAACTGGAGCATTTACACTATCCAAAAGTGGTGGAACAGTTGCTAAAAAAGATGAAGTCTTAAATTAATTGGCCGGGGCCACTTTTTTTTAAAATCAACACCCAATATATTTCAAAAAATTCAGCATCAGGCTGCTCAGATAAATACTGTTTTGTGGCATATTTTTCACTATTTTTTTGAAAGCAAACCAATCAAAAAAACTATCTTTGCGCTTTTAGAATTAAATATCAATGAGCCATCCTGTCAAGATCAAAAACGCTTTAATTTCAGTTTTTTATAAAGATAATTTAGAACCTCTTATCCGCCAGCTACATGAGCAGGGCGTGGTATTTTATTCAACAGGGGGTACTGAAAAATTCATTCGTGAACTTGGTATAGATGTGATTGCTGTTGAAGATCTAACCGGATACCCGTCAATTTTGGGCGGTCGGGTAAAAACTTTGCATCCAAAAGTTTTCGGTGGTATCCTGAACCGCAGAGAAAACAAAGAGGATAAGGCTCAGATCGGGCAATATGAAATTCCAGAGATTGATCTGGTAATTGTTGACCTCTACCCTTTCGAAGAAACCCTGGCTTCAGGAGCTTCAGATGCCGACATCATAGAGAAAATTGACATCGGAGGAATATCTCTGATACGAGCTGCAGCGAAGAATTTTAATGATGTAATCATCATTGCATCTAAAGACGATTATAAAACTTTAAGCGATATTTTAGCAGAAAATGGCGGATATACCACAATAAGCCACCGTAAGGCATTTGCCCGTCAGGCATTTAATGTTTCATCCCACTACGATACTGCAATCTTTAACTACTTTAATCAGGAAAATCCTTTAGCGGTTTTCAAATACAGTGAACAAAGGGCCAGCACGCTTCGATATGGTGAAAATCCACATCAAAAGGGGGTTTTTTATGGTAATTTGGATAAAATGTTCGATAAACTAAATGGTAAGGAACTTTCTTATAATAACCTGGTTGATGTAGATGCTGCAGTTGCACTCATTGATGAGTTTGAAGAACCTACTTTTGCAATACTCAAACATACCAATGCCTGTGGAATTGCCAGTAACGAATCCATTATTGAGGCATGGAAAGCCGCGCTTGCCTGTGACCCTGTTTCTGCCTTTGGCGGAGTGCTGATATGCAATCGTGAAATCGATGCTGAAACCGCTGCAGAAATCAATAATCTATTTTTTGAAGTACTTATTGCACCTTCATTTGCTGATCCTGCAAAACAAATACTAACTGGTAAGAAGAATCGTATTTTGCTTAAGAGAAATGATGTTAAACTTCCCTCAAAACAGTTTAAAACATTGTTGAATGGTGTAATTGAACAGGATAAAGATCTGCTAATGGAAACATCCGCAGATATGAAACCTGTAACAGATCGTAAACCAACTGTACAGCAAGAAAAAGACCTGGAGTTTGCAAATAAGATAGTAAAACATACCAAATCAAATACGATAGTACTGGCAAGAAATGCATGTTTGATTGCCAGCGGGGTTGGTCAGACTTCACGTGTTGATGCGCTTCAGCAGGCTATTGTAAAGGCAAAGGCATTTAATTTTGATCTTGCCGGAAGCGTGATGGCTTCTGACGCATTTTTCCCTTTCCCTGATTGTGTTGAGATTGCTGCCGATGCAGGGGTTGTGATGATCTTACAACCCGGAGGATCAATTAAAGATCAGGAATCGATTGATATGGCAAATGCCAAAGGCGTGGGAATGGTAACTACCGGTATCAGACATTTCAAACATTAATACAACTCTTTAATTAAAATCATCAGGTTTTATACTACCATGATTAAGAAAAGAGTTTAACTTAGTAAATAGATTTTCAACACGATAAGAAATAGCTAATGGGATTATTTAATTGGTTTACACAAGAAATTGCAATTGACCTGGGTACAGCAAATACTCTGATAATACATAATGATAAGGTTGTGGTGGATGAGCCTTCAATTGTGGCTTTTGACCGTACTACGAATAAAGTGATTGCTATAGGGCGACAGGCTATGCAGATGGAAGGTAAAACCCATGATAATATCCGTACTGTAAGGCCATTAAAAGATGGAGTAATTGCTGACTTTAACGCGGCTGAATATATGATCAGGGGGATGATTAAAATGATTAACAATGGTAAGGGTTGGTTTTTTCCATCCCTCCGTATGGTCATCTGTATTCCTTCGGGCATTACTGAAGTTGAAAAGCGAGCGGTACGCGACTCTGCCGAGATTGCCGGGGCAAAAGAAGTTTACCTCATTCATGAGCCAATGGCAGCAGCAGTGGGTATTGGAATTGATGTGGAAGAGCCTATGGGAAATATGATCATCGATATCGGTGGCGGAACTACAGAGATTGCAGTAATTGCACTTTCGGGTATTGTGTGCGACCAGTCTATCCGAGTAGCGGGTGACAATTTCGATAGTGATATTGTTCAATATATCCGTAGACAGCATAATATCATGATCGGTGACCGTACAGCAGAGAAGATTAAAATTGAAGTAGGTGCCGCCCTGCCTGAACTGAGCGATCCGCCTGCAGACTACGCGGTACAAGGCCGTGACCTTATGACTGGTGTACCTAAACAAATTACAGTTTCTTACACCGAGATTGCTCATTGCCTTGATAAGTCGATCTCAAAAATCGAAGAAGCGATCCTGAAAGCTTTGGAGATCACTCCTCCGGAACTTTCTGCTGATATTTATCAGACTGGTATCTATTTAACCGGTGGTGGGGCTTTATTGCGTGGCTTAGATAAACGTATCGGAGCAAAGACGAAACTTCCTGTTCACGTGGCTGAAGATCCTTTGCGTGCAGTTGTACGGGGAACAGGTATCGCCTTGAAGAATATTGGAAACTTTAAATTCTTAATGCAATAAAGTTTTAAGTTGTAAGTAATAAGTTATAAGTATTAAGTTGTAAGTTCTGAAATCCTACTCAATAAGTATTTATGTCAAAAATTCTAACTAAATCTCACCTGAAATAGGCTGAACTTTCAAATATTTGTAATGAACTTGGTTTTACCTTCCAAGAAAACTTAAAACCTATAACTTAAAACTTATAACTTATTACTTACAACTCAAAATATGCGTAACCTCTGGCTTTTCATCAGTAAGTACAACGCATTTTTTTTGCTCGTAATCTTCTTCACTATTTCATTAATCCTGCTGATCAACAATAATTCCTATCAGCGGGCAAGTGTCTGGAATTCATCTAATCAAATGGTGGGATCTGCTTATGAACGAGTCAATGAGTTCAGCAGCTATCTCATTCTGGGCAAAACCAACGATAGTCTGGCTGCTGAGAATGCCCGGCTCAGGAATTTGCTTACATCCTCTTATTATGATGATAGCGTAAGGCAGGTAACAGTTAAAGATAGTGTCCTTAAACAACAATATATTTACACTGTTGCGAGGGTTATTAATAATTCGGTCCACCAAAAGAATAATTATCTAACAATCAACCGCGGCAGTAAGCACGGAATAAAGAAAGGAATGGGAGTCATTGCTCCTAGCGGCGTAATTGGCATAGTGCTGAATGTTTCTGAGAATTTTTCGACTGTGCGTTCCCTGCTCCATACCGAAACCAAAATCAGTGCAAGTGTAGATGGAAATATCGGATCATTGGTTTGGGGAGAAGGAAATTATGATTCACGCTTTGCTCTTTTAAAAGATATCCAAAGTCATTTAAACATAAAAAAGGGAGCAAGAGTAACCACTTCAGAGTTCTCTCTATTCCCACCTGGCACCAATATCGGTTATGTAACTGAATCAGATACCAGAGATGAAAACAGTGCACTCAACATCCAGGTAAAACTGGATACCGATTTTGCAAAATTACAGTACGTTTATGTGATAATCAATCTGCTTTCAGAAGAACAATTGAATCTGGAAGCTCAAAATAAAGTTGAATAATGGGACGGGCAGTTATTGTAAATAGTATCCGTTTTATTGTGCTGATTGCTACTCAGGTTTTTCTGTTTAAGAATATTGGGTATTATAATTTAAGCATACCCTATCTCTATATACTTTTTATTCTACTACTCCCATTTGGAATGCCGAATGCACTGCTTTTCTTGCTGGCTTTCTTTACAGGCCTAACAGTGGATGTGTTTTACGATACATTAGGATTAAATGCGATTGCCTGTACTGTAATGGCCTTTGTCAGAATTGTATTTATTTCTGTAACTGTACAGCGTGATGGTTTTGATAATGAACCGGAACCCAGCCTTGGCATAATGGGATTCAGATGGTTTGTATTTTATGCAATCATACTCACATTCTTTCATCATTTAGTCTTATTCAGTTTCGAATCCTTCAAATTCTCAGAACTTGGTTTTACATTTATTCGTGTTATTCTGAGTACTCTGTTTACAGTGTTCCTGATCCTTATTACTGAGTTTGCATTTTTCCGTAAAAAGGTTAGATGATTTCTCTGAATTGCTTTGGTTCCTAAACCCAAAATAATAATAGAGCTAAATTAAAATGAAATACAAAAACTATCCAGTATTAGGCTTAAATAATTAGATAAGGCTTATGCCTGCACAAAAAATTCTTTCTTACTTTTACGGTTTAACAATCAATAAATAAAAGGGCTTTCCCCGAACAATAGATTTGTTGAAAAAGCTCCTTTGGGAAGGAATAAAAATCTTTATTTGATCAGAATCAATGAATAGTTTTTTTGCGAGGAAGTTTGTGGTTCAGGGAATATTCATTGCTATGGCCATGATTCTGCTCATACGTCTGTTTTATATTCAGGTGATCAGCGATGAGTACATTCTCTCTGCAGAAAACAATGTGATCAGAAGGTTGCCTATTTATCCAGCCCGGGGAGTTATTCTGGACAGAAACGAAAATATTCTTGTACAAAACGAGCCGGTATATGATCTGATGGTTATTCCCAGAGAAGTGAAGCCCTTCGATACAGTTGAATTCTGCAACTTGATTGGAATTGATAAGAATGGATTTGACAGGAGATTCAAAAAAGCTCGTTCCTATTCCCCATACAAAGCCTCTATTTTTGAGAAACAGCTTTCAGTACAAATTTATGCATCATTTCAGGAGAAGCTTAGTAATTTTCCGGGATTTTTTGTTCAAAACAGAACCGTTAGAAGGTACCCTGACAGTATTGCTGCCCATTTTCTGGGCTATATCGGTGAGGTAAATCCTAAAGTGATAGAAAATTCGGATGGTTTTTACAGTCAGGGGGATTATCATGGAATTACAGGTGTTGAAAAGTCCTATGAGGAATTATTAAGAGGGCAGCGTGGCGTACAAAACCTGATGGTGGATGCATTAAACCGTCCTAAAGGAAATTATGCGGATGGAAAATATGATACTGCAGCAGTTGCAGGTGAGCGTCTGATATCTTCTTTAGACAAGGATCTGCAAAAACTGGGAGAGCAGTTGATGAAGAACAAGATTGGCAGTATCGTAGCAATTGATCCTTCAAGCGGAGAAATATTATCATTCGTCAGCAGCCCGGGTTATGATCCTAATCTGATGGTTGGCCGTCAGCGAGGTAATAATTATATGGCTCTGCTCAACGATAAATACAAACCAATGTTTGTTCGCCCGATTCAGGCAGAATATCCTCCAGGCTCCATTTTTAAAGTGGTTAATGCTTTGGTAGCCCAACAGTTCGGATTAATTAATGAAAATACTTATTTCTTTTGTCCGGGTGGTTACCGCTATGGTCGTAAGGGTTATATGGGCTGTACACACGTCCATGGTTCAATCGGTCTGAAAGGCTCAATTACAGAGTCATGCAATACCTATTATGGTTATACCTATGCCCGGATGATTGACCAGGCAGGTATGCGGCCTGTAAATGCCTATAAAAAATGGAGGACAGCAGTGTCTGCTTTCGGTATAGGAACTGCATTGGGAATCGACCTGCCGGGAGAACGCAATGGACTCTTACCAACTGCCGATCTCTATACCAAACGCTTCAGAAACGACAAATGGAGTTCTGCTTACACAATATCCCTATCTATTGGCCAGGGCGAGTTGGGAATAACTCCTCTTCAGATGGCAAATGTGATGGCGATTGTAGCCAACAGGGGTTTTTTCTACAAGCCACATCTTATAAAGGCAATTGGCGATAAGAATGTGATCAAAGAAGAATATGTGAAAAAGAATAGCGCAGGCATTGATCCGGGGTATTTTGATGTAATTATTGATGGTATGAGTGCGGTGGTGAACCAACCCAGCGGTACAGCCTGGTACTCACGAATTCCGGAAATTGAAATGTGTGGCAAAACGGGTACAGTACAAAATCCGCATGGAAAAGATCACTCAGTTTTTGTGGCATTTGCACCCAGAGACAATCCTAAAATTGCAATTGCTGTAGTCGTTGAGAATGCAGGTTTTGGAGCAACATGGTCGGCCCCAATTGCCAGCCTGATGGTTGAAAAATTTATAAATAAAAAAATCAGCAGACCAAAAGCCTATATGGACCGACTTTTTGATGCAAATCTGCTGCCGGGTTCAGCAAAGATGATCCGGAAGCAAGCTTCAGACAGCACCAGAAATAAAACAGTTATCACAGAAACGAAGGTAAAAACCAATGAATAATCAACGCAGCCTCTTTTTTAATGTAGACTGGTTTATCATATTAACCTATCTTACCTTGTGTATTATTGGCTGGTTCAACATCCATGCTGCGGTTTATGACCCATTGAATCCGAGTATTATTGATCTGGATACAAATTATGGTAAACAACTGATCTTTATTATTTCAGCATTCATAATTGGCTTCGCAATTCTACTGTTTGACAACAAATTTTTCAATACATTTTCTCCTGTATTTTATGGAATTACCATTTTGCTTCTGATCCTGGTTCTGATCATTGGCCGAAATGTAGGAGGAAATCAAGCCTGGATACCACTCGGCAGCTTCCGGCTTCAGCCTTCAGAATTTGCAAAATTTGCAACTTGTTTATTACTTGCCAGATATCTTAGCTCCGGAACAATCAAAGTACAGGATTTTAAAACCCAAATTATAGCGGCATTTATCATACTGCTACCAACTGCACTTATTTTGCTGCAGCCCGATGCCGGCTCGGCCCTGACCTTTAGTTCTCTTATTCTGGTATTGTATCGGGAAGGGCTTTCAGGCTATTTTCTGGTCATAGAAGGGCTTTCAATTCTACTCTTTGTGCTAACGGTTTTATATAATAAATACATAGTTTTAGTTGGAGTTATTGCCCTTGCAGGTACACTCATCTATTTTTATCGTAAAAGCAGAAAATCTATAACTATAATCGGATCGGGTTTACTTTTTTCTGTCTTATTTATATTTTCTGTTGATTTTGCCTACAACAAAATCCTGAAACCGCATCAAAAAAACAGAATTGATGTTATTCTTGGAAAAGTAAATGACCCTCGTGGAGTAGGATACAATTTAAACCAGTCAAAAATAGCCATCGGCTCAGGAGGTTTATGGGGAAAAGGTTATCTGCAGGGTACACAAACCAAATATGATTTCGTGCCTGAACAAAGTACCGACTTCATCTTCTGTACTGTAGGTGAGGAATGGGGGTTTGCAGGTTGTTTCCTTGTGATCAGTTTATATCTCTTCCTGCTAATACGTATAGTAAATATTGCTGAACGCCAGCGATCCTCATTTGCGAGGATTTATGGTTATGGAGTAGCCTCAATCTTATTCTTCCATGTTTTCATCAATATCGGGATGACCATTGGCTTAATACCCGTAATTGGCATCCCTCTCCCATTTTTAAGCTATGGCGGTTCCTCTTTATGGAGTTTTACAATCCTGCTATTTATACTTCTTAAGTTTGATTCTAACCGTATGGGAATTATCTAGAAAATCGCTTGTTCAGAATTTCGTAAAATTTGTCTGCTACACTTTGTTTCACAGCCCAGTTATTCTTGGAAGTATAGTTTTGCTTGAGGAAATTATCGGCAGACTCAAAATTATCAAAGCGATTCAATATCTCGATAGCTTCACTGTAGGCAAGACTATAGCCATTGAAAAGATCCCTCACAAATAGTAATTTGTCATTCAAATTGATCAGACTTTTCAAATCTTTAACCTGGCGCTGATTAAACTGACTGGAGACTGTACTTTGGGAAGTCTGCGAGGCAAGTATCTCATTGATAGTTAAGGGATGTTCTTCTGCATCAGGGGCTGTTATACTTGAAGCCGGTTCCGGAATAGTGCTTTGCTCCAGTATCTTAAACTCCGGACTCATGTCAGCTTCTGGCAATTCTTCTTCACGTGTCACTGACTCTACAGTATCCTGCATATTAATTTCAGGATCGTTCTCAGGCTGGACTTTCAACTGAGTTTTCTGTTTAATTACTTCCATTTCCTCCTCGGTCAGCGGACGATCAAATAGATCTTGCGCAGCCTTCTCTTCATAGTCAAATGTTTGAATAGCTTCATCCTTAATCTCAAATTTCCATTCAGGAATAGTCGACTCAGTGTCCATTTCTTTGATGAGGTTTTCAGCAGGTTTATCCATGATAAGTGGTTCTGTTGTTTTTGCCTCAGCAGCAATGGATGGTTCCTTTGGAGGGCTGTACGATTTTGTACTATAATTCAGCTTCTGAAGAATTTTAATATGATCATATAAAAAATCTGCATTTGCAGCAAAAAGCTCAAGTTCAAGTTCATTCAGGTTTTCGGGATCCTGTGATAAATATTCATATTGCTCATTCAATTCTGCAATAATTCCGGCAACTTTCTTAAAGATTTCTTTCTTATTCATTCTAGTTCGAATATTGGGGCTGTCCGGGTCGAATCAGCCTGAAAATAGTATCATGGCGAAAAGCCATATTCAAATATAAGCACATTTATCAAATGTAATGACTAAATATTGATCCTGAAATCGCTTTTAAAGTAATTTTAATCCATTAAAAATCGGATATTAGATGCCAGAAAAAAGAGGCACAAAAAAGTAGAATGTTATTCAGTGAACATAATTTTAAACGGAGAAAAGGACTTAGCGGAAGCATTGAAGTAATCTGTGGGTCCATGTTTTCAGGCAAAACGGAAGAATTAATTAGAAGACTTCGCCGTGCACAGATCGCTAAACTGAATGTTGAAATATTCAAACCAAAAACCGATACACGCTATGATGAAAACTCGGTGGTATCACATGACCTGAACTCCATTCAATCTACCCCGGTTGAAAATGCAGCATCAATCCTGCTGCTGAGTTCAAATACTGAAGTTGTCGGGATAGATGAAGCCCAGTTTTTTGACGATCAACTGCCCGATGTTTGTAATACTTTGGCTAACAGAGGAATTCGGGTTATTATAGCCGGATTGGATATGGATTTTCAGGGCAAACCTTTTGGGCCTATGCCCGAACTGATGTCGATAGCCGAAGTTGTCAATAAAGTGCATGCCGTTTGTTTACAGTGCGGTGGACCTGCAACGTACTCATACCGCACTGTACCCAGCGAATCAAAGATTTTACTGGGTGAAAAAGAGAGCTATGAGCCCCGCTGCAGAACCTGTTTCAATTCTATTCCTTAAAATACCCCTTTAAAATTGCCCCATTTCCAGGCCTGAAGAATTCCCATTTTGGGTAAAACTTGATTAAATTAAATTTAACTCAGGATTACAAATCTTTCGTATATGTCAATAAACAGGTCAGATGAAAGTAATCTATAAAGTAATAAGCGCAATAAGTCTTTTCATATTTTTTACTGCAGGATGCAGCAAAAAAGAAAGTGAGACGCTGCAGATACAGATAAGCTATGAAGCAATAAAAGCTGCCTTCGGAGATAATATCAATCTGAATAGTTTAGCAGAATATGAAGGACAAACCAAACCAGCATACATCCTTAAAGATAATACAGTCGGCAATACAATTTCAAATGCAAAAGCGACAATTGGACGTATTCTTTTCTATGATAAGAATCTGAGTATTAACAATACGATTTCCTGTTCAAGTTGCCACAAGCAGGAATTTGCTTTTAGTGATACGGCGATTATAAGTTCTGGCGTATCCGGTGGACTAACACAAAGGCATTCCATGCGCCTGATCAACACAAGGTTTGCGGTTGAGCGCAAATTCTTTTGGGATGAACGTGCCGCAAGTCTGGAAATTCAAACCACACAACCAATTCAGGATCATGCCGAAATGGGTTTTAGCGGACAAAATGGAAGACCAGGCCTCAGTGTCCTGTTAAGTAAATTGCAGGGAATTTCTTATTACAATGAACTTTTCAAGTTCGCATATAATGATATAAACGTTACTGAGGCCAGAATGCAGGAATGTCTTGCACAATTCATTAGAAGTATACAATCTTTTGACTCCAAATATGATGCAGGAAGAGCACTGGTGGCAAACGACAACCAGAATTTCCCGAATTTCACGCAGGCTGAAAATGCAGGTAAAAATTTATTCATCGCTGCTCCTGTATTTGATCGGAATTCCAGTAGAATTTCTGGCGGACTGGGATGTAATGGCTGTCACAATGCACCCGAATTCGATATTGACCCGAATAGCAGGAATAATGGAATAATTGGGCAGGCAAATGGAACAAACAGAGATTTTACTAATACCAGGGCCCCCACTTTACGTGATCTTACAAAGAATGACAGAAGAGTGAACAATCCAATGATGCATACTGGAGCAATTGTTGGATTAAGGGCAATACTCAATCACTATAACACCATCAATCTTAATCCTGCCCAAAATCCAAATCTGGATCCCAGACTGGCTCCTAATGGCATCGGACAGAAATTAAACCTGACTGAAAATGAGATAAATGCGGTGCTTGCTTTCCTTGAAACACTTGCGGGAAATAATGTTTACACAGATAAAAAATGGAGTGATCCTTTTCTTAGGTAGGGAAGATGAAATAGGAGAATGGGGAATAAGGCATTTCTGTTCTGGAATGACTGTCAAGTGGCAAAGGGAATGGTATAAATATTAAAATGGAATTCAGGTTAAATGAGATTAATTTGAAACTTACTTCGTTACCAATAATTTTAAAGTTTTTTCCCTGCCTTCAAACTGTATTTTATAAAGGTAGACTCCGGATTGGAGATCAGAAAGATCCACGTTAATGCGATAGGAACCTATTGTAAGATTATCTCTGATTAATTCTCTGACAGGCTGACCGGCTGTATTATACAAGGTCAGATTGGTAAGACCTGCACGACTCAGGCTAAAATCAATTATGGTTTGATCGAGTCCTGGGTTAGGGAAGTTTTGCCTCAGTACAAATCCATCAGCAGCAGCGCTACTTTCAGTTTTGTTTAATTCATCATATTTTTTTTGGGCTGCTATTGCGCTGGCTTGAAGGTCAGTCAATGAATCTCCCCCAATCAATGCGAAAGCTATTTTCACAATTCCATTTACAGGGATTGTAAACGGCCCATAACCACTGACCAGTAGAATATCATAACCATCAGGAGCGTTCTCCCCCAAACCTGTATTCTTAATTCCTGCAGAAAGTGTCTGATATTTCTCCGATATACTAAACTCCCCATCCGCAAAAACCGGATCTGCCTGAACCTGATTAGCCAGGGGATAATAAACCGCCTGCCCTGTTGAGCTAAGAAGCTTAACACCCGCATAGGAAGTTATACCATGCCTGCCATAGACATAAGCCAATCTATTAGCTGCATCATACTTCGTCACATCTCTGCCAATTACATCCACATCCCAATCCGTAAATATGCCCGCATAGACGCCCTTTAAAACAGTTAGCCCTTCATTACGGATCTCATATTCAGAAATAATATACTTATCATCTGGCGCAGTTGCATATGCTGTCTGGCTATGGCTGACATGTAAGTTCAATCTGTTTGGATTGCCGGAATCATCAAATTCCGAACGTCCCAGGAATGCAGCTTTGGTATCCTGATCTTTAAACACCCTGATCTTTTTTACAAAATTTTCATCTGCTGTTCCGAAACCTGATCTCGCATTATTTGAAACTGCCGAAGCAGAGTTGCCGATCATGAGCGATGCCTCAACCAGCAAAGATTCAGACTTATAATTAAATCCTAAACCAGCCTTACCCTCGCTATCGGCATAGCCGATACGGCCATTACTGCTAATGGTTGAACTAATCTGATTTACATTAATATTCATAAAATCCCTAGCTACACGTACCTGAAATTGCTCTGTACTCTGGTACGTACTACCAGCAGTATAATTTAAACTGAAATTGACGAGTTCATTATCTGGTGTGCCCGATCTGACATATACCCGAAAAGGACCAATCATTGTCTTCAATTCTTTAGTGCCAATGTTACTCAGCAAATATTGCTGATTTATTATCTGAACATTTGGATTAGTTGTGAGCAGCTTTATCGTAAGTCCGGAGGCAGGCGATAAAAAATTCTTGATATCCACAAAAATAGTCAGGGTGTCTCCGGCAGGTATTGATCCATTACCTTTATCGTTAAGTGTAATCTTCTGATATTTGATTGAAGGTAAAGTTTCGGTTAGTGCCCTGAATACATTTAAACGTCCATGTCCCAACTGCCCTGCCAGCCCCGGATTAAACTGATCAATATTATCTGAACTTACTTTCAATTGCTCTGCAACCTGTGACATGTCAAATTCCGGAAATCTGGACCTGACCAATGCTGCCGCACTTGAAACCATTGGAGTTGAAAACGAAGTTCCTGATACCCATCCAAATTTATTTCCGTTTTTGCTTGAATAAACCACACCGGGGGCTGAAATCGAAATATGGCTTCCATAGCTGGAAAAATCGTTCTTTTTATCATTCAAATCCACTGCTGATACAGCCAGAACGCCTGCATAAGCTGCAGGGTATTCAGGGGCAGCACTATTGGAATTACCTGCACATGCTACGATAAGGCTGCCCTTAGCAATGGCATAGTTCACAATATCCTGACCAAAAGCCGAGCCATTTGGTCCGCTGAATGAACAATTGATAATATGGGCACCATTATCGGCTGCATATTTTATTCCTTCATAACCTTTGTAAATAATTGTGGCGTTATTATCAGCACATGTTTTTACAATCATCAGTTTAGCATTGAAAGCAATACTTGCAATTCCAAGTCCATTATCTGAAACAGCCGAAGCGATGCCACTTACGCTTACGCCATGGTCAGTTGAATCACTGCTTACATCAGGATTGTTATCCACCTGCGGGTTAGAGCCACTCAGGCCAACGAGGTCAATTCCAGGAAATATGATATTTGCTTTCAGATCAGCATGATCCATATCAGTTCCGCTATCTACAATTGCAATGATGGTACTGGAAGAATTCCTGATCAAATCCCAGGACTGCTCTGCCCTTACCTGTTTTAGCTGATTTTGAAAACCTGAAAATAGCGGATCATTGGGTGTATAGGACACAAAATGAACATAGCTCGGCTCCGCATATTCAATATTAGGGTTCTTCAGTAATTCATTGATTATTTTCTCAATTCCCTGTTTTGAACTGAACCTTAGTTCATAAATTCTGTCCATTCCAACTGTATCTTTAATTGCCATACGCTGAACAGCCTCTGAACTGATTGCCTTTACAGAGTTTTTAAAAAGCTGGTTAATATTAAGTTCAGAGGCCTTGATATTCAGGCTCCTTAAGCTAGTAGCAGAACTTACAGATCGTATCTGAGCTGCAGTGCTCCCCTTGCGGAATTTAACGATGATCACATCCGGTAAAAAATCCTTTTGACTTACTCCCTTTGGCAGCTTAAATGATGGCTCTGGACCGACTCCAGCACCAGTTTGGCCAAACACTGTAAGAACGTGAAAGCAAAAAAACAGGAGTAACAGTTTCTTCATTGGTAGGATTTACCAAAAATAGCAAAATCAGTATAGAAAATAAATATAACTGAACATTACAATTTGCAGGTCAATCAAAGATTTAATAAGGTGATCGATGCTTATCATTTTTGAAACTTTTATTATCCAATTCCGTATATAAACTTAGGATTTGTAAATATTTAAGAATATGCCTTACGAACAGTTAAAAAGGGTGCTTTGTATTAATGACAATGAAGTTACATTGTGGATTCAAAAACAGATTCTTAATAAATCTAAATTATCACAAGAAGTAATCACAGCATTCAATGGTTATGATGGTCTTGAATACCTTAAAAATCTGATCAACCGGAATACTGAAGATCAGAACCACTTTCCGGGCCTTATTCTGCTTGATCTGCATATGCCGGTTATGGATGGATGGGAGTTTCTTTATAGATTTTCCTTAGATATTCATCCGCATTGCAAAAATACAAGGGTAATTATTACCTCGTATTCAATTGATGAAGTAGATTCTGAGCGTGCAAAAAAATACCCTTTTGTGATCGATTTCCTGACCAAATCACTGAGTGTTGAATATCTTGAAAGTTTGCCAAGATCATTATTATCGGATGAGCTGGTATAAACTTCGAAGCTGGTAACTCTTTAAACTTTAATTTAGTCTTAATCAATCACGTTAAGAAGATTTCAGATTGATGAATAATATATTAGAACTAAATAAGTTTATACCTCAGCACTTTATCTTCTTCCCAGAAACAAATTACTTTCCCATTATTTAGAATATAGATTTTAGGAGAAACACCTGAACCTAAAAGTGTATTTTTTTTTGTGTTCAGGTTAATCGCACTTACCATCTTTTTATCCTGCCATGCAATATATATTTGGTTTCTGTTCTGGGCCATACTAACATCACGTCCTGTACCAAGTTTGATCTCCACTTGATTCTCTGACCAGTAATATACATCTCCATTACGTCTCCAGGCTGCAGAAACATTTCCATTAGAATCAAAACCTAAGCTACCACCATCCATTGGACAAGCGTTTAACTGCCACGTACCTGTGCCTGATTTTGAGGCCTCAGAGAAAGATTTACCCTTATTGTATGAGACTGAATAATAAATATCTCTTGAACCCATAAACCAGTTGCGGAAACCAATCACAAGCTTACCCTCCCTGATTATAATATTTGGCTTGCAGCATTCGCAAACGTGCTTATCCGGAGATTTATAAACCAGAGCATTTATTTGCCATTTAGCAGATTTGCCATTTACAGAGGAAAAATAAATATTATTACTTCCCCCCTCTCTGATATCAAGCCATGTGGCGTAAAAATTATCTGCCTTATCGGCTGCAATTGCCATTAATCCTTCAACAGCCGAGCCTTTTTTATCATTAATGTCTGCTATTGGGGTCCATCCGCCCTTCAAATGATTTAGCCGGTAAGAATGAATAGTTCCTGATTTATCAATTGCACTGATGATAGAATAATTCTTAGAAGAGGCAATCTGCGGACCTCTGGTATGCCCTAAATGCATTCCGGGAAGTTCAGCAACCAGTACAGCAGAAGAAAAACTGATTCCATTATTCGTTGAAGTCAGACAATAAATCTTTTCACCGTTCCCATATGCTACCCGAATGACTCCTTTTGTATCAATGGAAAGATTTGGTTGCTGCCCCTGAATAGTTGTTTCAGCAAAAAATGAATAACATGGAACTGATGCACAAAAAAATACAAATAAAAAAAACACTTTCATATCATGGGTTCAGTATAAATGAATCACAAGATATGAAAGTGTTCAGCATAAACCCTCAAGGTTTATAGATCTTTATAATTGCACTATAATATTTACATCAGAATCTAACTTATTACGGGTTAAATTTAATTGATTTTCCAGATCCGTTACATTATTCTGAAGGTCAAGAATAAGATTTTCACGGCGTTGAACTTCCTGAGCATTAAGATTAACTCTGCTGGTGTTCAAATTAGTTTTTACCCCTAATAGTTTTTCCATTGCATACTTTAAAAGTGATTCGCTGTAAGACATGGTTTCATAAGTTTGTTCATAGTTATTATAAACAGTCTCACGTGATTGGATGTAGTTTGAAGACCAGCGATCTGAATAATTGGTTGTACAATTCCCAATTATATCACCATGGTTTAAATGTGCCTTAACAGCATTTTCAGAAATATTTATTGTCACCGAATTACCAGAATTATTACCTGAAGGATTATGGCACACCTTAACTTTCTTTTGATTCTTTGGATGTTTACGCTCTGCCCAGTTATTAAATCCCCAATCAATATCGATATCCCTTTTGCCGTTCATCACTTTACTATTGCCTTTACCTCTTTTAATTTCCCACTTTCCACCTTCTGATTTATCTTTATCTTTTCCTGAATGGCCTTTATCGTCATCATAACGCTCATTCTTTCCCTGCTCTCTTTTATCATCCCGATCATCATTATCCTTGTATTTTTTATTATCCTGTCTTTGGTTTCTATCATCCCGATAATCATTATCCTTATCCTTTTTGTTATCCTCTCCACGATTTTTATCAGACTGGCTCTTTCCCTTGTCTTTATCATTTGAATCGTTTTCCCTGCCTTCTGATTTACCCTGTCCGTTATTTCCCTTTTGCGGATCTGCCAGAGCCAATAGTGTTAAAACAATTAAAGGAAGGATACTAATCCTTAAAATATTATTTCTTTTCATCTGTTTATTTTTTAGTTTTTTATTTTTCTGATGGAACCTTGATGATTAATGATATCTTTTATTTAGCAGTCTCAAATTCTTTGTCAACTTTTTCTAAAGAGGCTTCAAGCTTTGCATTTTTTTCTTCAAGATCTTTGGTGGCTTTTTCAAGATCATTTGAAACGGAATCCATTACTACAACCTCTGTATCGTCAGATTTTGTGGCCTTGTTGGTACAGGAACCCATAAACAAAAGTCCGACGGCCAGTAATGGAATTGAAGCATAGTTAATTAATTTTTTCATATTGATTTTCATTTAGTTACGATAAATACACCACATAAATCAAGCCAGTTTTTTTCGATAAAAAATTAAGTGGCACGTCAATTGACTTGTCTGTTCATATCAATTATACAAGTAAGAAAAAAGATTATGAGAAAGTTAATGATTATGGGCTGCATCGGCCTTGCAATGGGATTTACTGCTTGTAAAAAGAACAGTGAAGACGGCATGACCAGGATGAATGTTAAAATCACGGATGGTCCGGGTGCTTATGATGCCATTTATTTAAGTGTCAAAGAAATTCAGGTTTTAACTTCTGATGGAACAACTACAATGTCCGTTGGCCCTACCCCTTTCAATATCCTTAATTTTAGAATGGGTAAGGATACTCTAATTGCTTCTCAGGATATTCCTTCCGGAAATATTAAGGAAGTTCGATTGGTATTAAATGATTCAGGAAATCAGGTTAAGATCAATGGAGTAACTTATGCTTTGACTACACCAAGCGGACAGAGTTCAGGTGTGAAACTAAAAGTACAGGAAAGCCTGGTAGCAGGTGTTGCTTATACTATGTTACTTGACTTTGATGCAGCAAAATCAATTGTTCAGACCGGTAATGGGAAATACATATTAAAACCAGTCATCAGAGCAATCCCAAATGCTGTTTCAGGGGCCATTACAGGAATAATAACGCCATCTGCCTCAAATCCTAAGATCTATGCGATTGCAGGAACGGATACTCTTGGAACTGTAAGTGATGCAAGCGGTAAATTTTGGTTTCCTGGTGTAGCTGCAGGAACATATAAAGTTGAGATCCAACCTGTAAGTCCTTATATCAAAAAGACAATTGAGAATGTTGCGGTAGTTACAGGCAGTGTAAAGGATCTGGGAACGATCACAATTTCCCAATAATTTAACAATTACAATTAAAAAGAAAGGGTACATTGGTTTACCCTTTCTTTTTTTGTTATTTAAATCTTTTCAGCTGCATATCCTGCTTTTTTCACAGCGGCAATTATTTCAGCCGCCTGCAAATCTCCCTGAACGCTTAGTGTTTTATCACTTGAATCAAGATCCACCTTCCAGTTATTCTCTCCGGCAGTCTCGTTCAAGGCCGGACTGACCTGAGCCAGACATCCAGTACATTTGATATTCGTTTTAAATTTAATTGTTTCCATTTTTTCTAATTTTATGTATTTGATTTGAGTTTTAAAGCTTTTAACCTGAGACTGTTACTGACAACTGAGACCGAACTGAGCGCCATGGCAGCACCAGCGATCATCGGATCGAGTAAAAAACCATTGTAGCCATACAATACCCCTGCTGCAAGTGGAATTCCAATAATATTATAAATAAAGGCCCAGAACAGATTTTGACGGATAGTCTGAACAGTCTTTTTTGAAAGTTTTAAGGCCATCGGAATAGACTGCAGGTTAGAGGTGATCAGGGTGATCTTGGCGACATCCATCGCAATATCTGAACCTTTTCCCATGGCTATACTTACATCAGCCTGTGCAAGGGCATGAGAATCATTGATCCCATCTCCTACCATAGCAACAACTTTTCCCTCAGACTGAAGCTGTTTAATGAAATCAGCTTTATCAGAAGGCAAAACCTCAGCCCTGTAACTTTTGATTCCCACTTCATTTGCTACAGCAGAAGCTGTCTGTTCATTATCTCCGGTAAGCATATGGACTTCAATACCCATATCATGCAATTGGCGAACAGCATCTTTTGAGGAATCCTTCACTTTATCGGCAATAGAGATAATCGCCAGCACCTTAGTTTGATCAGCAAAGTAAATTACTGTATTTGCTTCATGTTGCCTTTTCTGTACGTATTCGGTCTCATCGGTATTTAAAGGTATATTTTGCTCTTCCAAAAAATGATAATTCCCGGCGAAAAATCCAATCCCTTGATGAAAACCTTTTACTCCACGCGCGGTGATACTTTCAAATAAATCCAGTTGAACTCCTGAAATTCCGTCCTCTTTTAGTTTCTTAACTATCGCATCTGCAAGAGGATGCTCAGAATTAATTTCCAGGCTGTATAGAACCTTTAAATAAAGGTCTTTATCCATAATTTCAGGTGACCAGTTCATTGCAGTAACTACCGGCCGGCCTTCTGTTATAGTACCCGTTTTATCAAGAATAACCGCATTGACTTTATATCCCAATTCAAGGCTTTCAGCATCCTTAATAAGAATATTATTTTCAGCACCCTTACCCACACCCACCATAATAGCTGTTGGGGTTGCAAGTCCCAAAGCACATGGACAAGCAATGACCAGTACAGTCACAGAGGTAAGTAAAGCATGAGAAAATGCCTGTTCGCCACCAATTAACATCCAAACGATAAAGGTCAGGATTGAGATTCCAATCACCACAGGCACAAAAATTCCGGCTATTTTATCCACCAGCTTTTGTACCGGGGCTTTACTTCCCTGCGCCATTTGCACCATTTTTACAATATGTGCCAGCAAAGTATCTGCTCCAACTTTTTCGGCTTCAAAATGGAGACTCCCCTTCTGATTAATCGTGCCTGCAAATAATTTGTCGTCCTTTTCTTTCAATACAGCGATCGGTTCACCGCTTATCATACTCTCATCAACATAGGATGATCCGGAAACAGCAATGCCATCCACAGAGACCCGTTCTCCGGGCCTCAGGACTATAATCTGGCCGGGAATTACCTCAGAAACAGGAATCTCTACTTCTTTATCATTAATGAGAATTCTAACCGTTTTGGGCTGTAATCCCATTAGCTTTTTAATGGCCGTTGTGGTATTTGACTTAGCTTTCTCTTCCAGTAATTTTCCGAAGGAAATAAATGCTATAATTACAGCAGCAGCCTCATAATATACATGCGGATGTATTCCCCTGTTATGCCAGTATTCAGGGTAAATCGTATTAAATGCACTGAAAACGAAGGCAATACCGGTACTTAAAGCCACCAATGTATCCATATTCACCATCCGGTGCTTTGCCTGCTTCCAGGCATTGATAAAGAAGTTTCGTCCAAACCAAAAGACAACCGGAGCACTCAATAACATAGAAATCCAGGTGCCATAAGGCATGTCCATGAAAAACATCCCGATTATAAATACAGGTAAAGCAAGAATTGAAGCCCATATCGTCCGGCTTTTAAGTTCCTGATAGTTCTTAATTTGCAGGCTTTCCTGCAATTCTGCTGAATTTTCAGTGTCGATGATTAAATCGTAACCAATAGATTGAACGCTTTTTTGTAAAGCCTGCGGATTGGTTCTTTGTGAATCGTATTCAGCCCATGCAGTATTATTCGCAAAATTTACTCCTGCATCATTTACACCTGCAGTAGCTTTAAGCATAGATTCAACGCTGATCGCGCATCCTGCACAGGTCATACCTGTTACCGGAAATACTTCTCTTTTCGTATTTGGGGAAGACTCTTTTGGCTGAGATTTTACTTCTACTTTCATAATCCTGATTTACAATACAAAATTATGATATACAGGAGCTTAAAGCTTTACAGAATTAATGGGAAGATTTACACTACTTTGGGTTTATAGGAATTAAACCTTGTCGATAGATCTTCTCTGCCAGTTTGAAGTTCTGCTACTTTTGAATTGAGAAGGAGTTTGGCCAGTAACCTTCTTGAACTGGGCAGATAAATGAGAAACACTACTGTATCCCAGTTTATTGGCAATTTCACTTAGATTCAATTCATCATAAAATAATAGCTCCTTAACCCGTTCAATTTTCTGTCGGATAATGTATTGTTCAATAGTTATGCCCTCAACAGATGAAAACAGGGAACTTAAATAACTATATTCATGAAAAACCGTGTCAGAAATAAGTCCTGACCAGTTTATTTTTTGCTCCAGAAGATCTGAATGAAAGATCCTTTCAATGATCAGATTTTTGATCTGTTCAATAATCCTGCTTTTACCCTTATCCAGCAATTCAAATCCCAGAGCATTCAAATTAATATTCAGCAAAATAAGCTTTTGTTCGTCGAGCTTATCCTCATTTAGTCTTACAATACCCATTTGAACAGCAATGGGATGTAATTCCAGTTTAATAAGCTCGTTTTGCACTGCCGTAATGCACCTGCTGCAAACCATGTTCTTAATGTATAATTCCATAATTTTACATTTTGTTCATATCATGTCCAGCCATTGGATCTGTGCCCTTTTTCAACATAAATTCACTGGATAATAAATAAGCTCCGCTCACTACCACCTCTTTCACATTTTCAAGCCCTGAAAGGATAATAATCTGTTCAGCATCTTCCTCACCTGTACGCACCATCCTTGGAGAATAGGTATTCTTAGCTGTTTTGATCCAGACATGTGCACCCTTCTCATCCCGTACAACTGCATCTATTGGTAAACTCATAGCATCAGATATTTCTGCAATCGGCAAAAATACCGTAGCCTGCATGCCTGCCTGTAAATTTCCCGGGTTTTTAATCGGAGCCCTTACTTTGAGAATCTGTGTGGATGCATCCATTTGTGGTGAAATAAAATCAATGGTCATTGACTGTTCCTGATCACTGATTCCATTGATCGAAGCCCTGACCTTTGTACCGATGCGGATACTTCCTAATTCGTTTGGATAAACATCCATTTCAAGCCAAAGTTGTGAGAAATTTTCAAGTTTTAAAATCTGACTGCCTTCGGTTAAATATTGCCCTTCAGTAGCATTCAGCTCAGTAACAATTCCTGATGCTGATGAATAGATAGTTAGCAATGGTGCTGCTTTACCTGAAGCTGTCAGCACCCGGATTTGAGAATCCGAATAGCCAAACAAACGAAGTTTATTTTTTGCTGCATCACGCATCGACTGATAGATCTTCTCTTCAGGAAATGCTGCAACCTGTTTAAGTTGCAATAAATAATCCTGCTGCAGGGTTTGAAGTTCCTCACTGTAGATCTGAAAAAGCGCCTGTCCTTTTGAAATAGTCCGGCCCATTTCTTTTACAAACAATTTCTCAATTCTACCGGCATAGCGGCTCGAAATAACTTCAGTCTGTTCCGGATTTACAATCAATCGGCCATTTAATACTTTTGAAGTACTGAAGTCAGTACGGTTGATCATCATGGTTTGAATGTTCGCCAACTGAACCTGACTTTCACTCAGAGATAGCTCATTTTTACCGCCTGCAGAGTTTATCGGTACAAGATCCATTTTACAGATAGGACAAGTTCCGGGGCCATCCTTTACTACTTGCGGGTGCATCGGGCAGGTATACTTCCCTGTTTCTGCATGCTTTTTATCTCCATCTGTACAGGCGGAAAATATGAATCCGGCATAAAGAATGATAAGCCCTAAAATAATTTTTGTTCTCATTATAAACGCTTTGCTTTTATAAAACCTTCACTATCTACAAGAAACCAGGCATTTAGTGCCAATTCTGCATCTGTTTCCAGAGTATTGCCTATATCTACCCATTGATCTGTCTGATATTGCAGCTTTACATCAACAGGGACAAAACCATTCTTCTTTTTGATAAAGACCACATATCGCATTCCAAGCTGCAGGACAGCAGTCCTTGGCAACCAATGTCCATTTATCATGACTTCCCTGCTTACTGATATGAGTTGTCCAACCTTCCATATTTTAGTGGTATTAGGAACATTGGCTCTGATCAGGGAATAATTGGTGCCGTCTTTATAATAGGGCTGAACCAAGCTCACAGCGACTTTTGAACGCTGATCTGCAAGATCTATGGACTGAATCATTACTTCACTTCCCTGTTTAAACTCCTGTAACTGATCAGGGCGGGCGAAAAACTCGGCCCAAACCTGGTTTGTATTGATCAGGTCAAATAATTTCTGGCCAGTATTCACATATTGTCCTTCCCTGATTTGTAAAGCACCACCGGTTGGGATTGCCGGAATTTCGGAAATAGCTGATGATGAGGTATTCATTGGACTCATCCCAACTCCCTTTCCAGAGCTTATTCTGGTTCCACCTGTTTGATTTACAGGAGTGGAAACTGAGGCATTTAAACCCAATTCCGCCACATACCCTGAATAAGGACTGAAAACAGCGATTCTATCCTCGATCCTGCCTGAAGTTAAAACCCTGTTTATCTGGACCGTACTTAATCCAAGAAGTAACAATTTCTTTTTAGCAGATTCAAGAAGCAAGGGTTCGTTATTGTTTTTCAAAAAGAGTAATTCCTGCTGGGCATTTGCCAGATCAGGGCTGTAAATCTCCATGATCTTTTGACCTTTACTTACTGGTTCATAATTGTATTTTACATACAACTTCTCAATGCGGCCGCTTACCCTTGCTGTTACTGACCTCCAGTTATTCGTATTATAGTTTATTATACCTTTCAGGCTTATTTCTGATGTTTTAAGACCTTTCTCCACCCTGACTGTTTTGATTCCCGACACAAGCAGTTCATTGCCTGATTTTACGAGGGAATTTATACTGGTATCCGCAGCCCTGTGAGTATCAGCAGCATGCTGAGGAATCAGATCCATTTTACAGATCGGACAAGTACCCGGTTTATCCCTTACTATTTGTGGATGCATCGGGCAGGTATAGTTTTGTGCAGGTTTTCCGGATTTTGCCCCTTTATCATTATTACAGCTTAAAAGCGTTAATCCGATGAACAGGAATAATGCAATTCTACCGTTCAATATTCTTTTCATAATCCACAATCATTTGATAATATTTCTGCAACTGATCCAGATAATTCATCTGCGACATATTGATCGATTCCCAGCCATCAATGACTGTATTGAGATCTGTTTTATTTTCCTGATAGGACAACATGGAAACCTTGAGGTATTTCTCCAAAGAAGGCAAAATCTTTGTCTCATAATTAAATAACTGCTTCTGCATATTAAGCAGTTCATTTTCCATAGACTTACTCATTCCCAAAATCTCGGTAAGCATGGCCGTCTTTTCCTGCCGCATCGCCTCCCGCTCAAAATTCATCGATTTGATCTCAGATTTATACATTTTGGAGGACCAGGGAGCAATCGGGATTGAAAGCATACCCATCACTGTAAACTGCCTTGGCATCATTGCAGAATAATTTGACATATGGTCAAAACGGATTTTAAACTCAGGTTTTGACTCCTGCCTCATCAGATCAATATTCTTCTCCATGGCATGAATATCATGCTCCATGTGCAAAATATCGCTGCGGGTACCTGCCAGATAAGCAGTATCAAGATCGGCTTTAGGACTGAAATTAACCCGATATTCGGTTTCAATTGCAAATTCAGCTGTTGCTGGCCTGTTCATCAATGCATTCAAAGCAATCTTTTTTGAGCGGATCTCTGCCTCTGTCATCAGAATCATATTCTCGGACTCATAGACCCTTCCCTCCGCTTTAAAAACCTGATTCAATGGACCCTGATTAAAGGGATATCGTATTTCGGCAAGCTTTTTCATTGTCTGCATGATCTGCTGATTTTCCTTTTGGAAGACGATACGTTTTTGAGCCACCAAAAGTCCGAAGTACAGATACTTTGCACTGGCTCTTAACTGATTAAAACGCTCGCTTCTTCCGAGCTCATAGGTCTGCGACTGAGTTTTAAGGTATTCCTTTTTTGCCCTTACTTTTGCCGGATTGGGAATATCCTGTTCTGCAGAGATCATAAATGCCCCACGGTCAGAATCTCCAACCATACCCTGTCCGGGGTAAGGACTCATAAAAGTTCCTGCTCCTACCATTGGAGCCATCCATGAGCCGGCACCTTCCACTTTAGAATCCTTGCTTTGAATCCGGCTTGCATAGGACTTCAAAGAGGAATTGTTGGCGTTAATCTCCGCTAAAATTTGTTCCAGATTCATAATCTCCTGTCCGTAGACGGTTATTGAACTCAGGAATCCAATTAATAAAACTATTTTCTTAATGCTGCACATCATGTACCTCCAGTTTGCCAAATTTTCTCAATTCATACTCTTTCGTCATCAGAAATATCAGTGGTGTAACCAATAAAATATGGGTAGATGAGGTGAGTACCCCGCCAATCATAGGTAGAACAATTGGCTGCATCACATCGCTGCCGACACCTCCCGACCATAATACAGGTATCAAACCAAATAATGCTACACAAACCGTCATAATCTTCGGCCGCAAACGTTTTGCAGCACCATTGATCACGTATTCCCTCAGATCTTCCTTTGTAATCGTTTCACTGGAATTGCCTTTCAGTGCGACCAGCTGTCGCATCGCATCGTTCAAATAGATCACCATCACCACACCTGTTTCAACCGCTATACCGAAAAGGGCAATAAAACCAACCGCTACTGCAACTGAAAGATTAACTCCCCAGAAATAAACCAGGAAAGCACCTCCGATAAGGGCAAAAGGAATAGTCACCAGGCTTAAAAACGCCTCTCTTATTGATTTAAATGCGAGATATAGGGCCAGGAAAATGATAAAGATGACCACTGGCAGAATATAGATCAGGGTTTGTTGCCCGCGGATCAAGTTTTGATACTGACCGCTCCATTCTACAAAATATCCATTTGGCAGTTTCAAATCCTTATTCAACTTATCGATTGCCTCCTGAACTGTATGACCCAGATCACGATCACGCACATTGAACATCACTGCACCCCGTAAGATTGCATTTTCAGAACTGATCATTGGCGGCCCATCTACAAAACGGATAGTTGTAACCGCAGACAATGGAATAGTTCCTGCATCGGGGGAATTAAGTGGAATTCGTTTCAAACGGTCGATGCTGTTCCTATATTCCTGACCGAGGCGCAAATGAATATTAAAACGTTTTCTGCCCTCAACAGTGGAGGCAAAAGGTGCACCCCCAATCGCCGATTCGACAGTCGAATTAATATCATCAACAGTCAGACCGTAACGCTCCAACTGATCACGTCTGATCTCAATTTCCAGATACTTGCCACCGCTAACCGGTTCCACATACAGATCTTTCACTCCTTCAATATTCTTTAACAGCGTATGTACATCTTCAGAAATATGACTGATCTGTTTCAGATCCTGACCATAAACCTTAACGCCCACATCAGTGCGGATGCCGGTTGAAAGCATATTGATTCGGTTGATGATAGGCTGTGTCCAGCCGTTCACCACGCCGGGTATCTGAAGTTTGGCGTCAAGCTCTTCAATAATATCCTTTTTGCTGATTCCGGGCCTCCACTCACTTTTTGGTTTCAGCGAAATGATCGTTTCAATCATGCTAATCGGTGAATTATCAGTTGCTGAATTTGCACGGCCTGCTTTTCCCAAAACATGGTCGACTTCCGGAACTGATTTGATGAGCTTATCCTGAACCTGCAAAATTCGCTTGATCTCTGTATTGGAGACATCCGGTAATGTCACTGGCATAAATAAAATCGACTGCTCATCTAAAGGCGGCATAAATTCACGTCCAAGACTCATCAGCATCGGAACAGAAATCAGCAATGCTATAATATTTACTCCCAACGTAGTTTTTCTGTTTCTGATGCAGGCACGTATGACCGGAAGGTAAACCTTCTCCAAACCTTTGTTGATTGGGTTCTCATGCTCCTGACGGAAACGCCCTTTCATAAAAAATGAAATAATTACGGGAGCAAGAGTGAGTACAAGTATTGCATCAATCAGCAAAATAAAGGTTTTAGTATAAGCCAGAGGATGGAATAATTTACCTTCCTGACCGGTCAGTAAAAATACCGGCAGAAAGGATGTGATGATAATGATGGTTGAATAAAACACTCCTCTTGACACCTGCTGACAGGCTTTTTCGATAATACTGAGTCTTTCTTCATTTGAAAGTTTAACATAATCAACCTTCTTATTAAATCCAGATTTACTCCACATCTGCTTGTCCTCCTATTCTTTGTTCATTTAATTCTGCCTGCCTTTGAGCAAGATTTTTGTAAGAATTCTCTGCCATGATGATTCCATTATCCACAATAACACCAATTGCAAGTGCAATACCTGTTAATGACATAATGTTGGATGAAATATCAAATGCATTCAGTAAAATAAAGCTGGCTGCAATCGTAATTGGAATCTGAATGATGATGCTGATCGCACTTCTCCAATGAAACAGGAAAATGATTACGATCAGGGATACCACGATCATTTCTTCGATCAGCGTAGTTTTGATGGAGGATATTGATTCGGCAATTAATTTACCACGATCGTATACAATATTGAACTTCATACCCTGAGGTAAACCTTTAGCCACTTCAGTCATTTTTGTTTTGACATTGCGGATCACTTCATCGGCATTCTCACCATAACGTAAAACCACAATTCCTCCAACTGCTTCTCCCTCCCCGTTATAATCGAATATTCCAAGACGGCTCTCTCCTGCCATCTGAACGGTTCCGATATCTCTGATCTTCACAGGAATAGAGTTTTGTGTACGCACAGCGAGGTTCTCAATCTCCTCAATGGACTTAAGATAACCATTGGTTTTAATGATATAACCAATTCCACTCATCTCAAACTTCCTTCCTCCGGCCTCATTATTGTTACTCTTAACTGCTTGCATTACATCCTGAATGCCAAGCTTATAATAGCTGAGACGATTTGGATCAATACTGATCTCATACTGCTTCTGGAAACCCCCAAACGAAGCGACCTCACTCACCCCTGCGACATTCTGAAGTCCAAACTTGATATACCAATCCTGAACTGCTCTTTGCTCTCCAAGATCCATACCCGGAGCATCCAGGGTGTACCAGAGAATATGCCCAACCCCGGTACCATCCGGCCCAAGCGTCGGACTAACTCCATCGGGTAAAACATTGCCGATTGAGTTGAGCCGCTCCAGAACCCGGGAACGCGCCCAGTAAACATCCACATCATCTTCAAAGATGATATAGATAAAACTCATTCCGAACATAGAATTGGCCCGCACATATTTCACTTTGGGCAATCCCTGAAGGTTGGTTACCAATGGGTAAGTGATCTGATCTTCAATGATCTGAGGACTCCGCCCCATCCATTCTGTGAAAACAATGACCTGATTCTCCGATAGATCGGGAATGGCATCAATCTTACTTGTTTTAACCGAATAGAGCCCCCATCCAAAAAATCCGGCTGCAAAAAGCAAGATTATAAAACGGTTCCTCAAAGAAAAGGATATGAGCTTCTCAATCATTGTGCTTGTGAGCGTGACTGCTGCTATCGGTCATCATGCTGTCTGACTTAAGATCCGAATCTTTAACAAGATCCATTTTACAGACGGAACAGGAACCCGGCTTATCACTCTTTATTTCAGGATGCATCGGACAGGTATATCCTAGTCCTGCAGTTTGACTGGGTAATGAATCAGTCTTGGCTTCTGAAGGCTTTTCTGAGTTATTGCAGGCAGCACCGAATAAAAGAACCAAAATTGCGATTGAATAAATCAATTTTCTCATAACGATAATATTTATTGTTAAATTTTAAATGAATAGATGAAAAGTTTATAGAATAAATGATATTCTGATGAGTCCATCAGAATAAACAGTATATGAAATCAGCCCGAAGGGAAATCAGACTAAGAGGAAATTAAAGTCAGATACGGAAATTACAATTACGAATGAAAACAGCAGTTTTCAGTGTTCGTGGAGGGGCATTACTCCCAGGGATAAGATCCACAGGGGTGCCCGATAAGATTTGGGTAAAGTCAGGATAAATGACTGGTGCTAAAGCAAAAACAACAGGTTGGAAGGTATTTAGTGGAATTTTTTGAGATTCCTTTAGCTTATATTCCTGCTTCTGATCTTTACAACAGTCCTCAGAAAAGCCCTTTTTCATACCGCAATTGCTGCAATTGGCTGCTTTCTCTGAATTGTCATTAGAAAGCCCCCACTCAATCAGCTCTCCCATGCAATAATGGAAATGCACAGTCGCCCCGGATGAAACACCCAGGTAGAAGATAGCTAAAATGGTGATTAAAAGCCTTTTCATTTAATTGAATACAAAGATTGGTATAAAATTCTGATATATTTTATATAATCTTTTGAAATGTTTATAGAATTTGGTTTTTGTGATTTCTGTCCGTAGAGTTTCCAGCGATTACGAATTTACTTAGGCCTTATGGAAGACAAATTCGTCTGTCACATCTTGATTGAGGGACTGACGAAATCGACTTTCAACTCGCCCAGGTGATTTCGTAAGTTAAACTAACTCGCTGTTAACCGCTTCGGAGTAAGAATGACTGTAATAATTCCGACTACTGCTAAAACGATTAGAACAGAGAGTAAAGAAACCGGATAAATAAGACCCGATAGCTATAGGGTCACCATGACTGTGACTGACGAAATCGACTTTCTAAAAGCTCAGGTGATTTCGTAAGTCCGGGAGATACAGACTTACGAATTTACTTAGGCCTTATGCAAGACAAATTCGTCAGTCACATCTTGATTGAGGGACTGACGAAATCGACTTTCAGCTCGGCCAGGTGATTTCGTAAGTCTGATTTCGTAAATCAAATCAATTGACCGGCATCCTTTTCGGTGTGAGGATTACTGTAATTATTCCTACCACTGCCAAAACGATCAGGACCGAGAAGCCATTGGCATAGCTTCCGCTGATATCCCTGATCCATCCTACCATCCAGGGCATGATTGCTTCGGCAAGGCCGTCGCCGGTTAAGATGATGCCCATAACCCGGCCCATAACTTTTACACCAAACAGATCCGCTGCCATTAATGGGATGATCATATAATCACCTCCCAAACCTACTCCAAAAACAATTGCAAAGACATAGATTACTCCCGGAGTTGTCGCAAAATAAAGCAAAGGAATTGCTGAGGCAACCAGACAATATATCAGCAACATGACATATTTCTTTTCAATTTTATCAGCCAGCCAGCCCATAAATAAGCGCCCGAAAATACTGGCCGCAAGAATTAAGGAAAGCACATTTGCAGCCTGGGTTTGTGAATATTTTAGATCCAGGCTGAAGAATAATTTCAAATTCTGACTGGTTGCACTTACTGCTCCAATGGAACACATACTGCCAATAAGCAATAAATAAAATGCTCTTGTTTTTAAGATGGCCTTTATATCCCTTTTAGGTTCTTCAGGCTTATCTGTGGTGGAAGAGTCTCCGGTTTGAGGCGGATTATCTTTAACAAACCAGGCCATTGGAAATGATAGTAAAATCATCGTCACACCCAAAATGACCAGGGCATGGCGGTATCCGAATTCCACATTCAAAGCTTTTGCAATCTGGGGTGCCAGCATGCCTCCAATTCCAATACCCAGATAAGCAAAACCCATTGCCTTACCGCGGGCTTTATCAAACCAGCGTGAGGTTAATACCTGATTGGGCAATGGTCCGCCGCACATATAACCCAATGCACTGAATATATAGAATACATAAAACTGCCAGAGAGAAGTCATCAATCCCAATCCGATAACTGCTCCGCCGGCCATTAGAATTCCAGCCAGCATCATTTTCCTCGGTCCGAAGCGATCGATCAGATATCCGACGACGAATCCAAACAAACCGACCAGGATCTTGGCAAAAGCATTTCCCGAAGTAACAGTAGCGCGTGTCCATCCAAATTCCTGAACCCAGAAATCATAAAAGAAGGTCAGTCCGTAAAACATGATCCCAATCAGGGAGAACAAACTTAAGAAGCCGGTGGCTGCTACGCGTGCCTGACCCGATTTTAATGCACTTTGATTTTCTGAGTATTCTTTCATCAGGAGTATGGCTCCGGACATGACCGGATACTGAGTCTAAATATATGAACACAAAACACTCTATCAATAGGAATTGATAAAAAATAGTGTTTGGATTGATCGTGTAGGTAAACGGTTAACGAGGGGATTGCGGTACGGTGACAACACCGACCGCAGGGAAATTGTATTTCTCTAAAGAAATCCTCTTGTTCGTTTTGCCGGCTTGTGGATGCAATGTTTGAATTACCTCGGCTTTCATTTGCTACTGTTTTGTCTGATCTCAGTGCGTTCAATAATTTCGATAGGAACCTTAAATTTCTATTTCGCCTGTTTACAATAAGAAGTGACTTTTTGAATCTGATTAGAATCATTGAATTCATATAAATCACAGGCCGAAACAAAAGAAACCCGTTTCCCATCCCTTATAAATTCAGCTGTTCCATTTACAACAACCTTGTTATTCTCTGCAATCACATTCAGCGTTTTAAAGTTTGTCGTAACAGATTTAAAGTATTGCCCCACCTGATTACAATTTTCAACAATCGCATTTTTTCCTATGAATATATCTTCTTCCACTACTTCCCAAATGGCATCATGGGCAATGAAATCTTTTATCTTGTCAAACTCACCGTTTGAAAATGCTTTGGCTATTTCTGGCTTTGTCATCAATTTAAGATCGTCTTAATTCCTCCAATTTTGTAAATTATTTTGAAATTATTTATTAAATATTCTTTTTATAAACAAGATATAAAATCAAAACTGAAGGTTTTGAGCAAAACAAAGCTTTAGAAAGCGAGTTGTGTGTGATAGGAGAATGAGGTTTGGTGATAACAGCACCCGCAAGGATATAATTTTCAAAATTTTATTTTCAGATACCTAATGTTATAATCCTTATTAGTATTTGTAGAAAATCCACTAAGGGTAAGTGTGTCATTAGAAACCTTTAATTTCTCACATCTGCTATTTTCTGGCAAACTTAAAATCACATCACCTGATTTTAGATCTCTGATATTATTAGTATCGAACTGGCAGTCTTCTGAAAGTTCAAATCTTTCAAATTCCGGTTTGTTTTGCGTGCCTTCCTCTAAGAATTTAACCGTTGAATTAAGGAATTCTACCGTACGATATGGATATTCATTCTCCTTCCATTTACCCTGCAATAGTTTAATGGTACCAGATTTATCAATTTTCGTTTCTTCAATTTTTATTTCCTGTTTTCCCTTACTTAGGATTTCATTCTCTTCAGAACCGGGCACTTCACTTTCCTGATTCTGATTGTTGCAGGAAATCAAGAAAACTGAAAGAATTATTAAACAGAATTTAACTTTTATGTGCATAAGCTTATTTTAAATTGCTTAATAATTTTAATCAGATGCGAATTTATTGCTTGCCCAATAATTTCTAATTTATGAAACAAAAAATCTATTGAACATAAGAGTAAGCAAATTCCATGGTTTCGACAATTAATTCATCATTCATTGAATTAAAATCATCTACCTCCCATTTTACTGGCCAGGCATTTGCAAAATGCCATGTTCTAAGGGGCTCAGCACTTTCATTCAACAGACTTACCATAATATTGTTAGTCCTTATCGCATTATTCAATCCTCCTTCTAAAGTAGCAATACACCATTGTGCAAGGGGGGAATCTTTAGCAAGCAAACCTCTTTTCAATACTAAATTAGAGTATTTTGCAGTGCTGGGAACAGGGTGTCTAAAATCGTTTAAGCCACCTTCAACAATTTCCTCTGTATGCTTTTCCACAGCTATTCCCGAAACTTCTTTGAAAGAAGCTTCATTTGGCCCAGTTTCACCTGAAATGGACACTGAAAAATAGAAAGAAACAGGTGGATAATAAATACTCATAAAACTCTATCCATTTGCAATTGTTAATCCTTCATGCGCCAATTCCATAGACTCTACCGCTACTTCATTTGAATCTGATTTTAAATCGGTTCCCGTAATTTTTGTCGGCCATGCATTAGTTAAGGTCCAGGTCATAGTTGGGCTCCCTTTTTGGTCTAATAACTGTATAGTAACGTTTTCCCGCTTAATTGTATTGATTTTAATAGCGCTGTACCATTTGAAGAAATCATTATCTTCTGGAAAGATTCCCTTCTTCAAGGTTACTTTACCAAATTTGGCAATTCCAGGCATTTTAATTGGCGAAAATGCTTTGTTATCACCATGACGGTATTCTATAATTTGTGTTTCTGTTTCCAATCCACTTACTTCCTGAAATGAAACGGCACTATCTTGTGAGCCTATAAATACTTTGAAGTAAAATTTGGGTAAAGGCCAGTTTGTGTCCTTTGCTTCTCCTGCCATAATTTTATCTTTTTTTTCTAAAGAAATTAACGTTCAAGGTAATATAGTCATCCTTCATAAATATGCTTGAAAAAGCGGTAAGGACAATACCGACCACAGGGAAAAGCGGTACGATGGCAACACCGACCGCAGGGAAAATACCCCTCAGAGATTAATCTGAAGGGTGTATATCGATGACCTCCTTCGCTGAAGCTCCGGCGGTCGCGTGGGAAATACTGGGTTCGAACCAGCGACCCCTACCTTGTCGAGGTAGTGCTCTAAACCAGCTGAGCTAATTTCCCTGCTCAGGCCTCAAATCTATAAAAAATGAAGGATTTAATC
>Ga0123337_10000986_pt1 | contig 40383 bp, 45 predicted proteins | sample frozenSSSSmetaG_FD_89792 | JGI IMG/M metagenome (GOLD analysis project Ga0123337, IMG submission 89792) | Glacier valley bacterial and archeal communities from Borup Fiord, Nunavut, Canada, to study Microbial Dark Matter (Phase II) -... | ecosystem: Environmental > Aquatic > Freshwater > Ice >... | reverse complement strand
AATTGCGACACCATATATTTTACAGTACAAATACTATCTTCTGGCATGGTTCAAACTCGGTTACATCGTTCAGCTCGGTGGGACCAACTCTACCTGAGTAGAGTTTGTAGAAACCAACGATTACTCCGTAGAGTATTGTGATAGTCGCGGGAGGATTTCAATGCTGGCCAGATCTCGGCAAGTCCGATTGTTGCCCTGGTTACCTGTCTCATCCTCCTCCTATCTCCCTCCCTCTCTCCCTGTCTCCCTCTCTGTCTCTCTTCTCACACCTCGAGGATCATGTCTCCAACTCCTTCACTCTTGCACAAATGCAGTGCGCGTTTCCCAGCCGCGGTCCCTTACAAACACCGGTCAATCCCCCCACTTCCCTGCCCTCTCTCCCCATGTCTCCCTGTCTGTCCACTGTCCTTGCCCTTGCTTGCCCTTGCCTTGTCCAACCACCCACCCATGGGCCCTCACAACCCGGCCCTCACCCTGACGAAATGCCACGTTCTGCACCTGCAGATCACCCCGCCCGATCTGGCAAATCACAGCGCCGAAGTGCGCCGGGCGGGAGATTCTTGTTATCAAACGAGCCAAGTTAGGCCTGTCGGAGTTTTCTCTCAGGTCCATGGGCAGGGGAGTCCCCACACACGGCACGCAAGCTGCGTGCCGTCCCTTTCGCAGGGCCTGGACGATTTTGACAGACACCACCACCCTTCCGAGCAGACTCGACCAACCTGATGTTACGAGGGCTTTCACGTTGGGATTCTCATGCACCACTCGCTGAAGCCTGGCAGATGTTGTGGGGTGCAAGATGCACGCACCTGGGAAACTCGTACCTGAAGAGGAGCTCCGGAGTCTTGAACCTTGATGCTTGCGTGCTCAATCACAAGACATCCCATACAGCCAGCAACACTGCCCAGAATTTGGCATTTCAAGCTTCTGAAGAGCTGCATGTTTGGAGGGGAGTGGAAGGGCCATTGGGCCATGTAGCTCGTGGTGCTTTTGAGGGGGCCGTGAATCGTGATGGAGGGCAGGATGCGGGTTTGGTAAACACATGGACAATGTGCGACGGTGAGTTTCGTGGATTCTTTTAGAGTGCAGTAATTGCGTCTCTCGGATGACAGATTGGGTTTGAAGATTGCGACTCGTGAGGAGGTCATGGGAGGTAAGCTGGGTGGTGGAGATGATGTAAATAGCTGAAACTGCGGGTAGACGCGGCAGGTTTCAGAATTCAAGGAGAGGGTAGGTGAGTTACGAGAACTCTGCTTCAGGGGACCTTCCCAGTGCCTGGCGGCTCTCTATGGGCGAATGACGGGCATTTAGCTCTGCATAATTATGCCGATATGATCACCATGAGTGAGCAAGCAAAAAAACTCAACGATGCAGAAAATTTGCGTCCATTATTATTTCGCAATGTGAAGATTCGAGCCGTCGCGGCCCGGCCACCACCTCTCCAAGGATATAGCAGTAGTATCGTCACCGCCCAACCTCGCCAACGAGGCCTAGATGTTTTTCTGCGATGCACGCTCCGCCATCTTAACCATTCTGGGCACACGAGGATGAGAATTTTCATCACGCGTCTGCGTCCAAAAGGTCTGTGAGGTTTTACCCGCAGCACCAGGTGCGTGCCACGATGCAGCCATTTGCGGACGGAATGCTGATGGATTGGGGATCTGGCTGTCTCCCCTGCATATGTGCGTGTCTGCGGTCCTTCGGTCTGATGAGCACCAGGGGAGGTGATGGAGGGGTCAAGGAGGAGAGATCAGACGCGAAGATGCAAAGATAGAACTCAGATATTGGGGATGACGTGGGGTGGTAAAGACGGTGAGACGATGGAGAGGTCTGTGAGACGATGAGAGAAAGACAGGAATGAGGGTGTTGGTGGCACTGTAACGCTGTGCGAAGAATGAAAGGATGAGAAACAACGCCTCCCGAAGAGACGCATTGACATCAGAAAAACATGAGAGCCTTGTGCTGTCGATGGAGCATAAGCAGCTGGAAAGGAGATGTTGAAATGGGCAGCTTTCAGGCCCATCTATGAGGAGGTGAGAAACCTGGCAGGAAAGGCATGAAATGGAGACGCGGAGAATATTGATGCAGGAAACGAGCAGGAGATTGAAGTTCCGCCGTTCCTGCAGATGCGTCTCAGGGATTGAAACGAAAGGACTCGTAATGCAGCTGCGATGGTCGGTGAAAATGAATGAGGGTTGCATTACAGGATCGTGATCGTGGTAAGGAAGCTGGCGAATCTCTGCATTGTTCCTGCCCCTTAAAAAAAACTCCTGATGGTCAGATCAGCTGACTGATTCAGGAGAAGAGAGAGCTCGAGGGGCTTCTTTCAGCTAGGTACTTTCTTCTCCGTCGTCGCTGCATTTTGCTATTTCTTTTCCCCTTTGAATGGACCTTTCCTAACACTGGTTATGTCCATGTGGATGCTCCAAGCATGTTGTTGGCTATTGTCAGTTCCTTGAAAAGCTCTCAAACTCAAAGACACCAAATATTGTGAAAATGGTTTAAGAATCGGAGCCGAAAATATCTGGAGCTGGACTTCTCTATTTCCCATTTTGTGTTGATGAGACGGCTTATTTTTGCCTCATTATTTCTTTTCTCTCTTAAATGTAATGTCTTCATTGCCCTGTCATCCCTCATGTGTCCCGGAATATATCTCTTTCTTCAAAAATACTGTCGCCAGCGCAACGGTTTTGTATGATCTGCCGTTCATAAGCAAGAGGGCAGCTTTAGGAAGAACTTCTGACGCTTAGTCCTTTGTTTCCGGAAGAGACAGACAGACTTGTTGATTGTACTGTTCGGTCGACATTGTACCGCTGTGAAAAGCACGCCTTAAAAGATTAGCAGACACAAAAAAGTCCGTGGCCGTTCTCCTTTGCCCACAATCACTCTTGACTGCCTACCTAAATATCGACCAAGTCTCCAGGCTCAGAGATGCTGAACTTTCCTACAGCTTTCTCTCTTTCCTTGTGTCAAATATGCTGTTGATCATCCTCATTAATGCCCAGTATCTTCCCGATTCCCTGTCTTTCTGCCATTTGATATTGCCAACGAGGAAGATCTTTGGCTGAATGTATCCATCCGGTAGACATTCTTTCGCGTTCTGTTCGGCAGCTCTTGCTCTGCCACCCATTGTCAATCATTACCCGTTCTCATCGTGGTAGCTCGCCGCTTTTTGAAGTCCGGATCTAGTTCGTCAAATACTGGCAGTGCCAAATTTCTAGAGCGGCCAGCATGCCCAGTCCTCGCCGTCTTCCTTGATCCTCAGCTCTGGATATTTGACCTTGTCCGCATGACGGCTATGGTTATCTCCTGTGTCCAACTCTCCATTACACCAACCTCATGGTGTCTCGCTTTCAGTCTTTCAATGTTCTCGGCATTTATCGACCTTCGGGACGGACTTTCGATCTCGATCTCAGGACACGCCCTGCCAGCTCCTCGAGGAGAAAGACGAGGAGGCGATAGAGAAACTGGGAAACATCTCAGCATGCAAAGGACTCTGGACGTGTACTTCAAGATGCAGACGCGAGCGTAAAAGCAGCTGTATTGGAGTTTTCTTACCGAGATATTCTTTCCTCCAGCACCAAAACCCGTCGTGGAACCGTCGCGGCGTTGCTACCCTACGTGCTGTTTCAATATATCTTCGTTTCAAGCTCTGTATTAAGTAAACAGGTCTCAAGTAAACAGTAAACAGTAAACAATAAACATCCTGCAAATAAGCACTCACCTACCCGCAACCTCCACTCAAGTGCAAAGGCACGTCGCGACATAGGTAGTTATAATACTTCCCGACGTCCAGATATACTTCCCCAAGCCCCTTTCCCTCCAGCAGATCATGCCTAAATATCCGTCCTAAACAGCCTATCCCCAACCATAAAATTCGCCTATATACCTACCATACACACTATATCTATATCGCCTGCGTGTAAATCCCCTAGGACTCTTCCACCCATGAGACCTCCCACAAGCTCCCCAATCATCCCCCCCTACAAACAGCCGCCTATATTAAAGCCACGCTCCCATTTCCCAACCCCTAAAACAGAGCACCGCCTGCCCGCATGCCTCTACGTGCCACGCTCCGGCCTGCACGTCAACGCAGCGCAGCGCGGCTCTCCCACCCCCGGCGCTGATCAAACAGGCCTTCCGCCGCGAGCCCTCCTCGCGGCCCTCCAGGCTCTCGCGCCTATATCTGCGATTCTTTATAGATGACCAAGCCGCAGGATAGAGGAGGAAAATTAGCCGGCAGCGTGCTAGCACAGGGCTGTTTATTATCGATAAAGAATGCTCATGCAGCATGGCGTGGCGGCGTGACGAGGGGCCCAGATATATTGCTCTGCTGTGTGCGTTGGCGATTAGCCGCAGGCCGGCAGCAACGAGGGGAGGAGAGAAGCTGGGGATGTTGACATGTAGCCATGGCCCCTAGAGAAGTTAGGATGGTTTGTCTGAAATGCGTAGGTACGAAATGCTTTCTATCCTCCATGCTCTCTCTGCTGGGCTGGATTGGTTGGCGGCGATGCGCACCGTCTTGATAATGGGTGACAGTGACATGCACATCTGTGCAAACGCATATAAAGCTATGCCCGTAGACCTCCCGATATTCTTCCACTTCCACATGAACAGCAACCCTCATGCAGCATCCGAAACAGACACACATGGATGCACGACATGTAAATCTCCCAAAACCTGACCGAACACCATCACCGTCCAGCAGCTTTTAAACACAGCATTGGTCATCCCAATCGTGCCATCTGCATCACTATCGCTCTCTAGACCCTCTTAATCGTTCGAGATGGAAAGTGCAAAATCTGGTATTATCATTGTCTCGTTCATTCATCCGTGTGTGTATAATATAGGCCAGCTATCAGCACCACATTCCCCATCGCCAGCGAGCTCAAAAAGCAAAAATCACGCCACCGAGATATCTAGGATTTGTCTTTTCTTTCCTCTCATCCCTGGATCCGCGCTCATTAGATCATTACCCCAGCTCGCTCTCCCGTATCAGAGAACCAGCCGCCCCGAGCTCAACGCTCTTGTTACCATCTTTGATGTTCCCGCGCCGCCCATATGCGCCATGACTGCTCCGTATCTTAGCTAAAAGCAAAGCCATGCATATTCACATATTCATCAACGCCCTGTCGTGCCGGAATTCAAGCGTGACCATAGGCAAGCTAGATCCTCCCCCCACTAACCACCTCACGCCCCAGCACCTCCACCTCCCCACTCTCCGCCGTCCTCCTGCGCTCCAACACCCACCTCTCGCCCGCCACAGGATCGTCCTCTTTCATATACGAGATACTATCACTACTCCCCGTATGTCTATGCTTCCTCAGCTCTGCCCCCTTCCCCGCGGACGCGAAGAACCCCACCTCAGCATCAAATTGCGACGCCGTAGTCGATACCAGCCCCACCGCAGATGAGATATTCGATGACGGCGAGCTATTTCGGCGGTGATTCAGCGAGTCCCGCAGCGCTACTGGCGGCGACGGCGACAACCCCTGTGCGGGCCGCAGCGGCGGAGGCAGAAACTGCGTCTGCAGCTGCGGCCGCGCCGGATGGCTAAACTGCACCTTCGGACTCACATTGCTGGAGCTCCCCTCCGAGTCGGCCCCATCGCTGGCGAGCGAGAACGTGCTGCCCTTCCGTGCCTGTCCGAACGCCGTGGTTGCTGGCATCGGCACCCGTGCCTCCGCAGGGCTCGAACTCAGCTGTGTCTGCTGCCACTGCGTGAACGTAAACCCCGGGCTCGAGCTCATATGGTGCTGCGTCCAGGGACTCAAATGCGGCGCAGCGGCAGGGCTCGAACTCGAGTTCTCGTCTGGCGCAAAACTCATGGAGGGGCTGCCATGGCCGGAATTGGGCAAGGAGGCCTGGCTACCTCCCCACGCCCTGCTGCGCAGCTTGAGCAGGGCGCTGAAGGACATGTTGTCGTTGTCCTGCTCGCTCAGCATGCCTGCGAGTTGGGCCAGGCCAGGACTGCTGACTGCTCCGAGGCCGGGACTGCCGATTGATGCGCCGCCGTGGCTCAGAGGAAGGCTCATGATGGAGTTGCGGTTTGAGTATTCGCTGCGCTCGGTGATGGGCGTGAGGTTTGGTTCACGTATACGTGCGCTTTGACTTCTATTGAGGCCTTCGACGCCGCGAGGGCCGAAGAAACCGCCATTGGCGTAGAGGGCTTCGGTTCCTGCAGGTGTAGAATAGAAACCAAATTCTTGGCTGTAGAAACCGTCGCTGTCGTAGGCAAGAGCTTCGGCGTTGGCTTCGGCGATGATTGGATCATCTTCATAGGCATCATCGTAGTCGAAATCGTCTTCTAGGCTGGGCGAGTAAAGCTGGCTATCGTCAGGGATCTTGACATCCTCGTCGTCGAATTGTACTCCTGGAGTACTATCACGGCGGAATCTGCCATTCGCAGCTGCAGCATACGCGGCAGCAGCGAGAGCTGATTGGTATGCACTAAGAGTATCTTGCGTCAGACTCGCAGTTGGTTTCAGTATCGGGGGACTGATTGCTTGCTGCTGAGCATAAGAATCGTTAGATTCCGCGCGATCTTGCCGAGAAATTGTGTTTTTCTCGTTGCCTCGAGATATTGGTTTCTCCTCTGCACTTTGCCTCCTGCTGGCACCCAGTGACTCAGAATTGGTATGGACAAGTGGAGAATACAGTGTAGGCAGCGAAGACAATGGATGCAGTGGGCGGCCATACTGATCTGTATCCTCGTTGTCAAAAATAGATTCGTCGAACTCTGGCCCTTCTATACCATCATCAGGGTGAGCAATGAGACCGTCATCGAAGTACATGTCATCTTCCTCTAGATCGTGCCTTTGGCGAGTGTCTTGAGGGGCGCTGGATAATTGATGAGCTGATAATAAATGTTCCGCCTGTGGCACCTGATTATCTCCAAAGTCAATGCCTTGAAGACCTAGCCCGCTGTATTCTTCATTTATTGCCATGTTCTTCTCCGTCATTTGGTTATAGGTATTATGAGAGTCTTGTTCCTTTGCTGGCTCAGGAATCTGGCCTTGGACCATATATGGAGATTCCTCCGTCATGGCAAACCCAATAACGTTGCCCTCGGCATCTCTTGGAGTGCTCACCGTTCCTTGCCCGTAAGGACTCATCGGGCTCGTTACGACCGAGGTGCTTGATGGATGGAAAGTGAATCCAGTGATACCGTTCTGCTGAGGGAAATATTCTTCTTCATCCTCTAAATCCGCGTTGACGCCTGGAATTCTCTCCTCCAATCCATCGTCATCTATCACATTGTCGTAGTCAAAGTCATCTTCCTCGTCATCATATCCTCTGCTTTCTGGACCGGGGCTTGCAGCCTGGTTTCTCAATGCCTTTTCTCTATGACGATCTTCCAAAAGCTTTTCTTGGCTTGTAGCACCGATCATGTCGAAGCTGAACCTAGACGAGTTGCTCTTCATATGCTTGAGTAGACCTGATATGCTTTCTCTATTTGAGGCATCTGAGACATTCCTTGGCCGAGTTCTCGAGCCCGAAGTTTGGTATTTCGATTGTCTCCTGCGGTTGCTGATGGAGAGCTTCTCCATTTCAAGTTTTGACATTGCATCATCTCCCGCATCATCGTGAGTGGTACCGGCTGACCTGGCGTCTGGTACAGTTTCCTTATCAGCCGAATCTTTTGCTTGCTCGGCAGCTGAGGCATCTGGTTCAGAGCTATTCGATTTTGAAGGCAGATCCCTTGATAATTGCGCTTCCCTAGCATACGGCGGTCTTGGTAACGACAGATCCGAGAAATCGTTTGCCTTTCGAACATGAGGTCCAGCAGCTGGATACTGTTGCTCCTCGAAATCCTCCTTGAACACAGGCGTATGCCTTCCAGTGCTCCAAGGGCTCAGTTCTCCATCCTCAGGCAGTCTTCCACCCCTGTCATCATGACTAGGAGGCTGCTGAGGCCGAGCATTGGAAGTCTTCAAATTTGGAACATTATCATATGAGACGTTTCGTTTAGGCCTCGGCGCGCTGAAATCGTGAACCTTTGTCCCACGGATTCGAGGATCATAATCGGAAGGACTTCGTTGCGATGGATAAGCTACAACTGGGACTGGCAATAGCTGTGGGACAGGATGTGAAGTTCTTCGGCGCGCCAATAACGACATGGGGTTGAGTAGATTCAGCCTAGTCTTGCTCGAGCTCTTCTGTGATGCCTCGAACGTAGATACGGGATTTGTGGGAGGCGCAGATGGCGGCGTCGGCATTCGAACACCAGTTGGTCTTCTCCCTGTAGGAACGTGGGTTGTTTGTATGTCAGAAGACGTAACGAACGGCAGTCGTCCACCTCCTTGACTCTGTCCCGCGCCTTGCTGGAAGCTGCTGCCAGCCTGCCCGGGAGTGCTTTGCGTATGAGAGAATTGGGGACGTTCGTTGTCACTGCGAATCGCCGCCCATTGAGAAGTCTGCAGCTCAGCCAATGGCTGGGAATCGGAAGTATAATGATTGGAAACCGGCGTACGTGTTACTGATGAGTGTTCATAGCTCCATATCTCGGGCTTCGCCGCGCCATTCAGTCCATTGAAGGTCGACTGCTCATATTCAGGAGACGACGACATGCGCGCAATTGGCGGCAAAGAGGGAGGACTAGCTGACGACGTTCGAGGCCGTTCTGACAAATTATTGACGTCTAATCGCCGAGGTGTGTAAGAGTGCGAATTATCTGCTGGTTGGAGCAAGGGCGGCTCCCAGGAATGCGTCTGCTCGGGAAGTGGCGACGTGGGAGTCGAAGGGGTGCGCCGGTGCGGCCTCAAGTATGAGAACATGTTGGCAGGTTGTTCGATATCGCCTTACATGAGTCTGGAGTATTCGAAGGTCGAAGGTCAAAAGTCGAAGGTCGAAGGTCGGAGGTCGAAGGTCGAAGGTGCGGACGCCTCAGTGCGATTGTGATACAAGTACAAGTGTCCGAATGATGACGCCTTTACATTGCGCATGCGCGAGCTCGAAGGGCGACCATCGTTGAAGTACTCGATTAAGCCTTTGTCTCGCAAATTGTCGACCTTGATCGCATAAATAATCTTCTTGCTTCGAGGTTGTTGTTTTCAATGGCGATACACAACCTTCAGAAGCACTCGTCAGCAGGCGGCGTGGTATGGAGTATAGAGTGGAGAGGATCGCTGGACAACCATAAATAAAAAGCGGATATGTACCTGTCTGGAGTCCTCACATAACAACGCCTCTGCGAACAATTGCTGAGAAACTCTGCCAATTAGAAGCTCTCAATACCAATATCAGAGCGACGGGAACTGGAAATATGTTGTAGGTATGTATGTTTATCTAGGTAGGTCGAGTCAAAAGTTTGGTTGCACTCGGATACTGGCATCAGCCGCAATGCAGCTGCCAAGCATGGAAGCATTCCGAGAAACGCCATTCATTACCCCACAGCCCATCAAATGCACGATGGTGACGGAGAAAGGAAAAAGGCAGCCTTTCGATATCGTCTTCTTTCATATCTGACATGTAACTGCTTAGGAGCTACACACACACATATATTTTTTATATATCGCTGTAAACATTTCTTGAAAACTTCACTTCATGGGCATCTCATTAATCACATAATTATTCTTCATTTCCCCTCCCGTGTCATACATACATGATACTACACAACACATGAAGGCCTTCAGTGCAGCCGCCTGTTTCTACGAAGACCTCCGTCCAAACGGTTCGAATGGAAATATAATAGCCGCACCAGCCATGGCGATGTACAGCGCCGCACAGACAAAAATAGGAGCAGAGGTCGACGTATCTGCAACGGTAGCGATGACTGCAGAAAGAATGCCCATAACGCGGTTGCAAGCCACGGCAATTCCGTTCCCAGTCGCTCTGTGAGCAGACGGAAGCACTTCTGCAGTATATGCATATAGCGTGCCATAGTAAACGTTGAGGAAGAAGGAGATGGCGCAGCTGATTCCGATATTTGAAGGCTGGTTCTTGATTTGGGTGTATGCGAAGAAGAGGGCCACTGCAGCAAATTGGTTAGTCGATGTGGAAAACAAGATGTTTCCAGACGACTTACTCGTGATCAGTGCTCCGATGACCATGGTGTATTTGCGCCCAAGAAGCTTGTAATTTGTCATGTGCCCGGCCAGCATAGGACCAAAGATACTGGCGACGTTGACCAGCGCATAATTTCTCCATGTCTCATAATTCGACAGATTCCCAAATTCTGCTCCACGTGTAGCCAGATATGAGGATAAGAAGACATAGAAGAGCGGATACGCAAGACCAATTAGTGTCCAAGACAGCCAAATCAGAGAGGTTGACAGCCCGATTGCCTTGGTTGCGAAGAGTCCTTGGATGTGGATGGTAAATTCGGCAACCGACCATTTGCTGCGCTCATGGGCGGATTTGATGGCTCCGCAGCGTGCAAGTTGTTCAGCAGTGATCGTACACGGACGGTTGTATTTCTCTGCCATTGCATGAAATCCTGCCACAAGCTCCTCATCCTTGCCTTCACCAAGGAGGTATTTCGGGGTTTCCTTGAGGCGGATGATGGTTACACGCAGAATACTCATGATAAAGACGAGCGCCGAGCAGGTATACATCAAGGCTCTCCAGCCTTTGTTATTAGCATAAGTGCAGGATTCGATATCAACGCAATTTAAGTGCTCCGCGGCTAGGATTTGGTCAGCAAGATTCTCAATCGTCAAGAGCGAAAAACTGACACATCAGAGGCCATGCTACCAATCCCGCTATTGTAGAACCCAATCCCCACCATGCCGCGAGCCAAGTGAGCACCCATTGTTTATCAGAAGGCAAGTACTCGAGGAAGATAGCAGTATCAAGGACAAGATTACCACCACCACCAAACCCAACCAAAGAAATAAAAAAGGACAGCGATACCCAGTTTGGTGCTGCGCCAGCGACGATGCCGGCAATTGAGCAGATGAACAGGGAGACGTTGAAGGCTGACCGTCTCCCAATTATGTCTGCGCCGAAGCCCCAGAATATGGCGCCCACAAGCATGCCTATGTTTACTGAAATTGTGAGAGCTTTGGGATATGCCGGATTGAATTCTTTGGTAGCTTGGCCGGCGATAATCGACTGGAGTAAAATAATCAAGGAATCGACTGCATATCTTTTGGCATGGCAGCACAAGTCAGCGTCGTCCTTGTATAATCTGCGTAAGGGGATCACGAACCCGAATCCGTTTAGGACAAATAGTTTCCAGTGATATGGAGTCCACCCAATAGAGTCTATAGCCTGGTCATCAGAGCGTCAGCTTCCACGGCTATGCCAATTGGCAATTAACTGAAGAATAATGCTCCTCACATTGTTCACAATATGCATCTTGGCGTTGAGAGCTGGATCAACATCTTCCTGGGCAAGAATATCATTGCCCTCTCCAGAGTTCAATAAGACATCCTGCGAAACGATGTCGACGTCGACGTTTGCTTTCCCCAAATTCGTAGGATCATCGAGCATCTCGTATCCGGCTTCCGCTTCTGGCGATATTCGAAGGCTCGACATAGTGTTTGTATTGCAATATTGACAAAGTGGAGAGTTGCAAACCTTGAGAATTCGTCGAACGCGGAGCTGGAGACGATCTCCAGGCCTCGATAGAAGGAGAAAAAGAATACGAAGGGGAAAAATGTCTATAAGAGAATAGTAGAAGTAGAAGTAGAAGTAGAAGAAGAAGAAGAAGGGGAAGAGGAAGAAGAAGAAGAGAGAATCAATGTTAAAGTCGTCAGCACTTGCTATCAATTCTCCATTGCTCATGTTATCTTAGCTGTGACACCTTCTCGCTGACAGCACAGTGCTATTCCACGATGAATGTCCGTTGGGAAGGAAGATGTCGAAGGCGCCCTACATGTGTCCTCCAACCTTCTTTATTCTTTAATCTTTCGATCGTCGCTCCCTCCCTTGTGGGTATATGAGAGATCGTCATGGTAGATTCGGCAGGAGGAGGAAGCTGGAGGTCCCACGTCAGTTGCGAAGACGTAGAAGGAGCATGGAGCATGAAACTATGAGCGGAAAGAAACGTGGAATGTCATGCAAGTAATTTGTAGATCAAAAATTACAAAAACATCCCTCTAGACCTCCGATTTCCTGTCGGCGAGTTGATTTTCAATATATGCTATGCTATGCGTATAGATCGCTATACTCCACCCAACAATCAATCAAGCAGGAGGCAAAAGTGAAAGGCCAACTCCTTAAGAGAGGAGATGGCATGAGAAACTGAGTGACCTACGCAGGGATCGAACCTGCAATCTCTTGATTCGTAGTCAAGCGCCTTGCCATTGGGCCAGCAGGCCTGTTGTGACATTATAATTGTTTGATAAATTGAAATAGCCAAAAAGCGAAAAAAGCCAAAATCCCGTTGAAAATGACGTTGCTTAAGATTTAGCGCGTTGCCTCGTGTAGCCTCGTCATGATTCCTACAAGTAGAAGGCGGTCAATCCATAATGCTGGCAGAATTCCAGCCGACATCGCACTCTTTCATCTCCGCCGCATCTCCCGTCACCCTGATGGTTATTCTCATCCATAATTCCTACAACATAGACAGGTATGTCCTTCTCATTCTCAATTCCTACAACACAGATAGACATAGATATGTCCTTCTCATTCATGCATATCGGCTGGCGTTCTCACAGCTTCCTCCACTGCCCTGCCACTACCAACACCTTTCTTTCCTTCAACTACGCCGAGGGCATCGACGTCGACGTCGACGTCGATGTCGGCGTCTTCTATTCGACGAACACGATACATATGGCCAGCGTTATCATTATCAGTCACGACTCCAAGGCCCTTGTCAATTTCTGATCTATTGCTTTGAAACTATTAATAATAATCGAAGGTCAAGCTCAACTTAACTTAGTGACAAGGATGGATGACAGCTCACTCTGCTCGCAATGTCAAACAATTCCCTTCGAGTCGCTCTTCTATGACTTAACCCTGACCTCGAAAAACAGGGAACAAAGCATTGCTCTCGGAACTCTAGGGGAGCTTTGGGCAGAGAATAGCTGTGATTTCTGCAAGCTTGTTAGGCACACACTTGAGGCACATTATGGCAATGACTACATGAAGACTCAGCTTGCCTATGGAGCCGAAGCAGTATTCCAAATCTATCGGACACCACTGGATCCTAGCTACGATTTCGGCGAAGCCCATGACAGCGTTGCATTGTGCCTTGAGCTGGGATTCACAGGTGTCGTTCTCGAGCGCACAGAGAAGGAGACCGGTGACGAGTTTGGTCTTGCGGCTATACTGCCAAAAGTGCAATTAATACTTCATGACTGCGATTCCAACGGCTGCCCACTTTTAGGCCGTGCAGTTGACCATGAAACCATCGATTGGGACCTCGTTAGACGCTGGCTAAAGGCTTGTGACGACAGACACAGTGTGAGAAGCTTCACAGAAGGCAGTGCGAACTTACCGAAACGACACCAGGACATACAATTGTGTGCCATTGATGTGGAGCGCAACTGCATCGTACCGCTTCCCAAAAATGCTAGATATATTGCGCTAAGTTATACCTGGGGCAAGGACCAGCGAGTGAAGCTCAAAAAGGCAAATGCACAAACGCTGGCTACACCAGGCTTCTTCAACACCCCGAACGGTCGGCCGTCGCGAACCATTGCAGACGCGATGAAAGTGGCAAGGCTCCTAGGCTGCGGGTATCTCTGGGTCGACGCCCTATGCATCATGCAAGATGATGCGGAGAGCATTCAAGCCAACGTCGGTAGCATGGATCAAGTTTACGCAGGCGCCTGGGTCACCATCGTAGCTGTATCTGGCGACAACGCTGACAGTGGGCTTCCTGGGGTGTCGCGCGACTTGCCAAGAACCAAACGGCAGATGAGGGTCAACATTCGTGGGATTGTCATGGCGAACATGCTGGAGAGTGATAGCGATGCAATCAATTTCTCTAGGTGGAATACGAGAGGATGGACATACCAAGAGCGGCTGCTGTCTCGAAAGCTGTTGGCCTTCACATCGTCTCAAGTTTACTTCCACTGCGACCAAGGCTGCGATTACCGAGAAGACCTCCAAATGGGCGATGATTCCGCAACATTAGCACTATTTGATGCAAGGTACCAACTTGAGCTAGAGAATCAGAATTTGTTCGACGTCTACGCAATGGCTGTTGCTGAATACACCAATCGCTGTTTTACCGATCCCGCGGACAAGTTGAAGGCGCTCAATGGGCTCCTCAATCGCCTGGCGGGCCCCTTCCGAGGGCCATTTTTCTTCGGCATGCCAACTACTGTTTTCGACTTGGCATTGCTGTGGAAACCAGTCGGCGCTTGCAGCCGTGATAGTAAGGACTTCCCAAGCTGGTCTTGGGCTGGCTGGAATGGACCAGTGAGGTACGCAATGAAAGATTCCATGGGTAATCTGTGCGAGTGCAGCGTTAGCCAAGCGACCATAGAATCCTCGAGTAATGTCCGCTTATGCTCCGAGGTCAGCGATGCCGGGCGACGTATTGCTTCCGGAGAAGACATAATTGGGGAGTGGAAGCGATGCTTTGATGAAGAAACACTGGTCATACACTACACGATGTCAGATGCACAATATCAATACCCGCGACCGCTCGCTGCCTTTGCTGAGGACGAAATTCTTACGCTTGCGCAGGAAGACATGGGTGTTTTGAAGATCCATGCTATGACTGCCATCTTTCTGCTAAGTGAGACGCATACTAATATGTATGTCCCATGGTCGACCTGTCGTGAAGGGCGCCATCAACAGTGCCATCTCTCAGTGCTCGATGAGAAGTGCCGAGTGGCTGGCACAGTCTTCGTCGATGGCCGTATTGTGCCTCAGTTACAAAATCAAAAGCACAAGTTCCTGGCGCTGTCTCGTTGCACACTCAGCCGGGTCGACATCGACCCATCATGGGATGATGAGACAAAGTCCTTCCGCTCATGGACGCATCCCTCGAGTGGTGTCCGAGGAGGCACTGAGGATTCTCTGGAAAATATATGTGGAACCGAAAACGGCAGGAAGAAGCGCTTTCAGGAAGAGCACTTTGACGAAGAGCATTTTAATGACCATGTCTTCTGGCCCATTTTAGATATTTTGCTGCTCTCTGAGCCCCAAAATGGAATTGTGGAAAGAATTGGGATTGGCAAGATACATATTGACGCCTTCTTCCCAATGGCTAAGCAGGAATATATCTTACTACGTTGATAGTCGCCATATATAGGTCTCTATAACTAGATATTCGCAACACCGATATCCAACCAAGGGGTCTTCCAAAACAGCCAAACATTGTACAGCCAAAGTGATTATCCGTATCGAAAAATATAAATCAGATAAGCTCACCAAACTCCATACATCTGTCCATATATTCTTTCTTCTTGGGCCCACTGTCCTTTTCCGCGGAATCGGACCGACGAGAAAACCATCAATTGACATATCCTCCCACAGCAAGCAAACAGAAGCTGTTGCAGCACATGTCCTCAACAATTTCCATTCTTCCCATGCACTCTGCAGTCAAATCGTCGAGATAACAATAGGGCCACCGATGATGTTTCCTTTCCTGGACGGTCAATGCTTCTCAACGCCCGAGGACCATTATCAAGAACCTCAACAAGCCAAAACTCTCCAGAAAACCAATGAGCTGCCACGAGAGGGCGAAGGATATGGCGGCAAGGATTGTGACGGAAAGCATGAGGTGTGCAACTTGGACAGAGTCGACGACGATTCTGGCGACGAGGACGGAGACGATGAAGATGGTGACTGCGAATGAAATGGCGAAAAGAGAGGTCAGGATGACCAACGTCGGGAATTGAGCCACCATTGTGAGAGAGAGCGATGTGAAGGACTGATTCGTTTTGGCGGGAGTGCTTGCGCTGGTGGTGTTTAAGACGGGGATAGCGCAATTCTTCGCCGTTTGGTTCTGATATAGAGGTTTGAACGCTGGTGGTGCTGGACGAGAGAAAGCTGTGAAGGTTTAATTTCCAGTAACGAAAGAAACCGAGGAAATCTTATGAGCCCATTGTCTTTGTATGTATAAGGTTGATCTGGGTATGCAATGCTGCTTTGGGCTACCCTTCTGCACTTGACACAAAGAAAGTCCTTCGCACAATAACGTCCAAGAGTCGAGCCATTTCACGACAAACACTTCTTTGTAGCAACTGGGAGATTCCCGATTGCAAACGGATATTGGGAAGAGTGGGTTGAATATATGAAACGGAGAGCCTGGAAAGAAAGATTAACAATATATACTTGGAACTTTGGGTCGGAGGAGGTGATAAAGAGAGCACTATCACAATCACGTTCACATTCCACCACCGTCCAACACGCACAGGATAATCCTAGAGATCAGAGATACATTTGAAGCATTAAGTTTGGAGGAAAACTTCTCATTGAGTTAACGAGGGCCGATAACTGCATGTAGACAACTGCATCTAGGTAGCTGTATTCATTCATGGCGAGGAGGAATTTCCGATCAAATCCCGGTTGCCTCTTCGAAAATGACAAATGACAAAATGTCAAAATGTTAAAATGTCGAAATGTCAAAACGTCAGAATGATAGACTTAAGCTGAAGGTAAGACGGACCGTCGTTGAATGCCAACAAAGTACACGTGACATATCGGAATTCGCAAAAGTGTTGCAATATTACCCGAGCGTCGGGGATTTCCACCGGAATTGGGTGAGTATCCCACGGCCGAACAGAATTATCACTTTGGCAAGCTTCGAGTAATGGAAGCCGGAATAGGGGCACCAACGTAGAATACAGTATATAGAACGGTAATGAATGAATCAAATTGACTAAACTAATATATCTACTGGGCCTACGTACTATTTGTAGGCCTTTGTAGACCGTCTTCTGGCGCCAACTCAAGCCTTGAGTTGGCCCTGAACTGCAGGGTCAACGCCCAGCTTTGCCTAGCTACGCCCAGCTATACTGAAGCTGATGGCGATCCTGACGCCCAGCTTCACCTGCACCAAGAGGGGTCAACGCCCAGCTTGTGCGGTGGCCGCCCTGGGTCCCGTGACTACAGCGGCCCGGAACTACGGGGCCGATTTACAACAAAAAGCCGTTGATTAAGGCACAACCGCCGTGGTTTGCTGTTCTCGGCGTCCGTTGCGTCACCGGGTCCAAGCTCCACCCGCAAAGTCCGATCTGAAAGGCTTCACTTCACTTCACTCACCTGAAGTCAAATCGTCAAACCCAATTGAAACATAATCATCCAATTGACTCGATCTCCTCAAGATGTTCGCACGTCAGGCCTTCAGAGCTGCTCAGCAGCCATTAAAAGCTGTATGTTAAGCGCGTCTTGCCGTATAAGCAGTATAAACACGTACTGACAAGCTTCCAGCAATACCGCCGCTATGCCACTGAGGGAGCATCGGGCGCATCGGGCGCCTCCAACGCTCTTATGTACGCGGCTGTCGCAGCTGCGGCCGGTGCTGGTGGATACTACTACTACAGCCAGGGACCAGATGCCAACAAGATCAAGGAGGCCGTTGCAGAGAAGCTCAGGGGACCAGCGACGCCAACTTTCACCGGAGACTGGGTCAGCTTGAAGCTGGACAAGGTCGAGACGGTCAATCATAACACCAAGAAACTCACATTCGCTCTGCCAGGCGAAGACAACGTGAGCGGCCTCAAGGTCGCATCTGCGCTGTTGACCAGGTACAAGGGACCAGGGAAGGAAAAATTCGTCATACGCCCATATACGCCAATCAGCGATGAGGGTAAGCATCTCTGAGCCTTGCACTGTGGTATGTAGTAGTATATCGCTGACGCAAGTGCAGACGAGCGAGGCCACCTCACGCTCCTCGTCAAGAAATACCCCAACGGCCCCATGTCCACGCACCTGAACGACATCGAGCCCGGCCAGAGCGTCGAGTTCAAGGGCCCCATCCCCAAGTACGCATGGGACGCCAACAAGCACAAGCACATCGCCCTCCTCGCCGGCGGCACCGGCATCACGCCGATGTACCAGCTCGCGCGCGCCATCTTCAACAACCCCGACGACAAGACCAAGGTGACGCTCGTCTTCGGCAACGTCACCGAGGACGACATCCTGCTCAAGCGCGAGCTCGACCACCTCGAGAACACGTACCCGCAGCGCTTCCGCGCCTTCTACGTGCTCGACAACCCGCCGAAGGACGCGACGGGCTTCCAGAAGGGATATATCACCAAGGAACTCCTGAAGAAAGTACTGCCTGAGCCGAAGGAGGAGAACATCAAGGTCTTCGTCTGTGGACCACCGGCAATGTACAAGGCCATCTCGGGCGGAAAGGTCAGCCCGAGCGACCAGGGAGAGCTTGATGGTGCCCTCAAGGACTTGGGATACAGCAAGGACCAGGTCTTCAAGTTCTAGGCCGGTGGTAGAGGTAGATGAAACGAGACCTCCACAGATGAGATAGCACGCTGGCGCTGTATGATAGCATAGTTCAAACTCGGCGCGCATTGAGAATGTCAGCGAGCGTCATACGATCTTGCCAGTACCTATGTTTGCATCTAGGCTTAAAGCAATCCATACATTCTTCATCGACCTGGCTCGATAGCCGGGACATGCACCACCGCATCTGGAAATCCCGTAGTCATATAATCACAAGACACCTTCCCACTTCCCACTTCCCACTTCCCTACCCAGCCCGCACAACCCGCCAGCTCACGGCACAGGCACACCCCATAGCCATCTCCCGGCACCGCACCATTATTGGCGTTCGACCGCGCTGGCGACGCGAAACATCGTCGCGGAAGCAGAGCCACGCGCATGGAACGCGCCCGCCTCGCAAGGATGCGACGGTTCCAACAACCAGGTAAGTTTCCAAACACCCATAGCCCGCAGATCAGCTGCAGTGGGGAGGCTCCGCTATCAAAACGCGCCGCAGACCCTGACCTTGACCTTGATCTTGATCTGCACGCGTTCGTTGCCGAGCCTCTGCTCTCTCCACGTCCACATCCACATCCGCGTCTACCTGCAGCGAGCGCCTCTCTGGGACCGTACATGTAGATCCCACGCGGCTTCTCCCGCTCCAGCATCACCATCCATATCCTCGCTCTTTTGCTTCTCTCCCTCCCCCATCGTCATGCCTCATGCATCATCACAGCAACGCTCCAACGCGCAGCAAGCTGGCCGCCCGAACCAGACAGGGATCCAGCGCGTTGTGTTGTGTTGTGTTGTGTTGCTCTCCCCTCCCTCCATCTCCACTCCAGGGATCGACCATCTACCGATGGATGGATAGGGCCCGCACTAGCCTACCTAGCCTGAGATAGAGTTTGCCTGCCGATGCCGCCGGAGTTCCACGTGCGCCGCGCCGCCCCGCCCCGCACCACTCCGAGATACAATACGGGCAGCACAGGCGCACAGGTCGTCGTCGTCATCGTCTATGGCTCGTCGCACCTTCTCTCTGCGTCTGTATCTTAGGAGGGGATAGGCCGGTGAGGAGCTTGGGGGGATATCTTGCTTGCGAGGACGGCGACAAGAGGAAGTTTAGAGACGGCATATATCGTATAGGTACCTACCTAGGTTATATGATATATGACGTAAGCTCCTGCAGAACGACTGCTCACCCGCTCCGATATATGGTAACAAGGAACTATGCCAATGTGAGATAAGATAAAAATGCACACATCGCGCGACCGAATAGCTCTAATTGTCTCAAGATTAACCTAACAAGAGGGCCATATGTATTAATAATATTATATATATCGTAGAAGGTGGAAATAAATCTCGGCCCAAGGGAAAGGAAAAAAAGATCGTGACATTCAATAAGAGTCGTTGTGAAGATTAGCAGTAAAAGCGAAAAAAATTAACTGGCGCTCGGTCTCTGGACGCGCAGCGGGTATACGCCCCTCTCCCCATCCTAAAGAGAGAAAAAAAAATCCCCTTTCCGTCCACACAGGTACCGTGGAACCCCGCTTCCTCTCCCCGCCGGGAAAAAAAAAAAAGGAGAAAAGACTCCAAACAAAAAGCGGTCTCGATACCAGAAAACCGGAAGGGGTCATAAAAACAGGATGATACAATAGTTGTACAGTACAGTACAGTAGGTCGCGTTATTCGTACAAAAACACTGCTTGGTTGCTCGCTTGTCTGCTCGTCTGCTGGAAAGGAAAATCGCGCATGTGTGTACACGATGGATGGCCAAAACGCCGTGACGTAAAATATCGTCTACTTGAGACGCGGTCCGAGATGGTGAGTCTCGTAGGCGTATGCCGGGTCGTGGTCGCCCCACCCATCGCTCTTGAGCCCGTCGCCCCCGTCCCAGACTTGCACGGCGCCGCCGGTGCTATAGGGGGCGAGATAGCCCATGTTCTCGTATGCGCCGACATTATTATGCTGCTGCGATGGCCATATGTTGTTCTGCTGGTCGAAGCCGTCCAGGAAGTTGTTCATATGGTGCGCTGCAGTGTGCTGCTGCTCGACAAGTGTGTCATCGCTGTCTTGTGTGGCTTGCGACATGAATGACATGTTCTCAGACACCAGGTCGGGCTGTGGTGGAAAGGCGTATTGCGCGAACGGTGACTGCAGAACAGTTGTGTGAGGAGGAGTTGCAAGGCCATGAAGTATGGAGTCGAAGTGACCTACAGGCTGGATGGAGAGCGGTGGCGCCTGGTACAGGTTGCTGAAGTTGTCGCTCATCATAGCTTGCATCTCTTGACGGTGGCCGGGGTGGGGAGAGAAGACGCTGCGGCGTGACGGAGTCGGATCGACATATCGCCATGAAGTTTGTCCACTTTCACCTTGCCTAGCCTTGGTAAAAGTCCAGGCGATGATGGCTCTCTTCTTCCAGTTATGGCCGTCTTCAGATGAGAAGATTTCTTGATACATCGTGATCTGGTCAATATACTGGCGAGCGGTCATCTGATTTGCAAAAGGCTGCCCCTCTCGCATAGCCTCCTCAAACTGCTCTTGAAGATCCGAGAGCTTTCCCAGCGCATGTGCCCAAGGAAGAGCCGGAAATGCCACGCGCATGATTGGACCTTTGCCTCTCACAACTCTGTCCACATTCAAAGGATACATCTTATTCGTAATAGGCGGATCCGATTCAGGAGCCCCATATAAGTCCTTGTGTTTGTGAAGAGTTTGCATGCACTGCCATCTTAGACCATCTTCGTCATGTGGAATGGCAATATCAAAACGACCCCAAAGCTCAGCGCTCTCGGGTGATTTGCCATGACGGAGAGCCAAGGAAGCTTCGATGTGGATGATAGTGCAGTCCAGCTCGTTGAATCTCTGCGCCTGTTCAATCTGTGGGAATTGTCTCCGCCAGTTTGGCAGACACTCGTCCATGTTGCTGCGTGCAACGTTGCGGAGACCAGGTTCTGAGTAATCATGAATCCGCTTCGACTCATTATCAGGGCCAGGGACGGTCATGTAGATATCAAAAAAGAATGGGCTAATCGCAGCAGAACGTCGGTGCGGCAGACGGTGCTCCTGAAGGGCGCGCAAGCATGGATCATTCTTGAAAGAGTCCTCAAAGCCATTTTTGGGTTCCGCTCCCCTTATGGGGAACAACAGCGGAACTTTCTCGGGTCAGCAGAATCCTGTTGCAAGACATGCTTGATACTCACATGCTGGATGGTCACGCATGAATCCCTTCAGCACCTGGATGTGACTAGACACCTGCTTCCTCGTGCGGCGCTTCGTCTCATCAGGCTGCTCTCCCGGAGGTAAAGTCTCTAGATATGCAAACCAGATGTACAACGCGATCAACTCATTACGGCCATGAGGTTTCCCATGCAGAGAGAACTTTCTTCGTCCCATCGTCGGGACATCAAGAAGTGCTATGACAGTCAGCACGGTATCATCCAAGGGATTCAAGGAGAGACTGCATACCGTCGAGGAATGCGTCTTCCAAATCATTAGGCCACTTCTGGTCGTCCGCACTGTTTTTGGGTTGACGTTCACGGTATGCTCGATATTGAGGGGACTGTGCGATGGGGTTACGGCAGCGGGCCGCAGATCTCACAGAGCGATGACTCCTCGTGCTGGTTCTTCGCTGATGAAGATCGCGCGTCATACCCAGAGGCCGCTGAGCAGGCTGTGACGGCAGGCATGGTAGGGAGAACTTTGGAGGGGTATGCTCCAGACGAGGCTGTAGTCCTTTATGACCATGATAGATGCTTGAGGAAGCCAGCGTGTGATATTGGGCGTTCCCCGTGGAGTCCAAGAGAGGCTGTCTTGGTTTGAGGTCCAACGACAGAGAGAGCTCCTGCGATGGATAGTCTGATGGCAGTATGTGCCGATCATGTGCCATTGAATGGACTGAGTGAAAGTCTGGAGAGATGAAGCAAGAATGCTTCAAGTGCGGCTCAAGAACCACAGCACTGACGTGTGAAGAAAGAACGGCTCTCGTCTCGTCTGTATTGGTGTAGGCAGAAGAGAAAAGACTGGTTCAAGCTCTTCTTAGGATTGTGGCAAGAAATGCGTGAAGGAATGACGGCAGTCTTCTCAAAGATGTCAAGAGCAGAGCAAGAAGAAGTTTGGGACGAGAGGGAATGTCAACAGACTTGGGCCGAGAATGAAGGAGGAGCAGGCTGAGCAGTTATAAGGAACGGGTCTACCAACATTGGAGCTCCCCCAAGCGTAAACATTGTCCCATCTGTTACCGAGATGCACGAGCGAGGAGGCAGATGTGCAAGTGCAGGCAGGGCAGCCAGGAGGGGGGGGAAGAGACAAGTCGAGGGCGCACCATTGGCAGGATGGAGACGTACTCAGTCGCGCTTCGTGCCATGGCATCCTGCGGGCACCATATCTGGTGCATATCTGGAGAGAGTGGAGATGGTGGAGATGGTGGAGATGGTCGCAAGAGTGGAGAGGGAGATCGGGAGAGTGGAGAGAGCAGAACGATTGCTGTTCTCGGCCTATTGAGCTGTCCGGATCTGGATGAGGAGTGGTGGCGGAGTGGTTAGCAGTGATGAGCAGTGGTGAGCAGGTGGTGAGCAGTGGTAGTGGTGAGCAGTGGCGAGCAGACATTGGTGACGCAAGGGCAGACAGGGCAGGGCAGATGGAGAGCGATGGAGGTGTGAAGGAGCGAAGGAGAGCAAAGATGCATCCAGGACAAGAATGCGTCATCTCGTCCCCGGCATGCACTTGCGACACTTGACACCTTCATCGTCGCATGCCGCGCATCGCACCGTGTCGACCGTGAAGATCGCATCCACGTCTGACCTACCGGCAGCTAAATTAGGGAGGGCTCTGGGAATGTAGGCAAGCATGTACCGTGTACATGTTCGCATGTAGGTATGTGTGGAAGAGAGAAAAGAGGGCACTCGCTCACTCGGCGACTCGGCGTCGAGTGCCGACAGGACAGGTACGGACCGTACTGAGAGGAGGGAGGAATGTTTCTCAGGCGTGGGAATGCTCGCAGGAAATTAGGCCCCTTGACAGCAAAAATGCAGTTTGATGATGTTGATGATGTTGATGATGTCTGGATTGGCATTCCAGATGGCCAGAACCAGATAGCCAGATAGATAGTGTAGTCTAGCAGTATAATATGAATGCATAACCCCCCCCCCCTTTGGAGGATGTACGTATAGAGACACATGTATATGGACATATGTATATGGACATATGTGTAAGAGAGAGAGGGGGAAAGAGAGAGAGAGGGAAAAGAGAGGGAAAAGAGAGAAGAGAGGGAGAGAGAGAAGAGAGAGAGAGGCATAGTTCCTCCCTTCTGGTAGCGACCATGGTCAACTTCCCAAAGCGGGTAGGTACAAGGGTTGAGTTAAGGGCAAGCGCAGGTCGTAAGGCGAGGAGGGATCAAGGGAGAGACTACTATGTTAAGGATGTTAGGGATGTTAGGGATGTTAGGGATACCTCTCCTACTCTCCTACTCTCCTACTCTCCTGCATACATACTGTAAGTATGTACGGAGGAGTAGGTAGGTAGGTACTCTAGTATCTATCTGGTGGAAAGCCTCATCCACACCGTTCCCATCACCACCATCACCACCACCATCACTACCATGTCATGTCATGTCATGCATCCATCCATCCATCCATCCATCCATCCACGCATGCGGAAGCTTGCACAGAACGTGCCATGAGAGAGACACATATCACATTTCCATTTCCATTTCTATTTTCATCCAGAAACCCTGTCACGACAGCTGTCACGACAGACTGCAATACCCCGCTGCATTGCGATAGAGAGAGAGGTTAGAGCCTTGGAAAAGGACGGATGCGATCGCTGATCGCTGATCGCCGATCACTGGCGATAATCCATGGACTGTGCACAATCCATCCCTACTCGTTAACCTTTAACCCTCCCTGTGCGCACTGTGCACCTGCGCCGCCGCATATGCATACAGTGGTCCCTGTCCCTCGCCGTTTACCTCGGAGTGGATTCTCCTCGAATGCTCTCCGCTCCGCCACTTACGAGAGTTGTGCCGCCGTGGGCATCTGGTCGGGAGCCGAATGGAGGGGGTTTGTGTTCGTGTTGGCTCTGTTGCGCGAGGGAGAAAACGTCGTCGTCCATTTTCATCCATTTTCATCCATTTCCATCGCCAAGATGCAATACAGGACAGGCATCCCTACATATATCCGTACGTATATCCGTACATATCACACCCGCCCTTTCCTGGTTAGCTGTACCAAGGGGTCAGCACGAGTCGATGGATGTGGCATGGGTAGGCACTGCGTCGCCGCATGAGGGCATCCATCCATCCATACATACATCCATCCATACATACATACATACATACATACATACATACATACATACATACATACATACATGCATGAGGTCATGTCAATCGTGGAAAAGGATCCAGGTAAGGCGAAAGTTCGAGATGGATCCATTAGAATAGGTATTATAACGTCCTGCCTTCCTTCGTGCTCCGGATCTGTCATGATCTGCCAAGGGGCATGGTTCAGCCAACCACACACCTGTAGACACTCCCTACCTGGACACCTGGACTCGTTAAAAGCATAAAGCATACATCTAGGTAGCTTCTGTAAGGTACCTAAGGCACCCTTCCTCAGGCAGCCACATATCCATAGCTGCGCCAACGAGCACCCATTAGTCTCAACATTTCAATGTCCCTTCCGTCACCGACATTGGGATTCTCGCTCCCTATTTTTACCGGCGCTGGTACCGAGATAAGATACATATACACACTGCTCGTCAAAAAGGCTGCAAACGTCTGCTTCGACTCCGCTGTTGGTATTCGTCATTCGGCTTCACCACTACTACTACTACTACTACTACTCCTCGTCCTCGGCGCCCTCAACATTGAACTTCTTCCGGCCACCTCCAGTGAGCTGCTGCAAGGCCATCTTGTTCATCTGTTTCCCGACCTTCTTCTGCATCTTCTCGATCTCCTCCTCGGCATCCAGCGCCTCCTCCGCCGCGAACTCGATCACGAGACGCCGGCCCAGCAGATGCGTGTCCTTCAACGCCTCCATTGCATTCTCCGCCTCGCGCGCCGTGACGAACTCGGCAAAGGCAAAGCCGCGCGCCGAGTTGTCAAACTTCTTAGGCACCCGTACAGACCTGAGCTGTCCGTACGTGCCGAAGAGCGTACGGATGTCCTTCTTCGTCGCCTCGAACGGCAAGTTCTTGACAATGATCTTCGTCCGCTTACCCGCCAGTTTCTTGGCCCGGTCCTCCTTCCTGCGCTCCTCCGCCGCGTCAGCACCCTTGTGCGACGCCTTGATGGTGAGATTGTGGCCATCGAGACTGTACCCATCCATAACCTTGAGTGCCGCCTGCGCATGCGCCTTGCTTCTGAATTCTAAAAAGCCAAAGCCCATGCTGAGCACTTGTCCCGGCTTTTTCGGATCCGTCTTAGTGTTGACTCGTGCAGACATGAACCCATCCAATGGCTTGAATGTCTCTGTGAGACGATCACTCGTAGTGTTGAAGCTAAGATTGCGCACAAATAAGGTGCTGGTATCAGCGCCCGCTTGAACGCTTTCTTGTTCCAAGAGATCAGTGGCTGAGATCTTGGGATCTACCGAACTCTTACTCTTTGCATCAGAGCTTACGTTTATGATCTCATTAGTGGCAGCATGTGTGAAGAGGTCCTTAGGTGCTTTCTCAAGGTAGAGCACAGAGTCCTTCATACGACGATATGCAAGGCTTCCAAAGGCTGCTCTCGCCTGAGGGGCTTGAGCAAACTCCACGATGGCGATTGTACCGGTCGGAGGCATCAACACACGCACTACTTGGCCAAACTCCTCAAACATTTTCCGTAACTCCTCGATTGATGTCCCATAGGCAAAATTCTTGACCAGAATCGTAGTATCTCCTCTTTCGCGCTTCTTGAAAGCATTGAGATCCACGCCGTTATTAATGAAATATGCCTTAGTCTCTTGGATGATCGACGTTTCCGCTATGGCTTGCTTAACGCCTGCATCTGCAGATGTGGGGTCCAAAAGCTCAGATTTCGATACACCGAGACGTTCCGCAATCGATGAGTTGACGGCATCTTGGTTCATGTACAGAGAATTCCAGTTGAAAGTGCTTGATGTAGCCTCCGCCTTCTTCTTGATTTGTCTTTGCTTCTTGAGCGGAAGCTTCGCTATCTCAAACTCATCAAGCTTGTTGTCTCTCTTCGCTGCTGCGGGCAATATGTGGAGCAGGCGTCCTTGAAAAGCCTCGCCATCAAGATTATGGAAGGCCTCAGTGGCAGCTTCATGATCTTCAAATTGCACGAGCACGAAACCTTTACTAGCTCCAGATGCGTCGAGCGGAAGATGGATCTGTAATTTCTGGTGTTAGCCATTGACCACCGAACTTGCTTCGACCATAAGTGGCTTGGTTAAAAAAAGCTTTTCAGAAAACACGGAGCATCTACTAAAATTTCCGACCAGTTGACATCACTTGCTTGAAGCATAAGCTGTCCCTATCTGGATATTCATCATGAAAGCGAGAATTGAAACAGGCTTAAAAATTAATAGGAAACATACCTCTTCGAGGGCACCATATTTTTCAAAGTGAGTCCGCAGGTCATCCTCCGTCGCCATATAAGGAAGATTTCTAACAAATAATCTGCCGCTCTGCCGAATCGCGTCCATTGTTGCATCAGTCGTTTCAGCGGGTTCTTCGATTGCTGGTTTCTTGATATCAGGTTCGTTCTTCTCTTCCATTTCGACATCCGCGACCTCGGCAGATGCCTTTTCGACCACCGTGGAATCAACTACGGTCGGAACCGCACCGATGCTTACAATTCCAGCCGCATCTGTGCCTTCAACCAAGTCCAATAATCTGTTTGTACGAGATCTGAGCCAGTCATCATCCGTGGCATCTAATCCGACGATGGGCTGCGATGTTTCAGCAGAATCACCAGATGGGACATCTTCAGCAATGACTTCGACGACTTTAGGCACAATAGGTACTGGCAGTTGAGTCACTGGAGCGACGGTTTTTGTGGCACCTGTATCAACTTCGCTCGGTCTCGGAGATTCTTTTCGAGCCTTCTTCGGCACCATCTCGTACTCGTCGTCACTCTCTCCTTCAGGTAGCTCAAGAGCCTGCATCTTGGTGGGCGGCTCATCAAGTTCACTCTTCGAGTTCCAGACTTTCGTCTTCGATACGGGCTGCATGACCTCGAGGAACTCCTGTAGCTTTGGGTCCGCAGCATCGACTTCTGCCCGCTTCCTTTTCAGAGACGGGATATCGATCACGGCAGCAGCTTTCGCCGCCGCAAGCTCACGCTGAGCCTCCCTCTCAAGCTCGCGTTGTTGTTTTCGCGAAGGTGGAAGAGTGGCATCGGAAATCTATATTATGTAAGTGGATGCACAAATGAGCAGAGAGATGGAAAGCATACCGGTCTGGCTACTTCGACTCCAATTTTCGACATGCGGATGAAGGACTTGTTGAAGTATTTCACCGCCTTCTGCGCATCCTCAGGCGTCTTGTATCCGACATAGCCAATGCGTCGATGAGCGATCAACTTCGCATCTGTGATAGCATGCCTGGAGGAAAAGTGCTTCCTAAACTCCTCCTCCGAAATGGTAGGCGGTAAGCCCTTGATAAAAATCCTCGAAGACTCCATATCCGAATCCGCCGCAGTAAATCGCAAATTAAAAAGAAGCAGAAGAGAGAAAGGCCGTAAAGGTCGTAGTGCTAGTAAATCATCATCATTATGTGTGGGTATGTAGTGGGAAAGAAGAGAAGAAGAAGAGAAGAAGCAGAAGAAGGTAAAAAAAGTACTTCTGCAAAATCTCAAAATCCACGCCAGCGGAGAATGCCGCAAGACCCCACATCAATCTATCTCCCAAACCGCGCTAGGCGATTGTGGGAGGACAACGGTCTTGGCCCGAGCGCCAGAAGCACATCGGTCTGGAGAGCGTGAGGGAGTGCGCAAAGTCTTGGACTGTTACATAACTTCTTTACTCGCACTACCAACGTATCAACCATCTTTCATTCTTTGCCATTTCGCGACAGTCTCAGCCTCCGCGACTCTTCTTATGCCCATATAGATACCTCGATCGTGCTACGACTCTCGGATCCGAGCCAACTCCAACGACCTCCACGAGCCCCAGCAGCAAGTTTGGCAAGGCCACCAGAGGGACGTACGTGCTCGGCAGACCAAACAAAGCAAAGATGGTTCCAAGCCAAGACGAGAAGAGGGAGGTGAAGGAGAAGCTCGAGGGTACGTCGCTGCAAGGCAGAGTGCCATTGCTACTCTCTGCTCCAGCCATCTCCCACGGCGCATCCGCTAATCGGCGTCGCGAGCAGCGCAGATCAAGTCCGCGGACATGAGCGAGGACATGCAGCAGGAGGCCATCGACGTCGGTACGTCGGCACCATCCACATCCACATCCACATCCCAGAGGCGCGGGGCGCGGGGAAACGGCGGTGGGCGGGGGAGGCAGGGAGGCGGTGCGGAGAGCTGATGTTTGAGCAGCGCAGGAGGCCATGGCGAAGTTCAACATCGAGAAGGATATCGCGCAGCACATCAAGAAGACGTTCGACGACCGCAAGGGCCCGACGTGGCACTGTATCGTGGGCCGGAATTTCGGGAGCTTCGTCACCCATGGTTCGTCGCGACCGTGCCCATCCGCCCTCTCTCTTCTCTCCATATTCACTTGCTGATGGATGTCCAGAAACCAAACACTTCATCTACTTCTACCTCGGCCACTGCGCCATCCTCCTCTTCAAGACACAATAGATCGATTCACTTGTTCGACTTTCGCTTCAGGTCCAGGAACTATGGTGCTATGTGGTTGGCTGGATATTGCCGATTCATGAGGAAGAAATGCGGGTGAATTTGGAGGAAGAGTCGAAGTTTCCACGACCTACAGGAGCCTTAGTCGTTATACATGAGTGTGCAATGCAGTTCGTGCTTCTGGGACAAAATAAGTTATATGAATGCAGTCCTTTTTCAGTCCTTGTTAATGTATTATGGAGTCTTCTATATCAGTCACTAGCGAGAGAAACAAACTTGATGTATTGTACTTGTGTGGTTTATTTCCCATAACTAAGCAACTATCCGCAGTAGCTTGGATGTGGATGAAAGCCCGTAGACCGGATGCAGTGTGATGTGAACATATTCCTCCTTCTAGATGCTCATAAATGCACCTTTCCATGTCCTGTAATTAGAACAAACGCTCAACGATATCATTATCCACGCTTTATGCACCATATCCATCGTAAACCACGTTGTCAGCAATCAGTTCAACTCCTTAGTCTTCTCCCAGGTATATATCTCCAGAGCAGACCGATCTAACGATCCTCCGATTTGTCCCTTGCAGCTTCGATGATTTCCCTCTTCATGCTAGCCAACATGTCATGCATATCCATGAGCTTCCGATGTTCCTTTCGGAGGCGAGTAGGATCGGCTTGCAACTCCATGTAGAGTTTATGGTATTCCCCATAAACAACTTGGAACCTTGCGCTGGCATCGAGACACTGGGAGGGGATGTGGCGAAACTGGCTCTTATCGTAGACGCTCCTCATCTCGGCATCAGTCGCTGCATTCCGCTTCTTCTTCTTTGGTGATTCGTCGAGCTCAGAACCAATAATCTTGCGCTTCAGGCTCCGTGTAGAGTCTGTCGAAGGCGAAGCAGAGGTGGAATGATCGATATCCTCCATATCAGATGCGTTGGTTGGTGGCGATGAAGCCAGTGGAGAAGACTTCTGAGGTGATGTATTCATCTTGGCTCGGGCTTTGGTGATGGAGTGCTGAATGGATGCAACGTTGTGCGATGACTGGCTCGAGTCAGAAATCCGCTGGTGTGAGGACGAGCTTCCTGAGATCGACGAAGCTGACGGAGTCTGGGTGTTTTTAGGCTTCTTGGACACAACAATGATACTGTCGTCCATGGCGTCCATATCATCACTCTTCCGCTTCATACTTGCCTTTTTAGCATTTTGATCAACAGATTGAGTCTTTTTGGCGGAAGATGCTATCTTTGGTGCTGGTTTAGTATCGACGGTATAACTGTCCTCTTCGTCCGAATCGTTTACAAATTGGGAAGATTTGAAAGTCTCCTTAGCTTGCTTCTTGGGTGCTGCTTTCTTCGGTGCTGCTTTCTTTGGTGCTGGCTTTGCAGCGGTCTTGCCAGACAGGCGTTTATCCTGAGCTTCCCTTTCTTTGGCAGCCTTGGACTTCGTGGCCGAGTTCTGTGATGTTGACCGGACCATGCTTTCGCTCTTGGCAGATTTCGTTTGCTTCTCTCCGAAAACGTCAGCATCTTCACCGGCACTGTCGCGACCAGAATCGTCTGCTGGCTTAGTCTTTGGCTTTGGAGCAAGGTTGCCACTGGTGGCTATCTTGGCTTGGAGCTTGCTCAGACATTTTCCTTTGTGTCGTTCTGCCACTGGAAGAAGCATCTGCCACTGCGGCTCTGATGGATTCAATCGCATCTTGTCGTATGCTCGAATGGCATTGTCGATGGCAGTTTGACGTTCAGAGTCGTCTTCATAGTCGTACTTCCAAACATCCAACTCCTTCAAAAACTTGGGGTGAATCTTCCATTTTCCGTCCTCCAAATCAGCAACCTTCTCGATTGCCATCTTGAACTCGCCGTCGGTAGCAATCGATGTTCTCAGCTTCATCAGCTCATCTTCAGTTGCAGGGCCTAGAGCAAGCCTGTGAATAATCGGACTTCGAATGGCCTTGGTCTTCTCTGCCTGCTGCTGTGATGCAGGAACCGAAGTCGGTGCAAGTGAAGGAGAGGAAATACCAGCCAATGCTGGACTTGGCGGCAATGATCGAATGGTACCTTTTCCGAGTGACTTCTTGGACATGGCAAAGCTGTTGCTGCCATGCTTCACTGGAACGGCAGGGCCTCGTCTCTGGACTGGAGGTGGAAGTGCAGAGCTGTCCCTGACCAATTGAGTTCTGGGATAATGTGAGCAGTTGCCATTGAGAAGATCATTGGTGACTTACGTGTTCGCGGTCTTCTTGGCATTCTCAATAGCAAGGGTATTCTTCAAGGTTTGGAGTGCATCGTCAGTACCTTGCGTCGGTCTCTTGGACTTTGGAGTATCCTGAGCTTTTGAGGACATGGGCAAAGTAGTCTTTCCACCGGTCCTTTGGTTTATCGGCCTTCCATTTGAGTCGACCTTCTCTCTTATGATCTTCAGATTGGTATTGACAGGTCCCATGAAAGCTAAGCTTGCAAAAGTCTTGCGTGGGCCTCGAAATGGCTGGCTTGACATGGTGGATTCGGTATTGTTCGGTGAAGTTGTAGATGGTGTTGAGTTCTGGTAGATGTCGTAGGAAAACGGGTCCGCAGAGGAAGTCAGATGCTGTGAACTTGGTCCATACGAGATCGTCTGGATTTATGAAGTCAGTTGAGTGTTTAACTTTGGGCGGGCGTTGGCAATTGTGAAGTGAACTATTGTCACCTATTGTCCGCTCCACAATAGCAATGGACAATAGCCGTACAATTGTTCACTGCAGCCAAAATTCACAACATCAGACTGAACTTACCGTATCGAGACCCAAGGACAGCTGTATGGCTTCTCCGCTCCTCACACATTTGATCATATCCTCGATGACATCGTCGTTCAGGGTGAGGCCAATTATGCCATTCGGAGGGAAGTTGGACTTCATGCCGACCTCCAGCGGCAGGCCCGATCGTGGGATGACGAGGGAAGGCATTTCGAGGGGAGTTCAAAAGGACGAGCTCTGGTGAGGTCTTTGAGGGAGATCAGGATTGACCTCTGGCACCAGCCTCCAGGCCCCCAGGCTGTCGTGTTCTCTCTTGGTCGTTCTCTCTCTGTGTGTGTCTCTCTCTCTCTCTCTCTCTCTCTCTCTCTCTCGTCTCGTCTGTCTCAGCCTAACAAAGGAAGCTATGCTCAGCAACCATAATTTGCAGACGATCAAGATATAGACAGTAGCTCCATGTCACAGGGGCCGCAGAGATCGAAAGACGGTGAATGAGCCTAGCGAGTGGATGTGGGTGTGGATGTTTGCCAATTCGGTGGCACGTCGGTCAGCGGAGGAGGCAGTGGCAGTGAGTGAATGGAGGCCGATGACTTCTGCAGAGGAGAATGAGGGCGAGAGATGTCGAGGAAGGCTGGAGCAGAGGAGGAGATGCGGAGGAAGAGGAGAAGGAGAAGGAGAAGGAGAAGGAGAAGGAGAAGGACGACGACGGCAACAGCACCAGCAGCAGCAGCAGCAGCAGCACCAGCAACAAGAGCACCAGCAACAACAAGTGATGTCGAATTAAGTGAGGCATGTAGTGGAGGTGGAGAGGCAGTGTGGAGTCGAGTTCAATCCGTAGTAAGGTAGATAGGTAGGGTAGGTACTGTACCGTACTGTTCTGTACCTACACTACTAGTCCTGGAGTGGTTGCGGCCGAGGGTGGAGGGTGGATGGTGGGTGGATAGTGGAGGTTCTCTTGTTCAGGTGCAAGGGTGCAGCATGGCATGGCATGGCATGGTACATAAGGCACATAAGGTACATAATTTTGGTCACGATCCAGCCCGGGTTCCAGTAGAGGGAGGTAAGGCACCGTACAGTACCCAAAGTATCCAGAGCATCTAAAGTACCTGTTCCGTACATATCTAGGTACTAGATACCTGTCTCAGGCACCTCAGCATGGGATGAGGTCAAGGATGATAGGGGCGGGGTCCTTTTTTTGCTGTGTGCTATTTGTTGTCTGGTTGCTGTCTGGTTGCTGTACTTTTGCGGTGCTTTTGCTGGTGGGCTTTGCTGTCTTTACCGTCTTCGCTGTCTTCGTTATCTTCTTTGTTTTCGTTGTCTTCACTCTCTTCACTCTCTTCGTTCCGGCTGCACCACAGCAGGGCTTGGGCGGAAAGTGGGCTGTGGGAAGTGGGCAGTGGTAGAGGATGGCTCCGTCGGTGGACAAGGGTATTTATTATATACAGTACCAGTATAGTATAGTATAGTATAGTACAGTATCTTTTTGTACCTCGGAGACTCTAGGTACGCTAGTTTGTGTCCGATTGATGCTTGAGACGACCTGTTCCAGCGCCTTTGTGGCCTAGTATTCGTCTCATTCGTCTTATTCATCTGTATGAAGTTAAACGGCAGCATGGAAAATGGAGTGAGCCGATGTATACATACATATATACATATATACATACATGTATACCTACACTTCCCTTCCTCCCGGCTTTCCACGCACGACAAGGGCAGACGCAGAGAAGGGAATAACAGAAGACGAAGACGAGTCGGGAACAGACATAATAAAAGACGGAAAGAATAGATGCAGTACATTGTATTCAACAACGCATTGTGCGTTGCAGAGAAGTCCATGTCATGTCATGTCCATCTATCAATCAATCATCAATCTATTCTATCGGCACACGACTGATCGCATCTCGTGCCGTTAAATCGATCTTGCAAACTGCCAACCGCAGACAACGCATCTGAATAAGCGGGGTCGGAGAAAGTATACTTCGTATGTCTACTCAGTATACCTCTACCCAGTATATGTATGTATATTATATATACCTATGTAGCTACTTACTACCAATACTATATCTACATATGTTGCTATGTTCCTCCCAACAGAAACAACGAGGCATACCTTGAATTACTCGTATGGAGTCACGTATGACCAACATAGGTTATGTATGTATGTATGTATGTATACATACACACACGCATATATATATATATATATATATATATATTGCAAGTCCGGTCTTTGAAATAGTACTTGTCATGCGAGTCTAGATGCTGTGTGTATGTCAAGAGGTCTCTCTCCATGTCCGTGTCGGCATACACCGATACAGCATGCTATGGCGTACAATATCGACTGATGTTTTTTACGTGCAATTATTTATCTGCCACGCAAGGGGACGATTATTTATTGATCCTGGTCCTGATCCTGATCCTGATCGAATACTCTATCTACTACTACTACCATGTACTTGGTGAACCGAGAAGATGAGGTTGGAGCATGTCACCTATGCTCTAAGCATAAGCTCGATATGCTCTACACAGTACTCTGTTTGGTACAGGCACAGCACAGCACAGCACGGCACGGCACAGCACGAAATACAGATGCCCTGCAAATTCTCTGACGAAGATAGCCATTGGCCTTTCGCTACTTCGGTACCTAGATATATATGTCGATCGGAATGCATCCACGGCCCGGGCGGGTCGCATACTAGGTACCTGTACCTATGTATATATATACGTACATTTCTGCCGAGCCTGACGTCAAAAGGCACCCACCCTCGTGGACATCCAGTCTACGAAGCAAAAGCGAAAGTCTTGAACCAAGCTGTACGACGGTCCTCCTCCACGTACGTGACAATATGCTAACGATCTCTAGATCCAGCAGATTGGCATGGGCTGGTATTAGTGGCAGCTCTTTGTCGTCGTAGGAGAGGATTCGGTTGGGCTAATGACAATCTTTGGCCTATCGTCACATCTCTCATATGTATGTAAGTCTTTCATCCCAATGTCTGGTACTCTGCTGAAGATTCAAGTCACGCCCATCACAAATGAATTTCACCCCTCACGCTCACGGCCACCACTTCTCTCGTTGGCACAGAATATTGGTCTTCTTGCTGGAGCAATGTTCTGGGGCTTTGGCTGCGAGCGATACTTTTGGTCAACGACATGCCTTCAATTTGACACTTGGGGTTACAGCAGTCTTCGGCCTCATCGCTGCTGCAAGTCCCAACTTCGCAACGATCGGAACGTTCGCAGCATTGTGAAGCTTCGGTGTAGGCGGGAACCTACCGGTGGACTCAGCAGTGTTCCTTGAATTCCTCCCGGCTCACACCAATGCCTTCTCACAGTGCTGTCCATTGACTGGGCAATCGCACAGGTTATCGCGAATCTGATTGCTTGGCCACTTCTAGGAAACCTCACTTGTCAGGAGACACCTATCACCTGCACGAGAGCCGACAATATGGGATGGAGGTAGTTTGTGATCGTCATGGGAGGAATCTCTTTGATCGAATTCATTATCCGTATCGTGTTTTTCACCATCTCTGAATCCCCGAAGTACCTCATGGCCAAGGGTTAGGACAAGCCATTCGCGGGGCAAAGTTCGGCGATGGCTCCACCTACATCACATATCGGAATTCGCTCATTATTAGCTCCCTTGGGATTCCCGGCGCACTCATCGGCGCCGTGCTTGTCGAGGTTCCAAGACTTGGCAGGAAGGGAACACTGGCAGGGTCAACTGTGTTGACAGGCGTTTTTCTGTACTGTTCAATCGGCCCTCACGTCGTCGTCCTTGTTGGGATGGAATTGTGCGTTTATCTTCTGCAGCAATGTGATGTATGCGGCACTCTACGCGTATACGCCGGAGATATTTCCGACGAAAGATAGGGGGACGGGGAATGCGTTGACCGCGACTTCGAATCGGATATTTGGAATCATGGCTGTGAGTACCCCTTTCCCCTTTCACCTCATGTCTCATCTCCTTGCCATTTTATTACATCACGATGTTCAAGTAAGAGGCCGAAACTGACATTTCATAGCCCATCATTGCCATGTTCGCCAACCTGCAAACATCAGCACCAGTCTACACTAGCGGGGCGTTGTTCATCGCCGCCGGCTGTCTTGTGTTGCTGATGCCGTATGAATCACAGGGGAAAGCGAGTTTATAAATACGCTCCAGAAACGCAATGAACTGTTATTCCACCTCATCACGATCGACAGCTCTCATCAATCCTCAGTACGCGCTACAAATACTTCCTCAAGATCCACTTCCGCTGGTGCCAACAAACACAACGAGAACAGCCGCATAAGCGGCAGTCCCTGACAAGACATCAAAAGGATCCTCCAGAAAAATTGCCGTGACCAAGCCAAAAACGGCCGCACAAATAGAAGTGGTCAGCAGAGTCGTGGGCAAGCTCTTGTGCAAGACCATGATGAGTATTGGTCCAATCAAGAAAGCTCCTCCTAGAAGGGCCATCCCAATTCTCTTCAAAAGCTGTTGTTTCTCACTCAATCCATTTGCCATCGTGCGAGAACCGCCATATGTTTTGAAGCGCTTCTCCTTCCTGTCGGATGGATGGGGTAGTGTAGAAAATGGAAAGTCGGCGCCCATCTCAGGTAGAATTCTCTCTATTTCTTCATCTGCCCTGAACCCTTCGGCCCAGCTACTTGCCACTTCTTCGAGAACGACTCGGTCAAGTGTCTTATCGGTTGTAAGGACAAAGGGGTCAGTTTCTCTGCCTTTCAATGCTATCTTCTGGATGTCGTCCCAGTCTTTCACTGCTTCCACTAATACCACGTTAGAATTTCTCCGTTGTATTAGGGAGTTTTGTCACCAAACGTGTGCATTAGCTTTGGCAGATTCGCCGTATTGGGGCTTTGCCTATTGTACTTGAAGTATAATTCCTGTTCTACAAGATCCTTCTGTATCCTTTTTATGTTGACGAGATGTAGAGTTGCTAGGTTGACAGTGGCAATACCTGACTGAGCATAAATCGTGCTCTTTCCATAAATGTCTCTTAGGCCGGTTTCGAAATCGTGTCCACCAGCTCTATCCAAAATCTTCTCGGCCGCTTCCTCGCCATGAGGTGCTGGTGGTGTAGGCTTAACGGCTGGTAGTGGTAGGATGTTCGAAATGGCTTCAAGCCCTCTGCTTCTGGCCGGAACAGCTGCGGGGCTCGGTTTTGGATCTATCCTCTCCTGGGGTCCCTTGGAGATAGACTCTCATGCATCTGTATCATCACTGTCTTCACGAGTAAACACAACATACTCAAAACTAGAGTTATCGCCGTCCTCTTCCTCTTCTTTCTCTGGCACCTCCTTTACTTCATCGATATATCTCCGCACCCTATCTGACCGTGATCTTGCTTCGGACTCATCTGACTCCTCTTCATCTCCATCGCTGTCCCGGGGGCTTGAAGTAGTCGCTTTCGCCGTTGCTGCTTCGGCTCCCTCGGCTTTGTGAATCGGCAAAGGCAGGCTTGCCGAACGGCCGCGAGATCCTGTTCCATTATCAATACGCGCAACAGCGCAGAAATAAGGACCATGATCTTGGAAGTTGCCTTACCACGCTTGAGTCCTTTCTCCAAATCAGGCTGAATCGCGAATCTCACGGCCGTTGCCCTTTTTGCATGTGCCATCTTGCAGCGGCCTTTTTTGCACGGGCCCTTATTCGCGTGTACTCATCCAATTGAGCATTACCAGTGATGTGGAATGAACTGGAGGTATCATCCTCCATGATGGATACTGACATCGAAGTTTGCGATAGCTTCTTGTACCAAAAAAAAAGGAAACAAGGAGTGGGATCATGGATGATGTGCCGTTCTTCAGCCAGCCACCACCAACGCATGCATCGATATCATGCAGGTCAGTCTTTGCGGAATAAATAGGCGGAGCGCCGGAGTTGAACCAATCGTGACAAATGGCGCCCAAGTGTCACTGTCTCGAAACTCATCGTGTTCAGCACATTCGTAGTTTACATCCTCATCAAAGTGTTCACTATCCTCTGCTACCCACGACAAGCTCTCGTCATCATCAATCACCTGAAGATCCTTTGAACGTCGGTAACGTACCGGATCTGCTCGATCGATCCATCTCTCTGTCTCTGTCCAATCTTCTTCCATCAGCAATTTTTCAGACACCGGAGAGCACTACCTACCTCCATTGTATCCGAAGGCAAGCATACAACATACATACATACATAATACATACATGAGATTCCGGCGGATAGAGCATTCTGTTTTATATTGAGCCGACTGTCTTCCGGTCTCTGACAGGTATTGCAACAACCGCAGCCGGACGCTTCCATGCAGCAGGCTGGGTTTGGGCAGGCATTAGCGAATCGCGAGGTATGTACAGCACAAAGCGTGGGATGGATGGATGTAAGCAGCCGGATCCAAAAACCTATTCTGGATTTCACGTCAACATCTGCCATTTCATCATGATTCATGACTGCCTACTTAACTTAATAATTGCCCTGCCCTGCCCTGCCCTTGACCTTGGGTTCTCTAGGGATAGCTACAGTACCTGGCGTCCTGCCATCTGCCGTCTGCCGTCTGCCATCGACGGCTTTCAAGTGCATCAACACAACAACATATTCCTCCCGAGACGTTGACGACGAGCAACGATTGTAAACCCCCGTAATGCCTGTCCGGCTCCACTTCTGTCCTGTGGCGGACCGCCGAACCTGTATCCCGAAAAAAGGAACAAAGGAAAAAAGAACGCCAATAGCGGGGTCGTCAAAACCCCATGTACATATGTACATGCGGTGGGCTCAAGACGTAGACAAGGACAACGTCGTGGCTGGCACCGCAGCATCATGGCGCGGCATCATGGCACGAGGGAGTGGAAGTGGTCAAACAGGAGATAACACAAAAAACATTTTGCTTGTTCTGGATCTGGCTGACGTCTCGGCCTATGTCCATCCGGGACTGACATGCGGCAAGCAGCATCAACGAGCCGCTTTCAGGACAATTCGCCGGGTATGCCAGGACAAGCATTGCGGGGTACATACTGCATACCTACAAACATACAGTGCGGAAACAAGGGCGGTCGGCTGTTTATTGTGTGTGAGAACTTTCTCGAATCTGGCTGAGGGTAAGTAAAATATACTACAGATCAATGAAAAGAGGAAATAACTAATGTCTACAGAGTTATCTGTCCTGGCTCCGAACGATGGAGCAGGAATCGCTCTGCCTAGCCTCTACGATGCTCGGGTGAGAACGGCGATGTGAGAATGGTGATCCTCGAACCAGCCGATCGGTCGGTCGTGTGAATTAGGACGTTCGTGCATTTCGCTAGCATGAGATCTGCATTCTTCCTATCCCTATCGTTGATCTGCCTGGAATTTCAAGTCTTAGCCTCGCGACATAATGATTCCGCCGGAAGTCGCAGTTATACAATTGAAACACAGGAACTATCATAATACCTTAGGTATAGGTATATGAAGGCTTATTTGCACTTGGAAACAGCATGATGCGAGAAAGAGGTAGGCGCATCGAGAGGTTCCTTTCATTGTGCAAGTATGAAGCGGATCATAAAACTATTTCACGTTTTGGGATTCTTTTCGTCATCACTCTTCTCTTTTTCTTCAGTATATCTACATTATATTCGGCGTCTTCAGACATGTCAATGTCACCGCTCAAAGATTATGCTGCATCAGAGTATGAAACTTGCCGCAACCTATCTTTGGCACGCTCTGGCAGGGGAAAACGAGTCGTCCTGGAGAGGACCTGATGATGCGAAACATCTTCTCACATGGCTGCTATGGAAATCACAATGGCTCGGGCACAATAGTGAGTTGGCCAGTTCCACTCACTGTCATCCTTGGGCTCTGTCTCTGACACGCACGTTGAATCCACGAAGAATGTAATCACAAAGTCTCAGATCTGGCTTACATGCCTGTCAACCACATTTTCTTGAACAGTATCCCGCATAAATATTTGACCTCCCAGAGCCGTGTCTCAATATTTGACTTGATTTTCTTTGTTCTTCTCTCGGTTTTCTTTCAACGGTTCTCTTGCCTGTGTGGTCAAGTGACTGGGCATGGGATTGAGAGGGTGGAAGTCATCGTCCGCCTGCTCTATAAAGGTCCATGAGTCCCTCTATGATTACAGTATAGGCAGATCACTTTTAGTCTTTCGCTTCATCAACGATCTGTCTTTCTGCGCTGGCTTCATTTTGACCAAATCGCCCTCTACCACTTCAAGAGCAACACTCGTACTATCAGCAACCTTTGTCGCGGAAATCACTCGCCGTCGTTATTGTGGTACATATCTGTTGGAGTTCGTCTCTCAAGATTAATAATACAAGCAAAACAGGCACATACGACCAGAGACTGAAGAGAACTGGGCATCCCGTCCGCTCTGCCATACATAAGCTTCAGATCGGCAGATTAGTAGTTGGGTGGGTGACCACCAGCGAATACCTGCTGTTGTATGTTTTCTTTTTTGTTTTTTCCTTCTGCTCTCGGACTATGAAATAGGGATATGGAGATTCTTAAGAGCAGAACCGTCACATACGACCATAGACTGGAGAGAATTGGGCATCCCGTCCGCTCTGCCATACACAAGCTCCAGATCGGCAGATTAGTAGTTGGGTGGGTGACCACCAGCGAATACCTGCTGTTGTATGTT